>Ga0247717_1000143_pt1 | contig 21843 bp, 13 predicted proteins | sample 24E_NmetaG_FD_189047 | JGI IMG/M metagenome (GOLD analysis project Ga0247717, IMG submission 189047) | Soil microbial communities from hillslope of Landscape Evolution Observatory, University of Arizona, Oracle, AZ, United States - 2-4-E_N | ecosystem: Engineered > Artificial ecosystem >... | reverse complement strand
AGCTCGGACGCCCGCGAGGGCATCGCCGCCCGGCTCGAGCGGCGCGTGCCGCGCTTCACGGGCCGATGAGCCGCGGGGTGCGGCTCGACAAGCCGTGGGTCGAGCTGACGCCGGAGTCAGCGGGCGCCATCGGTGGGCACATGGGCGTCTACGAGCTGGCCGACGGCAACGGCTCCGTCGTGCGCATCGGCTACGCCGGCGGCTCGTCGCCCTTTGGTCTCCGCGGCGTGTTGCAGGGGCACGCTGCGGCGGGCGACGGCGCGCGGTTCCGCCACGAGATCACGACCTCGTACCTGAGCCGGTACCGCGAGCTGCTCATGGCGCACCTCGCGGACCACGGCTGCCTGCCCGCCGGCAACGACGAGGACCCCGACAGCCTCGGCCGCCTGCGCCCGAGCTGAGGAGGAGCGCCCGATGGACCTGGAGCTGACCGACGAGCAGCAGCTGATCGTCGAGACCGTGCGGCGGTTCGTGCGCGACGAGATCGTGCCGCTCGAGGCCGGGCTCGACCCCGACGCCGACCGCCTGCCGCCGGCCGACCGCGAGCGGCTCGTGGCCCGGGTGAAGGAGATGGGGTTCCACAACCTCGACGTGCCGGCCGAGTACGGCGGTCCGGGCATCGATCTCGTCACCCGCTGCCTCATGGCCGTCGAGATGTCCCAGCACCGGGCCGGGCTGTACGCGCCGTGCTACGGCGTGTTCGGCGGCGCCGGCCTGGCGCAGCTCTACGACGCCAGCGACGACCAGAAGGAGCGCTACCTGTTCCCGTCGCTGCGGGGTGAGAAGCGCGGGTGCTTCGCGCTGACCGAGCCGTCGGGCGGCAGCGACCCGGGCCGGGCCATCCAGACCACGGCGCGCCCGGACGGCGACGAGTGGGTGCTCAACGGGTCGAAGATCTTCATCAGCGGCGCCGACGAGGCCGACTTCGCGGTGACCTTCGCCCGCACCGGCGACGCCGGCCGCGAGGGCATCACCTGCTTCATCGTCGACACCGACACGCCCGGCTTCCACGTCCGGCGCGTCGTGCACACGCTCCGGTCGGCGCACTACGCCACCGAGCTCCAGCTCGAGGACGTGCGCGTCCCGGCGGCCAACATCCTCGGCGAGGTGAACAAGGGCTTCGCCATCGCCAACGACCGCCTCAGCCGCAACCGCATCCCGTACGCCGCCGCGTGCATCGGCGTGGCGGTGAAGGCCCAGGAGATGGCGATCGCCTGGTCGCGGGAGCGGGAGACGTTCGGCGCGCCGCTCGCCACCCGCCAGGCGGTGCAGTGGATGATCGTCGACAACGAGCTCGACATCCGCCAGGCGCGCTGGCTCACGCTGGAGGCGGCGGCCAAGGCCGACGCCGGTGCGAAGTTCCGCACCGAGGCGGCGCTGGCCAAGCTGGTCGCCACCGAGGGCGCGGCGCGCGTCGTCGACCGCTCGATGCAGATCCACGGCGGCGCCGGGATGACCAAGGACCTCCCGCTCGAGCGGTGGTACCGCGAGCTGCGCATCCGCCGGGTCGGCGAGGGCCCGAGCGAGGTGCAGCGGCTGATCGCGGCCCGCGACCTGATCGGCGGGTCGTTCACGTGAGCATGCCGTCGCTGCCCCTCACCGGCGTGCGGGTCCTCGACCTGGGCCGCGTCTACCTCGGGCCGTGGGCGGGCGCGATGCTCGCCCACGCCGGCGCCGAGGTGATCAAGGTCGAAGAGCCCGGGGGCGAGCCCGCCCGCCGGGGCGGACGCGGCGCGATGACGCTCCCGCTCGCCATGCTCAACACCGCCAAGCACGCCATCACCCTCGACCTCAAGCACCCGCGCGGCCGCGAGCTCCTCCTCGCCCTGGTGGAGCACGCCGACGTGCTCATCGAGAACTTCGCGCCGGGCACGATGGACGACCTCGGCCTCGGCCCCGACGTGCTCCAGCGGGTGAACCCGCGGCTCGTGTACGGCGCCGCCACCGGCTTCGGCATCGACGGCCCGGCACGCGACCAGCTGGCCATGGACGTCACCATCCAGGCGTGGACCGGCGTCATGAGCGCCACCGGGTTCCCCGACGGACCACCGGTGAAGGCCGGGCCCGCGTTCGTCGACATCCTCGCCGGCACCCACCTCTACGCCGGCGTCGTCACCGCGCTCTACGAACGGGAGCGCACCGGCCGGGGTTCGGTCGTCGACGTCGCCATGGTCGACACCGTGCTGCCGGCGCTGGCGTCGAACCTCGTCGGCCTCCGGCGCGAGGGCGTGCCGGCGCGGACCGGGAACCGCCACGCCGGCGGGTCGATCACGCCCTACGACGTGTACCCGGCCGCCGACGGGTGGCTGGCCGTCATCGTGCTGACCGACCGGCACTGGCGGGCGCTCGCCACGGCGATGGGCCGGCCCGAGCTGGGCGACCATGCCGACTTCGCCACCAACCCCGACCGCGCCCGGCGCGCCGAGGAGGTCGACGCGCTGGTGGCGGCGTGGACCTCGTCGCTGTCGCGCGACGAGGCCTGCGGCCGGCTGCAGGCGGCGGGTGTCCCGTCGGCCGCCGTGCGCGAGCTGCCCGAGGTGGTCGCCGACGAGCACCTCCGGGTGCGGGGCGCGCTCGTCACCGTCGACACCCCCGGGCTCGGACCGGTCGCCGCGCCCCGCAGCCCGCTGCGGTTCCGCGGCACCGAGCCGGTGGCGCTCACGGCCGCGCCGGACCTTGGCGCCGGCAACGACGCCGTCTACGGCGGCTGGCTCGGCCTCGACGCCGCCGCCATCGACGACCTCCGCGCCGAGGCGGTCATCTGATGCCCGCGGTCGGGATGATCCCGCCCGTCGACCTCGGCCGGGGCGACCCCGCCGCGGTGGCGGCCACGCTGGCGGCGATGGCCGACGCCGGTGTCGACCATGCGGTGGTCGGCGACCACGTGAGCTTCTTCGGCGGGATGGGCTTCGACGGGCTCGTCCACGCGACGGCCCTTGCCATGCTCCACCCGCGGCTGCCGGTGCAGACCGCGGTGTACCTGCTGCCGCTCCGCCACCCGGTGCCCGTTGCCCGCCAGGTCGCCACCATCGAGAGCCTGGCCCCGGGCCGGCTCACCCTCGGCGTCGGCCTCGGCGGCGAGGACCCCCACGAGCTCGAGGTGTGCGGGGTCGACCCCCGCACCCGCGGCGCGCGCATGGAGGAGTGCCTCACGGTGCTGCGGACGCTGCTCACCGGCGAGGCCGTCACCTTCCACGGCGCCCACGTCGACGTCACCGACGCCCGCATCCTGCCGGCGGCGCCGGTGCCGGTCGTGGTCGGCGGTCGCTCCGAGGCCGCCATCCGCCGCGGCGGGCGCCACGCCGACGGGTGGCTGGGCATCTGGGTGTCGCCCGAGCGCTTCGCCCGGTCGACGGCCGACTTCGCCGAGGAGGCCGACCGGGCCGGGCGGGAGCCGGGGCCGTGGCGCCACGGGCTCAGCGTGTGGTGCGGCTTCGGCGACGACCGCGCCACGGCCCGCCAGGCGGTGGCCCGGGCGATGGAGGGCATCTACCACCTGCCCTTCGAGCGGTTCGAGAGGTGGTGCCCGTACGGGACCCCGGCCGACGTCGCCGACCAGCTCGCGCCCTACCTGGAGGTTGGGTGCCCCGCGTTCCACCTCCTGCCGCGGGGCCCGTCGCCGCAGGCGACGATCGAGGCCGTGGCCGAGGTCAAGCGCCTCCTCGCGGCCCGGTGAGGCAGCCGGCTCAGCCGGCCGGGGTGAAGACCGGCAGGTTGCGCCCGTCGCTGACGCGCTGAAGGCGCGCTGCACCGTCACTTCGTCGACGTGATGCTCGACATCGCCGTCGACGACGACCTGCTCACCGGCTTCTACCTCAACCCGCCCAGCATCGGCGGCGGAAGGTCTCTCCAGGCACCGAGGTCGTGAGCGAGCTGGTGCCGAGCCCTGAAGTTGCGAGCTCGGGGCCGGTGGCGAGATCTCCCCGCGGTCGTCGCCGCGCTGACCTGCGCGGTCGTACGCTGCGCCCGCTCGCGCAGGAAGCATGCGATGACGAGGCCGATCAGCGCGAACGGCGAGGTACTGACGTTGACGCTGCGGGAGAAGCCCTCGACGGGTGGACGGCAGGGACCGGTGCTGGCAGGTTCCTGATGTGCTCAGGCGAGCCGAGCAGCGCGAAGAGGACACCGGGCACCGCCGCCGAGCGGCAGCAGTCGGGGGATGTGGTGGGCGAGGCGGTTGCTCATGATGGCCCCGAGAGGGCGACGCCGACGGCGCCGCCCATCGAGCGGCGGAACCCGGGTGAGGCTTCGGGCGCTGCGCCACGGGTCGGGTCACCGCCGCGCTGCGGTGAGCGTAAGCGGCTCGTCGATGCCGACGACCGCAGGTTGTCGTGTGTCGCGGATCGACGCACCGAAACGCCAGCTGGCGAATGAATCGTGGTCTCGAACGTCGCTCAGGCAGGAAAGCGCGGTCTGCTCGACGAATGAGAGAGACGCATGTCACGGTAGAGTGACACGCCGCGGAGTTTCGTGATCCGCAGCGTTGTGTCGCATTGATGCACGGGGGGAAGCATGGTCGGAAGGTGCTCGACGGTCCGGCGGACGGCGGTCGTCGCCCTGGTGAGTGCCCTGGCGCTGGCGGGTGTGCAGCTCACGTCGCCGGCCGCCAGCGGGCAGGAGCCCTTCGCGGCCGGGTCCGGCCGGGCGGCGGCCAAGCTCGTGAAGGTGGGTCCGGCGCGCGGGGCGCTCACGCTCGCACCGCAGTTCGGGCTCGCCCTCGCCGACTTCCTCAACACGAGGGGCCGCGGCGACGTCCGCACTGCTGACTTCGCCGCCCTCGAGGACTCGGTGCCGCCGGAGATCCGCGCCGCCCTGCCGACGGTCAAGGTCGAGTCGACCGACGATGACGCCGAGACCGGCGAGACCGTCACCGTCGGCACGCCGCCCGAGGTCCCGCTGAAGCTGGGCGGTGCCGAGCTGCATGCCGATGCCGGCCCCGCGCCATACGGGGCGTCGTCGTTCACCGCTGGCGCCCTCGACCTCGGTGTCGGCACCATGTCCGGCGCTCGCGCCGAGTCGCGCACCGGCGTCGTCGATGGGAGGGTTCGCGAGGCGGTGGCCCGGGTCGTCATCCCCCGACTCGAGCTCGCCGACGGCGCGGTCGTGCTGGAGAACCTCACCTGGCTCGCCGTGCAGCGCACGGGTGGCGAGCAGGTCGAGCAGGCGACCTTCTCGGTCGGCGCCGCCACGGTTGCCGGGCAGTCGCTCGCTGCGCCGTCGGGCGGCGACCTGCCCCTCGAGGACGTGGCGGCCGCCGTGGCGCCGGTGCTCGCACCTCTGGGCATCGAGCTGACGTTCCCCGTGGCCCGGATCGACAAGGGCGCCGTCGCCCTCAGCCCGCTCCGCCTACGGTTGCGCGCGTCGGACGCCGCTCCCGCGCTCGTCCCGATCACCGAGGGGGTCCAGCCGGTCCGCGAGCCCCTCGTCGACGCCATTCGCGAGGGGTCCGACGGCCAGGTCGACGCCGGCCTGCTCCTGGCCGACATCGGGCTGGGTGTCGTCACCGGCGGCTCCACCCTCGACATCGAGCTCGGCGGCGTCATCGCCGTCACCGCGGAGCCGGCCGCCGGCTTCCGGTTCGGAACGGCCGGCGGCTTCGCCCTCGGGGCGACGGGCGGCGGGTCCTCGCTCGGCGGTACGGGTCGCTCGACCACCGGCGGTGGCGGACTGGCAGCACCGTCGGCAGCCACGTCGCCGGCAGCGGCCGGCTCATCGGTTCCCGCTGGGTCGGGGAGCGGCGGTGTCGCGCTGGATGCAACCCCAACGTCGTCGAGCGAGGAGCGGGGAGGGCCGCTGCTGGCGGTCGGCATCATCGGGCTCCTGGCGGCGGCGGCGGCGGCGATCGCCGACCTCCGCAAGGTGAGGACCGGTCGCCGGATCATCCCCGTCTGAGCACGCGCCCGCCGAGACCGGAGCCCGCATGACCGAATCGATCCGTTCCAACCCGGCCGCGCCGTCCGCCGCCGGCAGAGTGCTGCGGGGCTACGCCCCGGTCGCGGTGCTCGCGCTGCTGTTCGTCCTCATGGCCGCCATCGTCCCGTCGACGAACGTCGACGAGCGCGGCGCCGCCGTGCGCGCCGGGCAGGTCGGCGTGGGGTCCGGTGATGCGGCGGGCGACGTGGGATCAGGCGGCGAGATCGGCACCGCAGGTGGACCGGGCACGCCGGGAACCGGTGGTACCGGTCCCGGTGCGGCGACTCCGGGTGGTGGCCAGGCCGGCGCGCCGGCGGCGACGGGCGGGTGCCCGGACCGAGCCGAGCAGGTGCCGGGCGACCCGTACTCGCCGCCGTGCATCGCGTTCGAGGGAGACAACGGCGGTGCTACTGCCAAGGGCGTGACGGCGGAGGAGATCATTGTCTCCGCCCGGATCCTCAACGAGAAGGGCTTCCAGCAGACGCTGGCCCAGCTGGCCGGGGCCGACATCGTCGATGAGCCCGAGGACGTCCGGCGCACCATCCAGGCCATCGCCGACTACTTCAACCAGAACTTCCAGTTCTACGGCCGCACGTTCGAGATCGTCTTCTACGACGGCAAGGGCTCGGGCACCATCGAGCTGCAGGGCGGCGGCCAGGCCGAGGCCGAGGCCGACGCCATCACCTCGGCCGAGGAGATCGGGGCCTTCGCCGAGATCAACGGCTCCTCGGCCCCGTTCGCCGACGCGCTGGCCCGCAAGAAGGTCATCGCGTTCGGCACGCCTTACCTGTCGCGCAACTGGCACGTCGAGCGGCGCCCGTACAACTGGAGCTTCGCCACCGACTGCTCGATCATCGTGGAGTCGGTCAACGAGTTCGCCAACCAGACGCTGGCCAACAAGCCGGCCGTCTTCGCCGGCGGGAACCTCAAGGACCAGCCGCGCAGGTTCGCGGCGCTCTCACCCGACAACCCCTGGTACATCGACTGCGTCGACCAGGGCATCGCCATCACCGAAGCAGCCGGTAACCCGACCCCGCTGCGCATCACCTACAAGCTCGACATCGACTCGATGTCGAACCAGGCCGCGAACATGATCGCCAAGCTGAAGTCCGAGGGCGTCACCACCATCCTCTGCGGCTGCGACCCGATCATCCCGGTGTTCCTCACCACCAAGGCCGCCGAGCAGAACTACCACCCCGAGTGGATCGTCGCCGGCACCGCCTTCTCCGACATCGACCTGGTGGCCCAGCTCTACGACCAGGACCAGTGGTCGCGGGCCTTCGGTGTGAGCTTCCTGAGCTCGTTCCTGCCCATCGAGTCCGGCATCGGCTACAGCGCGTACAAGACGATGCGCGACGACGAGCCGGCGTTCGCCGTCGAGCTGATCTACGCCCAGATGTACATGCTCGCCATCGGCGTCCACATGGCCGGTCCCAACCTCACCCCCGAGACCTACGAGCAGGGCATGTTCGCCTACCCGGGTGGCACCGGCCCGTTCGGGACGTGGGGCTTCGACGAGGACAGCTACACCCCCACGCAGGACTACCGGGTGATCTGGTACGACCCGGAGGCGACGTCGGCCATGAACAGCAAGCCGGGCGCGTACATCGAGGCGTACGACGGTCGCCGGTTCAAGCGGGGCGACCTGCCCGCGGCCGACCAGCCGCCGGTGTTCCGCCAGTGATCGCCACCGCTCGAGCACGGCTGGAGGACGATCGCCGGCTCCGCGCCGCCGCCATCGTCGTCGCGATGGTGCTGGCGTACCCGCTCCTCGGCGCGCTGCTCCCCGACGGCGCGCCGGTGGGTGTCGCCCTGCAAGGCGCGGTGTTCGGCACCGTCACCGCCCTCCTCGCGATGGGGCTGATCCTGCTGTACCGGACCGACAGCATCGTCAACTTCTCCTACGGGGCGATGGGCCTCGTCGGCGGGAACCTCGGGGTCAACCTCTACCTCGAGGCCGGCTGGAACTACTTCCTCGCCATGGGCGTCGGCGTGGTCACCGGGCTGGTCGTGGGCGGCGTCGTGGAGGTCGTCGTCATCCGGCGGTTCTCCGAGGCCAGCCGCCTCGTGCTCACCGTCGCCACCATCGGTCTCGCCCAGATCCTCGGCTACTTCGGCGCGTTCTTCATCCCGCAGCGCTTCGGTTCGAGCGGGCTGGTCGGGGGCTTCGAGACGCCCTTCACGTTCGGCTTCGACATCGAGCCGGTGCACTTCACCGCCGGCCACATCTTCATCATCGCCGCCGTGCCACCGATCATCGCCGCGCTGTCGTGGTTCCTCCTTCGCACCGACGCCGGCGTCGCCGTCCGCGCCGCGGCACAGAACAAGGAGCGGGCGCTGCTCCTCGGCATCCCGATCCACCGGTTGAAGACGATCGTGTGGATCGTGGCCGGTGGGCTGGCGGCGCTCACCATCATCCTGCGCGCACCGTTCTCCGGGACGGCGTCGAACCCGCTCACCGCGCCCATCACCGTCCTGCTGCCGGCGCTGGCCGCCGCCGTGATCGCACGCATGGAGTCCCTCCCCGTAGCGTTCGCAGCCGGCGTCGGCCTCGGCGTGCTCGACCAGCTCGTGCGCTGGAACGTCGACAAGGCGTCGGCCGCCGACCTCGCCTTCCTGCTCGTGATCCTGGTGGCGCTGCTCCTGCAGTCCGGGAAGATGTCGCGTGCCCACGACATCTCCTTCACCGTGCACCTCGCCGGCGTCGTCCGCGCCGTACCCGCCGAGCTCCGCCACCTCCCCGAGGTGCGAATAACCAAGTGGGTGCTCGTCGCCATCGCAGGCCTCGCCGCCGTCGTGATCCCGCGCGGGTGGGCGCCGTCGTCCCAGAGTCTCGCCGCCACCGCCACGGTGTGGGCGTTGGTCGCCGTCTCGCTCGTGGTGCTCTCGGGGTGGACCGGCAAGATCAGCCTCGGCCAGTTCGGCATCGTCGGCGTGGCCGCCATCGCCGCCGGCAACATCGTCGAGCGCTGGAACATCGACATCTTCGTCACCCTGCTCATCGCCGGCGTCGTCGGCGCGCTCACGGCGCTGGCGGTCGGCCTGCCGGCGCTTCGCATCAGGGGGCTCTTCCTCGGTGTCACCACCCTCGCCTTCGCCGTCGCCCTCGACAGCTTCTTCCTCAACCCCGTCAACTTCCCCGACTACGTGCCCGACAACGTGAACCCGCCGATCCTCTGGGACCGCTTCGACGCCAGCGAGCAGCTCCCGATGTACTACCTCGGTCTCGGCGTGCTCACGCTCGGCATCGTGCTCACCGCCAGCCTCCGGCGCACCCGGTGGGGACGCGTGCTGCACGCGGTGAAGGAGAACGAGAAGACCGCCCAGGCCCACGCCGTCCCGACGACGACGGTGAAGCTGGTGGCGTTCTGCTACTCGGGCTTCCTCGCCGGGCTCGCCGGTGGTGTCTACGTGCTCGTGCTGCGAGGGGCGAGGGTCGGTTCGTTCCAGCCGATCATGAGCCTCGAGGTGTTCTCGATGACCGTGATCGGTGGGCTCGGCTCGATCCTCGGCGCGCTGCTCGGGGTGATGACGTTCCGGTTCCTGCAGACCGCCGTCTCTGGTGAGCTTCGGCTCGCGATCTCGGGTGCGGGGCTGCTGGTGGTCCTGTACGCGCTGCCCGGCGGCTTCGGCCAGGCCGTGTACTGGTCGCGCGACCAGCTCCTCCGCCAGGTCGCCCGTCGACGCGGCATCCACGTGCCGAGCCTCATCGAGGACAGCCGAACCGACCGCGGCGACACCGTCGCTGACGAGCCGCACCTCGCCGACGCCCAGCTGATCGCGCCCGAGCCCGAGGAGGCGCGGGCATGACGTCCGGCGATCCGATCCTCGTCTGCGACGGCGTGGACGTGGCCTACGGTCCCGTGCAGGTGCTGTTCGGCCTCGACCTCACCGTCGACCGGGGCGAGATCGTTGCGTTGCTGGGCACCAACGGCGCCGGCAAGTCCACGCTGCTCAAAGCGGTGTCCGGCCTCGTCAAGGCCAAGGCCGGCACCATCGTCTTCGACGGCGAGGACATCACCGGCGTCCCCGCGCATCGCACCGCGGAACGAGGGCTCGTGCAGATGCCGGGCGGCAAGGGCGTGTTTCCCCAGCTGTCGGTGCGGGAGAACCTGCGGCTCGCGTGCTGGCTCTTCCGTGACGACAAGGAGCGCACCGACGCCAAGATCGACGAGGTCCTGACGCTCTTCCCACGCCTGAAGGAGCGCTACCGCGCGCTCGCCGGCGACATGTCCGGCGGGGAGCAGCAGATGCTCACCCTCGGCATGGCGCTCGTCAACGAGCCGAAGCTGCTCATGATCGACGAGCTCTCGCTCGGCCTGGCGCCCACCATCGTCGGTGATCTCATCGGCGTGGTCCACGACATCCACGCCACCGGCGTCACGATCATCGTCGTCGAGCAGTCCATCAACGTGGCCCTCACCCTGGCCCAGCGGGCCGTGTTCATGGAGAAGGGCGAGTTCCGCTTCACCGGGGCGACCGCCGAGCTGCTCGAGCGCCCCGACATCCTGCGCTCGGTCTTCATCGCCGGTGCCTCGGTCGGGTCAGGCGACGAGGAGGTCGGGGGCGAGACGCGCGCGGCGGCGGAGAAGACCAAGCAGCAGCTGGCGCGTCAGGCGCCGGGCGCCGATGCCGGAGCGGTCCTCGAGTGCCACCACGTGCTGAAGCGGTTCGGGGGGATCGTCGCCGTCGACGGCGTGTCGATCGGGCTCCGGCGCGGGGAGATCCTGGGGCTCATCGGGCAGAACGGCGCCGGCAAGACGACGCTCTTCGACTGCATCTCGGGCTATCACCGCATCGACGCCGGCCGCATCGAGCTCTCCGGCCACGACATCACCGACTGGGAGCCGCACGAGCGGGCCCGGGCCCGACTGGGCCGGTCGTTCCAGGAGGCGATGCTCTATCCCTCGCTGACCGTGGCCGAGACGATCGCAACCGCCCTCGAGCGCCACCTCGCCAACCACGACATCTTCGCCGCCGCCCTCGCCGCGCCGGCGTCGTACGAGTCCGAGCTGGCGGCATGGCTGCGAGTCGAGGAGCTCGTCGAGCTCATGAGCCTGCAGGCATACCGCGACAAGCTCGTCGGCGAGCTCTCCACCGGCTCGCGACGCATCGTCGAGCTGGCCTGCATCCTCGCCCAGGAGCCCAGCGTGCTGCTGCTCGACGAGCCGTCGGGCGGCGTCGCCCAGCGCGAGACCGAAGCGCTCGGGCCGATGCTGCTCCGGGTGCAGGAGGCGACGGGCTGCTCGATCCTCGTCATCGAGCACGACATGCCGCTGCTCAGCTCCATCTGCGACCGGATGTACTGCCTCGAGCTCGGCCAGGTCATCGCCGAGGGCACACCGGAGGAGGTGCTCAACCACCCCCGGGTGATCGAGTCCTACCTCGGCGAGAACGAAGCGGCCATCAGCCGCTCCGGTGCCGCGGCGCCGAAGCCGCGCGCCCCGCGGCGCCGCCGCCAGCTCGCCGCCGACTGACGTCCTCACGGCGCGTGAATACACCGGTCGCTCGTGCGTCGGTTGGCGCAAGAGCACGTCGCGGTGTGGGACAGCAAGCCCGTCCCGCACTGACGAGGTGAGCCGGGGGGAGCCGTGGAGAGCATCCTGAACGCACGACGCGACGACGCCCTGCGGCGCGCATGGCGCCATCGCCCGGTGCGTTGGGTCGCCGGTGTAGTGGCGTACTACGGCGCGATCCAGGCCTTCTGGCCGGTCAAGCCGGGGGTGGTGCTGCAGGGGGTCATCATCGGTGGCCTCACGGCCCTGATCGCGTTCGGCATCGCGCTGATCTACCGAGCCAACCGGGTGGTCAACTTCGCCCAGGGCGACCTCGGGGCGGTGCCGGCCGTGCTCGCCGTCCTCCTGATCGTCGGTCCGGGGTGGCCGTTCCCGCTCGCCGCCGTCACCGGGCTCGTGGTTGCGGTCGTGCTCGGCGTGCTCGTCGAGGTGCTGGTCATCCGGCGCTTCGCCAAGGCGCCGCGGCTCATCCTCACGGTCGCGACCATCGGTCTCGCTCAGATCCTGGCGGGGATCGGTCTGGTGCTGCCCCAGCTCTTCGACCTCACCGTGCCACCGCAGTCGTACCCGTCGCCGCTCGATGTGTCCTTCACCGTCGATCCGATCCGGTTCTCCGGCAACGACGTGCTGGCGATCCTCGTGGTCCCGCTGGCGATCATCGGGCTCGCCGCCCTGCTGCGGTACACCGACATCGGCATCGCCATCCGGGCGAGCGCCGAGAGCGCCGACCGGGCATCGATGCTCGGCGTGCCCGTCGCCCGCATCCGCGTCGTCGTCTGGGTCCTCGCGACGGTCCTCGCGACGGTCGCCATGCTTCTCCGCGCCGGGATCGTCGGGCTGCCGATCGGCAGCGTCCTCGGCCCGGCCATCCTCCTGCGGGCGCTGGCGGCGGCCGTCATCGGGCGCATGGAGCGGCTGCCGACCATCCTCGTCGCCGCCCTCGCCCTCGGCGTGCTCGAGTCGGCGATCTTCTTCAACCGGGGCGATGCGCTCCTCGTGTCGCCGATCGTGTTCCTCGTGCTGCTCGGTGCGCTGCTCTTCCAGCAGCGCGACCGCTTCACCCGCTTCGCAGAGGCGAGCAGCTGGCGCAGTGCGGCCGAGGTGCGGCCGGTTCCTGCGGTCCTCGCCGGCCTGCCCGAGGTCCGGTGGGCGGGGCGCGGCCTCGTGGGCGGGCTCGCTCTGCCGCTCCTCGGCCTCCCGGTGCTCCTCAGCGAGGGTGACGTGAACCGCGCCGCCGGCGTCCTCATCTTCGGGATCGTCGCGGTGTCGCTGGTGGTGCTCACCGGGTGGGCAGGCCAGGTGAGCCTCGGCCAGATCGGCTTCATGGGCGTCGGGGCCGCAATCGGAGGAGCGGCCACGGCTCGATGGGGTTGGGATCTCTCGCTGGCGCTGCTGGCAGCGGGCATCTGCGGCGCGGTGGCCGCCGTGCTGATCGGCCTGCCGGCGCTTCGGGTCCGGGGACTTCTCCTCGCGGTCGCCACCCTTGCGTTCGCGCTGGCCGTGTCCGCCTGGTTCCTCAACCGTGACATCCAGTCGTGGCTCCCGACGTCGCGCGTGCCGCGGGAGCCGCTGTTCGGCCGGATCGTGATCGAGTCCGAGACGCGCTTCTACTACGTGTGCCTGGCGGTGCTCGTCATCGTGGTACTGATGGCCAGGGCATTGCGCGCCGGGCGCACCGGTCGGGTGCTCGTTGCCACCCGGGAGTCGGAGCGAGCGGCGCAGTCCTACGGGATCAACGTCACCTCGGCCAAGCTCACCGCGTTCGCATGCAGCGGGTTCTTCGCTGCACTCGCCGGCGGCCTCTTCGTCCACCACCAGCAGAGCCTCGGCGTCTCGGCGTTCGCCGCCGAGCAGAGCATCCGGGCCTTCACCATGGTGGTGATCGGCGGCCTCGGGTCGCTCCCCGGCGCCCTGCTGGGCGCGCTGTACGTGCAGAGCACCGACTGGTTCGGCAACATCTGGCCCACCGAGATCCGGGGGCTGATGGCGTTCCTCAGCACGGGCGTCGGCTTGCTCGTCGTCCTCATGGTCCTGCCCGGTGGCCTCGGCTCGCTGCTCTACCGGGCCCGCGACCGCTACCTTCGGTGGGTCGCCGCCCGCAGGGGCATCGTCGTGTCGAGCCTGGTCGCCGACGTGCGCGTCGAACACGACCCCCTTCCGAGCGCGCTCGACGACGCTCCGCCTTCGGGTGCGCTCGACGACGTTCCCCCGTCGGATGGGCTGCCAGAGCTGTCGAGGGCCGGATCGTGAGCGGCGTGCTCGAGGTCCGAGGCCTGGAGGTCCGCTACGACGGGGTGCAGGTGCTCTTCGGCGTCGACCTCGACGTCGCCGCCGGCGAGGTCGTCGCCCTCCTGGGTACCAACGGTGCCGGCAAGTCGACGATTCTCCGGGCGATCTCGGGCGTGATCAAGCCCTCGGCCGGCACCGTGCGGATCGACGGCGAGGACGTCACGGGGCGCCCCGCGCACAAGGTGGTCGGCACCGGGATCGTGCAGGCGCCCGGCGGCGCAGGGGTGTTCCCGTCACTCACGGTCCGCGAGAACCTGCGCATCGCCGGCTGGCCGCTCCGGCGCGACAAGGCGGGATGGGACGCTGCGAGCGAGCGGGCGCTCGACACCTTCCCCGAGCTGCGGGAGCGCATGGACGCGGTCGCAGGCAACCTCTCGGGCGGGCAGCAACAGATGCTGACGCTGGGCATGGCGCTGCTGGGCCAGCCGAGCCTGCTCATGATCGACGAGCTCTCGCTCGGGTTGGCGCCGACGATCGTCGAGCGGCTGCTCGAGGTGGTGCGCGCCATCCGCGATGGCGGCACCTCGATCGTGCTGGTCGAGCAGTCCGTGAACCTCGCCCTCACCGTGGCCAGCCGGGCGTACTTCCTCGAGAAGGGCGAGGTCCGCTTCGAGGGTCCGACCGGCGACCTCCTCGATCGCCCCGACGTGCTCCGCTCCGTCTTCCTCGAGGGCGTCACCTCCTCGGCGCGCCCCCGACGCGCTGGGCGACGGGCGGTCGAGCCGGCGGCGGCGTCGACCGACGACGAGCTCGCCGCGCTCGCCGCCCTCGCCGCCCTCGCCGTGGTCGACGCGGTGCGCAGCTTCGGCGGCGTGCGGGCGGTCGACGACCTCTCCTTCTCCGTGGATCCCGGGGAGATCCTCGGCATCATCGGACCCAACGGCGCCGGCAAGACGACGGTGTTCGACCTCGTCTCGGGGTTCCTGCCACTGGAGTCCGGCCGCGTGCTGCTGCACGGTGCCGATATCACCGGCCTCGGCCCCGATCGCCGGGCCCGGTCCGGCATCGGGCGATCGTTCCAGGACGCCCGCCTGTTCCCGGGGCTCACCGTGCGCGAGGCGATCGCGGTCGGGCTCGACCAACACGTGCAGCTCCGCGATCCGATCGCCATCGCCCTCGGGCTGAGCGAGGCGAACGCGTCGGAGCTGGCGACGGCCGCGAAGGTGGAGGAGCTGCTCGACCTGCTCCACCTCGACGCCTACCGCGACAAGTTCATCAGCGAGCTGTCGACCGGCACGCGGCGGATGGTGGATCTCGCCTGCATCCTCGGTCACGAGCCCTCGGTGGTGCTCTTCGACGAGCCGTCGTCGGGCATCGCCCAGCGAGAGGCCGAGCACCTCGGTCCGCTCCTGCAGTCGGTCCGAGATCGCACCGGCGCCGCGCTCGTGGTGATCGAGCACGACATGCCGCTCATCACCTCGCTCTCGGACCGCCTGCTCGCCCTCGACCTCGGCCGGCTGGTGGCCGACGGCCCACCGCGAGACGTCCTCCGCCACCCGGCGGTGGTCGCGTCGTACCTCGGTGGCGACCCCGCCGCCATCGCCAGATCCGGTTCGACCTCGCCCCGGCCACGTCCACCCCGAAGGAGGGCATCCCGTTGACTCCGGTCCTGTCCGCTGCCCGTCGCGCCTGGCGAGCCGTCGTCCTCAACCGCCAGTTCAGCGCCGCGCTGGCGGTCCTGCTCGTCGCGCTCCTCGCCTTTCCGGGAAGTCCGGGGCGATCGGTCTTCGACGAGGTCGCCTCCGCGGCCACGCCGTTCACGCCACCGACCGCCACCACCATCACCATCTCGCGCGAGGCGCTCACGGACATCGTGACCAGCATCGCCCAGCCGCCACCGAGCCCGCCGGTGACATCGAGCGCCGAGGCACCGCTCGCGCTCCCCGGTCCGTCCGCCACGCCCCCTGCGGCTCCAGAGGAGCCGCCGCCTGCCGCCTGCACGACCGACGCCGTCGTCGACGTGTACGACCAGGTCCAGGGGCCCGTCGCCGGCGCCCTCGGCCAGCCGCTCCCGGGTCGGAGTGTGCGCCAGCTCGCCGCCATCGCGGCCGGCTGCAGCGACGACGACCCCACCGGCGCGGTCCTGAACCTCCTCCTCGATCTGGTGGTGCTCGTACCCGACACCGGCATCGACCCGGTGCCGCTGCCCAGGCTGCCGACCGTGCCGCTGCCCGACGTCCCGCCGGAGGTCATCGAGGCGCTCGCGCCGATCGCCGGCCCGATTCGCGACGGGTGCGCCAACCTGGCGGTCGTTGCGCTCCTGCTGGCGATCCTCCCCCCCGCCGCCAACCTCCCGGTTCGCGGGAGCGATCTCGCTCAGCTGATCGCCCCGGCGTCGTCGGTGTGCGCGGTGTTCGACGAAGGGCCGGACGCGTGAGCAGAGCGAGCACGACCCTTCGCCGCCTCGGGCGCCGGTACCGGGCGCTGGGGCTCACCCTGGCCGCGTCGGCCGCGCTCGTCGCCGTCACCTCGCCAATCGAGTCGAGCCCGGGATTGGCCATCGCCGCCTTCGACCCTGACGTGGCGACCTCGCCGGTGGTGACGGTCCCGCCGGGCGCGACCACACCGGAGGAGGCAGCGGGTGCCGTTCAGGCCGGGACCGGCGCGCCCGGCGCGCCCGGCGACGCGGCCAGCGCCGAGGGAGGTCCCGGCTCGGGACCCGCCGCCACCGCCGCCCCGAAGAACTGCGACCCGGCGACCGGTCGGGTCCGCTTCCCGTCGGTGTACGCGCCGCCGTGTGTGGTCCCCGTCTCGGACAACGGCGGGGCCACGTACCAGGGCGTGAGCGGCAACGCGATCAAGGTCGTCCTCTACAGGGGACAGTCCGATCCCGCCGTCGACGCGCTGATCCGCGCGGCCGGCGCCTCCGACAGCCCCCAGGACGTCCTGGCCACCTACCGCGACTGGTTCGAGATGTTCCAGACGAACTTCGAGACCTACGGGCGCCGCGTCACACTCGACGTGATCGATGCGTCGGGACCGAGCGACGACGATGCCGCCGCCCGGGCCGATGCCATCAAGGTGGCCACGGATATGAAGCCGTTCGCGGTGATCGGCGGGCCGGCGGCGTTCGTCGACGAGCTGGCGAGCCGGGGCATCGTCGTGATCACCCAGCTGCAGCGTCCGATCGAGTACTTCGCCGACCGCGCGCCGTTCGTCTACGGGACCCAGATGAGCTCGACCCAGGCGTTCGTCCTGTTCGCCGAGTACGTCGGCAAGCGCCTGGCCGGGCGACCGGCGCGTCATGCCGGCGCCCCCGCCCTCCAGCAGCAGACGCGCAGCCTCGGCCTCGTCTACCTCGACACGGCCGAGGGGATCTACAAGCCCGGCGTCGATGCCTTCGAGCGAGAGCTCACGAAGTACGGAGCCTCGCTGACCGACCGGATCAGCTACGAGGGTGACATCAACCGCGCCCAGGAGCAGTCGCGACTCATCATCTCGCGGCTGAAGGACAAGGGCGTCACGTCGGTGCTGTTCTCCGGGGACCCGGTGGCGCCGATCTTCCTGACCCAGGAGGCGACGGCCCAGAACTACCACCCTGAATGGGTCATCCCCGGCGGCACGTTGGTGGACACCAACTTCTTCGGTCGCACCTACGACCAGGACCAGTGGTCGCACGCGTTCGGGGTCAGCCAGCTCTGGATCCGGCCGCCCCAGGAGCAGACCGAGCCGTACTACCAGCACGTGTGGCAGTTCGGTCGGCCCCCGGCGGCCAAGTCGTCCTACGAGATCCTGTACCAGGAGCCGTGGGTGTTCTTCCACGGCATCCACATGGCGGGCGCCAACCTGAACCCGCGCACCTTCCGCGACGGCCTGTTCTCGCTCCCCGTCGGCGGCGCCGGGCTGTTCACCCAGGTCCAGCGATCGTTTGGCCGGGCTGGCGGCTGGCCCTTCGACGACTGGACCGGCTTCGACACCGTGACCGAGGTGTGGTGGGACCCGTCGGCGAACGGGAGCGACGAGGTCGGCAACGTGGGTGCCGGGATGTTCCAGTTCGTGGACGGCGGTCGCCGGTACGCGCCCGGTCAGTGGAGCAACGATGAGCCAGCGGTGTTCGACCCGTCCCGGTCGATGACCCACTACGAGTCGCTGCCACCGAACGACCAGTACCCGACGTATGCCAAGGGCGGCTGAGCGCGAAGAGGTCGGCGGGCCCGGCGTCGGTTCGCACAGATCCGGTCGCTGACCGAACGCGCCGCTGCCCCCGGAGAACGATCCCATGCCTTCGTCCCCCAGAACCATGATCCCCGCGCTGGGCGGTGTCCTCGTCCTCGCCGTGCTCGGGGTCATCCCGTCCCGCGCGACCGAGGACTTTGCGCTGGCCCGGGTCGCCGGCGTCGACCGCTACGCCACGGCGGCGGCCGTGGCGCTGGACGCCTTCGCCACCTCGGAATCCGTCGTCGTTGCCCGGGGCGACGCGTTTCCGGACGCCCTCGCCGGGGCGTATCTCACGGGTGTCGTCGATGCGCCGCTGCTGCTCACCCGATCCGACGCGCTGCCGACGGTGACGTCCGACGCCATCGCCGCCCTCGGGGCGACGAAGGTCTACCTGCTGGGCGGGACGAGTGCGATCAGCGACGGCGTCGCCGCCGACGCGGCCGGTGATGGGCGCGAGATCGTCCGGGTCGCGGGCCCGAACCGGTACGCGACGGCAGCCCGGATCGCGTCCGGTCAGGACGCGGCCGGCATCGGCGAGATCGGCGGCAAGCGCACCGCGATCCTGGCGAGCGGCGACGCCTTCGCGGACGCGCTCGCCGCCGGGCCGGTCGCCCACGCCGCCCACCTCCCGGCGCTCCTCACGAGCCCGGCGGCCCTTCCGGTGGAGACCGTCGACGCCCTCGACTCGTTGGGGATCGAGCACGTCGTCGTCGTGGGTGGCACCGCGGCCGTCTCCGAGGCCGTCGTCGACGCGGTCGAGTCCCGCGGTCTCACGACGCAGCGCGTCGGCGGTGCCAACCGGTACGACACCGCCGCCCGCGTCGCCGACTTCGCGCTCGACACCTTCGAAAACATGACCGACGACCGGATCGACCTCGCGACGGGGGAGCGGTTCGCGGACGCCCTCGCCGCCGGCCCGTCCGCCGGCCAGCGGGGCAACCCCGTGCTGCTCACCGCGTCGGCATCGCTGTCGACCGAGACCCGCGCCTGGCTCGAAGACCACGCCGGGACACTGCTCGATGGTCGTGTCTTCGGCGGCACCGCGGCGGTGGCCGACGCCACCGCCGCAGCAGCCGAGGTGGCGGCGACCGGCGGCGCATCCGGCCCCCAGACCGGCCAGGTCACCTACGCCGACAGCGACACCTTCGTCGTCGACGGGGCCGCCGCCACCGTCGGCGGGTTCGAGTCGGCGATCACGCCCGCCGACCGGGTCCGCCACGTCCCCGCAACAGACGCCGCCGCCGCCCGGCACGAGCTGACCAACGTCGCGGCGTCGAGCATCACCTCGGGAACGATCGGCAACGTCGACCTCGCCAACGGTGAGCTCGACTTCGTCAATCGCGTCAACGGCGACGCCATCCGGTCCGACGTGCCGTTCTCCGGCGTGAGCTGGAGCGTCGACGGCGAGGCTGGGAACCAGGCCGCGTTCGAGGCCGCCGTCAACGAGGGTGACACGCTCACGATCACCGGCTCGGGCGCGACGGCGCGGTTCGCCCTCACCAACGGCTCGGTGGCAGGCGCCGTGACCGACATCGCCCCGGGCCCGCTCCCAGTGCTGCCCGTCACCCAGCTGAAGGTCGACGCGCTCGGCGACGACCCGGCCGACGACGCCAACGACGACCGCTACCAGGCCGACGGCGACCCGACCGCGACGGACACCTACAGCGTGGATGGGCTCACCGACTCGACGTACGACGACTTCGCCGCCGCGCTCACCGACGGTGACGTGGTGACCTACACCCGCGCCGCCGGCGTCGAGCACTTCGCACTCGTGAACCGCGCCCCACGACTGATCGAGGGCGGCGCCGTCGACGGCATCGACCCGACCAGCGGGCCACTGCCGACCCAGACGGGTGGCGGTTCGTTCACCCTGGTCACCGACGGCGGGCCGGTCGAGGTCACCTACGCCGCGAGTGGCACCTTCGTGGTCGACGGCATGGTCGCCGCCGAGGCCGAGCTCGAGGCGGCGTACACCGCGGGCGACGCGGTCAGCTTCCGGGTCGCCGACGCCCCGAGCGGCACGCCGCAACGGCTCGAGCTGACCAGCAGGCCCTTGCAAGGGCCCGTGGGCAAGGACTCGGTCACGACCGAGGACACGGTGTTGCCGACCATGGGTACGGCCAACAGCTACGGCGTGCTCGGCCAGGACGCCGCGACGATCTTGAAGCAGGTCGTGTACGTCAGCGAGAACGCCTCGGCGAACACCTACGCGCTCAACGGGACCGCGACGACCCTGGCTCGCTTCGAGCAGGAGCTCGACGCCATCAAGGCCGGCACCCGGACGGCGACGGTGGTGGTGCAGACCACCGGGACCGGCGAGAACGCCGTGACGCAGCACCGCCTGACGAGCACGGCACCGTGATCGACGCCCGCCGGCCGACGCGCCCCGGGCTGCCTCACGTGCCGGCGCTCGACGGCCTGCGCGGGCTCGCCCTCGTCGCCGTGCTCGTCTATCACGCCGAGCCCTCATGGCTGCCCGGCGGGATGCTGGCGGTCACGGTGTTCTTCACGCTCAGCGGGTTCCTCATCACCTCGCTCCTGCTGACCGAGCTCGAGCTGACGGGCGCCGTTGACCTCCCGGCGTTCTGGATGCGCCGAGCGCGGCGGCTGGTCCCGGCGTCGATCGCCGCCGTCGGGCTCGTCGCGCTCCTCGCGGCCACCGGCCTTCCCGGCACGGCCTCGTCGCTGATCGGCGACGCGACCTCGGCGCTGACCTGGTCGGCCAACTGGCGGTTCGTCGCCGACGGGTCGACCTACGACTCCCTGTTCGGCGATCCGTCCCCGCTCCAGCACTTCTGGTCCCTCGCGGTCGAAGAGCAGGTGTATCTGGGGCTGCCGGTGGCGGCGCTGGTGCTGCTCCGGCGCGGCGCCCGGCGCCGCCGGTCGTTCGCCGCCGTCCTCGTCGCCGGCATCGCGGCGTCGACATGGGCGGCCGCCGCGCTGCACGTCGCCGGTGAGACCGGCGGCCGGGCGTACTACGGCACCGACGCCCGCCTCGCCGAGCCGCTGGTCGGCGCGCTGCTCGCGGTGTGCCTCACGCGGGGCGGGCGGTTCGCGGTCTTCGGTCGCGCCGCTCGCCGTGTGGCCGGCGCGGCCGGGTGCCTCGCGCTCGCCGGCCTCGCCGCGCTGTTCGCGCACCTGTCGATCGCGGACGGGCGGCTCTACCGCGGCGGGTTCCTCCTGACGGCGGCGCTCTCGGCGATCGTGCTCATCGCCGCGACGCAGCCGACCGTGGTCGCTCGGATCCTGGGCGTCCGCCCGCTCGCGCGGCTCGGCGTGATCTCCTACGGCGTCTACCTGTTCCACTGGCCGATCTTCCTGTGGGTGAACGACCGCCTCCGGGGAGGCGACCGCATCGCGGTGGCGGCGGTGGAGATCGGCGCGACGGTCGCGCTGGCGGTGATGTCGCACGTGCTGCTGGAGCTGCCCATTCGCCGGCGGCATCGGTCGCCGAGGCAGATCTTCACGGTGGGCTGGGCCGGCGCGTCGGTGGCCGCGCTCGCCGTCGTGGCGTTGGTCGCCGTCCCGCCGGCCGGGCACGGCGGGTCAGTCGAGGCCGTCGATCTCGGCGTGGGCGTCGACGATCCCGTGCCGCCGCCGCCCTCGATCGTTGCGCCGTCGGTCGTCTCGCTGGCCGAGCCGCCGGCACCGCGGCTGACACCGGGCGATCAGGCCGCCGCGCCGACGCTGACGCCGGCGCCGGCACCCGGGCCGGCGCCGGTCACGCCCGAGGAGGCGGCGATCCTCACCGGGGGCGAGGAGGCCTCCGGCTGGGGCGGCGATCCGCCGGCCGCCGACGGTGGCCAGCTCCGCGTCGCCGTCGTGGGTGACTCCCTGGCCCACAACCTCGCGACCGGCTTGGGGGCGTGGGCCGAGGAGCGGACCGATGTCGTCGTGTACGACCTGAGCGTGTCGTTCTGCCCGCTGAGCCGCGGCGGCGATCGCCGGTGGGAGGGCGGGGGAGAGC
>Ga0247717_1000142_pt1 | contig 21980 bp, 11 predicted proteins | sample 24E_NmetaG_FD_189047 | JGI IMG/M metagenome (GOLD analysis project Ga0247717, IMG submission 189047) | Soil microbial communities from hillslope of Landscape Evolution Observatory, University of Arizona, Oracle, AZ, United States - 2-4-E_N | ecosystem: Engineered > Artificial ecosystem >... | reverse complement strand
CGAGGACCGGCTCATCCCCGTCACCCAGATCGACCTGCACGACGTCGAGTGGTCGATCGCCGAGATGACCCGGATGCGCGAGCGAGGGAGCAAGGCGTTCGTGCTGCCCGAGGCGCCGGTCTCCACGCCGGGCGAGGGCAAGACCCTCGCTCGCAGCATCACCCACCCCGACTTCGAACCGGTCTGGGACGCCGCCGAGGATCTCGGCATGGCGGCCTTCGCCCACGTCGGGTTCGCCCGCGAGCGCATCAACCCCGGCTGGGCCAACAACGGTCGGGACGACGTCCAGACGTTCAACGTGCTCAACACCGTCGCCAACAACATGGGTCCGCAGCTGCTGTGCGCGGCGATGGTGCTCGACGGCCTGTTCGAGCGGCACCCGAAGCTCACCGTGGTGGTGGAGGAGGTCGGCATCGACTGGCTGCCCCACCTCGTCAGCTCGCTGGAGGGTGCGATCGGCGGGAAGCCCGAGGTGCTCCTCGACGACGAGTACCGGCCGAGCAACCTGGTCTTCGGCGAGACCTACACGCTGCCGCTGCGGCCGGTCGAGTACCTGCAGCGTCAGGTAAGGGTGACGCCGCTCCCCGCCGCCCACCCGATCGAGCCGATCCTCCGGTCGTCGGTGCCGCCCGAGATCCTCTGCTTCTCGAGCGACTATCCGCACGTCGAAGGGGCGAGCGACGCCGTCGCCCTCTGCGAGCGGCAGCTGGCGCCGTTCGACGACGTCACGAGGGCGACGTTCTTCGGCGGCGTCGCCGAGCTGCTCGGGGTCTAGGGACCACGACGGCCTCGACACCCGGGCTGGACGAGCAGACGTCGCTGCGACTCTGGCTGGACGAACAGACGTCGCTGCGGCTCTGGCTCGACTACCACCGGGCCACCCTGCTCTGGAAGTGCGAGGGGCTCACCGCCGAACAGCTGGCCCAGCGGTCGGTGCCGCCGTCCACGATGTCGCTGCTCGGACTGGTCCGCCACATGACCGAGGTCGAGCGAGGCTGGTTCCAGCGCACCCTCGCCGGCGAGGACGCGCCGCCGCTCTACTACGACAAGAACAACCCCGACGGCGACTTCGACGACGTCGACCCGGCACGGCGAGACGACGACTTCGCCGCGTTCCAGGAGACCCTCGACCGGTGCCGGGCCGCCGAGGCGGCGGTGGCGTCGCTCGACGACAACGGGGCGCAACACCACCGGGACGAAGGTCCGGTGTCGCTGCGCTGGATCATGGTGCACATGATCGAGGAGTACGCCCGCCACAACGGCCACGCCGACCTCCTGCGAGAGTGCATCGACGGCGCCACCGACGACTGAAGCGAACGCAGCCGTCCTCGCACATGGACGCTCTCCCGTCCGGCTCGCGTCAGGCACTGCGCTCGCCTCTGAGCTGATCGAGCGTCAGCCGTGGATCGATCGCCTCGCGGGCGCGCCGAGTCAATCGAGGTCGAGGCTGGGCAACACGCCGGGCGGCGCAGCGGTCCAGGTGCGAGCGCGTCCCAGTGGTCAGGGAGCGACTCGGGCCGGTCGAACAGGTCGACGGCGGCGACGACCGCGTCGCCCGACGGCGACGCATGATGTATGCATGAATCGCGAAGCTGGCGCCGTTCGGAGTGTCGTCTCAGGTCGTTGCCAGATCAAAGAGGGCGCTTAGTCGTGCCTCCGTCTATTCCTCTGCTCGCCATCGCCGGAGTGATGCCAGATGGCCGTCGCGCCGCCGATGGGTCGCTCGATCCCGGCGTGCTGACCCTTCCCGAGATCCAGTGGGCTTCGAACGGCAGTGACGTCGCTGGCACTTGCGTCCTTACAGTCGCACAGCTTGAGGCCGCCTCCGAGGCGCGCGTGCTCTGGACGGACCAAGACGTCCAACGCGGTGTTCGACCGGAGATTGACCCACCTCCGCCGGCCCTATTGCCGCTTGCCGAGGGCTACCCGGACGCGACGCAGTACATCTTCGATGCAGCCAACGCGGATGACATGGTCGAAAAGCTTTTGGCGGGGACGCGAGTTCGACTGAATCCTCTCGTGTGGAATCTTCGTCCCGCGACTTTCGAAGCTCACTTCGACGTGACCACGCGCCGATTCCACCTCTACCGCGGCAGGGTCTTCCTTCCGGACTCTCACCACCGCCACCAGGCCTTACTAAAGGCGATCGCGACCTGGCGCGAGGCTCCGGACGACTATCCGAACTTCGGTCCGCACAGCCAATTCACCGTGGAGCTCTACTTCATGTCGGTCGCCGACGAGGCCGAGTACTTCTTCGAAAAGAACCAGCTCGGCAGACGAGCAGACCGATCGCGTGCGTACGAACTCACGAGTCAGGACACGCTCGCGCTCACCGCTAAGCGATTTGTCGATGTCACGCCGAGTCTCCGTAGCAACGTCAACCGCGTGACGGATCGTCTGACCTCGCGGAATCCCCAGATCGTGACCCTCTCGACGCTACGAACGATGGCGGAGACGTATTTCTCGAATGATGACCCGCCAACGGCCGCCGAAGCGGAGAAAGCTGCTACGCGGATGAGCCACTTTTACGAAATGCTCGTCAAGGTTCGGCCGGAGCTGGGCCCACTGGCGCTGGCGCAACGAGTAGATGTACGACAGCGCTTGTTGGTTGATCAAGCTGTGATGATGCACGGCTATGCCGCTCTGATGCGCGCCTACGCGCTGGACCTGGATAGGGAGGGAAAGGCGGCGACGGCAAAGTGGCGCCGCCTGTTACGCCGGCTCAGCGCGAAGCCTGTCTTTCGATCGGGCCGATGGTCGGGCGACTTCTTCGCACGCGAGAATCCTTTGTGGGCACGGCTCGGTGTACTTCAGGAGACGAAGTCAGGACGTCTTGCGGTGTCCAACACGCGCCAAACGCGAGAGGTCGTCGCTCGAACGCTCCTCGAGCGGATAGCGGAGACCCCAAAGAAGCGCTCTGTGCAATGACCGCAGAGGACGACTTCAAGGCCTGGTACGCCGAGCGCCGAGACCACTTCGCTCGCGCGCAAGAGGACCTGGCTGAGTCGGTCGCTCGATTCGTAAGCGATTGGGCGGACCAGTTCGTCTTCCGCGCACCCGAGCGGCATGACCGCGGAGCGACGAAGGACGCGGACCGCGCGTATGCGAAGTGTGTGGCAAAGGGCGTGACAGACTTCGATCGGCTTCTCGAGGAGCCCGCCCCCGTAGGAGACCTGTGTCGCACGAGGCTGATATTTCGTTCACGTAGCGACGTGGAAGCCTTCAGATCAGCAGTTGACCAGGTATGGCCACATGGTCCGGTTCAAATCGATGACTTCACGTACAAGCCGTCGGACAGTGGCTATCGCGCAGTGCACGTCAACGGCTGGCTTCCGGCGCAGATCCGTGGTGTCGCGCTGTCTGTGCCCTACGAGGTTCAGGTAAAGACCGTCGCGCAGGATGCCTGGGGGTACTACACGCACGACTCGTCATATGTGCCGACCGAGGTGAACCAACATCCCCGCTGGGGACAAGTCCGCGCACTGCAGCAGTTGCTGTCCGATCAACTGCACGTCGTTGATCAACTTCAACAGCAGATCGAGATCGTCGGCGAGGAGATCGGACACGAAGTCGGCGCAGGCGGTGATCCGGACGAAGTGATGTTCTCGAACGTTCGCGTAGCCATCGACGAGTTGTACGCCACGACATGCTCGCTCGGTGAAGCGCAGCGGATCGTCCGGCGCGCGCGGGAGCATGGCATTACATCCATGGCGCAATTCGAAGAGCGGATTTCGCCCGAACGGCCCGCGGCGGCCGAGATCCGAGAGACGTTCGACGCCACTAGGTCGCGGCCCCCGACCGCTATCGAGCTCGTCGCCGAGCTTCTCGCGCGCGGAGACTAGGCGCCGTCGGTCGCCGCAAGTACAGCGCGCAGCAAGCTCACCGACCCCTTACCCGCGGCATACACAGGCGGCCGGTTTGGCGGTCGCTGGGACTCAATGAAGGTCGTCGCAGCGTGCTTAGCGCTACGAGTTGCAATTACGAACACGTCAGCAGTCCGGGCGAAGCTCGCTAGCCGATCGCTGGCTACATGCTCGCTAGACACGACGACAGACACACCATCGAAGTTGCGTAGGAGGAATTCGCGAGCTCTTGCTGCGGCCGACTCGGTTAGTGAGTAGATCGCGACGGCTTTTCCGTTCAACGCCGAACGGTCAGAAATCGGATCCGCCGGCGTCTCCGCAGTCACCTCGGGAACGAGGGATCTGATTGCTTCTTCCGCTCCGACCTCGGCGGCGAGGTCTTGTAGGACCATCCACTGATCGGAGCGGACCCTTCGCCGCCAGCGCTGCGCCGCTGCTAGCAACATCGCGAGCGAGGTATCCCGCGGGCCGGCGTCGCTGGCCGCGAACGTGAGGACAATGTCCAACAACTCGATGGCGGAGTCGAGATACGCAGCTGCGTCAATCCGCGCGAACAGCGCCGCGAAGTCGTCAACCAACTCGCGACGACGAGCGGACTCAGCACCGAGCTCGAAGAGAGACCCCACGAGGTTCACCAGCACGGCGACATCCGCGACGCTCGGATCTTCGTCCAGGAGAAGGAGTGTCGACAGGTCGTCGAGAAGCACCCGATGCTGGGCGGGATCCACTACGCGGTCGATGAAGTGAAGCAAATGCGGGAGGGCGTCTTTCACCCTACGGAGCGCGGAAGCCGAGAGTTCCTGATTGAGAAGCAGAGAGATGGCACGGCTGTCGGCAGTGCCCAGGGCCTCACTTGTCCACTCGACTGCGGATCGCTCTGCGACCTCGAGTGCGTTCTCGAAACTCTCCGAGGAGGTGGCACGTTGGAACCATCCGAGCCAGTTGCAGGGGCTCGGACGAGCCACGTCGCCACCGAAAGCGCGTTCGATCCGCGCCCAAGGGTTGGCGTACAACTTCGACGAGGTGACCCGCAAACGATCGGTATCGCCTAGGTCGTAGACGGCATCTCTCGCCAGGGCCATCGCGTCGAGCGAGTCGACCTCTATTGCACACCGCACGAGAAGCTCTGCTCGCTCGACCGTCGGAGCACCGTCTCGGGCGAGCTCCAGTGCAGCATCAAAGTTCCCGTCTCGAGCTGCTTCGACCGCAGCGGCCAGTGACGCTGTGCGCGCCTCCAGCGGGGCAACCAGGCGCGCAAGAGCCTTGACGTAAGCGCGCTCGTCGGGACGAAGGTCGAGTGCAGTCGCAAGCTGAGTCAGTAGTCGTTCATCCTCCGGATGAGCGACCGCTGTGTAGAGCGCATGCGTCTTGATCGACGAGCTCGTCTGAAGACCCTGTCTCGACCGAAATAGGGCTGGATAGCGGGGCAGGACTACATCGCGAAAGTGGTCCAGCGCTGCCGCCGCGTCATCGGCCGCCTCGAAACCGGCCAGTTCGATGGCGTAGAGGGCGTCGAATAGCGCAGCAGTAACTCGAGCGGGACGACGAATCGAGAGGATCGTCGCCAGTTCGGGCAAGTCCATCACCTCGCGAAAGTTCCTAAGCCCTGCAAGGCGCCGGATTCTGAGGAAGATGATGTTCTGCGCAGAGAGTTGGCCCGTGGCCTCGATGTCGCCAAGTAGGTCAGCGGAGAGATCCGCACCACCGGCGAGGACGGCCATCTCGAACTCTCGGAGGAGGCGTCCAAGTGGCCGGGCAACTGACAAGTGGCGGCGAGGCCGTAGCTCTTGCAGCTGAAAGAACAGTTCGAGCGCCTGACGAACGTCTCCTTGTTGACCTGGAAGCACCTCGACCGTAAACGCATGACCATCAGCGAACGTCTGCGCGGCCGTGTCCACGGAATCGCTCGGATCGACCGGATGGTCGATCCGAATCGTTCCGTACGTCGGGCCCACAAAGGATTGCACCGCCTGGATCAACTCCCGTCGCTCACGCGGAGAGTGGGTGAGCCCGTACCAGGTCGTTGTGTTGTCCCGTCGGCGCGGTAGGAGTGCGGGTGCGAGCGGCTCTTGCTTTAGCAGTCGCATTCGCTCCTCTAGCCAGTCGGCCAGCGCCGGGTTCGCTACGGTGAGCGCTGAGGGCGTCAACTCGTTGCCGTCGCCGAAGAACGCTTCGAGGAAGGCGTCGGTGTCTCGGGTCACGACGGCAAGACTCTCGGCAGCAGGCCGCCCCAGCGTTCGTGAAACACGAGGCGGGCTTGGGCGACTACGTCCTCAGCGGTGTCGAACTTCACTGTCTCCTCCAAGAGTTCGACGCCGCCGTACGTGAAGTTCATTGAACCGCTCATGTAGAAGTCGTCCCCTAGGAGTCCCTTCTCGTGGAGGTCTTCGGCCTCGCAGGTCACGAGAGCATCGGCTGCTCCTATCTCCTCGGCGCGGAGGGTGAGTTGGTCGAGAAAGGGCCGGTTGTGTGGGAGCGGCCGCGTGGCGACAACTACAGAAGTGCCGACGACCAGGCATCGCTGCAGGACGTCCAGCATTCGTAGTTGCCGGGGTCCCCACGTGCTGTCCATGGCATCGAACGCGCCGGCTCGGTTGTCGATGATCGGAATGTCGCTGACCCACGGCGACACGAGCCAGATGCACAGGCTGGGCGCCAAGAGTTCCCCGACGAATACGGCCTGGAGGAGTTCCTTCACCTCGTCCTGACAACGCCAGGAGGACTTGTGAATGTGACGGGTAGGCCGCTCAAGAGTCATTGGAACGCTTCCCGAAGTTCGAACCGCATCCGTACCTCGCCTTGGCTTCGATCGAAGCCAGTGACTCGTGGGAACAGCATCAAGTAGCCGGCATCGACTGGCAGGCCCTGAAGTTCCATCGCTGCAGCGCGAAGGTCGCGCGATTTGTCCGGATGGACAGCGAGTAGCGCCGTCCCGGCTTCGAGTAGTGCCTGGGCGAGTTGATCGCGCCAGTCCGCCGCCGAGAGTGAGATGACGGGCGTCGTGAAGTCGAGGGAGTTGAGGACCAGCGCCCGGTCGGTTGGTGGGTGGGGGTGGTATGGGTTATACGTCTGGAGCGCGTTGGCCCGCACCGCTGAGCCCCGCGGCCATAGGAGACCGTAGATCGTTGAGAAGCGCCGCCCGCGCATGTCTGTTGCGGACCCTCCGCCCATCGGGATGACTCGATCGATGTCCGACGAGGCGCTCGCGGCGTATGCAAAGACCCTCGCGTCGATCTCGACGCCGATGCGTTCCTCTTGAGCTTTCCAATCGACGACCAACGATCGGAGGACCTCATCCGACTGGGAGGAGCTGCCGGGACGCAGCACGCGGGCGTTGAGAGCGGCCATGACCGGGTGGGTGACGCTGACTCCCTTCTGCGTCAGAACTCGAACCAAGTGCCGAAGGCTGTTCGCGGTCGCAACGTTTGTGGTCGCTGCTCGGACTTGGGTCATTGAGTCGCTGACCTCTGTGTCCTCCGCCGCGAGGCGCAGAATGCGGCTGAGTTCCGCGTCCACGATCTCGAAGTCCGACGGGGCAAGGCTCGCTTCGACAAGCCTAAAGAATCGTCGAGGGTCCTCGGTGTAGCGACGCGCGAACTCCTCGACGATGCCGCCGCCTCCTAGGGATGGCTCCGATAGCCAGACGGTGCACACCGAAGACGGCTCGTCGAACTCCACGTCCATGATGAGGTTCTGGGCGCCGACGTCTCGGCACAGCCGGTCGGTTGCTTCGAGCAGCGCCGCGCCCAGAGTCGCGGCGTAACGCTGAGCTGCCCAACTCTGCCAGCCCGTGTCGGGCGGCTCCCACAGAACAAGCGCTAGTTGGGCGAGGCGATCGGTGATCGCCGCGTCCGCGGTGAGTGCCGCCAGTGCTTGGTGCAGGCGCTGGCGATGCGGATCACGGCCGTCGCCGTCGTCTTCTTCCTCATCTGGGTCCGGTACCGCGTGGAATATGACGTCCAAGGCGTCTGTGAGCTGCGCCGCGATGTGGCCGGCCGCGACTTGAGTGTGCGCCGTCTCGAGATCGATGTCTTCGTCGAGAGCTCGCTCGACGACGACCGAGAGGTAGAGCTGGCTGATCCAGCGCAGCTGAAAGGTGTTAGCGAGCACCGATAGTGCCCGGTCTGTCTGGACCAGGTGCTCGAAGTACGCAGCACGGAATGACCTGACCGACGGACAGTCCGCCACATAGTCCGAACCCTCAGCAAAGAACTCGGGCACGGATGCGGCGAGTCGGATGGCGTCGACATCCAGCGTGAAGCCAAGTGCAGCGCGCTGCTGGTCCCAACTGAAGGTGGAGCGGACGGTGGACTGAACGCCGCGCTGGAACGCCAAAGTGCCTGTTGAACCCACGGCGATTCTGGAGATGTCGACGCTGGATTGGCGGGCGTGCAGGAAGACGTGGAGCGAGTGCGCGAGGGCAGCCCAGGCCGAAGGCGTCGGCACGTCGACCTCGTCCCCATCGTCGATGGGCACGAGCTTGGACCGCCATTCGAGGATCGCGTTCGTCGAGTCCAGGAGTCGCTGCGGAGGGCGCTCGGTGCGGATCGTCCACGGACGCATGACGCGATATCGCTCCGGTCCAGCGTCGCCCTCGAATGTGAAGATCCCGAGTTCGATCCCATCGGCGAACGACTCAAGGTCGAGCTCAGCGTGGGCTGCGTCGAGCGGCACGGGAACCCAATGGCGGACGTAGCGGTGCTCGATGCCGTATCGCCTCGATACTCGTCCCGGAGCGAAGGTTCGTAGCGCTTGGAGTACCGGGGCCTGGGTATCCGTCTCTTCGCCCTTCGCCTGAGCCGGCGGTAGCAGGATTCTCGTCTCTGGAAGGTTGAGGTCGCTGAAGAGATTGGCGGGCACGAAGTCAGGCAACGGCTGCCAGCGCACCTGGTAGTCGCTGCCGACAACGCCCTTAGCGCTCCACCCAGACGCGAGCCGACGCCTCAAGGTCGGCAGCACTTCAAGCATCAAGGAGCGCGGTGACTCCCAAGCAACCGCGGTCGTTTGCTCCTCGTTCAGTTGGAGGGCGCGTCGTACGTAGTCGAGAAGGTCGTCGCGCACCGCGTCGTCAGCCAGTGCGCGTGTTGTCCAATCAAGTGCGAGCTGTTGTCGCTGAGCCGCGTGGTCGCTTCGCGGCTGATGTCGCGATGGCGGCCCAGCGAGGTCGAGCCACATGGAACCACGCAGGGCCGAGGGCACCTTCGAGGCCAGCCAGTCCATGAGCGCGAAGGCTGCTTGAATCCGGAGTACGTACGTGTTCCGGATGGGAAGCGACTTCGAATCGAGCTGTGGATCGAACAGCAAGTCGTAGCCCTGGTAGGCGAGTCGGTCTCGGCCGTAGTCCGACAGAACGACCACCGTCCATGGCCGCATGCCTCGGATGCGACCCGCTCGGCCTTTGCGCTGCAGAAACTGCGCTGCGTCGCGTGGCGCTTTGTGTTGCAGGACGGCGCCCACAGTCGGATCGTTGAAGCCGACGTCGAGGGAGGCGGTCGCGACGATGACGTCGCTAGCGGCCGCTACCCCTGGATCCTGGGAGCTCGTGCGCCCAATTCGGAGCGCGCTGGCGTTGTCCAAGTGGTGTCCGAGGCTCTCGCACATGTCCCACGCTTGTCCGAGGGGCTGGCGTTCCGAGTGTTCGGGCATTGTGCTGCTTCGTAGGGCAGCCAGCGGGCCGTTCCCTTGGGGGTTCGGTCTGCCCCAGCTATCCCGTCCCTCGGCATCGAGCAGGTCGAAGTACAGCCGGTTCGTGACATCGAGGTCGTCGGTGAACACGAACAGTCTGCTGCCGTAGACGTTGCCCTGTTCGTAGTCGAGGCTTCGGCGAAGCAACATGGCCGTCTGGATGGTCGTCGAGAGCAGGCTCGCTCCCGACACAGGATCGCCGCGAAGGGCGACCAGATACTCCACTCCTTCGGTGACGTGGTCGGCACCCGCAGGTGTGATGTCGGCAACCGCTTGCTCGGGGAGGCCAACAAGTTGTCCAAAGAACGTCTGTGCTTCTCGCAGCGTGGCGGAGAGCCCGACGAATTGAACAGGACGACCGATTTGGTGACGCCAGCGGCGGATCACGTACGCGGCTTGGGCTCCGGTCGTGCCTTCGTACGTGTGGACCTCGTCGAGGAGCATGACCTGGGGCTTCCGTCGAGCTCTCGGCCCGACCCCGAATATGTGGCCGTTGGTGGTGTCGGAGAGCTGCCTATTCAGCATCTCGGTGGTGGTGAACAGCACATCGGGCGGTGTTCGCCGCATCCGAGCGCGCGTGAGAACCACCTCGTCCTCGCCGACCACGACTGGACAAGTGTTGCGACCGCAACTCAGCCTCTCTCGGTCGCTTCTGATGTCCTCCTCACTCCAGATGAGTTCGCCGCCGCACTGAGGGCATCGAAGGTACGGGCAGACGAAGCCATTGCCGGCGCGGGCCCAAGTACCTCGGTTGAGAAGGGCTTGTGCGTTGTGCGGTGTGGGCCCAAAGAACGCTCCAATGAGCACCTTCCGCTTGCTGTCGTCGGCCAGCGACCGATCGAGGCGGCGTGCTTCTGTGTACGTCTCGGAGAACTGGTCCTTGAGAAGTTCGTTCCTCGGATAGACCGCAATCGCCTTGGTCCAGTGTTCGGACGCAATGCTCGTGGTGACGTGGGCCAGGGCGGGGACGTAAAACGCAAGGGTCTTGCCGCTTCCAGTTCCAGCGCCGACGATCGTGCCTCGCGAGACTGAGCCATTGAGGTCATCCAGGATCCTGTTGGCTGCGTCGACCTGAAACTTCGCGAGCCGAAATGCGGCCCCGCGATCGAGTAGTGCGGTGATGGCTTGCCGGACGGAGGCCTCACGACCATGTGCGATCGCTTCGATCGCATCGACGCGGTCAAGGCAGCGATCGGGATATCGGCGCGCACGGAGCGAGTACCGAAAGTCGGATACGAGCGTCGGTGCATGCCGCCACGTCCCGTTGGCGAGGTGTTGCGGAAACAACTGGCGGAGGCGGGCCAGCAGCCGCATTGTCTCGGCAGACCGCGACCGGTAGATAAGTCGTCGTCCCGACCGAATCCGGACAACCAGGTCGTTGGTCAGGAGGTCCTCGAGGATGTCATCGGACTCGTCGTCGGCGACATCCAGTATGTCTACGATGTGAGAGCGCACCTCCTCCTCGGTGAACCCTCCGTCGATGTATCCCCACGTCAGGAGCGAGGCTTCCGCCCGTTCCAAGCGTTCGAGCACACGTAGGAGATTCGGGTCGGGCATCAGTCCGACGGCCGAATCGCGTAATGAGACTCAAGGTGGCGTTCAGCGAGCCAGGTGCGTACGGATTCCGTTAGCAAGGCGAGAGCCGCACCTCTGTCGCTGTTGGCGGCGCGGAGAAACGCAACGACCTCCTCGTTGAGGCTCGCGACGTCGAGGGTCGACCACTCGGCGCGAAGGTCCGCGACGGCGGAATCGAATTCCACCAGCTCGTCCGGCGTCGGAACCTGCCGATCTCGTAGCCACCGGACCGATTCTGCGAGCCGCCGGATCGCAATCACGGTGCTTCGAGCTGACGGATCCGACGCGAGCGCAGCAAGGATCTCGTGCGATGTCTCTGGTGTGACCTGAGCGGTGTATCGCTGCCACGTGCCAGCTGCGCGTCTCTCAAGTTCCTTCAATGCTCGGTCGACTGCGTCCTGAAACTTCGCGAACAGATCGCCACCGAGCGCGACCCCCAGATCCTCGTCCAATGCAGCGGCCCATTGCTCTAGGGCACCGAGCGCCGAGTCCGTTGCAGCTGCCGGCACCCACGGCTCGCCGAGGCGCTCCGACAGCGTTCGCGCAACTGCTGTGGCGACCTCTGCCCGGGCGAGAAGTGACGCCACGAGCTGTGCGCGGTTGACGAGCGCTTGGCCGTGCTGCTGAGATCGGCGTAGCACGGAGACCTCGGTGGCGATCTCCTTGAGCTGGCGCGCTCCTTCGACGATCACGACGCCGCCTCGCGGAGAACGCCGCCGAGCCGGTCAAGCGCTTTCGCGAGCCCGAGGAGGTCGGCGTCGGCGCCTCCGCCAGCGCGAAGCGCCTCGATTTGCTGTCGTCCGCGATCCTGCGAAGCGCCCACCAGTTGTTCCGCCTGCGCTATGAACCTGTCGATTTCGCCGGTCGGACGCGACCGATCCAATGAAAGGTCTGACAGGAGCTTCCCCATCGACTGCGAGTCGGCGCTCGCGATGACCTCGCCGATCTCCTTGATTACGGAGTAGCGCGCCTTCCGAAACGTACGCGTCGTCTCCGCGAACTCCGTCCGAAGCCGCTGTGGCTCGAAGATGCCCGCAGTGAGGGCAGCCTCGGCCGCGTCGGCGACAACGTCCGCGATATCGCCGGCGGCACCGTCAGGGTCCACGGTCTGGATCACCCGGTCGTGCCAGGTTCGAAGCCGCTCCTCCTCCTCCCGAATTGCGTCATCCAGGCGACCTTGAATGTCGCTATAGAGCCGCTTGAACTCCGGAGGCGCGTTGTCGGCGGGCTCCGCCAAGACCCAATTTCGCTTGAAAGCAGTCAGAGCTGCGGTGATCCCCGCGACTTCTACTGCGTGCGCTGTACGGCCTCCCCCCTGGCGAGCACCGATTCGGCCAAGCAAGGCCTCGCGCACCTTCCGCCTGTTGTCGCTCAGGCACGCGTCGACGAGCCGGTCCCATGCAGTACCGCGGCGCGGCACGGACGCAGGCGAGTCCGACAGCAATGCGTTGATCAGCTCGGCATTTGTCTGAGCGTGTGCACCAGGCAGATCGAGGATTCGCGCGGTGAAGATCAGCAACTCGGTCGCAGATTGAACGATTCCCCACTCACCCGGGGTTGGAGTTCCAGCGCGGACCGCCGTGACGACATCCTTTGCCCAATCATCGACACGCCTGAGGAGCCGGCGAAGCCGTTCGTCGCCCCTCGAGAAGTTCCAGTCGTTGTGGTGCTGATACATGACGATGCTTCTCAGCAGGGCCGCGTTCTCTGGGCTCGCTGGTATCTCGATGGATGCCGCCGTCGACGTTCGCGTCCCACCGCCACGAGCGTTCTGGATCGCAAAGGATGACTGCCGGAAGAAGGCGCCCGTCCGTGCTCCGACCATGTCATCAGTGGGACGCAGGAGTTCTGCATCCCAATCGACTCGCGCGACTACCGCGGCGTGCAAGAATTTGCGGAGCTCGCCCGCCAGGGACTGATCCAATTCTGCTGACCCGTCGCTCCACTGATCGATGCTGGCGACTCGGCGTTGTACCTGAGCCGGCAGGTCGGTCTGCGTTGGCGTGGCACCCGCCTCACCTGAGCTCTTGGCCGGCTGGCGACGCCGCGGACGTTGCAGATCAACGTCGGGGAGCTCCGGCAGGGCAAAGGCCTCGTGGACTCCCGCCGGAAGGTTGACGACCGTCGACGGCCGACCTCCCCAGAAGGTCAGCAGAGCCACGCGGCGGTCCGCATCAACAGCATCGACCGCACGAATGTCTTCGACCAGGTCGGGGTCCAACGGGGGCAAGTGGCTCGCCGCGAAGTGTTGGGCGAATGCTGAGGAAGGGAAGTCACCGCGGCGAATGTCGTCGCGGTGCTGGTCGAGGGTGTACCGAACCACCGTGCCAAGGATTCGCCGAGGATCGAAGTTCGTGGGTGAACGCGACTCGACAGCCCGTTCGAGCGACGGCGGGTTCACGGGGTACAACCCGAATCCGTCCCGCGACGTGCCAAATGCTTCGTGGCACGTGTCTTGGTGGGGACACTCTTCGCATGCATTCGGAACCCAGCGACGGTGGGTGGCACGCTCATCACCGGCCTCCGCGAGAGCGACTTCAAGTCTCGCCTGACCGAGTCTGGCTGCGTTCAAGTACCCAGCGATGAAGTCCGTAACGTCGTCGGTCGTCACCCCGCGACCTGTCTGTGCGATCGGCAGATCCAGGCTGTAGACGTGGCCGGCGAACTCCGCTCGCGTGCTGAACGTCTGGGCGAACGTCGCGAAGTATCCGCTTGTGACAGCCATCGCGACGCGGATCGAGCAAAGCACTTGTCGACCCTCGCGGACTGGCGCTTCGATCATGGCGTCGAGGAGCTCGCGCTGGATTCCTTGTAGAATCGAGAAGTCCTCGATCAACAGAACTAGCTCGACTCCGCGATTCAGCAACTCACGCCGTACCGCGAGCATCACGTCGAACAGTTTCGTCCCACCCATTCCGAACAGCTGACGGATCGCGGGTGCGAGACTGTCATTCAGCAGTTCAACCGCTACGGAACGAAGCGCTTCCGACCCGATGAGCTGACCGAACAAAGCCTGGACATCCTGGTTTGCGCGCGCTGCGTCAGCGACGGACAACGGCAGGTCGTCCTGCGTGAATGCAAAGGGTTCCTCTTTGTCACGATCCTGTTTGCCGCGCAACGTCTCCTGGACGAGTCGGTCGATGACCCCTCCGTCTTCCAAGAGCTTCATCCGGAACACGTTGTCGAGGAGCAGCTTGGGCAGTTCGACCTCAAGCCACCGTCGATAGTCTTCGTGAGGCGGTGGTGGTACTGGGCGAGGCTGTCGCGCTCGATCCTCGATCGTCGCAGCGATCTCATTCAGGAGCCTCGAAGGAGCGGCGCGTTCGTCGAGAGTCTCCACAGCGCGGTCGACATCGGCGTTCAACTTGTCGATGGCTGGTCCCGTCAGATCCGAGAGGATCAGCTTGATCACCTGCCGAAGATTCGTACCGAACTTCGGGATGTACACCACGTGGCGCTGTGTGTCGCGTGGGAGTCGCAGATCGAGCCAACGGACAAGATGCGACTTTCCAGTGCCCGGTTCCCCGACAATCGGCACGAACAGCAACCCGGGACTTGGAGCCAGAAAAGCGCTGAGGAGCTGTTCCTCATCGATGAGCTTGCCGCCACTCGAAGCCGAGAAGTCTCGCTCCAGGAGCTGGGCGGGCCGGTGAGTTGCGAGAAAGACCGCAGGCGACGCGTTAACCGCATCGACGACGATTGTCTCATCGACGTCGCTTCGCGACCAGCACACGAAGCCCTGGAATGAGTCACTCATCGCCGGCCTCGCCGCTTGCCGGAGTCCAGCGAGAGATGCGTGATCGTTCGCTCTGGGCCGTAGCCCTCAGGGAGGCGCATCTTCATTGGCGCGTCAGCGAGGTCTTCGAGCACGAGCGCGCGCTCGTCGCGCAGCCGCAGCAACGCATGGGCCAACGACGGCGAGAGCGAGTCGGCGGAAGCAATGACCGCGTCAGGCCGCATTCGGTCTTCGACCTCGCGGCGATAAGGACCGCTGTCAAGAACTGGGATCCTGCGACCGAGTTCCTCGACTACGGCAGCGACCTCCTGCCGAGTAGCGGTGAGCACCTCGGTGAGCACGTCCCGCACAGCCTCCGTAGGATCCGGAAGGAGCACGTTCTTGTTGTCGCGAGGAACGTGGACGCCAAATCCGAGAAACGACGCCCAGCGATCGAACGCCCCCCAGCGAGTGTCATTCGAGAACACTCTCTCGCCCGCGCCGAACTGCCGCTCCTGCACGATGTCCACGCCGTGAGGCTCGTTCCACGCTCCAGGTGCCCGCAGCGGGTCTTGTGCCAGAAACCACGCGAGCGCGCGTGTGAGGTCGCGCGCACCTTCTGTCGAGTCCCAGAGCCCGAAGTTCAATTCGTCTTTGAGGACCAGTCCACGAATCAGGCGACGGAGATCCGGCTCCCGACGGCGATCGCCTACATCCTCCGGGAGTTGAGGGTGGAGCCGAACGTTCTCGCCCTCGCGTTCGATCATCTTGAACACCACACAGGCGTTCAAGGTGTCGTCCAGACCCTTCGAGCCAGGACCGGCGGCGGCGCCTTCGCCACGAGGCAGGGCCGCGGGCGCCACCGTTCTCTCAAGATCCTCTCTCGTGAGTTCGTAGCTGTCGGCCGATCGAAGCGCGCGGAAGAGCACGACCGCCACGTTGGGCAGGATCTGCGGAGGATTGAGTAGAGCCATCAGAGCATCGCAAGCAGTGTGTTCACGTCGAGATTCGGATGTCGAGTCTCGATCACAAGCTGATCGGGGCGCTCCGGGTCAAGCGCGTCCGGCGGAACAATGATGATCCTCGCGTGGGGCTCGCTCGGCGAACGGAAGTACCAGGGCGGCAAGATCGGCCGCTCCTGCATTGGATCGTGAACGATCAACGTCGGGATCCTCGGCGAGAGGAGGTGCGGCGGATTCGGCTCGAGGAAGAGATAGCCATCTCGGACGACGTGGTGAGCCGACCGGACATCCGACAGCGCAAGGACGCTCTCCGGAGCGCAAAGCAGTCTGATCCCATGCCGAACCAACGCCAGGAGTACCTCAACGAGCTCAGGCCAACGGTGCCGCCGTCTCATCGGTCGGGGATCGATCGTCACCAGGAGCAACCCACTGCGATCGCCAACCACCTCGCTGAGCGCCGGAGAAATCTCGACGTCGGGTGACCGCACTGGTTCCGGGACCGCCCCTTGCCCGGCGTACGGTTCGCGATCGAGAAGTCTGCAGTGAGCACAACCGGCGCAGCTCCGTTGGGGGAGCGTCTCGCCCATCGCTCCAAGTTGAGTGTCGCGCCCAATCCGGTAGGCGTCCGCAAACACCGCCCCCAAGTCCTGGTCGTCGCGAAGAGTCGCGAGCATCAACTCCCACGAGCGCGTCGATGACGCGATCGTGCGGCGGCGCGTCGGTTCGACGAGGTTTTCCCAGACGTCGCGGTCGAGGTGACCAGCATGAGCGACCTCGACGACCGCGGAGGTGACGTACCGTCGATACGCGTCCGTCTTATCATCGGCGTCGTCGCTCGGTGTCGGTGGTGCCTCCGCATCAAGTCGGATGAGGCCCGCTCGCATCATGAGCGACAGAGTGCGGAGGTTCCAGGCCTCGTTCTCGCGACTTCCTCGCGTGATCGTGCTGCGTCGCGAGTCGAGTGAGACGCGGTATCGGTTCTCATCAAGGGCAGGCGCATCTCGTTGCATTGCTGCCCAGCGCTCCAGACCGAGCTCGACACCGATTACCCGGTTCATTGACAGATCCTCTGCCACGCGGCGGTCCGATCGGGCGTGCAGCATCACGGCGACCGAGGTCAGGCCATCTCGACCGCCTCGACCGACCTCCTGGTAGTAGCGATCGATCGACTCCGGCAGACATGAATGCACGACGGATCGGACATCCGCCTGATCGACGCCGAGCCCGAAGGCAGACGTGCCGACCACGACGTCGGTGCGGGTGGCTGGGGCGTTCAGTTGCTCGTCAAAGGTTTCACCCCGCCACCGCTCGATAATGGCCCGTCGCTCTGTGGGCGAAGTTTGGCCCGTGACGACCTCGACCCTCTTGAAACCGTCCTGGCGAAGATCCTGCGCAAGCCGTCGTGCGTGGTCGGGAAGGCTGACGTAGATGACCGTCGGCCGCGGGAGATGCCGCACAGCACGCAGGACCTCGACGTCTCGCTCCGCCTCGTCGTCGAATCGGTGCACCCAATATTCGGGCTCGGGACGGACGAACACCGAAGCGACGTATTCAACAGGTCCTGGATAGCCGAAAAGCGAGACGAGGGTGTCCAGGGCGTCCTGCGTGATCGTGGCAGACATGAGGACCGTCCGGAATGGCGGTTGGCCGGCCTCGGCGGCGGCGCGGAGAAGGTCGCGACGAAAACCGCTGAGCGCTTGGAACTCCGGACGGAACTCGACTCCCCAGCTCGCAACGGTGTGCGCTTCATCGATCACGAAGTATCGAAATCGGTCCGCTACCACGGCGGCGTAGAGGCTTGGGGCGAGGGAGGTGAGAAGGGACTCGGGTGAGGTGAAGACGAGACGTTGTGCTCCGCTTCGGATCCGGTCACGGATCGAATCCCGCTCGGAGTCGCTCTGACCGCTGAAGTAGGCCAGGCGGTCGGGGTGGGTGGCGTTGGGTTCGGCCGCCTGGAGGTGTGCGAGCGCGGCACGTTCCTGGTCGAGGGCCAGACTCGTTGTGGGCACGACGAAGACTGAAGTCCCGGCAGTTCGGGACTGGAGCAGCGCAGGAGCAATCGCAACGGCGCTCTTCCCGCTGCCCGTCGGAAGGTTGACGATCACCGTTGCTGCCGAGCCTGCGGTGAGAAGGGTCCGTGTGGCCTGCTTCTGCGCTACAGAGGAGTAGGTCGTGAACCTCGGGCCAAGCGTCTCCGCGAGAAACGGATCGGCGTCGACGCGTAGGTCTGGCCGGCGCCGAACGGCTCCCTCGGCCGCGCCACCCACGGCGCCGTTCGCTGCCCATGACGGTCTCCACGGTCGTGCGCTGATCAGAAGCCTGTCGCCCGCTGCACTCGCGTCGCAGCTTGCGTCATCCCACTCCTCAGGGGAGGGCCACGGCGATCCCGTCGGTACGAGGAGGTGCTGGTCGACTCCGTGGCTCTCCGATTCGTGCCGGAGCACCTGGCGGACTAAAGCAGCCACGTCTCGGGAGCCGACTGCTCCCTCGTGCGCGCCAAGAAGCGCCATCGCGTCAACGAGACGCTGATATGGAGACGGCAATGGAGGCCCCGGGTGTGGCTGCATGGGCCACTCCTCAAGCGAGCGCGCCAGTTGAACGAAGGGCGATGCCGTCACCGCTTTGACCTTGGAAACCCTGGACCCGTTGGCAGTCGTGGCGACAACACCACGACACCTACGGCGTCGAGTCGCACCCGCGGGGTGCGCAGTCCCGCTGCCAGCGCCGAGTCGATGGTGTCGTCGGCTCGGAGTTCCTCTTCCTCTCGCGTCCTCTGACGGGCGTCGACAAAGGCAAGACGGGTGCGCCGCTTCGTCGACGATGAACGCATGGCGGCTTCGAAGTTCGCCGCCGCGAGCGCGGCCGCGGCCTCGAACTCCGGTCGGTCTCGGAGACCCACCTCGGAGAGGTTTCTCGCCGAGCGGCATCTCGATTCCCAGTCGGCCGAACCGACGAGCTCGTCCAGGGCCCAGCGACGATCAGCGTTGAGATTGACGTCGGCCGCCGCAGGCTCGTAGGGGCGGTCGAGAGCAGCCAGAAGGCCGCGATCACGAACCTCAGATCCGTCGAGCGCCGTCCAGATCGTCGCAAGCCTCGGAGCGAGGAAGCTGTCTGCCCGGCGCTGCACGGCGCGTCGATCGAGCCGTTCGCCTGCAGCCTTTACGAGTACTTCTGCTTCTTCTGTCGCGGCGTCAACGAGGTAGTCGAATCGGAAGAACACCTCGTCATCGACGACTTCCCGAGCCGCTCTCCAGAAGGCGAACGTCTGACCGCGATCGTCCCACCGCATGTACTCGGCAAGCGCGTCGATGAATGGCTCACCGACTCGGAAGAGTCGGGCGTCCGGGCGGGCGACCGCTGCCCGCCGGAAGTAGCTGCCGGGCCGGTCGACGACTCCGCGGAAGTTCGAGCGCAACATATCCCACGCGACCAAGGGCATCGAGTTCAGGTGCGCCGCCTTCCCCGGCGCGATCAGTCGGTACGAGCGGAACCGCTCGTCCTCTCGATCGACAACACGTTGGAAGCGCAAGTTGCCGGGGTGGTCGCACAGGAGGGCTTCGGTCGCCCGCTGCATCTGGAACCACAGGTCCTCGAGATCGTCGAGGGCCAATGCGAGCTCGCCGATCTGACCCGAGGTCTCGATTGCGTCGAGGGCGTCCTGCTCCGCGATGGCCTCGCGCTCTCGCTCAAGCTCGCGCGGGAGCTCCGCGGCAGTCGCGGCGAGACCAGCGGGGCCGTCATCGAGCAGTGCATCGAGAAGCCGCGGCATGAGGGCGTCAACTGCGAACTGGAGCGAGGCGATGGAACTGTCAAAGACCCCGAACCCTTCTGCGAGTGCCTCGATCCAGGCGCCCATGATCGAGGTCGCTGGATAATCAAGGAGAAGCGTCGGGATCCGATCGCCGCGGCCGTAACGGTCAAGGCGACCGATCCGCTGTTCGATGCGATTCGGCGAGAGGGGCAGGTCGGCGTGAACACCTTGATCAGCGAACTGAAGGTTGCGGCCCTCCTCGGCCGATCGATCGCAGACCAAAACCCAGCAGGACTGCGCTGGATCCTTGAAGTTGTCTATGCCTTCCTCGACGAGAGCCGGGTCATCGCTGCGGAGGTGAGTTGCCACCGCTGCGGCGCCAAACTCAGAAGCGAGGACTTCGGCGATGCTCCGCGCATGGGCAGTGAATGTGGTGAAGACGACGGTGCGGCGTCGTTCGCCTCGAAGAGATCGCACCAGCGCTTCGCCGGCGGCCACATCGGTCTCCAGCCTCGCGGCTCGTTCGAGGATGCTCCGCTCCGTGGCGTCAACAGGGAACGCTCGGAGTGCGTCTTGCTCCTCGCTCGTCAACTCGGCGGCCGTGGCGGTGGCCGCGTCAGGTGCGAGACGAAACCTTGCGCACGCTCGAAGAAGTGGGAGGTGGGCGGATCGCTCGAAGAACGCGACCAGTGCAGCACGTGCGTTACTTCGCGCGACCTCGTCCTCATCGGCGAGAGTCGAGCGGAGGTACTCACGCCAGTCCTCGATCCAATCGTCAACTGGAGTCTCGAGATCCTTGGCATCGCCCAATGGCTCGGGCCTCTGCCGACCGCGAACTGGGAAGCTCGCGGCAAGGCTGTCCGAACGACGAGTTCGCAGGAGCCGGCGGTGGACCCGATAGGTGTCGGAGATGTGGATCCGAGCAGCGATCACCGCTTCAGCGAGGGCCGTCTGGTCCTGCAGGGCGTCCTCAACCGACTGCAAGAGGTCAGCCAGTTGCGCATCAGACTCGAACATCGCCCGGAGCGTGTTCACCTTTTCGCGCAGGAGGAACGGTGGGATGTCATGTCGGAAGGTGAAGAACGCGGTGCCGAGCGCCTGACGATCTCGCACTCGCCGCTGAAAGCCCTCGACATCCTCCAAGCGGTACACGTCGGGATCGAGGAGATGCAGCATGCGTAGGAACGTGTCCTCGTTGTGAAGCAGCGGTGTGGCCGAGAGGAGTAGGAGGCGTGGCACGGCGAGGGCGAGCGTCTTGAGCGCGCTGTAGCCGTGCGATTCGGTCGGCCCAGCGGCAAGGTTGTGGACTTCGTCGACAACCAGGAGTCCGGCATCGCGATGTGGGCTGTACCTGCCAAAGGTGTCGCGTGCTCCGCCGGACCAGCTGTCTGGATTGTCATGGGCGAGCACCGCGATGGCCGCGCGGTCGAAGTCATCAATCATGAACTTTTCGCGGAGCTCGGTCACCCACTGTCGCCGGAGCATCGGGGGCGCGAGTACCACGACGTGACCTTCTGGGTGGTCGAGCAAGTACTGCCGGATGATCAGTCCAGCCTCGATCGTCTTCCCGAGACCAACCTCGTCGGCGAGTAGGTAACGCTGCCTCGGGTCCTCAAGGACGCGCCGGACGACCTCAAGTTGATGATCGTGAAGCTCGACGACGGCGGAGAGGATGCCGTGCATTCCGTGGCTGGCGGCGCGTTGCTCGACGACCGTCTGAACGAACGGAGCACGGCAGTCGTGAAAGTACGGCGATTCGTTGCCGCCGGCGATGAGAACCTCGACAGGGTCCTCGATTGGCTTGGACCAGCGGACGAACAGATCTGCCTCGGCCACGCGCAGATCGGTCTCAGAGTCCGGCGGGCGAACGCCGTATTCGCCCTCCCCCTGCCACACAACCCTGCCGACCCGCCATCCGCGTTCGTCGGGCCAGTAGCACCGGCGCTGCAAGCTGACCTGAACACGCTCCACCTGTGACGCCTTCGCGGACACCCGGTGCCGTCCGCGTGGTCCCACCGAATCGAAGTATTCGACCTCTACGGTTTCCGACGCGACGCCAACGACCTTCCCGATACCGAGTCGGTTGGTGCCGACTCGCACGAACTGTCCCAAGTTGGTCACGCCACAGACTCCCCTGTGCCACCGACTCCCGCGGCTGGAGATCGATGCTCCGCGGGCCAGTTAGTGATCGTACGGGGCCGGTGTGACAGGCTTCGACAAGTCCGGGTCGCGCCGCCCCGGGTAGTCGTGCTAGATCGCGTCTCGTCGCCAAGTTCTTGAGTCGCTCGCGGCTCGGCCGTGCCTCGTCGCCTGGTGTCGAGCGCATCAGTGATGACGCCGGCGCCCTCGCCTACAGAAGGGAGGACCCGATGCGTGCGAACGCCCGGTGGTTGTGGATGCTCTCGTCGCTCGATGCCTCTACACAAAAC
>Ga0247717_1000141_pt1 | contig 22020 bp, 19 predicted proteins | sample 24E_NmetaG_FD_189047 | JGI IMG/M metagenome (GOLD analysis project Ga0247717, IMG submission 189047) | Soil microbial communities from hillslope of Landscape Evolution Observatory, University of Arizona, Oracle, AZ, United States - 2-4-E_N | ecosystem: Engineered > Artificial ecosystem >... | reverse complement strand
ATGCCGATCGCGACGTGCGCGACGTGACGCTCGAGTCGCTGCACGCCGCGATCGGCATCGTCTCGCAGGACCCGCACCTGTTCCACGACTCGATCGGCAACAACCTGCGCTTCGCGCGGCCCGGCGCCTCCGACGACGAGATCGTTGCCGCGTCCAAGGCGGCCCGCATCCACGACCTGATCGCTTCGCTGCCCGACGGCTACGACACGGTCGTGGGGGAGCGAGGCTACCGGCTGTCCGGCGGCGAGAAGCAGCGGCTCGCGATCGCGCGGCTGCTGCTGAAGGACCCGGCCATCGTGATCCTGGACGAGGCGACCTCGCATCTGGACTCGGAGTCCGAGGTGCTCATCCAGCAGGCCCTCGAGGTCGCGCTGGAAGGCCGGACCTCCATCGTCATCGCCCATCGCCTGTCCACCGTGGTCGGCGCCGACGAGATCGTGTGCATCGACGGCGGACGCATCCGCGAGCGCGGCTCCCACGCCAAGCTGCTCGCGCTGGGCGGCCTGTACTCCGAGCTCTACGAGACCCAGTTCGCCCGGACCGAGGCCTGAGCCCCGCGCGTCGTTGCCAGGCCGCGAAGGCGGCGTTACGCTTCCATCCCTTCCCAAATCGAAAGCACAGGTCATGGGCATCGGAGAGCGACTGACGGCTCTGAGCGACGAGATCGGAAGGCTCCGTACCGAGATCGCCATCCTCGAGGAGCAGCATGCCTTCGTGTCGGAAGCGGCCGAGGACGCGCGCATCCGCGCCCTCGTATCCGAGACCCCGCTCGCCGACCGCGAATATCGCACGGCCCGCGAGGACGCGGAGCGCACCCAGGCGTCGCTGAGCGAGGCCAAGGAGCGGCTCGAGCGGCTGCGCGCCGAGCAGGACGGGCTGCTCGAGCGCATGTTCGAGCAGCGCTGAGGCGGTTCGGCCCGAAACGCCCGTCCGGGGTACACTCGCGCTCGCCATGGCCGAACGTGTGCTCATCGCCGAAGACGAGTCCATCATCCGCATGGATCTGCGCGAGATGCTCGAAGAAGAAGGCTACGAGGTCGTCGAAGCCGGCGACGGCGAAGCCGCGGTGCGCCTGGCGCGCGAAACCGGCCCCGGGCTGGTCATCCTCGACATCAAGATGCCGGTCATGGACGGGCTCGAGGCCGCGCGCGCGATCAGCGAGGAGCGCATCGCCCCCTGCCTGATCCTGACCGCCTACTCGCAGCGGGAGCTGGTCGAGCAGGCCGCCGAGGCCGGCGCGATGGGCTACCTGGTGAAGCCGTTCACGAAGCAGGATCTGCTCCCGGCCATCGAGATCGCCAAAGGGCGGTACCAGCAGCTGACGGCCCTGGCCGACGAGGTCGGGGATCTGACCGAGCGGCTCGAGGCCCGCAAGGTCATCGACCGCGCAAAAGGCGCGCTTATGGACAAGTTCGCCATGACCGAGGCCGATGCGTTCCGGTTCATCCAGAAAGCCTCGATGGAACGGCGCCTGGGCATGCGCGAGGTCGCGGACCGGATCCTCGACGGTTCACTGGGCGCGGACGCGTAGCTCGCCATCCTCCGGGGCAGTCATCCCCGTAGACCCTTGTGGGAGGAGGCTCCCGTCTTCGCGGCCGAAGGAGGCGGTCGCCGTTAGCCTAGGCCCGACGAGGCAAGCGGGGTATTATCCCGCAAGGTTCGATTGTGCCGTATCCAATGGATTGGGGACCCCCTGGCGTCCCCGGCCGGAAGGGGGATTCGAAGTGAGGAAGCGAATCGTGAGGATCGCCGCGGCTCTCGTGGCGCTCACGCTGGTCGCCGCCGCCTGTGGCGGCGACGACGGCGGAACGGGTCAAGGACCCGACTCGTCGAAGAAGACCGTCAAGATCGGATTCATCGGCGATCTGACCGGTGCGAACTCCGCACTCGTCGTCCCGGGACGTAACGCCGCCCAGCTCGCATTCGAGCAAGCGAACCAGAAGGGCGACCTGAAGGTCACCATCGAGTTCGTCCCGCTCGACAACAAGGAAGCCGACCCGTCCAAGGCCCCGCCGCTCGCGCAGCAGCTGATCGGCGATCAGGCCGTCGTGGGCGTGATCGGTCCGGCGTTCTCCGGTGAGACCTCCGCGGTCCAGCCGCTGTTCGCGCAAGCCGGTCTGACCCACGTCACGCAGTCGGCCACCCGTGCCGACCTGACGGCCGGCGGCAAGTTCCCGACGTTCTTCCGTTCGGTCGGTGGCGACACCGACCAGGCCGAGGCCGCGGCGCGCATCGCCGTCAAGGGTGCGCCCAAGTGCGACACCGTCGCCGTGATCGACGACAAGTCCGCCTACGGCAAGGGCTACGCCGACATCGTGGACGCCAAGGTCAAGGAGTACGGCGGCCGCGTCGTCACGCGCGAGAGCGTCGCGCCGACGACCGACTACACCTCGCTGGTGGACACGCTCCGCTCGTCCAGCCCGAAGTGCGTCGTCTACGGCGGCTACCAACCGCAGTCGTCGATCCTGATCAAGCAGATGCGACAAAAGAACGTCGCCGCGCAGTTCATCTCGGGTGACGGAACCAAGTCCACCAAGTACATCCCCGAGGCGGGCGCCTCCAACGCCGAAGGCACGCTCATGACGTGCCCGTGCCTGGACGCCAACGTATCCGACGAGGCCGAGGCGAAGCAGTTCGTGACGGACTACAAGGCGAAGTTCAACACGGACCCGGACATCTACGCTCCGGAGGCCTACGACGTCGCGCAGATCTTCATCAAGGCGATCGGAGACTGCGGCACCGACGTCACGCGGGCCTGCGTGCTGGACAAGATCACCAACCTGAAGGACTTCAAGGGCCTGACGAAGACCTTCAATTGGACGACCGACAAGGAAGCCCTGCACGAGGTCACGGACAAGGGCGTCAACATCTACTCGGTCAAGGAAGGCAAGATCGTCCTCGACGGCAACGTCAACGACATCGTTCCGGCGTAAAGCCGGACACGACGCATCGGAGGGGCCGCCGTTGGGCGGCCCCTCCTCCGAACCCGAATGGGCATCGCCTCCGAGTGCATCACCTCAGACCTCCCGCTGCGAATGGTGGGTGGTCTGACGACCGGTTCCATCTATGCGCTCATCGCACTCGGCTACACCCTCGTCTACGGCGTCCTGCGCCTGATCAACTTCGCCCACAGCGAGGTCTTCGCTGCGGGCACCTTCGGCGGGCTCATCACCCTGAACCTCATCGCCGGCGACGGCGGCAACGCGTTCCACCTGATCGTGGCCGCCATCCCCGCGATCCTGGCCAGCGCCGCCGTCGCGGTCGCGCTGGAACGAGGCGCGTACCGGCCGCTGCGCCGACACGGCGCCTCCCGGCTGTCGTTCCTGATCAGCGCGATCGGTGCCTCGCTGTTCATGCAAAGCATCTATCTGATCTGGCGAGGCCGCAGCTTCGAGCAGTTTCCCGAGACGATCCCCATCCGCCCGCTGATCGAGATCGGCCGGGTCCAGATCAGCACGGTGGACATCATCGTGTTCATCGCGATGATCGTGATGGTCGTGGGGCTGGACTTCCTGGTGCAGCGCACGCGGATCGGCAAGGGCATCCGCGCGGTCGCACAGGACGCCGAGACCGCCTCGATGATGGGCGTCAACATCGACCGGGTCGTCACCTGGACCTTCATCATCGGCGGCGCGCTCGCCGGCGTCGCCGCGCTCCTGTGGGGGCTGCGGTTCCCGACCCGGTTCGACGTCGGGTTCCTGCCCGGTATCAAGGCCTTCACCGCCGCCGTTCTGGGCGGCATCGGAAACATTCGCGGCGCCCTGCTGGGCGGCCTGACGCTGGGCCTGATCGAAAACGTCGGCGCCGGTTGCTTCGGTGACGCATGGAAGGACGTCATCGCCTTTACCGTGCTGGTGCTGGTGCTGCTGTTCCGTCCGACCGGCATCCTGGGTGAGGACGTCGTGGAGGGCAAGGCGTAATGCGGCCGCTGCTGGCGTTGGCGAGCGTGATCGCGATCATCTTCGCGTGGGCCTACGGCGACTCCAAGGTCGGCGGCCGCGTTCGCGAGTTCTACGACAAGCGCGAGAAGTGGATGTTCCCGGTCGTGTTCGCGGCCTTCTTCGGCGTCTTCGCGCTGCTGACCACATTCCTGGACGTCGCCAAGCTCGAGCTGGGCTTCCTGGTCGGCTACAACGCGCTGCTCGCGATGGGGCTCAACGTCGTGGTCGGCTACGCCGGACTGCTCGACCTGGGCTACGTGGCATTCTTCGCCGTCGGCGCCTACACCATGGCGATCTTGTCCAACGCGGGTCCGATCCAGCTTCCGTGGGATCTCGGGTTTTGGCAGATCCTGCCGCTCGGCATCGTCATCGCGATGATCACCGGCGTCATCCTCGGCGGCCCGACGTTGCGGCTGCGCGGCGACTATCTCGCCATCGTCACGCTCGGGTTCGGCGAGATCGTCCGCATCGTGGCGCAGAACCTCGACGGGGTCACCAACGGCGCGCGCGGCATCACCGGTGTCGAGAACATCAGCATGTTCGGCAAGTCGCTGGGGCTCGATCCCAAGCCTTACTACCTTTTGACGCTCTTTTTCATCGGCGTCGCGGCCATCTTGATTCGATCCCTCAACAACTCGCGCGTCGGCCGGGCGTGGGCCGCCATCCGCGAGGACGAGGTCGCCGCCGAGGCGATGGGCGTTCCGACGCTGAAGTACAAGCTCTGGGCGTTCGCGATCGGCGCCGCCGTCGCATCCGTGGGCGGCATGGTGTTCGCGGCAAAGGTCACGTTTATCGATCCCGTGTCGTTTCATCTGATCATCTCGATCTTCATCCTGTCGGCCGTGGTGCTCGGCGGGCTCGGATCGACCGCGGGCGTTATGGTGGGAGCCGTGCTGATCAACGTGCTGCCGGAGATGCTGCGCGGGCTGAGCAAGCTCGGCACTATCGGGGACAAGCTGCTCGACGCCCGGTTCGGCATCTTCGGGCTGGTCTTGGTGATCATGATGATCTTCCGGCCCGAGGGCATCGTGCCCAGCCGGCGTCGCGCGGCCGAGATGAAGGGCGGCGCGGAAGAGACCAAGGGCCCGACCGGCGGCGGTCTGCCGGCCGAGCCGGCTCCCGCGGGAGGCGACGAATGAGCCTGCTCGAGGTCGATGCCATCACGATGCGCTTCGGCGGCCTGACGGCCATCGACTCGCTGTCGTTCGTCGTCAACGAGGGCGAGATCCGGGGCCTGATCGGTCCGAACGGCGCGGGCAAGACCACGTTCTTCAATGTCGTCACCGGCGTCTACAAGCCGACCGAGGGCGAGGTGCGCTTCGACGGCAGCTCGTATCGCGGCAAGAAGCCGCACCAGATCACCAAGGCCGGCATCGCGCGCACGTTCCAAAACATCCGGTTGTTCCCCAACATGAGCGCGATCGAGAACGTGATGGTCGGCGCGGACGTGCACAGCCACACCACGGTCGGCGCCGCTATGTTCGGGCTCGCGCGCCGCAGCGAGCACATGAGCATCGATGCCGGCTACAAGATGCTCGAGCGCGTCGGCATCGTTCATCTCGCCTCGCACACCGCCAAGAACCTGTCCTACGGCGACCAGCGACGCGTCGAGATCGCGCGCGCGCTCGCGACCCGGCCCAAGCTGCTGCTGCTCGACGAACCGGCCGCCGGCATGAACCCGGCCGAGAAGGCCTCGTTGATGCGTCTGATCGGCAGCATCCGCGACGACGGGGTCACGATCCTTCTGATCGAGCACGACATGAAGGTCGTCATGGGCATCTGCGAGCAGGTGGTTGTGATCGACTTTGGCCAGAAGATCGCCGAGGGACCGCCCGAGCAGGTTCAGCGCGACCCCAAGGTCATCGAGGCCTACCTGGGCCGCGGCGCGGCAGAAGGGCACGCTGGATAGCCATGTCGATGCTCGTGCTCGAAGACATCCGGGTCTCCTACGGCAACATCGAGGCCGTCAAAGGAATCTCGCTGGTCGTCGAGCCCGGCGAGATCGTCACGCTCATCGGCGGCAACGGCGCCGGCAAGACCACGACTCTCAAGACCATCTCGGGCGTGCGGCGGCCGTCCAAAGGAAAGATCTCGTTTCTGGACGAGCGTATCGACAAGCTCGCCGCGCACGAGATCGTCACCCGCGGCCTGATCCAGTCGCCCGAAGGGCGCCGCATTTTCCCGGGGATGAGCGTGCGGGAGAACCTGGAGATGGGCGCCTACCATCGCGGCGAACCCGACGCCCCGGACTTCGATCGCGTGTTCACCCTATTCCCCGTGCTGAAAGAGCGCATCAAGCAGGCCGGCGGCACGCTGTCCGGCGGTGAGCAGCAGATGCTCGCCATGGGCCGCGCGCTGATGGGCCGCCCCAAGCTGCTGATGCTCGACGAGCCCTCGATGGGCCTGGCCCCGATGTTCGTCGAACGCATCTTTCAGATCATCACCGAGATCAACCAGCAGGGAACCTCGATCCTGCTCATCGAGCAGAACGCCCAGATGGCGTTGCAGACCGCGCACCGCGGCTACGTGATCGAGACGGGCGAGATCCGTCTGAGCGATCGGGCGGACAAGCTCCTCGGCAACGACGAGGTCCGCAAGGCGTACCTGGGGGAGTAGGGGAGGAATCATGAGACGGTCCCGCATCATCATCGTTGCGGTGCTCGCGCTCGCGTTGACCGCGAGCGCGTGCGGCACCACCGAGCAGCAGCGGACGCCGCAGAACGACGAGCCGCAGGCGATCCCGACCGTCGAGCTGGGCGAATGCCAGACGGCACAAGGGACGCAGCAGCCCACCGCCCCGAAGGGCGTGGACTTCAAGACCCAGCTCAAGGAGCCCGGCAAGCTTCACGTCGGCTCGGATAACGCGTTCCCGCCGTTCGAGGAGATCAAGGCCGGGGCCTCCGAGCCGGAAGGCTTCGACGTGGACCTGTACAAGGAGATCGCCAAGCGCCTCGGCCTGTCCGCGGTGTCCACGACCACCGAGTTCGACGGCCTGTTCACGCAGTCGATCCCGACCGGCCAGTTCGACGTCGGCATCTCGGCGATCACGATCAAGGAAGAGCGCAAGCAGACCGTCGACTTCACGATCCCGTACTTCGAGGCCGACCTGTCGCTCGCGGTCAACACGGCGCGTACGCCCGGCATCAAGTCGATCGAGGACCTGGCCGGCACGACGCTCGGAGCGCAAAAGGGCACCACCGGCGAGGACTGCGCAAACTTCCTGGTCCAGGAGGGCAAGGCCAAGGAGGTCCGCGCCTACAACGACGCGCAGGCCGCGTTCGCCGACCTCGTCGCCGGCCGCGTCGCCGCGATCGTCAACGACCGGCCGGCATCGGAGGGCTTCATCGCCAAGAACCAGGATCTCAAGGTCGTGCAGGTGATCAAGACCGACGAGCAGTACGGATTCGCGATCAGCAAGCAGAAGCCCGATTTGCGAGTCAAGATCAACGAGACGCTCGAGGAGATCATGAAGGACGGCACCTACGCCACGATCTACGAGAAGTGGTTCGGGACGCCGCCGCCCTTCGAAGTTCCGCTCACGAGCGGATAGCCGCGCCATGAGCGCTCCCGCCCCCCGCACGGCGCCCGGGCAGGCGGCGGATCCGGGTCCGTTCGGCGTCGACGAGCACGTCAGCGCGCTCGCCCGCGCCGGTCTGATCGTCGCCGTCGCCGCCGTCGCGCTCGCGCTCGTGCGGCCGCTCGGCGGCGACGCCTCGGTGTGGAACCGCGTCGCGACCGGCGCGGGGATCGGCGCGGTCCTGCTCGGCATCGCCGGCCGCTACGTCGCCGGGGCGCGCGGGATCCGCGGCGCCTCGATCGGCCAGGCGGCGATCGCGGCGGGAGCGCTTGCCGCGCTCTACGCCTATTTCGACGGCGCGGTGCGCGACGGCACGTTCGATCCGGGCCGCTTCTGGCAGCAGTACTTCGACCCCGACGTGCTGCGCACGCTTCCGGGCGACTTCGCGCGCGGGATGGTCAACACGCTCAAGCTCGCCTTCCTGGCCGAGGTGCTCGCCATCGGGGTGGGGCTGCTCGTCGCGACGTTCGTGCTGTCCCAGAAGTTCTACGTGCGCTATCCGGCGGTCGGCTACGTGGACCTGGTGCGCGGCCTGCCGCTGGTCGTGCTCACGTTCCTGATCCACTTCGGCCTGCCCAACATCGGCGTGACCTTCAGCCCGTTCATATCGGCGGTGGTGATCCTGACCGTCAACGCCTCGGCCTACGTCGCCGAGATCTTCCGCGCCGGGATCCAGGCGCTGCCACGCGGCCAGATGGAGGCGGCCCGCAGCCTGGGCATGCCGCACGCCATCGCGATGACGAGCGTGATCGTGCCGCAAGCCGCCCGCGCGGTCATCCCGCCGCTGCTGAGCGAGTTCATCGCGCTGATCAAGGACACCGCGATCGTGATCGCGCTGATCGGCTTCACCACCGCCAGCCGGGACCTGTTCGGGGCGGCCCGCACCGCGGCCGCCTCGACCTTCTCGCCCACCCCGTACATGGCGGCGGGGATCGTGTACCTGATGATGACCGTTCCGCTGTCCCGGCTCGTGGGCGTGCTGGAACGCCGGCTCCGCACCAAGACCGCATGACGACCATCATCCGGCTCGACGGGCTGCGCAAGAGCTTCGGCGACCTCGAGGTCCTCAAAGGCGTGGACTTCCGCGCCGCGCAGGGCGAGGTCGTCTGCGTGCTCGGGCCCTCGGGCTCGGGCAAGTCAACCATGCTTCGCTGCATCAACCGGCTCGAGGAGCCGACCGGTGGCCACATCTACGTCGAGGGCATCGACATCGGCCGGCCGGGGGTGGACATCAACAAGGTCCGCCGGCACGTCGGCATGGTGTTTCAATCCTTCAACCTGTTCCCGCACAAGACCGCGCTCGGCAACGTGATGCTGGCGCTGCGCAGGGTCCTGCGCCTGAGCGAGTCGGAGGCGCGCGGCCGCGCCATGAGCGAGCTCGCCCACGTCGGGCTCGAGGACAAGGCCGATTCCTACCCCGCGCAGCTGTCGGGCGGGCAGCAGCAGCGTGTCGCGATCGCGCGTGCGCTGGCGATGCGGCCGAAGGTGATGCTCTTCGACGAGGTCACCTCGGCGCTGGACCCCGAGCTGGTCACCGAGGTGCTGGACGTGATGACGCGTCTTGCGAGCGAAGGCATGACGATGATCGTGGTCACGCACGAGATGGGGTTCGCCCGCGGCGTCGCCACGCGTGTGGCGTTCATCGACGACGGGCTCATCGTCGAGGAGGGCCCGCCCGCACAGATCATCGACCGGCCGCAGCACGAGCGGACGCGGGCGTTCATGTCCAAGATCCTGTGAGCCGCCCGCGGAGATGGAAAGAGCCGGAGATGAAAGAACCGGGACGGGCGGCCGGGATATGGAAAGCCCCGGGACCGGCTCGACGCTCGCGCCTTCCCCAAACGCAAGCGTCTCGCAATGACCCCGGGGCTGACTCGCCGGTTTCCCGACGAGCCGGGCGGGACGCTATCAATCCGTCCGCGGTCCGGTCAACTCGACGCGAGCACCAAGCCTCGACCGCCACTTCAAGGTTCGCCGTGGCCGGGATCCGGCTATTGTGCCCGGCCGTGAGCGAGATCACGGTCCGCCGGGCCACCGCCCAGGACCTGCCCGCCGCCCAGCGGCTCTGGCAGGATCTGCAGGCGGTGCAGCACCGGTTCCGCATCCTGCCGCCGTCCCGCGATCCCGACGAGGTGTTCCGCGACGAGTTCCTCGGCTCCGACGGCCGCGACGACGCGCTTTGGCTCATCGCCGAGGCGGGCGGCGAGGTCGCCGGCATGGCGTATCTCCACGCCGAGAAGCCCAGCCGCGTCTCGGACGAAGAGGTGCTCGAGCTGTCGCGTGTCGCCGTCGCCGAAGGCCTGCGCGGCCGCGGCGTCGGCCGGGCGCTGGTCGCCGCGGCCGAGCAGGTCGCGCGCGAGCGCGGGTCCCGGTACCTGGCCGCCCGCATCTTCTCGCGCAACGAGGCCGCGGTCCGCTTCTGGGACGCGCTCGGGTTTGACTCGTTCCTCGACACCCGCATGCGTCCGGTCGACCGGCCCTAGCGCGGCCGCCGGACGGGCCCCCGGAGGGCGGCGGCGCGGCGAATATACTCGGGGCGTGGCCACCGAAACGCACGGCGCCGAAGGCTATCTCGAAGCCGTCTACGAGCTGAACGAGGAAGGCGTTACGGTCGTCCAGGCGCGCATCGCCGAGCGGCTCGGCGTCTCGCGCGCCGCCGTCAGCGAGCAGGTGCGACGTCTCACCGCCGCGGGCATGGTCGAGCCCGGCGCGGGCCGCGAGATCGTGCTGACCCGGCACGGCCGCCGCGTCGCCGAGGACGCGGTGCGCCGCCACCGCATGGCCGAGCGCTTCCTGGTGGACTTTCTCAAGATGCCCTGGCACCTGGTCCACCAAGAGGCGGAGAAGCTGCAGGAGGCGCTCACGGGCGCACTGCAGGAGCACGTCGCGGCGCTGCTGGACGGGCCCGGCACCTGCCCGCACGGCAACCCGATCCCGGGCACCGGCGCGGTCTTTCGCACCGACTTGGTGCAGTTGCGCGAGTTCTCCGCCGGTGACGAGGTCGTGCTCGAGCGGCTGCTCGAGGACGTCGAGCTCCGGACCGACACGCTCAAATACTTCGAGGAACACGGCCTGATGCCCGGCAACAAGATTCGCGTGGTCGCGGTCGCGCCCGACGGCACGATGACGCTCGAGGTCGGCGGCGTGTCATGCGCGATCGGCGCCGACCTGACCGACAACCTGTGGGTCGCGCCCGTCTAGATGCCCGCCAAGCGCCGCGCCGCGTCCCCCTCCGCCAGCCCGACCGGCCCGCGGCCTGACGTGCTGCTTCTGCTCGACGGACACTCGCTCGCCTACCGCGCGTTTTTCGCGCTGCCCCCCGAGATGGCGACCTCTTCGGGACAGCCGACCAACGCGGTCTACGGATTCACCTCGATGCTGATCAAGCTGCTCGCGGACTACGGCACCGAGCGGGTCGCGGTCGCGTTCGACCTCGGCAAGCCGACCATCCGCCTCGCCCAGTACGCCGAATACAAAGCCGGCCGGCGCGAGACGCCGCCCGACTTCAGCTCGCAGCTCGGCCTGCTGCGCGAGGTGCTGTCGTCGCTGAAGATTCCGGTGTTCGAGGTGCCCGATCACGAGGCCGACGACGTGCTCGCCACGATCGCGCGCCGCGCCGAGGAGGCCGGCGTCGAGGCGGTGATCGTGACCGCCGACCGCGACGCGATGCAGCTGGTCCGGCCGGGCGTGACCGTGCTCTTCAACCGGCGCGGCGTCTCCGACATCGTGATGTACGACCCGCCCGCGGTGCAGGAGCGGTGGGGAATCACGCCGGTTCAGTATCTGGACTACGCGGCGCTGCGCGGCGATCCGAGCGACAACCTTCCCGGCGTGCCGGGCGTGGGCGAGAAAACCGCCTCGAAGCTGATCGCGCAGTACGGATCCGTCGAGGCCGTGTTCGAGCATCTCGACGAGCTGACTCCGAAGCTGCGCGCATCGCTGGAGGCCGGCAAGGCCGACGTGCTGCGCAACAAGACGCTGACCCGGCTCGTGGACGACCTGCCGCTCGACCTGGACGCGGCCGCGATCCGGATGGGCGAGTGGAACCTCGCTCAAATCTACGAGCTGTTCAACTCGCTCGAGTTCCGCTCGCTCTACGAGCGGCTCGAAGGCATCGGCCGCGCGCCCACCGACGTGGCCGATACGTTCGTCGCCGTCACGGGCGGCGACGCCGCGACGATCGCGGCGGCGGCGCGCGCGGCCGGCTCGGTCGCGGTCGCACTCGCGGCCGGCGGCGACGGGCTCGCGCTCGCGGTGCACGAAGGCGAGTCCACCTGGCTGGCGACGCGCTCCGAGGCGATCGCGCTGCTGGCCGACCCGAATGTGGCGATTACCGCGCACGACGCCAAGGCGCTCGTGCGGGCGCTCCGCGCCGGGGACGCCGCGCCCGGCTCGATCGCGATGGACACGATGCTCGCCGCCTACCTGCTCGACCCGGCCAGCGGCGCCTACGATCTTGCCTCGGTGCTCGCACGCTACCTCAAGCGCGACCTGCCCTCGGCCACGCCGCCCGAGCAGGACGGGCAGATGAGCCTGGACGTCGGCGACACCGATCTGATCGAGGAGACCTGCGCGCGCGCGGCGGCGCTGCCGCGGCTCGGGCAGCATCTGGCCTCCGAGCTCGAGCGGCTCGGCATGATGGATCTGCTCCGCGACGTCGAGCTTCCGCTTGCCGCCGTGCTCGCCGAGATGGAGCGCACCGGGATCGGGATCGACGTGCCCATGCTCGAGGGGATGTCGCGCGAGCTCGGCGAGGAGATCGCCGGGATCGAGACGCGCATCTACGAGCTCGCGGGCGGGCCGTTCAACATCGGCTCGACGCCGCAGCTTCGCGACGTGCTGTTCGGCCGTCTCGGGCTCAAGCCCGCCAAGAAGACCAAGACCGGGTTCTCGACCGACGCGGCCACGCTCGAGACCCTGCGCGACGAGCACCCGATCGTGCCGGAGCTGCTGCGCTACCGCGAGCTCACGAAGCTCAAGTCGACGTACCTCGATGCGCTGCCGCCGCTCATCGATCCCGCCGACGGACGGCTGCACGCGACCTTCAACCAGGCGGCCGCCGCGACCGGACGCATCTCCAGCGAAAACCCCAACGTGCAGAACATCCCCGTGCGCACCGAGCTCGGCCGGCGCATCCGTGCCGCCTTCGTCGCCGGTTTCCCCGGCCATACGCTCGTGGTGGCCGACTACTCGCAGATCGAGCTTCGCGTGCTCGCGCATATCACCGGCGACGAAGGGCTGCGCCAGGCGTTCGCCAACGACGAGGACATCCATACCGCGACTGCCGCGAAAGTGTGGGGCTTCGAACCGGCCGACGTGCCGAAAGATCTGCGCAGCCGCGCGAAGATGATCAACTACGGGCTGTCCTACGGCATGAGCGCCTTCGGGCTCGCGCAGCGTCTGGGCATCGCGGCCGACGAGGCCGCCGAGTTCATCGAAGCGTATTTCAAAGGCTTTCCCGGCGTTCGCGACTTCATGGACGCCGTGGTCAAAGAGGCCTACAAGAACGGGTACACCGTCACCGCGCTCGGACGGCGCCGCTACCTGCCCGAACTGAACCACTCGAATCCACGCATCCGTTCCCTCGGGGAACGGCAGGCATTGAACGCGCCGATCCAGGGAACCGCCGCCGACATCATCAAGCTGGCGATGCTCAAGACCGAGTCGGGCCTGCGCGAAGCCGGTTTGTCCGCCCGAATGGTCCTGACCGTCCACGATGAACTCATCTTCGAGGTTCCCGACGCGCAGCTTCGCGATACCACGGAGGCGGTGCGTTCGTTGATGGAGCAGGCGTACCCGCTGGACGTTCCTCTGAAGGTCGATATCGCGACCGGCCGCTCGTGGGCGGACGCAAAGGACTAGATAGAAGGAGCCTGGCGGAACCCAGCGAATACGGTCAGGATGAGGACGTCGGGAGAGCCGACGCCTCGGAGGGAGCCCGAATGCGTAGGAGCACAATGAACCAGTCGAATCCACCCGGTGGCAGTGGGGGCTCCGCCGGCAGCGTCGCGGCCTTGCTCGGCCGCCGCGAAGTTCTCTCCATGGCCTATGCCGACGTGATGGCGGTGCGTGAGCGTTCCCGCCGCAAGCGTCTGGTCACGCTCACGTCGATCCTTCTGATGCCGACGGCGTTCCTGTGGTACCGCATTGCCGACGGCCGCCCCTTTAACCCGTTCGCGCTGCCGGACTGGCACATCGAGCCGATCATGATCGCGCCGCTGCTTCTGATCCTGGCGCTGATCGTGCTGATCCTGATGCCCATGGGCAACAGCAAGTCTCCGCATGTGATGTACCGGCCCGAGCAGATCGAAGTCGGGCTCGACGACGTCAAAGGCCTGCACGCGGTCGTCGACGAAGTCGTGCGCACGCTGAACGTGTTTTTGGGCTACGCCACCTTCCGCGACCGTTTGGGCGGCAACCCACGCCGCGGCGTGCTGTTCGAAGGCCCGCCGGGCACCGGCAAGACGCACCTCGCCAAGGCGATGGCCAAGCATGCGGGCGTTCCCTACCTGTACGTGTCCGGTCCCGCGTTCCAGTCCATGTGGTACGGCGCGACGGCCAAGAAGATCCGCAGCTTCTTCAAGGCCCTGAAGAAAACCGCCCGCAAGGAAGGCGGCGCGATCGGCTTCATCGAAGAGATCGATGCCTTCGCGACCACGCGTGGCGGAATGGAGGGATCCTCGCCGACGCATATCGTCAAGAGCGGCCTGTTCGGGCGCCGCCGCGAGCCCACCATCGCCTCGGGAACCGGCGGCACCGTCAACGAGCTTCTGATCCAGATGCAGTCCTTCGACACGCTGCCGCTGTCGTGGCGGATCCTGGACAAATTCAAGGAATGGATCAACGCCTTCCTTCCGCCGGACGCGGCTCTGCAGAAGCGCAAGCCGCCGTACCACAACGTGCTCGTGATCGCGGCGACCAACCGCGGCGACTCGCTCGACCCGGCGTTGATGCGTCCCGGCCGCTTCGACCGCCGGCTCTACTTCGACCCGCCGTCGCGTGCGGGCCGCCGGGAGCTCGTGGACTACTTCCTCGGCAAGAAGCGTCACGGCGCCGACATGACCACCGAAGCCAAGCGCGAGGAGCTGGCCGCGATCACGTTCGGCTACACCCCGGTCATGATCGAGCATCTGCTCGACGAATCGCTGATCGTCGCGCTCCGCAAGGGCCGTGACGAGCTGTGGTGGGAAGACATCATGGAAGCGAAGATGACGACCGAGGTCGGTGTGAAGAACCCGGTGCAGTACACGACCGAGGAGCGGCGCCAGATCGCGACCCACGAAGCCGGCCACGCGGTCACCGCATACCTGATCGGCGAGGGACGCAACCTGGAGATCCTGTCGATCATCAAACGGCGCGACGCGCTGGGTCTGCTCGGCCACTCCGACGCCGAAGAGCGCTTCACCAAGACCAAGTCCGAGCTGGAGGCGCTGCTCAAGATCTCGCTGGGCGGCATGGTCGCCGAAGAGATCTTCCTCGGCGAGAGCGGCACCGGACCCGCGGGCGACCTGGCGGGCGCGACCGGCGTCGCGGCCGAGATGGTCGGGTCGCTCGGCATGGCGGGATCGCTGATCTCGTTCCGGGCGATGGGGGAGAGCGTGCTCGACCCCGGCCTGGTCGGACGCGTGCTCAACAACCCCGAGGCCCGCAAATCCGTGGACAAGCTCCTCAGCGACAACAAGAAGGACGTGACGAAGCTTCTGACGGGGCACACGCGTCTGGTGATCGCGCTCCGCGACGCGCTGCTCGACCGCGACGAGCTGATCGGCGAGGAGATCACCGCCGTTCTTGCCGAGGCCGGCGGCGTGGAGGCGCAGCGGCTCGCTCGCATCCCGCAGCCGAAGCGGACGCGTGGCGGTCGGAGCGAAAAGGCAGCCTCGTCACCGCGGTAAGGATCGGAGGTTCACCAAAGGGAAGCCCGAGGGCTTCCCTTTTTCTTTCATTAACGAGCTCCCGCGATGGCAGGACATTGTCGGATGTGTCCCAAATCGTTCTATGGCCTCGGAGGAGGCCGGTCCATCTCGAAGGAGATCTCGTGCGTATTCGTCTGCTTCTTTTCATGCTCGGGGCCGGGGCCATCATGCTCCTGCCGAGCGCCGGCATCGCCGGAACCTGCAACATCACTCCGGCGTCGCCGGCGGCCGGCGCGCTGCTGCGTGGCGCGGCCTCGGTGTCGTTCACCTGGTCGGGCGGCTGCGGGCACCATGCGCCCGCCAACACCGTGTCCGTGACCGTGAACCGCCCGGCCGTCGCCGGCGGCGGGACGGTTCTGCTCGGCACGGTGACCTACCCGGCGGCGACGATCAGCTGGCCGACCGCGAACGGCTCGTTCGGCGACGGCGCCGGCTACTCGCTGACGCTTACGATCGGCGGTGTGAGCGCCGGTGCGGAAGAGTCGATCCTGGACCTGACGGTCGACAACACCGCACCCGTGATCGGCGCCGGCCTGCGCAGCCCCGCGCCGAACGCGAACGGCTGGAACGCCTCGGCCGTGACGGTGGATTGGACGTGCACCGACGCGCTGTCCGGCGTGAACGAGGCGGCCACAACCTTGACCGACACGGTCTCCGATGAGGGGGCGAACCAGAGCGCGACCGCGACGTGCGTGGACAACGCCGGCAACGTCGCGACCGCGGCCGAACCCGGCATCAACATCGACGTCACCGCTCCTACCATGGCCGTGTCCGCCCGCACACCCGTGAACGACGCGGGCTGGAACAACACCGAAGTCGAGGTCGTCTGGTCCTGCCAGGACGCCCTCTCGGGCCCGGTCAACGCGACCGAGTCCGACACCGTGGCCACCGAGGGGACCGGGCAGTCTGCGAGCGCGACCTGCACCGATCTCGCCGGAAACCGCACGGGTGACACCGTCGAGGACATCAACATCGACACCGCGGCCCCGTCGATCGTCTTCGCGTCGCGCACCCCGGCGAACGCCGGCGGCTGGAACGACTCGGCCGTGACCGTCGCCTGGGACTGCTCGGACGATCTGTCCGGACCGGAAGCCGCGTCGGTCGAGACCACCGCCGCGGGTGAAGGCGCCGGCCAGTCGGCCAGCGGCATCTGCACCGACCTCGCCGGGAACGCCGCGGGCGACACGGTGGAGGGCATCAACATCGATTTGACCGCGCCCGAGATCACCTTCGTCGCTCGCACGCCCGCGAACGCCAGCGGCTGGAATGCAGGCCCGGTCACGGCCGAGTGGGCGTGCACCGACGCGCTGTCCGGCGCGGAAGCCGCGACCGTCGACGAGACCGTGACGACCGACGGCGCCGGCCAGAGCGCTTCCGGCATCTGCGCCGACCTCGCGGGCAACACCGCGAGCGACACGGTCGAAGGTGTCAACATCGACACCGTCGCCCCGTCGATCGTGCTCGCCTCGCGCACGCCCGCCAACGCCGACGGCTGGAACAACACCGCCGTCGACATCGAATGGGCGTGCGACGACGAGCTGTCGGGGTCGGTCGCCGGATCGGATGCCGCGACCCTGACGGCCGAGGGTGCGAACCAGTCCGCGAACGGCGAATGCGCCGACCTCGCGGGCAATACGGCGAGCGACACCGTCGAGGGCGTGAGCATCGACATGACCGCGCCCGCGGCCGCGATCGCCGGCTCGGCCTTCTACCTGCGGGTGCTCGACAGCACGATGACGATCACCGGCGTGGACGCGCTGTCCGGCGTGAAGTCAATGAGCGTGACCTTCGCCAACGTGCTCGGCGGATCGCAGACGCTCGAGGCGGAGTGCGTTGCCGGATGCGGCACGGCCGCAGCGACGTTCCACGTCGACCTGGCCGCGCTGGACGGGGCCGGGATCTTCACGGCGCAGGCCGTCGCCACCGACTACGCCGGCAACACCGGCGCGCCGTCGGCGGACATGATGGCCGTGATCGTGTAACGCGGAACCGAAACGCGAAGGAGGGGCGGCCTGGCCGCCCCTCCTTCGACGGTGCACACGCTATTGTCCGAACCAGGCGGCGAGCCGCTCGCGCTCGTAGCGCTGCTTGGCCTCGAGGTTGTCGCGGGACGGGGGCAGCAGCTTCACGTCCGGCGGATCCGCCAGGAAACTGCCCTGCACCTGCATGGCCTCGCCGTCCCCGGTCTCCAGATAGCAGCCGCCTTCGCCGTTCCACCGGGCCTCGCTCGGATCGCCGCGCAGGAACGCGGCGATCCGTTCCGCGGCGGCCAGGGCCTCGCCTTCAGCGATCACGCCGGCCTTGGGCATGGGCTTGCCGTCGGCGAGCTGCATGCCGACGCAGTCGCCCGCGGCCCAGACGCCCTCGAAGCCGGTCTCGAGGGTCGCGGGGCCGGCCTTGACCCATCCGCCGGGCCCGGTCAGCCCGGCGTCGGCCAGGACCGGGGGGACTACGTGGCCGGGGATGCCCAGCAGCACGTCGAACGGGATCGTCGCGCCGCCTTCGGCGATCACGCGGCCGGCCTCGACCCGCTCAGCCTTGGTGTTGGGCAGGAAGTCGATGAAGCGGCCGGCGAGCCGCCCTTCGATCGCCTCACAGCCGCTCGGGCCGACGACCGGCAGCGAGGACGGCATCGGCGAGAACACCGACAGGGTGACGTTCGCGCCCCGCGCCCGGGTCGCCTCGTCCAGCAGCAAGGCCAGCTCGAACGGCGCGGGCGAGCAGGGATAGGGGTTGCCCAGGATCCCGATGACGACCCGGCCCGATTCGATCGTGGCCATCGTCTCGGCTGCCTCGGCCACGCCCGATCCGTAGATGTCGAGCCCGTGGTCGAGGAAGCCCGGCACCGCATCCGGTTTGCCCTGCGCCCCCAGTGCGACCAGCAGCGCGTCGGCCTCGACGGTCCGTCCGTCCACGACGGCGGCGCGGGCGGCGGGGTCGATCGAGGCGATCTCGCCGCGGACGAAGCGGATCCCGTGGCGCTCCAGCGCTTCGAGCGGCCGGCTGCCTTCGGCCATGGTTCCGTGGCCGGTGATCTCCATCGTCTTGCGGAAGCCCATCTTGAAGTGCGTTCCGCGGTCCGCGAGCACCACCTCGTCGCCGGGCGCGATCTGCCGCAGCCGCACCGCGGCGGCGACGCCGCCGAAGCCGCCACCCAGAACGAGCACTCGTTTCGCCATGCCTTTGACCTCCGGGAGAGAAGTGGACGGGAGGAATCGCCGCATACCCTACCGGCGGGGCCGAAGCGAGCGGCAGAGGCGGCGTTGACACCCCTTCCGCCGCGCCGATACTATCTGCGAGCCCGTTTGGGCAGGTCAGCGGCAGTTCCCGCGCCCCATCCGGTTCCGGTTTCGGGGCGGAAACCATCCCTGGACCCCACTCGACGGGTAAATACTGTGTACGGAGCCGGCACCGGGCCGGCCCGAGGAGAGGAATGAGGCTTCGTGCCTGAGGACTACCCCGTCACCAGTGACGTGATCGAGAACGACATCGGTGGCAAGGAAGAGCTGCTCGCCGCCTACGAGCAGTCCATCAAGAACTTCGACGACGGCGACCTTGTCGTCGGCAAGGTGGTCAAGGTCGACAAGGACGAGGTCCTGCTCGACATCGGCTACAAGAGCGAGGGCGTGATCCCTGCGCGCGAACTGTCGATCAAGCACGACACCGATCCGCGCGAAGTGGTGTCGGTCGGCGACGAGATCGAAGCGCTGGTCACGCAGAAGGAAGACAAAGAGGGGCGGCTCATCCTCTCCAAGAAGAAGGCGCAGTACGAGCGTGCCTGGGGCCAGATCGAAAAGGTCATGAACGACGAAGGCGTCGTGACCGGAACGGTCATCGAGGTCGTCAAGGGCGGTCTGATCGTTGACATCGGCCTGCGCGGCTTCCTGCCCGCGTCGCTGGTCGAGCTTCGCCGCGTGCGCGACCTGACGCCGTACGTCGGCAAGCAGATCGAAGCCAAGATCATCGAGCTCGACCGCAACCGCAACAACGTCGTGCTCTCGCGCCGCAAGTATCTCGAAGAGGCGCAGAGCGAAGGACGCAAGTCGTTCCTCGAGCACCTGGCCAAGGGTGAGGTTCGCAAGGGCGTCGTGTCGTCCATCGTGAACTTCGGTGCGTTCGTGGACCTCGGCGGCGTGGACGGGCTCGTTCACGTGTCCGAGCTTTCGTGGAAGCACGTCGAGCACCCGAGCGAGGTCGTGCAGGTCGGCCAGGAGGTCAACGTCGAGGTTCTGGACGTGGACCTGGACCGCGAGCGCATCAGCCTGTCGCTGAAGAAGACGCAAGAAGATCCGTGGACCGCGTTCGCGCGCACCCACGAGCCCGGCCAGATCATCGACGGCGCCGTCACCAAGCTGGTTCCGTTCGGCGCGTTCGTTCGCGTCGCCGACGGCATCGAAGGTCTTGTGCACATCAGCGAGCTCGCCGAGCGCCACGTCGAGACGGCCGAGCAGGTCGTCAAGGTCGGTGACCCGGTCAAGGTCAAGATCATCGAGATCGACTCGGAGCGCCGTCGCATCTCGCTGTCGGTCAAGCAGGCATCCAAGGAAGGCGCGCCCGAGCCGGTCGCGGTTCCCGAGATGGAGCTCGTCGACGAAGCGCTCGCCGCCGAGCCCGCCGCTGCTGCTCCGGACGGTGCCGAGGTGCTCGAGGCCGCGATGGCTCCCGAGGTCGAGGCCCCGGCCGCGGAGGCGCAGCCGGACAAGCCGCAGCCGCTGTCGGAGGAGTCGCTGGAGGCGATCATCGCCGACATCAAGAAGCGGCAGGCCGCCGAGTCCGAAGGCTAAGCACCCGTGCTGCTCGTCGGTCTGACCGGCGGCATCGCATCGGGTAAGTCCACGGTTGCCGCCATGCTCCTCGAGCGTGGCGCGCAGCTGATCGACGCCGACGAGATCGCACGCGAGATCGTCGAGCCCGGCTTGCCCGCGTGGGGCAAGATCGTCGAGCACTTCGGTGAGCAGGTCTTGCAGGCCGACCGGCGGCTGGATCGCGAGGTGCTGGCCGAAATCGTCTTCGGCGATCCGGCGAAGCGGCGGCTGCTCAATGAGATTACGCATCCGCGGATCATGGACGAGATGGCCCAGCGCATCGCCGCGCTCGCCGGCACCGATGCGATCGTGGTGTGCGACATTCCGCTGCTGACCGAGACCGGCCGGTCCTCGATGTTCCAAATCGTCGTCGTCGTTGAAGCTCCCGAGGAGGTTCGCGTCGAGCGACTGATGCGCACACGCGGCTACACGCGCGAACAAGCGCTCGAGCGGATTCGAGCGCAGGCCTCGTCCGACGACCGGCGAGCCGTCGCCGACGTCGTGATCGAAAACGACGGGGATCTGGACTCTCTCCAAGCCCAGGTCGAGACGCTGTGGAGCCGGTTGCAGAGCGCAGGGTAGATCAGTAGAACGTCGCTCTGAGAAGCGCGCCCAAACTCATGATCGTGACGGCTGTGAAGGCGCCGAAGGCAAGGCTCGGCCTTCGGCGACCTGACCAAATCAGCCCGCCGAGCGTCAACGCCTGAGCGATCGTCCCCGGCACGATCGGCCACAGCCACCACACAGCTCCCGCATAGGCGAATGGGATTGCAGAAATCGCTGCCACGGCCATCACCACCGACGATACGATCGCGACGCCGATCGGCAATCCCGCAAGGATGTCGGCGGCGTGGGTGGGTTGGTGGCGGGGGACGAGTCGGACCGTCGTTCGGGTGATCTTGTCGTGCAATGGTGTCGTGCGAGGACGCATGATGGCGATCACGAGAGCGATGGCGCCCAGCGGCCAGAGAAAGATCAGTGTGGTGCCCGCGGCCATCCGAAGCGCGGAAGTACGGGCTGACAGGGCGGAGCCGGATCGGTGCGTCACGACGATGCCGGCCAGCTGCTTGCCCGGTGTCGCGCCCCACCGAGTCGTCGACCCCCACTCGTAAAGGACGACGACGACGATCACGAGCACGATGAAAGGTGCGCTGCCACTTATCGGCCAAAACGGATAGGCCGCCGCCGCGAGCATGATCAATGCAGACAGGATGAGCCCGTCTAGAAGCCGAGCAATGGCCCGTCGCGGAAGCCCCACGGATGACCTCGTCGTGTCTGGTCCGCAGTTCGCGAGCGCCCCTTCGCAGTAGTTCGCCATCACGCATACAACGAACGATGCACATCCAAGACGTTGAATCGGACGGGATTTCGGAGGCGTCGCTGCAGGAGCGAGCCGACGTGGTGGCCGCGCTGCTTCGTGGGGCCGATGCGTTGACTGCGGCCGCGACCGAGCTGCTGGCCGGCGGCGGCATCGAGGCGGTCGCCGGCCGGCCGGTCGAGCACATGCTCCGCACCGACGCCGGCTCGACACGCACCGACGCCTCGATGCTGGTTCAGGCCGCCTCCATGCTGGACCGCATGCCGGCGCTACGCGAGTCGTTCGACGAAGGACTCGTCTCATGGGGTCAGGTTCGCAGCATTATCGTCGCGCTTCGCAGGGCGGAATCAACTGGTCGTCGCAACACCTTGATAGTGGAGGTGTTGGATGGCAACGATGCGGGAGCGGCAGCGGGCGGCGCAGCTGTATCGAGGACAGATTCCGTCGCCGGGACGTCCAACGGTGG
>Ga0247717_1000140_pt1 | contig 22182 bp, 16 predicted proteins | sample 24E_NmetaG_FD_189047 | JGI IMG/M metagenome (GOLD analysis project Ga0247717, IMG submission 189047) | Soil microbial communities from hillslope of Landscape Evolution Observatory, University of Arizona, Oracle, AZ, United States - 2-4-E_N | ecosystem: Engineered > Artificial ecosystem >... | reverse complement strand
CGCCCCCGCCACGTCGTCGCCACCGTGGTGATGGACGGCATCCACCCGTTCGAGATGAGCGTGCCCTGCGAGGTGTTCGGGCTCGAGCGCCCCGAGGTCGTCTACCCGTGGCCCTACGAGCTGGTGGTCGTGTCGACCCAGGGCACCGGCCCGGTGCGGACCCACAACGGGTTCTCGATCGAGACGCCCCACACCCTCGCCGACCTCGAGCGGGCCGACACCGTCGTCGTGCCGTCATGGCCCAACGTCGACCAACCGCCCGACGAGTCGCTCCTCGCCGCCCTGCGGGCCGCCCACCAGCGCGGCGCCCGCATCATGTCGTTCTGCTCGGGCGCGTTCGTGCTCGGCTACGCCGGCCTCCTCGACGGCCGGCGGGCGGCGACGCACTGGATGTACGCCGACGCCATGGCCGCCCGCTTCCCCGCCGTGAGCGTCGACCGCAACGTGCTGTACGTCGACGAGGGCGACGTGCTCACCTCCGCCGGCACCGCCGCCGCCATCGACCTCTGCCTCCACGTGATCCGCCAGGACCTCGGCGCCGAGGCCGCCAACATCGTCGCCCGCCGCATGGTGGTGCCCCCCCACCGCGACGGCGGCCAGGCCCAGTACGTGCAGGCCCCGGTGCCGGCGTGCCCGGCCGAGGACCCGATCGCCGGCGCCCTCGACTGGGCGGTGGAGCACCTCGACGAGCCGCTGAGCGTCGAAGCCCTGGCCCGCGTCGCGGCGATGAGCCCCCGCACCTTCGCCCGCCGCTTCCGCGACGTCACCGGCACGACGCCCCACCAGTGGCTCCTGCGCCAGCGGGTGCTGCACGCCCAGCGCCTCCTCGAGACGACCGACGAGCCCGTCGAGCGCGTGGCCAACCGCTGCGGGTTCTCCTCCGCCGCCGTCCTGCGCGAGCACTTCACCCGCGTCACCGGCACCAACCCCCTCACCTACCGCCGGACGTTCCGCGCCGCGTAGCCGTTGTGCGCGCTCAGGACTTGAAGAGGTACTCGGTCTCGGCCTCCTCCTCGGGGAGCAGCACGTCGATCTCGGCGACGAGGCGGGGATGCTGCTCGAGGCCGCCGTCGACGAGCTCGAAGGCGATCTCCCGAGCGGTCGCCACCACCGCCTTGTCGCGGCGCAGCGACGCCAGCTTCAGATCCGACCGGCCCTTCTGGCGGGTCGCCATCAGCGTCCCCTCGCCGCGGATCTCGAGGTCCTCCTCGGCGAGCGCGAACCCGTCGGTGCTGCCGGCGATGGCCAGCAGCCGGCGCTCGGCGTCGGACGTCGCCCCCTCGCCGAGGAGGTAGCACCACGACTCGTCGGCGCCCCGGCCGACCCGCCCCCGCAGCTGGTGGAGCTGGGCGATCCCGAACCGGTCGGCGTCGACGATCACCATCACCGTCGCGTTCGGCACGTCGACGCCGACCTCGATCACCGTGGTCGCCACCAGCACGTCGAGCGCGCCGGCGCGGAAGGCGTCCATGACCGACTCCTTCTCCGCGCTCTTGACCTTGCCGTGCAGCAGGCCGAGGCGCAGACCCTGGAGCTCACCGGCCGACAGCGCGGCGAAGGTCTCCTCGGCCGACGCCACCTCGAGCTTCTCCGACTCCTCGATCAGCGGGGTCACCACGTAGGCCTGACGACCGGCCGCCACCTCGTCGCGCACCCGCTGCCAGGCCTCGGCCACCTCGAGCGGGCCCTTCGCCCAGACGGTCGCGACCGGCGTGCGCCCCGGCGGCAGCTCGTCGAGGACGCTCACGTCGAGGTCGCCGTAGACGGTCATCGCCGCCGTCCGGGGGATGGGCGTGGCGGTCATCACGAGCACGTCGGGCACCAGCTCGCCCTTCGAGCGCAGCGCCGCCCGCTGCTCGACCCCGAACCGGTGCTGCTCGTCGATCACCGCGACGCCCAGGGATCGGAACGCCACCTTGTCCTCGATCAGCGCGTGGGTGCCGATCACGATGTCGACCTCGCCCGAGCCGAGACCCTCGAGGATGCGGGCCCGCTCCTTGGCCGCCGTCCGGTTGGTCAGCAGGGCGACGGTGAGAGCACGGTCGGCGAACAGCGACCCGCCGCCGCTCGGCACGGTGAAGCCCTCGAGCATGCGCCGGATGCCGAAGCCGTGCTGCTCGGCGAGCACCTCGGTGGGCGCCATGAGCGCGCCCTGGTGGCCGCCCTGCACGGCGGCGAGCATGGCCGACACCGCCACGATCGTCTTGCCGCTCCCCACGTCGCCCTGCAGCAAGCGGTGCATGGGCACCGGCTTCGCCAGGTCGGCCTCGATCTCGGCGATGGCGCGGCGTTGCGCGGCCGTGAGCGGGAACGGGAGCTGCTCGTGGAACCGCCGTACGAGCTCGCCGCCGACCTCGTGCTGGATCCCGGTCGAGGTGCGCTCGTAGGTGCGCTTGCGCCGGACGAGCACGAGCTGGATGCGCAGCAGCTCGTCGAACACCAGCCGCTTGCGGGCGGCGCCGACCTCGTCCATCGAGTCGGGCTGGTGGATGTGGCGCATCGCCCAGTCGCGGGAGGTGAGCTCGAGGCGGTCGAGCACCGACGTGGGGACGGGGTCGTCGAAGTCGGTGACCCGCCGCAACGCCTCCGCCACCCACTCGTCGAGGTCGTAGGTGTTGATCCGCGCCTTCTCCGACTGCGGGTAGATCGGGATGACGCGGCCGGTGCGGCTGCCGCCCACCACGTCGACGACCGGGTTGGTCATCTGCTTGCGGCCCTGGAAGCTCTCGACCCTCCCGAACACGACGGTCTCGGTGCCGGCCGACAGCTGCTTGGCTCGCCACGGCTGGTTGAAGAACGTGCATCGCAGGTAGCCGGCGCCGTCGCTCAGCTCGACGACGACCATGGCCCGGCGCTGCCGCGTGCGGCGGGTGTCGACCTTGCGGACGGTGCCGAGGACCGTGGCCTCCTCGCCCACGGTCAGGTCCTGCATGGCGACCTGCTTGGTGCGGTCGATGTAGCGGCGCGGGTAGTGCAGCAGCAGATCGAGGACCGTTTCGATGCCGAGCTCGCTCGCGAGGCCAGGGACCTTCGCCGCCGCCGACTTCGTCTGCAGCTTCTTCAGCTCGGTGACGGGCACGTCCCGCAGCTCGATGAGCGGCTTGGCCACGCGCGCAACCGTACGGTGGCCGTGTGACCGCGGGGTCGACCCGCGCGCCCCCCGCTACTCGATGCCGATGAGGTAGGGGTAGAGGGGTTGGCCGCCGTGGTGCACCTCGACCTGGACGTCGGGACGGTGCTCCGCCATCCACTCCCGGATGCGGCGGGTCTCCGCCGCCCCCGAGCCGTCGCCCTCGATCAGCGTCGCGATCTCGTGGTCGTCGGTGACGAGCTCGTCGAGCAGGAGGATGGTGGCGCCGTCGACCGTGCGGTCGATCGACCGGATCCCGTCGCGGGCGATGCCGATGAAGTCGCCCTCGGCGATCGGACCGACGTCGCAGGTCGACGCTCGCACCGCCCTCGTCACCTCCCCGGCGACGACGTTGCCTGCGGCCTCCGCCATCGCCTCGCGGTTGGCGTCGGCGTCGGCGTCGGGGTCGTAGGCGAGCAGGGCGGCGAACCCCTCGGCGATCCCGCGCGTCGGCACCACCCGCACGCGGCGCGCCGCCAGGTCGTCGACCTGCTCGGCCACCGGGATGATGTTCTTGTTGTTCGGGAGGATGATCACCTGCTCGGCGTTCACCGACTCGACGGCCTCGAGCAGCTGCGCCGTCGACGGGTTCATCGACTGGCCGCCCGCCACGATCGCCTGCACGCCGAGGGAGTGGAAGATGCGGCTGATGCCGTCGCCGGTGGCCACCGCCACCACCGCGGTGGTGACCGCCGGCCGCTCGGCGGGCGCCGCCGGCTCCGCCTCCCGCACCCAACGCTCCTCCTCGACCTGCTCCAGCAGGTCGGTCACGCGGATGTCGCGGGGCCGACCGACGTCGAGCGCCGCCTCGATCGACGCCCCGATGTCGTCGGTGTGGATGTGGCAGTTCCAGATGCCGTCGCCGCCGACGACCACGATCGAGTCGCCGATGCCGGCCCACACGTCCTTGAACGCGGGGATGGTCTCGTCGGGCGCCTCGAGGAAGTACATGACCTCGTAGCGGAGGTCGGAGACGGCGTCGTGGGCGGCGTCGAGCGAGTCGTGGTGGGCGACGCCCGTCCGCGGCGCCGCCACCTCGACCGGCTCGGGGAGGGGCCGGCCGTCGCTCACGTGGAGGGCGGCGTCGAACAGGAGGAGCAGACCCGCCCCGCCGGCGTCGACGACGCCGGCGTCCTTCAGCACCGGGAGCAGGTCGGGGGTGCGGGCGAGGGCGTCGGCGCCCTGGGCCTTGGCGGCGTCGAGCACCTCCACCAGCGACGCCCCGCCGGTCGCCGCCGACTTGGCCGCCTCCGCCGCCTCCCGCACGACGGTGAGGATCGTCCCCTCCACCGGCCGCATCACCGCGCCGTAGGCGCCCTCGGCGGCGGCGAGGAGGGCGTCGGCCAGCACCCCGGCGTCACCGTCGGGCTGCTCGGCGAAGGTGGTGGCGACGCCCCGGAGGATCTGGCTGAGGATCACCCCGGAGTTGCCCCGGGCCCCCATCAGCGACCCGTGGCTGATGGCCTTGCAGGTGGCGGCGAGGTCGCCGTCGGCCACCTCGAGCTCGGCGACGACCGAGTCGAGCGTGAGGGCCATGTTCGTGCCGGTGTCGCCGTCGGGCACCGGGTACACGTTGAGGCGGTTGATGCCCTCCTTGTGCGCGCCCAGGGCGTCCCGGAAGGCGGCGATGACCCGCCGGAGCTCGTCAGCGCCGAGCCGCTCGAGGGTCGCCATGGGGCGGAACCGTAGTGGCGCTGGTATCGTCGTCCGGTCCCACAGCGTGGTCGAGGAGCGTTCGAGATGGCATCGGTGTGCGAGGTGTGCGGCAAGCACCCCTCATTCGGCAAGAGCGTCAGCCACTCGCACCGGCGCACGAGCCGGCGGTGGAACCCGAACATCCAGCGGATCCGCGCCCTGGTCAACGGCTCGCCCCGCCGCATCAACGTGTGCACGGGGTGCATGAAGGCCGGCAAGGTCCAGAAGCCGCCGGTCCGGGTCAAGCACCAGGAGGGCTAGCCCCGACCTTCGGCACCTCGCCGGTGGCCGAGCCGGCGACCGCCGCTCACCACCGGTGACGCCAGCCGCCCTCGGGGAGCCCGCGGACCTCGCCGCCGGCCACGACGGTCCCGATCGCAGCCGGCGGGCGCAGCCCGCGGAAGGCGGCCGCCACCGCGTCGACGTCGCCGGCGGTGAACACCAGCTCGTAGTCGTCGCCGCCGGTGAGGGCGTCGTCGACCGTCGCCCCCTCGGCCACCGGCACGTCGCCGACGGCGACGCCGACCCCCGACGCCGCCGCCAACCGGCGCAGGTCGAGGGCGAGCCCGTCGGACAGGTCGATCATCGCCGTCGCCCCCGCGGCGCGCGCGGCGCCGCCCTCGGCCACCCGGGCCACGGGCCGGGCGGTGCGCCCGGCGACGCCGGCGCGCAGGTCGGCGGCCGCCCCACCCAACGGTCCGGTCACGAACACGGTGTCGCCGGGCCGGGCGCCCGACCGGAGCACCGGCTCGCCGTCGACGGTGCCGGTGATCGCCACCGTCACCACCAGCGCCGGGCCCGAGGTGAGGTCGCCGCCCACCACCGGGCACGCGTACTGCTCGGCGGCCGCGCCGATGCCGTCGTAGAGCGGCTCGAGGAGCGCGCCCCGGCCCGGGGGCACCACCACGGTGACGACGGCGTGGAGCGGGCGGCCCCCCATCGCCGCGATGTCGCTCACGTTGCGGGCCAGCACCTTGTAGCCGAAGTCGGCTTCGGTGGTCACTCCCAGGTCGGCGTGCACCCCCTCGACCATCGTGTCGGCCGCCAGCAGGAGCACGCCGCCGGGGGGCCGCAGCACGGCGGCGTCGTCCCCGATCCACGTCTCCCCCGCCGGCGGCGGCGGCAGCCGCCGGGCCAGCGCTTCGACCGCCCCGATTTCGTCGCCGTTCATGATCGAGAAGTAGGGTCGATGGCCCAAACCGTACGCCAACGACGGAGACCTGATGCAGGGAGTGGTGAAGTCGTACGACCCCGGAACCGGGCAGGGCGTGTTGCTGTGCGACAGCGACATGTCCGAGTACGACCTCGCCGCCACCGCGCTGGAGGGGTCGGTCTTCCGGATGCTCCGGCAGGGCCAGCGGGTGATCTTCGAGCTCGACGACGCCAACCGGGCCACGCGCCTGAGCTTGGGTTCGGAGGTCGACATGGCCACCCCGGCGCTCAGCACGGACCGCGACAGCGGCGCTGTGAGCGAGTGAGCAGCGCCGGGTAACACGACCCGGACCACCGGCCCCGAGAGGTCGGCCGACCCAACGGAGACATCGTGACCGCCCCAACCGAGACGGACCGGACCAGCAACACGAAGCTGCAGGAGTGGGTCGCCGAGGTCGCCGCCCTGTGCCAGCCGGACGCGGTGCACTGGTGCGATGGGTCGGCCGAAGAGGCGGCCGAGATGAACCGCCTCCTCCTCGAGAGCGGCACGTTCGTCCAGCTCGACGAGGCGACGCGACCCAACAGCTTCCTGGCCCGGAGCGATCCCAGCGACGTCGCCCGCGTCGAGGACCGGACCTTCGTCTGCACCACCGACCAGGGTGACGCGGGCCCGACGAACAACTGGGCCGACCCGGCGGAGATGACCGAGACGCTCCGGGGCCTGTTCGCCGGCTCGATGCGGGGCCGCACGATGTACGTGATCCCGTTCTCGATGGGCCCGCTCGGCTCGCCCATCGCCCACATCGGCGTGCAGATCACCGACTCGCCCTACGTCGTGGTGAACATGCGGATCATGACCCGCATGGGCCAGGCCGTGCTCGACACCCTCGGCGACGACGACTTCGTGCCGTGCCTGCACACCGTCGGCGCCCCCCTCCAGCCGGGCGAGGCCGACGTGCCGTGGCCGTGCGACGCGGAGACGAAGTACATCGTGCACTTCCCCGAGACGCGCCAGATCTGGTCGTACGGCTCGGGCTACGGCGGCAACGCCCTGCTCGGCAAGAAGTGCTTCGCGCTGCGCATCGCGTCGACGATGGCGCGCGACGAGGGCTGGCTCGCCGAGCACATGCTCATCCTCGGCATCACGCCCCCCGAGGGCGAGCAGGGGGGCGGCCCCCGCGAGAAGTTCTACGTGGCCGCGGCGTTCCCGTCGGCGTGCGGCAAGACGAACATGGCGATGATGATCCCGACCCTTCCCGGATGGAAGGTCGAGACCGTCGGTGACGACATCGCGTGGATGAAGTTCGGCCCCGACGGCCGCCTCTACGCCATCAACCCCGAGGCCGGGTTCTTCGGGGTCGCCCCCGGCACGTCGGAGAAGACGAACCTCAACGCCCTGCGCACCCTCGACGCCAACTGCGTGTTCACCAACTGCGCGCTCACCGACGACGGGGACATCTGGTGGGAGGACCTCACCAAGGAGCCGCCGGCGCACCTGATCGACTGGAAGGGCCAGGACTGGACGCCGGCGTCCGACGGCCCGGCCGCCCATCCGAACTCCCGGTTCACGGCCCCCGCCGCGCAGTGCCCGTCGATCGCGCCGGAGTGGGAGGACCCGAAGGGCGTGCCGATCTCCGCCATCCTCTTCGGCGGCCGCCGGGCGACCACCGTGCCGCTCGTGACCGAGGCCTACGACTGGAAGCACGGCGTGTTCCTCGGCTCGATCATGTCGTCGGAGAAGACGGCCGCCGCCCTCGACGTGAAGGGCGACATCCGGTTCGACCCGTTCGCCATGCTGCCGTTCTGCGGCTACCACATGGGCGACTACTTCGGGCACTGGCTGTCGATCGGCGAGCGGGCCGACGCGACGAAGCTGCCGAAGCTGTTCTGGGTCAACTGGTTCCGCAAGGACGGCAACGGCAAGTTCCTGTGGCCCGGCTTCGGCGACAACAGCCGCGTCCTCAAGTGGATCGTGGAGCGGGTGCAGGGCACGGGCGAGGCGCTCGACACCGCCATCGGCCGGGTCCCCACGCCGTCGGCCATCGACACCACCGGTCTCGACCTGCCGGCGGCGACCGTCGAGCAGCTCGTCGCCGTCCACGAGCAGGACTGGCGCGACGAGCTGCCCCTCATCGAGCGCCACTACGAGGTGTTCGGCGACCGCCTGCCCCAGGCCCTCCGCGACGAGCTCGAAGCCCTCGAGAAGCGCCTGTCGGAGAACTAGCGGCGTTCTGGGACCGATCGGGCACGGCCAGCCGGCCCGATCGGTCGCAGAACGGAGGGTTCGAGTCGACGTGCAACCATCCGTAGGGCGCTGAGCGATGGATCCGACCCCGAGCAGGCTGGGTCGCCACCTCGGCGTCGGCGACGCCGTCGTCATCGGCCTCGGCTCGATGATCGGCGCCGGCGTGTTCGCCGCCTTCGGCCCCGCCGCCGAGGCCGCCGGCGCCGGGCTGCTCATCGGCCTCGCCATCGCCGCCGCGGTCGCCTACTGCAACGCGACGTCCTCGGCCGAGCTCGCCGCCGTCCATCCCGCGTCGGGCGGCACCTACGTCTACGGCCGTGAGCAGCTCGGACCGTTCTGGGGCTACCTCGCGGGATGGGGGTTCGTCGTCGGCAAGACGGCCAGCTGCGCGGCCATGGCCCTCACGATCGGCGCCACGGCCGCGCCCCGCGCGGCCCGGCCCGTCGCGCTGGCCGCGGTCGCCGCGCTGACCGCGGTCAACTACGTCGGTGTGCGCAAGACCGCCGCGCTCACCCGGGCGATCGTTGCCGTCGTCCTCGCCGCGCTCGCGCTCGTCGTCGCCGGCGCCGCGTTCGGCGGCACCGCCGACGCGAGTCGGGTCACCCACGACCTCGGCGCGGGAGGGGTCGTGGGCACGCTGCAGTCCGCGGCGCTGCTGTTCTTCGCGTTCGCCGGCTACGCACGCATCGCGACCCTGGGCGAAGAGGTGCACGATCCCGCCCGCACGATCCCGAAGGCGATCCCCCGCGCGCTCGGGATCACGCTCGTCGTCTACACGGTCGTCGCGCTGAGCGCGCTGGCGGCCGTCGGACCCGACGCCCTCTCGGGCTCCGACGCGCCGCTCGTCACGGCCGTGCGGGCGGGCGACCTCGCCGGGCTCGTCCCCGCCGTCCGCATCGGCGGCGTCGTCGCCGCGCTCGGCGTCCTGCTCTCCCTCATCGCCGGCGTGAGCCGGACGGCGTTCGCGATGGCGGCCGACGGCGAGCTTCCCCGGTGGCTCGCCGCCGTCCATCCCGCCCATCAGGTTCCGCACCGGGCAGTGCTCGCCACCGGCGGCGTGGTCGCCCTGCTCGTCACCCTCACCGACCTGCGCGGCGCCATCGGCTTCAGCTCGTTCTCCGTCCTCGGCTACTACGCGATCGCCAACGCCTCGGCCTGGACGCTCCCCCGGGAGCGACAGCGGTGGCCGCGGTCCATCGCCGCCGCCGGCCTCATCGGGTGCGTGACGCTCGCGTTCACGCTGCCGCTGGCCACCGTCGTCACCGGCGTCGCCGTCCTCACGGCGGGCGCACTCGTCCGGGTCGTCGAGACGCGGTGATCAGCCGCCCGAGGGCGGCGGCGGTCGCTCGAACGCCATCGTCGCGATCCGCTCCGTGAACCGCCAGCCTTCGGGTGTCCGCGCGAACCGATCTCGATACTCACCGACCAGGTCGGGCTCGGGAACCCCTCGACCGCTGCCGTCGTGCCGGTAGAGCGTCAGGTACACGAGGCCGGTGGCGTGATCCGCGTCGATCACGTCGACGAGCAGGTTCGTGCACACGTGGCGGGACGTCCGGTCCGACTCCTGCCGGCGGGTGAACGCGGCCCGGATCGCCTCCCTGCCCTCCAGACGGTTCCCGCCCGACGACCAGACACCGTCAACGGTGAAGAGGTCGGCCACCGCGGCGGCCCGGCCCCCGTCGACGAGGTGGGTGTAGGTGATGACGAGGCGCTCGCAGGCGCGTTCGATCGCCACGATGTCGGCGTCGGTCATCCGAGCTGCTCGATCCGGCGACGGGCGAGCACCTCACCCGAGCGGTAGAACCCCTTCTCGTTCGCGCTGGTGCTGATGCGACGCAATCCCCGGCACGCCTCGGCCGCCACTTCGTTGGCGAGCGCATGGCCGGGCTCGACGCTGAGCACGACGTCGGTGAGCTCGAGCGCGAGCTGGAAGTCGGCCGCGCCGAGCGCGTCGGCGGCCCGCTGCGCGATCGCGTCCGACCCGGCGACCTCGACCAGCGCACCGTCTCGGTGCTCGCGAGGCAGCGGGTTGAGGCTCGACGGGGTGAAGTCGTACCAGCCGGTGAGCACGTCGTAGACCGCTCGGACACCCCAGTTCACCGTCCCGTAGTGCTCCTGCAGCCACGGGTGCGCCGCGAGCGCCGGTGGCAGCTGGATCGACCGCGCCGCCACGTGCACCGGGATGCTGGCGTCGATGGCGCGAACGCTCTCGTCCCACACGTGCTGGAGGGCGTCACGGTAGGCGCGGAGCACACCGGCGACCTGCTCCCGCCCCGATACCGGCGCCGAGTGGCTGCCGACGAGGTGCTCGGGTTCGAGGTCGAGGAACCGCTCGACCGACCGGATCCATCCGAGCACCGGCCGGGGCCCGATCGCGGGCGTCGAGAGGTTCGGGAACGACGCGTACACGAGGTCGCCCGGACAGAGGACGCCGAGCTCGGGGATCCATGCCAGCAGGTGGTCGCGCGTCTCGCCCTCGGTGTGCTCCAGGTGGATGGTCAAGCCGCCGACTTCGAGATCGAGGCTGCCCTCGAAGGTGAGCGTCGGCGCCACATATCCGCGGTCCTCGAAGAGGGCGGGCTCGTTCGGCCCCGCCGCCTCGACGGGCCGGCCCATCTGGTGGGAGCGGTGGTGGCGGGTCCACGTGCCGAGGCAGCCGAGGTCGCGCTCGACGAGGCCGTGCAGCTGGTCCTGGGCCACGACGTCGACCGTGCGCTCGGCGGCGAACGCCTCACCGCCGGAGATGTGGTCGTTGTGGCAGTGCGTGTACACGAGGTATCGGGCGTCGCCCGGGTTCGCCTCCTGCAGCGCGTCCCGCGCCCGGGCTGCGTTCGTCATCCCGCCGGTGGTGTCGATGACCACGGGGCCCTCCGCGGTGGCCACCTTGATGACGTTGCCGAGATGGAAGCCCCGGGCGACGTGCACCCCCGATGTGATCTCGTCGACCCGCGGCTCGCCCATGAGATCCGGCCGGGGCCGCGCGGGCACGTCGGGCACCTTCGGGCTCACGGACATGCGATCACCACCTCTCCGTCGACGGCATCCGCCAGCGCCACCACCGTCTCGGTCGCCGATGTGCGCGCAACCGACACGCCGGGGAGACCGCTGCCCGTCGCCCCGTTCGGGACGGCGCCGACCAGCCGGATGGTCGCCGGCCCGTCCGAGCGGAGCTCGACCACCAGACCGCAGACCGAGAGCAGCGCCGCGCCGAGGTCGACCGATGCCGTCCCCACGCCGGCGAGATCGAGCTCGAGCCGGTTGTCGACCGGCAGCGAATCGCCCTCGCGCCAGGACACGAGCTGCTCGGTGTGGGGCGTGGGCTGCTCGACCACCGATGTCGACTGCTCGGCTGTCACCGCCGGTGCGGCGATGCCCCAGCTGGTGGCCGTCGCCGACGCGAGGGTCAGACCGTCCTCGGTTGGCTCGCGCATCGAGAGGCCCCGCAGCCAGTGGGCACCGTCGTGGACCAGGCCGAGCTCGGCGGCGAGGCCCGGGGCGGTCCAGCCGTCGGAGAACGCGTAGGTCACCACTCGCGCCGTTGACTCCCGCGCGCGATTGCCGAGCCAGGCCCGAGTCCGCTTCCAGTCGTCGAGGATGCCGAACGCGAAGTGCTCGTAGCCCGGATACAGGTCGAACCGGCTGCGGTAACCGAGCTCGGCGAGCCGGCGTGGCGCCGCGTACTGGCCCGAGGTGGGGACGATCTCGTCATTGGTGCCGCTCGACGCCAGCAGGGGAACGCCGCGCAGGTTCTGCAGCGTGTCGACCGGATCGCCGATGTTGGCCTTGCCGGCGCGACCGCCGCCGACGCCGATCCCGGTGAGGATGGGCCGCGTGATGCCGGTGACCGTGTCGTGCTGGCCGGTGGGGTCCCCGATGAGGGCGCGCGCGTCGGTGAGGTAGGCGCCGGTGAACTCTCCGCTGTACCCCGCCCACACGGCCGCGGCCGCGAACCGGTCGGGGTACAGCGACGCCAGCCGGTAGACGCCGTAGCCGCCCATCGAGTACCCGGTGAGATAGAGGCGCTGGTCGTCGATCGGGAAGCGAACCTGGGCGTCGGCGAGCACCGCCAGCGTGTCGGCCTCACCCCAGTCGGCGTAGAAGCTGCTCCCCCGCGCCAGCGGCGTGATGAGCACGAGCGGGGACTGGTCGTCGCTGCCGTCGCCCTCGCCCATGTCGGCGAGGAAGCCGGGCCCGCGGTTGTAGCTGGCGTGGCTCCCGCCCAGACCGTGGAGCACCAGCGCCGCCGGCAGCGGCGTGGTGCCGTCGTAGGTCGACGGCAGGTAGAGGCCGTAGGGCTGGAGGCGGCCGTAGAAGTTGAACGTCTGCGACAGCGCCCCGGCGGCCCCGCCGAACCGCCCGGGGGTTCCGACGTACGAGACGCCCTCGTGCTCGGGCGGGATGCTGAAGCCCTGATCGACGATGGCGGCGTAGAAGCGTCCGGGTTCGATCTCGTAGGGCGAGCTCGCGCCGGCCTGCAGGGCGGTGATGTCGACGTCGACGTGGAAGCCGGCGATGTCGCCTGCGGCCAACGCCGCCGCCTGTGCCTCCTCGAGGTAGGAGCCGGTCTCGCCGTCGCGGAACGCGATGTTGAACGCCCGAGCCTCGACGTCGGGGCTCCCGCCACCGGGCGAGGTCTGCGTGGGGGCGCCGCTGGGCACCGCCATCCACGCCTGCGACGCGAGATCCCACAGCCCCGACGCCGCCCACACCCGCATCGCGGTCGCGCCGCCCAGCGCGGCGAGTGGCACTCGCGCCTCGATGGCGTTGTGCTCGTCATCGGTGTCGACGGCGACGCCGGCGAGCGGCGCCGGCTCGCCCCCGAGCGGGGACGTCACCGACCCGCCGGTACCCCACAGCGTGACCACGACGTCGGCGCCGGGCGTCGCCAGGCCGGCGTCGTGCGGCCACGCACCACCGCCGGTGCCGGCGCCGGGATCGAGGTCGAACGCCAGGGCGACGACGGTCGCGTCGGAGACCTTGAGCGTGCTCATGCGCGCGAGGATCCACAGGTCGTCGGCGTCGGCCGCGAGCCTCAGCTCGAGCAGGTCGGCGGCGTTGTTGCCGTAGCGGGCGTCGTCGGCCGGGTAGCGGAAGTCGCCCTTCGGTGCCTGGACCGTGCCGTGTTGCACGGAGCGCTGGCCGGTGTCGGCGCCGAGGTCGTCGAAGAGGTGGTCCTGGTAGACCACCTCGCCGCGGGAGACCTGCGTCGTCCCGCCGAGCAGAGTCGACGCGCCGGTCCAGTCGTCGATGCGACCGTCGAGCACCCGAGCCGTCGGCGGCGCCTCCTCGTCGGGGCAGTGCGGGTTGCGCTCGCGGGCCACCGGCGACCCGCTTCGGTCGCATGCCGGGATCTCGCTCGCGATCGCCGGCACCCCGGCCACCAGCACCGCGACCACGGCGGCGAGGGCGGATCTCGCGGCGAGCGTGCACCGCGGTCGGCCGGCCGTCATTGGAGCCCCGAGGTCGGCACGGCGTGCTCGCGGCCGGGGTCGTCGGGCGCGGCCAGGCCCAGGTCCTCGTAGATGTCGGCGGTGATCTCGCTCAGCCGGCGGTAGTGCGCCTGGGGCCCGGGGAGGCCGTTCATGACGACTGCGACGGTGAGGCCGTGCTCGGGATCGGCGAACGCCACCGACGACTGACCGCCGCCGTGACCGAACGTGCGCGTCGAGCAATGGCGGCCGTAGTTCACCGAGTCGAGGATGAAGCCGAGGCCCCAGTCGATCACGATGCCGAACGTCTCGTCGTGCATCCCGACGCGATGGCGGGCCACCATCGCCTCGGCCGTGGTCGTCCCGACCAGCCGCACCCCGTCACGGGCTCCCTTGCCGAGCATCGCCTCGTAGAACCGGGCGAGCTCGCGCATCGGTCCCCGCCCGGCCGCGCCAGGCGTGCAGGCGGTGCAGCCCTCCTCGGTGTCGATCCTCGGGAACGCCATCGGGTCGCGGCCGGGCCTGGTGAGGTGCAGGACGCCGATCCGGTCCCCGTAGGCGTGGAAGCGCTCGCTGGGCATCCCCATCCAGCAGTCGTGCATCCCGAGCGGCTCGAAGATCTCGTCGCGTACGTACTGCGAGAACGGCCGCCCGTCGAGGCGCTGCACGATCTCGGCGAGGAGGAACATGCCCGAGAACGGGTGGTAGCCGGCGCGCCGGCCGGGCACCCAACCATCCTCGATCTCGGCGTCGACGATCCGGGCCAGGCGTTCGCTCCACGGTGAGACGAACGGGCTGTAGCCCGACGCGCCCGGAACGAGGGCGGCCGGGCCACCGCCCCCGACATCGGCCTGCCGAATGCCGGCGGTGTGGGTGAACAGGTGACGGATGGTGATCGCGCCCTTGCCCTTGCTCGCGAACTCGGGGATGTGGATGGCAACCGGATCGTCGAGGTCGAACCCGCCCCGCTCCCACTGCTGCGCGGCGGCGACCGACGTGACCGCCTTGGTGGCCGAGAACCACACCATCGAGGTGTCCGGTGTCATCGCCACGCCGGGGCGGGCCTCCCCGCCGGCGACGTCGGCGACGACCCGCCCGGCGACCGAGGCGTAGAGCTGCCACCCGATGTGGAGCCCCTCGTGCATCATCCGGTCGAGGGCGGCGACTGCGGTCGGGAGCTCGTGGGTCATCGGGCCGCCGGCTCGGCCTCACCGCGCCGGCGCGACCGCGGGCCGGACCCGTAGTCGCCGAACGGCTCGTCACGCTCGAACACGGCCTGGCGGAACCCGACCTCGGTCGTGCGGGCGACGAAGTCCATGCCTTCCTGCGAGTGACGGGCGACGCCGTCGAACAGCACGCCCAGCTTGCGGGTCGACTGGATGCCCATGTGCTCGGCGGCGTCGTTCAGCATCAGCTTGATCATCTGGAGCTGGTTCAGCGGGAGCCTCGCCATGCGCGCCGCCAAGGACGACGTGTGCTCGTCGAGATCGGCCCGCGGGACGACCTCGAGCACCAGGCCGAGCTCGGCGGCCTTGGTCGCGGGGATCTCGTCGCCGGTCAGCAGGTAGCGCTTGGCCTGCTGGAAGCCGATGCGGTGCACCCACATCGGCGTCGTCGGCACACCCCACACGCGCGACGTGGGGTAGCCGAACACGGCGTCGTCGGCCGCCACCACGAGGTCGGCCCACAGCACGAGGTCGGTGCCCCCGCAGATGCACCAGCCGTGCACGGCCGCGATCGTGGGCTTCGACGCGTACCAGAGCTTCTGGTACACGTCGACGAACCGGTTCATCATCTGCATGTCGGCCGCCGAGTCCCAGATGCGGCCGCGCTCGGCCTCTCTCGCCTGCGCGGGCGTCGCCCAGTCGAGGCCGTACCCGGCGCAGAACGCAGGCCCGTCGCCGCGCAGGAGGATCACGCGGACGTCGCGGTCGGCGTCGGCATCGTCGATCGCGCTGCCGAGCTCGGCCGCCATCGGCCCGGTGATCGTGTTGTACGCCTCAGGACGGGCGAGGGTGATGGTGCGAACACCGTCGGCGGTGTCGGTCCGGATGGCGGGCGGATCGGTCATCGGTCGTGATCTCCTTCATGGGTGCAAGGGGGACTGGCGAGCGCGGCGACAGCGCTATGCCGGGAACGCGAGATCGACGGTCACCGCCTCGGACGTCTCGATCCGCGCGCCGTTGGCATCGATGGTGACGACCGCGTGGCCGGTCACGATCGGCGGCCGAGAGAACGTGCCGCGCAGGAGCACGACGCTCGCACCGTCGGTCGTGAGCCGAACGGACAGGCCCGCCGGCGTCAGGTCCGCAGCCGCCATGTCGATCGTGGCGGCCGACAGGTTGGTCAGCGCGACGTCGAGCGCGTTCGACAGCGGCTGGGGCGGGCCATCGACCCAGTCGAGCTCGGCGCGCAGGTGGGGGTGCGGCATCGGCTGCGGCGTCCTTGAACGCACGGCCACGGGCGAGAGCTCGGCGATCGCGCGGCTCGTGGCGGCAATCGTGCCGTAGCGGTACGGATCCTCGGGGTCGCTCGGGTCGGCGTCGCGGCGGGCGAGGTCGCTGACCCACCACGCGTTGCCGTAGCGCAGCCCGAGCTCGGCTGCGGTCGTGGGGTCGGCGATCGAGTCCGAGAAGGTGTAGGTGATCGTGCGGGGCTTGGTCGCGCGGGACCGCGTACCGATCCAGTCGCGCGCGCCCGACCACGGACCGTCGAAGGCGCCCCAGCTGAGATGGCCATAGCCGGCGTACACGTCGATCGCGTACCGGTAATCGAGCGCATCGAGTGCCCGGTGCGGCGCGATCTGGCCGGTGATGGGAAGCAACTCGTCGTTCGACCCGGTCTGCAACAGGATCGGGAGGTCACGCAAGTTGCCCATCAGATGCACGAAGTTGCCGTAGGGCATGTGGTTTCCCTTGCCGAGACTGCGCCCGTCACCGCCCCCGACGAGATCCGTCACCCAGTTGCCCGTCAGCTCGCTGCTGGCACCAGCCCAGGACACGACCGAGGCCCACCGATCGGGGAGCAGCGTCCCGAGCCGGTAGATGCCGAGTCCCCCCATCGAATACCCGGCGAGACTGATCCGGTCCGTGTCGATCGCAAAGCGCGGAATCGCGTCGTCGAGCACCGCCATCAGGTCGCCCTCGCCCCACGAGTCGTAATGGCTTCGGCCGCGACCGAGGGGCGTGATGAGCACCATCGGATCATCGGGGTGACCCTCGCCGATCTGCTGCTGGAAGTTGCCCCCATAGGCGAAGTAGCCACCGTGGGTGCCTCCACGGCCGTGCAGGGCGTAGAGCATCGGCCAAGTCCGCGACCGGCTCCAGGCCTGAGGGAGGTAGACGCCGTACGGCTGCCAGCGTCCGAGGAAGTCGAAGGATTGGTTGTAGGCGTCGACCTGTCCCGACGCCCGACCGGGAACGCCCTCCGTCGATGCACCCTCGTGAAGCGGCGGGATGCTGAATCCCTGGTCGACGACTGCCTCGTACACACGTCCGGGCTGGACGACGTACGGGATGTCGGCGGCACCCGGGGACCACTCCGTCGAGAACGCAGCGATGTCGTTCGCTTCGAGCGCCGCCGCTTGGAGGTCCTCGAAGTAGTGGCCGCGCTCATTGTCGCGGAATGCCACGTTGAAGAGGCGAGCGGTCGTGTTCGGGCTTCCGCTTCCGGGCTCGGTCGCGGTCGGCGCGACGGCGGGGATCGCCATCCACGTGTCGCTGTCCCACAGTCCAGTGCCCGCCCAGAGGGTCCAGGTGCTGGTGCCGCCCATCGACGCCAGCGGCAACTTGAACTCGAACGCGTTGTCCTCGTTGACCGTGCTCACCGCGACGTCGTCGAACAGCGTCGAGGCGCCGGAGGCAAGGTCGACGACCTCACCGTGCCCGGTGCCGTCGGCGTCGGCCCAGATCGTGATCACGCGGTCCGCGCCCGGTGTCGCGACACCGGCCTCACGCGGCCAGACCCCGGTGGTGTCGCTCAGGTCGCCATTGGTGTCAACGGCGATGGCGGCGACGGTCGTGTCGGGCTCGCGCAGCGCGCCGAGCCGAACGAGGCCCCAGAGGTCGTCGTCGACCGTCGTGAGTCGTAGTTGGAGCAGATCGGCGGCGTTGTTGGCGAAGCGAGACTCGTCGCGCGGGTAGCGAGCAGTTCCCTTCGTGCGGCCTGCCACCGCGGCGCGCTGTTCGGCACCGGCGCCACCCTGCGCGCCGTAGTCGTCGTAGATGTAGTCCTGGTAGACGAGCTCGCCGCGCGACACCTGCCAGGTCCCTCCGAGCCTGGTCGACTCGCCGACCCAGTCGTCGACGCGTCCGTCGAGGATCCGGGATGCGCTGCCCCCGATCGTGCAGTTCGGATTGTGCTCGCGGGCCGACGGTGAAGCGCTGCGGTCACAGGCCGGATTGCCGCGGGCGATCGCCGGCGCGCTTGCCAGGATCACACTCAACGCCACACCCAGGACGGCTGCGCGCCTTGCCATCATCGTCTCCCCCTCACGGACGTCGGTCCGTCGTCGTCCCCACGCCGGCCGAGCGGCCGACACCATCCCGTCCATCCGCACTCAGAGGACCTCGTCGAACGCGCCGTCTCCGACGCCACGCAGGACGTTCTTCAGCAGCTTTCCGGTTGCGTTGCGGGGCAGCGGCTCGGCCGTGCGCGCCCACACGACCGGGACCTTGAATGCGGCGAGGGCGTCGCCGACGAACGCGCTCAGCTCCTCATCGCTCACGGTCGACCCCGGGACGAGGCGCACGATCGCCTTGACCGACTCCCCGAGGTCGGGATCAGGGAGGCCGACCACCGCGGCTTCGATGACATCGGGGTGCTCGCCGAGCCGCTGTTCGATCTCCGCCGGGTACACGTTCTCCCCGCCGCGGATGATCATGTCCTTGGCGCGGTCGGTCACGTAGAGGTAACCGTCGGCGTCGAGGTGACCGAGATCGCCCGTGCTGAGCCATCCGTCCCGGGACAGGATCTCGGCCGACGCCCCCGGGTCGTCCCAGTAGCCCGGCATGATCATCGGCCCCCGGAGTTGGATCTCACCGACCGCGCCCGGCGGGGCGTCGTCACCGATGCGCACCTCGATCAAGGGGAACGGGCGGCCCACGGAGTCGGGCCGGCGATCGAAGTCGGCGCCGCTGTTGACGGCGATGATGGTGCCGCTCTCCGTGAGCCCATAGGCATTGGCGACCGACCGGACGTTCGGGAACGTCGCCCGCACCAACCCAGGGAGCTCGGGCGGCGCGGGTGACCCGCCATAGGAGACGGTGCGCATCGACCCGAGATCGAACCGGTCGCGATCTGGATGCCGGCAGACGCGACTGACCATCGTCGGGACCGCCGACCATCGCGTGATCCCCTCGGCCTCGATGAGAGCGAGCACGCGCTCGGGATCGAAGCGCCCGTCGAGCAGGATCGTTCGCGTGCCCGCCACCAGGTTCGACACCAGCGTCGACTGGCATCCGCTGACGTGGAAGAGCGGCAGCGTCGCGAGCGTCGCCTCGGGTTCGCGATCGTCGGAACCGCCGGACGCCGGGCCCCCCGCGACGGCCTGCTCCGCGAGGTGACGAAGGCACTGTACGGCGGCGATCCAGCTTCGATGCGTGGCAATCGCACCCTTCGGCCGACCCGTCGTGCCGCTGGTGTAGAAGATCGCCACCGGATCGTCCTCCGCACTCGACTCGGGAGAGAAGCCGGCCGCGTCGTCGAGCAGCTGGGTGAAGGACTCGACCTTCGCTCCGGAGGGAAGCGCGGGCGCGGACACCGACTCGGTGCCGTCGACGACGAAGACCGCGTCGAGCGCCGCCGGCTGATCTGGAGTCGCGTCGGTTATGAGCCGCTCCAACCGGGGCGCGTCGGCGATCAGGAACCGCGGCGCGCAGTGACCGAGGGCGTACAGGATCTCCCCGCCCTTCCACCATCCGTTGAGAGCAGCAACGACACCGCCGGCAAGCACGACTCCCCAGAACGCCGTCGCCCACTCGATGCTGTTGGCGGCAAGGATCGCAACGCGCTCGCCGCGCTCCAGGCCGCGAGCACGAAGGTTCGCAGCGACGCGAGCGGCATCGCCGAGCAGCTCGTGATCCGTGACGCGCCGCTCGCCGCAGACGATGAACTCGCGAGCCGTGCGAACCCGCACGATGTCTGCGACTTCGACGAGCGAGCGGGGACGCTCCGCGAAGACGCGCATGGGCACGCCGCGCACGGCCTCGACCACGATCTGCCGCGTCATGTCGTCCGCTCTCGGCGCTCGCGCGCCGGGTGACTCTCCTCCCCGGCGCCGAGCAGGTGGTGGGCGAGGAACCGGATCGACAGGTCGATGGCCTCGCCAGGGAGCTCGAGGTGCCCTCCCTCCCAGATCGCCATCCGCTTCGGCCCGGGGAACAGCGCGAACAGCTCGAGCGCGCCGTCGATCGGGAACCCCTCGTCGCGCGTCATGTTGAGCATCAGCACCTCACGACCGGCGAGCTGCACTGCGGCGTCGCGCACCGCCTGGTTCCGCGCCTCGGGGTCGTCCTCCTCGGCGATGATCGCCGCCACCCGCTCGTTCATCCCGGCAGCGCGGGCGACGTCGGGCACACCCCCTCTTCGCACGAGGCCACCGAGGCCGAACACCGCGGCGCGGATCTCGGCGATGGCGGCCACCGTGGGGACGCCGAGCAGGGTGCCCATCGAGAACCCCACGTAGCCAGCGGGCGCGTCACCGACGCCGGCCACCGCCCGGGCATGGCCGAGCGCGACCCGCCAGTCCTGGGCCATCCGGGCCGGTGTGCTCGGATCCGACAAGGTCCGGCGCACTGTTCGGAACCGCTCCTCGCGATCCTCGATGGCCGGCACCCGCTCGCCGTGGACCGGGCCGTCGATCGCCAGGACGGCGGCGCCGAGGGCGGTGGCGTAGCGCTCGGCAAGGGAGACCATCCGGGGTTGATCCTTCGATCCGCCGCCACCGTGTCCGAGCGCGACGAGCGCCGCCGGGGCATCGGGCGTGATCAGCAGCGACGGGACCGGGCCGTTGGGGCCGTCAACCGCGAACGTCGTCGTGGTGAGTGTCACGGAGCCACCGCCCCGACCGGCGTCCAGTCGTTCACGCAGCCGCTGACCGGCGATCCGCCGAGGTCTCCACTCACGAGCGTGCCCGGGCGCGGGCTGCCGTTGATACCGACGGCGTAGCGCTGCACCGTCTGCAACATGCCGCGGACCGTCGACCCGTCGGCGAGCCGGCACGACAGCGATCGCCCCGCGCCGGGAGGCGACAGGTCGAACTCGAGCACGGTCTCTTGCTTCTCGCCGCGCCAGAGGAGCCCGCCCGATCGCCGCGGCCCGCGCACGAGCACAGCGCCGAGAGCGTCGCCCCGGACGGTGGCGTAGGTGAACGGCACTGTGAACCGCGGTTCGGTCTGGTGCTGCTCGTGCCACTGCGCCCAGCCCTCGACGCCATGCTCGACCCCGTCGACCACCACCGCCGCCGACACCCGGCCGAGCACCTCGGTGCGCCCCGGCAGCGTGCCGCCGGCGGCGCGGACGGGCGTGAACGACGCATCGATGATCAGAGGCACCGGGCCCGACCCCGCTGGCGCGAAGCCGTCACTGTGGCCACTGACCTCGACGTGCACACCAGCACCGGTCATCGCGTTGCGAAGACCGTGACGGCGGAACGATGCTCCCGGCGACCCGGACTGCCGGTACTCGACGCCCGCACCGTCGACCGCGGTTCGCCCGCCGTCGCAGGCGAGATCCTGATCGTGGAAGGCCACGACGCCGCCCGGCAGGAACGCGTGGGCCCACAACCAGGTGGCGCCCTCGTCGACGTGCCGAGCCAGGCGGGCCACGAACCCGGTCGCCCCGTCGGTCGACACGCAGTCGAGGTACACGCTCTCCGTCCAGCTCACGACGACCCATTGTCGGGTGCGCGGCGACCGCGTGGAAGTGGGGGATGTCCTACTACAACGCGCTCTGCTCCAGTGATCCCATCGACGCGAGGGGCGATCCGCGCCCTGGTGCCGACCGGCTGGGAGGTCCGTGCACACCGAGCCGACGACGATGGCGAGGACGCTGGTGCGCCAAGGCCGCGCCGCGGCCGCCCTCGCCGCTGCTGCCGCGCTCGCGGTGGTGGTCGCGGCGCCGGCCGCCGCCGCGCCCCCCGACGCCGCCAGGTACTGGTCGCGCCTCGAGGGCACCGTGCCCCTCGGCGCCGCATCACCGCCGCCCGACGGGGGCCTCTGGGTGGCAACCGACCCCACCGGACCCCTCGCGGTGTCCGCAGTGCGGTTCGCCGCACCCGCCGGCGCGTCGATCGATGCGCTCGTGCTCGAGGTCGACCGGACCGACGGGGTCGATCCCGCGATCGTCGCCTGCCCGGCGCAGTCGTCCTGGTCGCCGCCGAGCGGCGCCGGCGCGTGGAGCGACGCGCCGGAGGCGGCGTGCGACGAGCACCTCGTCGAGGGAACCTTCGACGACGAGGCAGGCACGTGGATGGTCGATCTCCGGGAGCTGACGTCCGGCGGTGCCGTCGACGTCAGCTCCCGGAGATCGAC
>Ga0247717_1000139_pt1 | contig 22299 bp, 15 predicted proteins | sample 24E_NmetaG_FD_189047 | JGI IMG/M metagenome (GOLD analysis project Ga0247717, IMG submission 189047) | Soil microbial communities from hillslope of Landscape Evolution Observatory, University of Arizona, Oracle, AZ, United States - 2-4-E_N | ecosystem: Engineered > Artificial ecosystem >... | reverse complement strand
CCGTTGGAGATCGTCGTCCGGCTGATCGTCGCGTCCTTGCTCTGGTTGACGATCGTGGCCGGCGAGCCGGCGCCGTTGTCGTGGTAGCGGAACTCGACCGCCGTCGGCTTGGGCTCCTTGGCAGCCAGCGACACGGCGGCAGGCAGCAGCAGCGCCAGGGCGGTCATGAGCGCGATCAGGGTCCAGCCCAGGCGCAGGCGCCGCAGGCCACCGCGGTTGAAACCTCCGAAGCCCTTGGCCGCAGCCGAGATCGGGGGGCGCGCTTGACGAACCGCGGAAGTCATCGAATCGATCCCCCTGTCAGGTAATGCAGAGACTCAACCTCTGGATGGTGCAGATTGCTGGGGTTAGTGCACCAATCCTCAGCCAAGCGTACTGGAACTGTCTAGTACTTTCGGCGCCGCAGGGCGGAATGCCGTTGCCAGCGCGCACCGGGTTGCCGATGGCGGAGGGGGCTCAGGGAAGGGCGCGCAGGACCCGCATCAGATCCGGGAAGTCGTCTGTCAGCACGGCGTTAGCCGGCTGGATCGCCTGCCAGCCGGCTGATTCGAAGCGCGCCACATCCTCGCGCTGCCCAATAACCGCCCAGGTCGACGCGGTGGCGCGGTACTCCTGCTCTTCGTGCTCGGTCGGGGAGTGGCTGCGGACCATCGCCTCGAGCCCGAGGTCGCGGGCCGTAGCGGCGACGGCCAACGGCAGGTCGTAGAAACGGTTCGAGACGTGCAGCGCCACGATGCCGCCCGGACCGACGGAGGACAGGTACGTGGCAAACGCTTCGCGGGTGAGCAGGTGCGGCGGCACGACATCGGAGGAGAACGCGTCGATGACGACCAGGTCGTATGCGCCAGCCGGCGCGGTGGCGAGCGACAGCCGGCCGTCGCCGGGCACCACCGACACGACTCCACGTGCCTCGGCGAGGAAGGTGAAGTACCGCATGTCGTGGGCGATCTCGATGACCAGCGGGTCGATCTCGTAGAAGGTCATCCGGTCGCCGGGCGCGATGTAGGTTGCGGCGGTTCCCGCGCCCAGGCCGACGACGCCCACGCTCGCCGGCCCAGCGACCCGCTGGCGCAGCTCGGCGAAGACATCACCCAGCGGACCCACGGGCGAGTAGTAAGTCGTGGCGTTCAACCGCTGGCGGCCGGTCATCTGGAGGCCGTGAAGGGTCGTGCCGGAGTACAGCTGCACGGCACCAGGCGCCCGACGCACTTCGGTCACACCGAAGAATGAGCGGCCCTGGAACAGCTGCTGCTGGCCTGCCGCCGGGCCGGAGACCGCGAGCGCCGCCACGAGAGCGATCGAGATTGCGCCGGCCGTGAGCCAAGGGGTCGAGGACACGGCCACGAAGAGCACCCCGGCGGCCAGCAGGACAAGGGCACCGGCGGGCAGCGCGCCGCCGGCGAGCGCGAGCAGCAGGCCGGCGATTGCGAGGTACGGAATGATCCGTGCGGCCAGCGCGACAACGGCCGAGCGCAGCCGGCTGCGCGTCGCGCCCGCTGCGCGCTCGCGGTACGGGCCTCGGCGGCGGTGCGTCGCAGCACTCGCCGGTTGGGCGGACGCCGGCTGGCCTCGGGAGTGCATCAGCGCCAGCACCGTCAGACCGCATGCGATGAGCAGCGGGAACTCGTAGACATCGGGGAACACCACCGGCGCCGCCAGCCCGACGAAGGCGGTGGCGAGCATGCCGCCGGCGGCGACGATCAGATAGAAGCGGGTGAGCTGTCCGGCCCCCGGGCGATCGAGCGCCAGCCGGCCGTGCAGCGCCGTGGCCAGCACGGCGAAGGACCCCAGCACCACGACCAGCAGGCCAAGCACGGGCCAGTCCAGCGGCGCGACGTACGGGATCAAGAGCAGCGTCGCGGCTCCCGGCACGAGCACAAAGACGAACCGCAGGGCCCGCCGGCCACGTGCCGAGAAGGCAACCACGAAGCTCGCCAGGTATATGCCCAACGGCCCGACCCAGAGCAGTGGCGCGGCCACCAGGTCGGTCGTCAGGAACGTCGTCGTTGCGGCCAGCAGGCCGGCCGGCACGAACGCCGCCATCAGCCAGAGGGCTTGCCGATTCCATGTCAGTGGGACAGCCCCGCTGGCGGTCGGCGGCGGCGCCTGTCCGTCAATCTCATGGCCGGGCGGCGCCGCTGCCGCTCGGGTCCGGCGACCCTCCAGGGCAAGCCCCGCCAGCAGGACCGCGAACAGCGCGATGCCTGCCACAAGCGCGATGTGCTGAGTCGACAGCCCGATCAACGGCTCGATGAGCAGTGGATAGGCTAGCAACGCGGCCAGACTTGCCGCGTTGGACGCGGCAAACAGCCACCATGGATCGCGACCCCGGCCGGCGTACCAGGCAGACAGCAGCGGCGTGGTGGTCGTCAGCAGGAATGCCGGCGCGCCGGCCACGGCGAGTAGGACGAGCAGCACGTTCACGGCCTCGGGCAGGCCCGCGATGCGCATGGCCGCGATGTCCTGCGGCGCCAAGGTGACCGCGGCCAGGGCCGCCAGCGCGACGGCAACGTGAAGCGGACCGGCACGACTGCGCTGCACGCGCGAGGCGAGCAGGTGGGCGTATAGATAGCCCACGAAGAGCAACGCGGCGAAGAAGGCCAGCGCCGTCGCCCACACGCCGGGCGATCCACCGAACGCCGGCAGCAGCATCCGGCCTGTCCAGAACTCGAGTGTGAACAACACGAATGCCGATAGCGCGATCGCCGCCACCCATGGGAGGCGGCCGTAGTCCGCGCGTCGCGTGGGCTGGTCGGTCAGGCGATCCAGTCTATCGGCCGTGACGCGCGGCGTATGGCGACGCCGGTCAGGGACTGCCCAGCCAGTAGTCGAGGTCCAGGCGGGCGAGGCTGTGCTCGGAGCGACCACCGGCGGAGTTGCGGACGTATAGCCGCACGACGGCCGCGTTGGCGCGGTCGGCGCTGTTGACCTCGGGCAGCGAGATCACATCTGCCTGGAAGGAGCTGCCGCTGTTGCACGAGTAGGGCGAGCCCGCACTGCCGTGGCTGCCGATCAGCGCCGCCCCCTCGTAGACCTCGAGGTAGTAGCAGGTCGTGCCGCCGCCGTAGGAGCGGTACGTGTGGCGGAACGTGGCCCCCTCGACGGTCGCGGCCGCGGGCAGATATGCCGGGAAGGTCAGCGCTAGGTAGCGACCGCTGTCGAACGACGACAACCAGCTGGACGACGAGACGTAGGCCAACGGCAAGACTGTGATCGTCACGGTCGCGGCCGTCGATTCGACCTGCCCGTTCGTCGCCCGATAGCTGAAGGAGTCAGTGCCGCTGAAGCCGCTGTTTGGCGTGTAGCTGAGCGACCCGTCAGCGTTGAGCGTGACGGAGCCGTTGGACGGACCGCTGGCCGGCCGCGGGGCGGCCACCGTCAGGCTGAGCGACTGGGGGTCCGTGTCGTTGCCGAGCACGCCCGGCCCAGCCACCGTCAGGGTGTGCCCCTGATAGACGCTGTAGGCATCGGCGTTGGCGGTGGGTGGGTAGACCTTCTGGATGCCAACTGCGAAGTCGCCGAAGCCGGTCAGGCCGGTCGCCTGCGTCGTCGTGGCGCTGCGCGTTCCGAGGGTCGGCTTCGTCCAGCTGCCGCCCGAGCGCCGACCGACGATGAAGACGTTGGGATCACCACCGCCCTGGATGTCGGCGGCCGCGAAGCTGAAGGTGGCGCCGGCGGTGGTGAAGGCCAGCCCGCCGGCAGCGGCGAGCGTCCAGTAGCGGGCCACGTACTTGGCCGTGTCGATGTCTGAATCGGCCAGGTTGGGGTGAGCCCCGCCGGTGGCCGACGCGGTCAGCGTGCCGTCCACTGAGACACTGTCGAAGACGACCGTGACCGGCGAGTAGGTGCTCGACGTGCCCACCTCGAGAGTGCGGCTGACGCTGCTGCCGGTGGCGACCGACTTGCGCAGGTTGCCCTGCACGAAACAGCTAGTCGTCGGCGCGGCGCACAAGGCGCGGTTGACCGATCCGCTCGAGCCGATGATGAGCGTGTTGGTGCTCGTGGTCACGACGCCCGAGGTCAGCGCCAGCGTGCCGTTGACGGTCGTGCTGCGGCCAAGGCTGACGCCGCCGGCCGACTTGTTGATGGTCAGGTTGTTGAAGGTCGAGTCGGCCGTGCCGCCAATCGTCTGCGTGGCGGCGCTGCCGCTCAGCGTGACGGTGTGCGTGGAGCCGGCGAAGGTGACTCCGTTGTTGGTGAAATCGCCTGCCAGGCTGATGTTGCCAGCAGCCGTCTTGGTGCCGCTGCCGCTCAGCGCCAGGTGGCCGTAGGTCTCGACCTCGATGGCCTGGTTGGCGCCGCCGTATTCCACCGTGCTCGTGGCGCCGAAGATCTTGGTGATAGAACCGCTGGCCGCCGTCGGCAGGCCGGACGTGGCGGTCATCAGGAAGCGCGCGCCGTTGGCCACCTCGAAGGTGCTGCCGTTAGCCAGGCTGATCGCGAAGCCGCCATTGGCGAGCGTGCCCGACAGCACGCGCAGGTTGCCGGTGACCTTGGTCGCGGTAACCGCCGCCTCGAGCGTGGCGCCGCCAGCGTGGGTGTTGTTGGTCCGCAGATTGCTGTACGTCCAGTTCGTCGCGCTGGGCAGCACAACGGTCTGGGCAGCGGCCGAGCCGTTGTAGTTGAAGACGCTGCTGACGTGCATCGAGAGAGCGAGGCTGGCGTTCGCCGGATGGCTGATGGTCACTTGGCCGGCCACGTTGAGCGAGCCGCCGCCACCGCTCATGTCGATCTGGCTCATCGCGCTGACCGCGCCGAAGCCACCGTTGCTGCCGCAGGTGTTGCTCGTGCCGGGGTTATTGACCACCAGGCCGCCGCTCACGCTCAGCGTGCCGGTGGTGATGCGCAGGCGCATGCACCGGTTGCTGCTTGTCGTGCTGCCGTTGAGCGTCAGGCTGCCGCCGACGGTGAGTGTGCCGGCGTCGACGATCAGCTGGCTGTTGTTGCCGTTGGTCGGCTGGCTGATCGTGACGTTGCCGACCACGTTCAGGCTAGTACTGGCGGCGGCGAGATCCAATGACTGGCTGGTGCCGGCGGCGGCGATAGTGACTGAGTAGGCCAACGCCGACACGCCCGAGGGGATGGTCACCGCGTGGCCGGCCGCGATGGTCACGTCGTCGGTCGTCTTGGGCACTCGGCCGCAGTTCCAGCGGGCAGCGACATCCCAGGCGCCGCTGCTCAGGGAGGTGCACGAGCCGGGGCTGGAAGCGACGTCGAACGAGGTGCTCGTGGCGCCAGTCAGGCCTGCCGAGGAGGCGGCGAGGGTGTAGCCGCTGGCGGCGACGTTGAGGGTCAGGTCGTTGAAGGTGGCCTGGCCATTGGTCGCGCTGCGCGCGGTCGTCCCGCCGAGCGTCGCGCCGCCGGGGTTGGTGCCGATGGCCATGGTCACCGAGGCGCTGCTCATCGTTGCCCGGAAGTCGTTGGCGGTGCGCACGTCGACCGCGACCGCCGGGGTGATCGGGCTGTTGACGAGCACGTCACTCGGCTGGACGCTGAAGGCGAGCTTGGTGGCCGCCTTCTCTGAGCCCAGGGCGAACTCGCCGAAGGTGCCGGCGGAAAAGCCCTGGGTGGTCGTCGTGCTGGAGCTCGTCGATGAGCTGGTGCCGGCCGTCCAGACGCCCCCGGACAGGCGGTTGACCACGAACGTCGCCGTGTTGGCGCCGCCGTCGAGATCGGCGGCGAGGTAGGTGAGCGCGACCGAGTAGCTGCCGCTGACCGTGCCCGAGCTGGTCAGGGTCCACGTCCGATTGGCCTTCTTGGCCGCGTCGATCGCCGAATCGCCGATGGAAGCGGGCGCGCTGGCGCTCGTGCTGGCGGTGAGTGTGCCGCTGCCCGAGAGGCCGGTGAGGGTGATCGGCGTGTAGGCACCGACGCTGGCGCCGCCGATGGCGAAGGTGAGCGGGCTGGCGGCGACCGGCCGGGCGAGGTTGCCGTTGACATGGCCGGTCGAGGCGCCGGCGCCGCTGATGGATCCACTGACGGTCAGCGTGTTGGCGCCGGTTGACAGCACGCCATTGGTGAAGGTCAGCGTGCCCGCAACGGTGGCATTGGCGTTGAGCGTCAGCGAGCCGCCCGACTTGTTGACGGTCAGGTTGTTGAAGGTCGGCCCGCCGCCGATCGTCTGCGCGGCGCTGCCTGTGAAGGTGACCGTGCTCGACTGCGCGTTGAAGCTGCCGTCGCCGGTCCAGCTGCCGGTCAGAGTGATCGCCGCGCTGCCGCCATCGAGCGTGCCGCCTGACTTGCTGATGGTCAGGTGGTTGAAGGTCGTGCTGCCGCTGATCGCCTGGCTGACCGAGCCGTTGAAGGTGACGGTGTGCGAGCCGGCCGCGAAGGTGACGCCGCTGTTGGTCCAGCCGCCGGCCAGGCTGATGTTGCCGGCGGCGGTCTTGGTGCCCGAGCCGGACAGGGTCAGGTGGCCGTAGGTGGTGGCGCTGACCGTCTGGCTGGTGCCAGCGTAGTCGACGGTGCTGGTCGAGCTGAGGGTGACGGTGGTGTAGTTGGCGGGCAGGCTGTTGGTGCCGCCGATGCGCAGGCTCGCGCCGGCGGCGACGGTCAGCGTGCCGCCGGCCGAGCTGCGGTTGGCGGTGAACGCGCCCAGGTCGAACGTGCCGCCCGAGACCGTCAGGTTGCCGCCGACGGTGGCGTTGGCGGCGAGCGTTTTGGTGCCCGCGCCGCTGATGACGAGGTGGCCGTATGCCTCGCCACTGACGGTCTGGGTCGTGCCGCCGTAGTCGACCGTGCTGGTCGCGCCCAGGCTGCGCGTGGCGTAGTTGGCCGGGAAGCTGCCGGTGCCGCCGATCTTGAGCGTGGCGCCGTTGCTGACCGTGAGCGTGCCGCCCGCGCTGGTCCGGTTGACGGTGAAGCCGGCCAGATCGAGCGTGCCCGCGTTGACGGTCAGGTTGCCCGCGACGGTGGCGTTGCCGGCGAGCGTCTTGGTCTCCGAGCCGCTGATCGCGAGATGGCCGTATGCCTCGGCGCTGACGGTCTGGCTGGTGCCCGCGTAGTCGACCGTGCTCGTGGCGCCGAAGGTCTTGGTGATGCTGCCGCTCTCGGCGGTCACCATGCCCGACGTGCCGCTCATCCGGAAGGTCGCGCCGTTGGCCACCTCGAAGGTCCTGCCGCTGACCAGGCTGATGGCGAAGCCGCTGTTGGTGAAGAGCCCTGACAGCACGCGCAGGTGGCCGATGTTCTTGCTGCTGCCGAGGGCGCCGCCAAGGGTCACCGCGCTGCCGCTGGTGTTGTTGAGGTGGATGTTGGCGTAGACCCAGTTCGCCGAGGCGGGTGCGGCGACGGTCTGGCCGGCGGCCGCGCCGTTGTAGTTGAAGTAGCTATCGGCGTGGGCCGAGAGGCCGAGCGTGACGTGACCCGGGTTGGCGATCGTCACCGCGCCGCCGACGTTGAGCACGCCAGCGCCGCCACTCATGTCGAGATGGGTCATGAACGACGGCGCGCCGTAGCCGCCGTTGCTGCCGCAGCCGCTGGATGTCTGAGCCGGGTTGTTGAGGACGAGATCGCCGACCACGGTGAGCGTGCCGGTCGTGGTGCGCACTCGGATGCAGCGGTTGGTGTTGGTTGCTGTGCTGTGCAGCGTCAGGCTGCCGCCAATGGTCGCCGTGCCGGCGTCGACGATGAGCTGGCTGTTGTTGCCGCTGGTGGGCTGGTTGACCGTGACGCTACCGCCTACCGCCAGCGAGGACGTCGCATCGAGCAGGGCCAGCGACTGCGAGGTGCCACCGGCGTTGATGGTCAGCGACTGGGCCGCGGCAGCGTAGCCCGCGGGGATCGTCACGGCATGGCCGGCGGCGATGGTGACGTCGTCGGCGGCGTTGGGTATCTGGCCGCAGCTCCACCTCGCCGCTTCGTCCCACGAGCCACTGCTGACAGAGCTGCATGCGAGTGCAGCCACATACGGCCCCACGATCGGCCCGCCGTCGCCCAGAGGCCCGGCGCCGTTTGGCTGGAGTGAATCCGTCGACTCGCTGGCCATCGCGCGGGCGAGGTTCAGGCGTCCGTTGCCCACCTCGTCGCGCCCGCCGGCCGCGTCGGCCGTCGCCGCAAGGCGGTGAACGATCTGGCCGTTGGTCAAGCCGGGACCTGCGGCGCGCAGCAACGCGGCACTCGCCGAGACGAGCGCCGCTGAGGCAGACGTTCCGGAGACCTGCGTGTATCCGCCACCGAGCGCGGTCGCGCTGATTGCCGTGCCCGGCGCGCCGAGGAACACCGCCTCGCCGTGGTTGGAGCTCTCGTGAAGCCTATCGAGCCGGTCCGTGTTGGAGATGCCCATGACCCCACGACTGCCAGCCGGGTAGGTCACGCGCGCGCTGCCGTCGTTGCCGGCTGCCGCGACGACCACCACGTCACGATCCCAGGCGTAGTCGATGGCCGCCTGGAGGGCGGCCGAGTAGCCAGGGTTGCTGAACGACATGCTGATCACGTCGGCGCCGTTGTCGACTGCCCACACGAGGCCGGCGATGATGTCGCTGTCGCGGCCGGTGCCGTCGGCGGCGAGCACGGTCACCGGCATGACCTGTACCCCGGCAAAGCCCACGCCGGCGATGCCGATGGCGTTGTCCGTCTGGGCGGCGACGATACCGGCCATCGCCGTTCCATGGCCGTTCGGGTCGCTGCCGGATGCGCTGCCCTCGACGAACGAAGCGCCGGCGGCCAGCTGTCCCGCCAGATCGGGATGCGACGAGTCGACGCCGGTGTCGAGGATCGCCACGATGGCGCCGCCGTTCAGCCGGGTGCCATAAACCTCCGGCCAGCCGATACGCGGCAGTGCCCACTGTTCCCCGTACCGCGGGTCGGACGGACCGGCATCGACGCTGCGTTCGCGGTCAGGTTCGGCGCGCAGGACCAAGTTGCTGCCACGCAGCGCGGCCAGCGCCGCGGCCGCACCGTCGGCCGGCACGTCAACCGCGACCAAACGCAGCTGCGCGATGGCATCCCGCTCCGCGGCGCCGAGAGATTCGAGCAGCACTCGGCGCTGGGCGAAGGTCGCGTCGGAGGTGAACGTCACGAGCAGCCCGGCTGTCGGCCCACCAGGGGGAACAGGCGTTGGAGCGGCGGATGTCTGGGGCTCCGCGGTCCACTCCGGGCTTTCGCTGGGCATCGGTGACGGTGCAGGCGACGCCGGTGGCTCGGTAGGCGCGGGCACGACGGGGGACGAGCTGGGGGCCGGCTCTGTAGACGGCAGCGCACCCGCCGTTGTCGCGGCGGGCTGGGGGGTGGCGGGCACAGGATCGGTCGAGGGTGGCGGTGACTGAGCGCTCGGCGGCGGCGACTCAGGGGTCGCAGATGGCGCAGGCCCAGGCGAGGCCGCCGCCTGGGCCTCCGACGGCTCCGGCGACGGGGCCGGATCGGCCCATGAGGCCCAGGGCATGGTCGTGCTGATCGTGAACAGCAGAACCGAGGCGAGTGCGCCCAGCCGGGCACGCCGACCGGGACGCGAGAACAGGGCGGCCACCAAGCCGCTCATGGGACGCTCAGGCTCCATGGGATCAGCTGCACGTCGGCGGCGTTGACGTCGCGGCTGAGCAGCGGGTACAGCGTGAAGGATGCGTGCGGCGTCGAGCCCGACACGGTCAGCACATCCAAACGTGCTGCGCCGGCGGCCGAATCACGGGCGTAGACCCGCACGCGCAGGTCGTTCGCCGTCCCGCTCACGTCGATCGCGCCCAGGCTGATCGTGCCGGTCGCGAAGGTGGTGCCCGTGACGCATGCCTGCGGGCTGCCAGAGGAACCGTGCGTCGACAGCACGGCGCTGCTCGAGGCACGCCGCAGCTCCACCCAGTAGCAGGCCGTGGCGCCGGCTGTGTCAGAGGCAAAGCGCAGGTTGAGCTGGCCGCCGGTGATCGCCAGGCCGCCCGGCAGCGGCCCGTTGAGGTCGAACTCGAGGTAGCGGTCGGCAGCAAAGGCCGATGGCAGGGCACGGCTGACCAGGTAGCGGCCATCGCCGGCGTAGGCCAAGGGGCTTGAGCCGTCCACGGCCGAGCCCGACGAGTGGTCGCTGACCGAGAACGGCGGCGTCACGCGCTCGCCGCGAAAGATCAGCGCCGAGCCGAGCTCGTTGGGCAGCGGCTTCTGCGCCGTGAACGAGGCGAGGGTCCACTGGATCGCGGCTCCGATGAGCAACCCGACCACTAGCGCGCCGGCGAACAGCACCAGCCAGGCCGAGCGGCTGAGGGTGGGCCGGGCGCGGCGGCGCAGGCCGATCGCCCTAGCCACGGGCGGCCCCCCTGAGATTGCGGCGCGAGCGGGTCATCGTTGGCCTCGTCCGGGTGCGACGGCGGCCATCCATGGGCCCGCCGATCGAGTCAACGTCTGGATCGTGGCTTCGCGCCCGGGCAAAGTCCCTGACGCGATAGCGCCAATCCACGCTCCGCCATGTGGGAAAGAAGTACCCCTGCCGCTCTTGACCGCACCTGACCGCACAGGCGCCTTCAAACGCCGGCCGCAGCGGCACCTTGTGGCGCGCGCACGGCTTCCGTGCGACGGCGAGAGCGGCGAAGCGCGTCGTCAACGGCCCAGCGGATGAGCAGCAACGTTCCCGACGCGGCGAGCGCGGCCACCAGGCCAGTGGGCATTGCCAGGAACGCAATCACGAACCCGAGCTTTGGCGCGTATGACTCAACACGGCCCACGATCATCGAGACGGGCACGAGGCCCGCGTCGTTGGCCTGGTTTGCATCGCCGCGAGTGCGCATCACGAGCTGCCCGGCGAGATCGGGCCGCAGCTCCACGATGCGGTGGGTCAGCACGCCATCCGGGTCGCCGCGCATGGTCACGATGTCGCCGACGCTGAGCTCATCTGCCGCCACGGGCGCGACGAAGATGATCGAGCCAATGGGCAGGGTCGGCTCCATTGATCCACCGCGAACGATGAACACCTGGCGGTCCAGGTGACCGGCCAGGTGGCTGATCGCTGACACGCCCAGGAGCGCCAGCACCAGCCCCAGCCAGGCAACGCCGAGCAGGTGGCGGGCGAAGCTCAGGAGCAGGGTGCGCATTCTCGTGCCTCGTCTGGTCATCTATGGCGATGGTGGCCCGGCCTTTCGGCCGGGCCACCATCGCCTGCGGAGCGCCTGGGAGAAAGGGAGGGCGGACCGGGGCTACGGGGTCGTGGCGTTGAAGGTGAAGGTCGCGGCCGTGGTTGCGTCCTGGTAGGCGTTGCCGGTGTTGCTCGGCAGCGTGACCCGGAAGCACAGAACCTCGCTCGCCTGGGCGGCGACGGCACGGGCACTGGAGATGGCGCCGCTGGCCAGCGAGCCGTCGTACAGCTGCGTGCCGTTCCAGTTGGCGCAGCCGGCGGTGTCTGTGTCCTTGGTCTTGATCGTCAAGGTCAGCTGGTCGCGCAGGCTCTTGGTGTCAGTGTTCGTGGCCGACGTGGTCATCGTGTACTCGACATCGACGCTGCCGTCGTTGGCGACTGTCAGCGCCTGCGTCGAGGTGAAGCCGGGCATGATGTTCGAGACGTTGAACAGAGTGCTGCTCGGCGTGGTGCTGATGCTGACCGTGCCGGTGCTGAAGCCGTTGGTCGTGACGTCGGCATCGTCAGTGAAGGCGGCGAACGACATCACGCCGGCGCCGATGCTGATCGTGGCAAGGCCGGTGATGGCGAGAACCGCCACCCGGCCCTTGACCTCTGCGAGAAGACTCAACATGTGTTTCGTTTCCCTTATCTGGCGGGGCCGTTCTGCGCGGCCCCGGGGCGCTCCATGAGGCAGTTCCCCGTGCTGCCGAGATCTATGCTCAGCGCGGCGACGGCGGGCCGAAACCACACGGCTGGGGTATTCGGGCCCGTACCTTGGTACGCGGGCTGGTGCGGTCCAGTGCTGAAGAGTGCGCGCTAGCCCGGCACGACAGGTTGAGCGACCCCCCACCGGTCGGTGTCGCGCGGCCCGCCAAAGGGCGTATCAGGCGGGCTGGGCGAGCACCATCAGCCGCAGCTCGGTCATGTCCTCGATCGCCCAGCGCAGTCCTTCCCGGCCCAGGCCCGAGTCCTTGACGCCGCCGTAGGGCATGTGGTCGATGCGGTACGTGGGGATGTCGTTGATAACCACCCCGCCCACCTCGAGCTCGTTGAACGCGCGCCATGCGTGACCGAGGTCATTGGTGAACACGCCGGTCTGGAGGCCGTAGAAGCTGTCGTTCACGGCACGGATGGCCTCGCCGAAGTCGTCGAACGGAAAGGCGACGACCAGCGGCGCGAAGGCCTCGTTGGAGCAGACCTGGGCCTGTGGCGGAGTATCGACGAGCACGGTCGGCGGGAAGTAGCCGGCCGCTGCGCGACCGCCGAGCAGCACTCGTCCGCCCAGCTCCTCGGCCTCGCGCACCCAGCGCTCGGTCCGAGCCGCGGCCTGCTCGTCGACCATTGGGCCGAGCTGCGTCCGCGGATCGAGCGGATCGCCGACGACGACCTCTCGTGCGCCCGCGACGAAGCGCTCCACGAACTCATCGAATCGCGCGCGCTGGATGAACATGCGCTGCACGCTGATGCACACCTGGCCGGCGTAGGCAAAGGCGCCCACGAGCGTGCGCCTGATTGCCCAGTCCAAGTCTGCTGATGCGTCTACGATCACGCCGGCATTGCCGCCCAGCTCGAGCACGACCTTCTTCTTGCCGGCGCGCTCCTTCATCCGCCAGCCGACCGACGGCGAGCCGGTGAAGGTCAGCAGCTTGAAGCGCTCGTCCGCAACCAGCCGATCGCCCAGCACGCGGGTCATGGGCATGATGCTGACCGCCCCCTCGGGCACCCCCGCACGCTCGATGATCTCAGCCACGGTCAGCATGGTGAGCGGCGTCTTGGACGGCGGCTTGAGGACGATCGTGCAGCCCGCGGCGAGCGCCGGCGACAGCTTGTGGGCGGCCAGGTTGAGCGGGAAGTTGAACGGGCTGATGGCGGCCACCGGCCCGATCGGGAAGCGGCGCGTGATGCCCACCCGTTCCTTCGAGCTGGCCATCAGGTCGAGCGGGATCAGCTCGCCCGTCATCCGCTCGGCCTCCTCAGCGCCGAGACGGAAGGTGAGCGATGCACGATCGACCTCGACCAGCGCGTCACGGATGGGTTTGCCCGATTCGAGCGCGATCAGCCGCCCGATCTCCTCGCGCCGCTCGGCGATGCCAGCGCTGATCTCGCGCAGCATCCGGCCGCGCTCATACGCTGGCAGCGCGCGCGTCGTCTCGAAGGTGCTTGCAGCGGCCTGGGCCGCCTCCTCGAACTGCTCCGGCGTGGCGTTGTAGGTTGCGCCAGCCGGCTCATCAGGACGGGCCGGGTTGGACACCTCCAGCAGGTCAGGCGACTGCACCCAGCGGCCGGCGACGAAGATCGGATGGGGGCTGGGAGCGGTGACGGTCATTGCCTGCAAATTCTAGGCGCCCCCATGTACCGTTCGTGCATGGTTGCCAGAGCTGCGCTGAGCGAGCTGCGCGCACGCCTGCGCGTCCAGCCGGGCGGCGCGTTGGCGCTGGGCGAGCACGACCCGCGCGCGACCTTCGGCTGGCGCAAGGAGGACGGCATCGCGCACACAGCTGCGCAGCTGGAGCGATTGGGCGACCTGCAGGAGCGGCTGTGGGCAGAAGGTCGGCGAGCGGTCCTGATCGTGCTGCAGGGCATCGATGCCTCGGGCAAGGACGGCACTATCCGGCGGGTGATGAGCGCCTTCAACCCACAGGGCTGCACCGTCTCGAGCTTCAAGGTGCCGACACCGGAGGAGCTGGCCCACGACTTTCTGTGGCGGATCCACCGGCGCGTGCCGGGCAAGGGCGAGATCGGCATCTTCAACCGCTCGCACTACGAGGACGTGCTCGTGGTCCGGGTCAAGGGGCTGGTCCCCGCGCCGGTGTGGCGCGCCCGCTACCGCCAGATCCGCGACTTCGAGCAGCTGCTCAGCGAGACCGGCACGACGATCCTCAAGTTCTTCCTGCACCTGTCGCCCGACGAGCAGCGCGAGCGCTTCCAGGAGCGCTACGACAATCCGCGCAAGCGCTGGAAGTTCTCGCTCGGCGACCTGGAGGAGCGGGCACGCTGGGACGAATACATGCGCGCCTTCGAGGACGCGCTGGCGAAGACCTCGACCGACAGCGCACCGTGGTACGTCATCCCGGCCGACCGCAACTGGTTTCGCGACCTAGCCGTCTCGACCATCCTTGCTGAGACGCTTACCGAGATAGACCCCCAGTTCCCGGAACCGGCTGACCTGCCGGTGGACCTGATGATCAAGTAGATCGACCTTGACGAGCACGGGTCTGGCGTCACGGCTGGCGAGGCGTAATGCCAGATTCTCCGCTTGAGGCGGCGGAAGGCGATTTGCGACGGGCTCATGACGTTGAGTATTTCTACTCAATCTCGAGGAAGGAAGCGGCGCGAACGTTCAGCTGCGGCGGCCACCCCGAAGCGTGTCGAAGACGCCGCGCAGCAGGTCCTGGCCCAGCCGCGAGGAGACGACCCGGCCACTCGTTCGGACGGCGTTGTCTATCGAGCGCTGACGGGCGCGGGCAGCCCGTCGCTCCTCGGCGGCCCGGGCGGCTCGCTCGCGCTGGGCAGCTCGCTGGGCAGCAGCCATCTCGCGCGCCTGGCGCCGGATCTCGGCGCGCTGCTGTGCCGGGGTCATCGTGTTCAGCCCGCCGCTGGTCGTGGGCGGCATGTGCTCGCGCGTCGTGGCCTCTGCCGCGGCCTCGCGGGCGGCGGCCAGCTTGGCGTTGATGCGCTCGTAAGCCGAGTCCCGGTCGATCGTCGTGCCGTACTTGGCCGTCATCGGGCTCATGGCGACGCGGCCCTGGAACTGGACTTCATCGAGCGGGGCCATGCTCGAATCGGGCGCGGCGAGACGCGTGGCGGCAAGCGGCGTCGGGATGCCGCGCGGTGATAAGACGGTCACCGCCGCCTCGCCAATGCCAAGCGAGGTGAGCAGCCGCTCGACGTCGTAGTGCTCGGTCGTGGGGAAGGTGCGCGCCGTCTTGCGCAGCGCGTCGGCGTCTTCAGGCGTGAATGCGCGCAGCGCGTGCTGCACACGGTTGCCGAGCTGCGAGAGGACCGGCGAAGGGACATCCGTCGGGGCGTGGGTGACGAAGTAGACGCCGACACCCTTCGAGCGGATCAGCCGGGCGGTGCGCTCGATCTGCTCCATCAGCGCCTTCGACGCGTCCTTGAACAACAGGTGCGCCTCATCGAAGAAGAAGCACAGCTTTGGCTTGGGCAGGTCGCCCGCCTCCGGCAGCGTCTCGTACAGCCGGGCGAGGATCCAGAGCATGAAGGTCGAGAAGAGCCGCGGCTTGTCCATCACGTCGGCCAGTTCGAGCAGGCTGACCAGGCCCTGGCCGTCGTCTGTCGTGCGCAGCAGGTCCGAGACCTCAAGCTCGGGCTCGCCGAAGAAGATGTCAGCGCCTTCCTGCTCGAGCACGACGATCGAGCGCAGCAGCACCCCGACCGACGATGCCGACATGCCGCCGTAGTCCTTGAGGTACGGCTTGCCCTCGTCAGATGAGAGGAACTTGAGCGTCGTGACGAGGTCCTTCAGGTCGAGCAGCGGCAGGTCGTGGTCGTCGCAGTACTTGAAGATGAGCGCCAGGATGGAGGTCTGGGTGTCGTTGAGGTCGAGCACCTTGCCCAGCAGCAGCGGCCCGAACGAGCTGACCGTCGCACGGACCTGGGCGCCGCGCTGGCCGGTCAGCGAGAAGAACTCGACAGGGTGGCCGACCGGGTCGTAGGCCAAGTCGAGGCTGGCCATCCGCTCGTTGATCCGCGTATCGTCGGTCGGGCCGGGCTGGGCCATGCCCGTCAGGTCGCCCTTGATGTCGGCCACGAACGACGGCACGCCCAGGCGCGAGAGCTGGCCGGCCATCAGCTGCAGCGTCTTGGTCTTGCCAGTGCCGGTGGCGCCGGCGATCAGGCCGTGGCGGTTGAGCATCGACAGCGCGACGCGCACGTGGACGCCGTCGAGCACCCCGCCGTCGAGCATCGGGCTGCCCAGCAACAGGCTGGGCTGGTCGAGGGAGTAGCCCTCGGTCATCGTCGCGCGGAAGGCCTCGGTCATGGGAGCGCGAGGTTATCAGCCGCGGCGCCGCCCGGCGGAGGTGACTGGCGCTCAGCCGCCGGGAGGGCGGCTGTTGACCCGAGCCGGGTGGTTCTTGTTGCCGCCGCCCCACTCGGTCGCGCCGCCGGCACCCGCGCCGGTCGTCTTCTTGACCTCCTGGTCAGGCTTGCCTGCATACGAGCCCTTCTCGTCCAGGCTGTGCGCCGGGTTGGTCTCCTCGAGTGGCTCCCGTGGGGGCGTCTGCCGGGCAGGGTCGCGTTGCTTGTTCGCCATGAAGGGATGATCGCCTCGCGGCCGTTGCGCTGACGAGCGGCCCGATGATCCGGCCGTTGCGGGGACCGAACAGCGACCGACGGCGCAGTGCTGATCAGCACTACCTTTCAACGGGACGCTGGTGCCGGCGGGCGCGCGGCCTTGAAAGCCTCCGCGAGCGCCGGTCGTGGGCGGGAGAACGGCGCCGCGATGCCTTCGCGCCAGCTCCGGGCCGCGTACGTCCATATCGACCGGCGCCCCCAGCCATGTGAAAGGTAGTGGCGATCAACGCTGGGGCCGTAACTCGCCAGGGCAGGGTGTCCGGCATTCGGCCGGGGCCGTGTCCGACAGTCACTGCTAGGCTGGGCAAGACCCCACACGAACGAGGAGATTGCCCGTGCCCAAGACGTACACGCAGCCGCCGGAGATGGCGATCGATCCCGCGCGCCGCTATACGGCCACCATCGAGACGAGCGCCGGCACGATGACCGCCGAGCTCTTCGCCGCCGAGGCTCCCAGGACGGTCAACAACTTCGTGACACTGGCCCGTGACGGCTTCTACGAGGGCGTGATCTTCCATCGCGTGATCAAGGGCTTCATGATCCAGGGCGGTGACCCGACGGGCACCGGCCGTGGCGGCCCGGGCTACAAGTTCGAGGACGAGCCGGTCAAGCGGCCGTACAAGCGTGGCACGCTGGCGATGGCCAATGCCGGCCCGAACACCAACGGCAGCCAGTTCTTCGTCATGCACTCCGACTACGGCCTGCCGCCGAGCTACACGATCTTCGGCAAGCTGACCGATGGCGAGGAGGTGGTCGACGCCATCGCGACCGCCTCGACCGGCGCGCAGGACAGGCCGCTCGAGCCGGTGACGATCGACCGCGTGACCATCGCCGAGGAATGAGCCGGCCAGCGGGCCGACGCTAGGCTGGGCCTGATGTCGCTGTCAGATCTCGCACCAGCCGAGCTCGCCTTGCTCGACGGTGCCCGACGGGCCGTGCTGGCCACGATCCGGCCCGACGGCTCCCCGCGGCTGGTGCCCATCGTCTACGCCACCGACGTCGCCGCGGGGCGGATCTACTCACCGCTTGACCAGAAGCGGAAGTCGATCTCCGACCCGCGCCGGCTGGCGCGGGCTCGCGACATCGCCGCTCGACCGCAGGCGAGCGTACTCGTCGATCGCTGGAGCGAGGACTGGTCGGCGTTGGGCTGGCTGCGCCTGGACGGGCGGGCCGAGCTGCTCGAGCCGCACGACGCCGCCAATTCGGCCGAGCACGAGACAGCGGTCCGGCTGCTGGAGGAGCGTTACCCGCAGTACGCCGGCCACGAACTGGCCCGCCGGCCGATCATCCGCCTGACCGTCGAGCGCACGGCCAGCTGGGCCGCAGTGTGATCAACGTCATCGACCTCATCGCGCTGGTCATCGTGCTCTTCGCGATCTGGATGGGCGCACGCTCGGGCTTCGTGGTCCAGGCGCTCGCGCTGGCCGGGTTTGCGGCCGGCGTCGTGCTGCTGGTCGTGGCCGCGCCCTACGCCGCGCCGCTCGTCGACGAGATGGAGCCACCGCTGCGCAGCCTGCTGGTGCTGCTGGTGATGGCCTCCGTCGTGCTGCTCGCGCAGGGCGTCGGATCGGAGGTCGGCGCATCCCTGCGCCGCCGGCTGGGCTATGGGCTGCTCGGCGGCGTCGACCGCGCAGCGGGCGGGCTGTTCGGCGTGGCACGCGGCATATTCCTGGTGTGGCTCCTCGGCGGGCTGTTGGCTGTCGCGCCCGTGCCGGTGCTGGCCACCGAGGCGCGGACTTCGCTCGCCCTGCGGGTCATCGACACCCACCTGCCCTCCCCGCTCAGCCTGGCCGCGGAGTTCGGGCGGGCGATCGAGCAGGCCGGGCTGCCCGACGTCTTCGCCGAGCTGCCGCCGCCGCCCGCGGAGCCGGTCGACAGCCCCGACCAGCAGGCCGCCAACCGGATCGCCGACGTGGCTCGCCGGAGCACGCTGCGCGTGGAGGGCATCGCCTGCGGGCGCTTCATGACCGGCACCGGCTTCGCCATCGCGCCCGACTACTTCGTGACCAACGCCCACGTCGTCGCCGGCTCGGACAGGCTGTGGCTGTCCTTCGATGGCTCGCTCGACCGTCACTCGGCCGTCCTCGTGGCCTTCGACCCTCAGCTCGACGCGGCGTTGCTCCACGCGCCGGGCCTCACCGTCGCGCCACTGACCCTGGCCGCGGACGACCCGGGCCGCGGCTCGGCGGCCGCGGCCATCGGCTTCACCGGCGGCGGGCGCCAGCGGGCCATTCCGGCAGCGGTGACGCGCTCGCTCCAGGCCTTGGGCCGCGACATCTACGGCCGCCAGATGGTGCCGCGGCAGGTGATCGAGATGCGCGCCGACGTGGCGCCCGGCGACAGCGGCGGGCCCGTGCTGCTCGAGGACGGGACGGTCGGCGGCGTGACCTTCTCCGAGTCGCGCGAGGATCCCTCGATCGGCTATGCGCTTTCGCCCGTGGCCGTCGCCGATTCGGTCGGTCGCGCGGTCGGGCGAACCGAGGGGGTCAGTCCGGGGGAGTGCCTGCCCGGTCTTTGATCAGCCGGCCGCGGCGCGTTAGCGCGCGCGACGACAGGGCGGCGACGCCCATCGCGATCAGCGCCCGCTCGGCGGGCGGCAGCGGCCGCACGATTGACAGGAACTCGTCGGCCCGCGCGCGGTCGATCTGGGCCAGCAGCGCCCGGCCGTCGACTGACAGATCGAGCGTTCGCTGACGACGATCGGCGACTTCCTCGGCACGCTCGACGAGGCCGCGCCGGACGAGCCCGTCGACCAGCCGGCTGGTCGCGGAGTGCGAGCGGCCAACCTGCTCTGCCAGGTCGGCGATGGTCAGCGTCTGCGTGCCGCCGATGGCGTACATCGCGGCCAGCTGCGTGAAACCGAGGCCCAGGCGATGCAGCTGCGCGCTGAAGCCGATCACCAGGTCGCGCCACAGCGCCCGCCCGATGGCGATCCGCTCGGACAGCAGACGCGGGTTCTGGAGCTGGTCGCGAGCCGCGATGACGGCCGGGCTCAGCCCGTCATCACGCTGCGGATCGTCGTCAGAAGGATGCATGCTTGCATGTTATGCGCGGTGCCGCAGCCGCGGGCGCTGTAACGTCTCCGGTCGTGAGTGCCGTTGCTTTCGTCTTCCCCGGCCAGGGCTCGCAGTACGTGGGCATGGGCCGCCCCCTGGCCGACACCTCGCCGGGCGCGGCGGCAGCCTTCGCGACTGTCGATGACGCGCTGGGCGAGCGCCTCTCGGCGCTGATCTGGGATGGCCCGGCCGAGACGCTCGACCTGACCGTCAACGCCCAGCCTGCAATCCTGGCCTGCTCCATCGCGCTGCTTCGCGCGCTCCAGGAGCGCGGCCTCAACCTGCAGCCACGCTTCTTCGCCGGCCACTCGATGGGCCAGTACAGCGCGCTCGTCGCGGCCGGCGTCATCGAGCTGACCGATGCGGCCCGGCTGGTGCGCGAGCGCGGCCGGCTGATGCAGGCCTCAGCCGAGGACGGGGCAATGGCCGCGATCATCGGCCTGCCTGACGAGCGGCTGGCCGATCTCGAGGCCGCCGGCAGCGCGGCCGGGGTGTTCACCGTCGCCAATCGCAACTCGCCCGGACAGGTCGTGGTCAGCGGCGAGCGGGCGGCCGTCGAAGCCGCCGCCGAGACTGCCAAGGCCATGGGCGCCAAGCGCGCGCTGATGCTGCCGGTCAGCGTGGCGGCCCATTCGCCGCTGATGGCCCGCGCGGCCGACGGCATGAAGGAAGCGCTGGCCGGCGTGCAGTTCGCCGATCCGCGCGCGCCGCTGCTGGCCAACGCCGACGCCAGGCCGCTCGAGACGGGCGAGGCCTGCCGCGCCGAGCTGATCGAGCACCTGACGCGCGGCGTCGACTGGGTCGCCGCCGTCGAGTCGATGAGTGCCGCCGGTATCAGCGCGTTCGTCGAGGTCGGCCCGGGCAAGGTGCTCAGCGGGCTCATCCGCCGCATCGCGGCCGGCGCGCTCGCCCACGCGGTCGACGATTCGTCCGCAGACGGCCACCTCGCACTACCATCGTTCGCCCAGGCCCCGTCACCGGCCTGAGCCACCAAGTCAAGGAGCCCCTGTTCGCCATGCGTCGCCCAGACTTCGCCCGCCGCGTCGCCGTCACCGGCCTCGGCGTGATCAGCCCGATTGGCCAAGACATCGAGACGATGTGGGACAGCCTGTCGCGTGGCGTCAGCGGCCTAAAGCGCATCACCCGCTGGGATCCGACGCCATATGAGGCGCAGGTGGCCGGCGAGATCAACGACTTCGACGGCACGAGGTGGATGGACTTCAAGGCCATCCGGCGCACAGACCGCAACGTCGTCCTCGGCGTCGCGGCCGCCAAGCAGGCGCTCGAGGATTCGGGGCTCAAGGTGGACGAGAGCAACCGCGACGACATCGGGGTCATCTTCGGCTCGGGCGCAGGCGGGCCGCTGCTGCTGATGGAGCAGCGCAACAACTGGGAAAGCAAGGGCCACCGCACGGTCAGCCCGTTCTTCATCGCCAACATGCTGCCTGACACCGCGTCGGGCCAGATCGCCATCGAGACCGGCATCCGCGGCTCGAACATGTGCATCGTCACCGCCTGCTCGAGCGGCACGCACAACATCGGCGAGGCGGCCGAGGGCATCCGGCGTGGCGACTACATCGCCGCGCTGACCGGTGCCACGGAGAATCCGCTCCACGAGCTGGCCCACATCGGCTTCAGCAACATGCGCGGCATGGGCCTGCCGCGGCCGGGTGAGGGCATCGAGACTGTGTCACGGCCGTTCGACAAGACGCGCAACGGCTTCGTGCTGGGCGAGGGCGCTGGCGCGCTGATGCTCGAGGACCTCGAGTACGCCAAGGCGCGCGGGGCAAAGGTCTACGCCGAGGTCGTGGGCTATGGCTCGGCCGCAGACGCGTGGGACCTGATCCAGCCGATCGAGAAGGGCGACGGCGTGCGCCGGGCACTGCTTCAGGCGCTCGAGCGGCACAACGTCCCGGCCAATGAGATCGACCTGATCAACCCGCACGGAACATCGACGCCGCTGGGCGACCTGCGCGAGGCACAGGCCTTCTGGGCCGTCTTCGGCGACCACACCCCGAACATCGCCATCAGCGGCACGAAGTCGATGACCGGCCACCTGATGGGCGCGTCGGGAGCGATCGAGGGCGTGGCGACCGTGCTCAGCGTGCACAACCAGTGCGCGCCGGCGACGCTCAACTACCGCGACGAGGACCCTGAGATCAACCTGAACGTGGTCCACGGCCAGTCGCGGCCAATGGAGATCCGCTACGCCATCTCGGACAACGTCGGCCTGGGCGGCCACAACGGGGCGGTCATCTTCAAGCGTTACGACGGCGACTGACGGCTGACAGGCCGGCCCCAACCGGGCGCGCCGCGCGGCTGCTCGCCGCCCGCGACCACCTGCCCGCGCACGAGCGTGGCGATGGCCCTGCCGTGGATCACCCTGCCCTCGAACGGCGTCATCGGGTGCATGCCGTGCAGCTCGGCGCCGCGGATCACGCCCTCGCTCGCCAGCTCGACCACGACCAGGTCGGCGTCGGCGCCGGGGTCGAGCGAACCCTTGGCAGGCCACAGCCCCCACGTTCGGGCTGGGCCCTCCGAGGTCACGGCGACCATCCGCTCGAGCGACAGCCGCCCAGCATCGACGAGCGTCAGCATCAGCGGCACCATGGTCTCCACGCCGGGCGCGCCGGCGGCTAAACGGCTGGGATCCGGACCTGACTTCTCTGCTGGCGAATGGGGGGCATGGTCGGACGCCACGCAATCGATCGTGCCGTCCACCAGGGCGGCCATCAACGCTTCGGTGTGCGGCTCTCCACGAAGCGGCGGATAAACCTTGGCCTCATCTGGCGAACGCAGGAGCAAGTGGTGGGGCGTCACCTCACAGGTCAGGTCGACGCCGCGCGCGCGCCAGCGCCGGACTGCCTCGATGCCCGCCTCTGAGCTGAGGTGCAG
>Ga0247717_1000138_pt1 | contig 22373 bp, 15 predicted proteins | sample 24E_NmetaG_FD_189047 | JGI IMG/M metagenome (GOLD analysis project Ga0247717, IMG submission 189047) | Soil microbial communities from hillslope of Landscape Evolution Observatory, University of Arizona, Oracle, AZ, United States - 2-4-E_N | ecosystem: Engineered > Artificial ecosystem >... | reverse complement strand
CCTGGAGCAGCGCCTCGAGCACACCGATCTCCCATGCGATGCCGACGACGCCACCGCCGCCGAGGACCAGTCCGAACGTCATGGCGCGGACACTAGGAGAAGTGGGGCGGGCAGGACTCGAACCTGCACCCCGCGGATTATGAGTCCGCTGCTCCAACCACTTGAGCTACCGCCCCGAGAATCGAACAGCGAACCTACTGACAGGTGGCTCCGGGGGAGGGGTTCGAACCCTCGACCTTGGGATTAACAATCCCCTGCTCCGCCAGTTGAGCTACCCCGGAACGAGTGTCCGAGGCTAGCAGCGCGCCAACCAGGCCCATCACGGAGCGATGCTCTCGAGGCACTTCGGCGATCTGTGTCGGATCGACGTCCCATGGAGACGTCGGACCGACACAGAACGCATGGGTGCCGACGGGCCGACACCGTTCCCTACCGGTCGACGCCCCAGGCGGGCGCCCGCTCGAGGAGGTAGCGGCTGACCTCCATGCACCGGTCGAGGGTCTCGCAGAGGAGCTCCTCGCCCAGCCACACCCGGGCCAGCGACACCCGCTGATGGGCGACGACGGTGAGCGAGCGCTCGGGCGCGTCGGTGACCGACGCGTAGGAGTCGCTGGCCGACACCTCGAGCGGCAGATCGGGTCCGCCGATCCCGGCGAGCTCGGTGGCCAGCAGCAGGAGGTCGGGACCGTGGGGGAGCGGGGGCAGCTGCCAGTTGAACGTCAGCGGGAACTGGAAGATGTCCTCGGGGTCGTCGCCGTCGCCGAGGGCGAGGACGTGGTCCTCGAAGGCGAGCAGGACGCGGGGATCGACCTCGAGCGCGAGGTGCAGATCGAGGGGGCCGGGGCAGCCCTCCTCGGGGTGGAGGTCGACCTCCCAGGCCTGGCGCAGCGAGTAGGTCTCGACGAAGTGGCGCTCGTCGTGCACGTGGAAGCCGTGGTCGACGGCGTGCTCCTTGAGCTCGGCCACGTAGCCGGCGACGTCGAGCGCTGCCATGGGAAGGACCAGGCTACTGACGCGGCGTGGCGATGGGCTCCCAGCGGTAGCGGGTCCAGCCGGGCACCGGGCGGGCGCCGAGCGCCTCGTAGAACCGGATCGACGGCTCGTTCCAGTCGAGTACCGCCCACTCGACCCGGCCGTCGGTGAGCTGCCGCAGGGACTGCAGGAGGGCGAGGCCCAGACCCTTGTTGCGGTGCCCCGGGCGCACGAACAGGTCCTCGAGCCAGATGCCGGGGCGCCCGAGCCACGTCGAGAACGTCGGGTACCAGAGCGCCATACCGGCGACGGCGCCGTCGTCGGCCTCGGCGATGAGCACCGACGCCGCTTCCTCCACGAACAGCCAGCGTCCGAGCTCGGCCTCGTCGAGCACCACCTCGTCGGCCGCCTCCTCGTACTCGGCGAGCTCGCGGATGAGGGCGCAGATCTCGCCCAGATCGTCGGGACGGGCGGGCCGGATGCGCGCCGAGGTGTCCATGCGGGGGCAACCTATCCAGGTGGACGACGACGACCTCATGGCCGTGCTCGATCGAACCGTCGAGGTCGTTCGGACAGCGCTGTCGAGCGTCGACGACTGGCGACCCATGACCGGCCGGCCCACGCAGTACGCCATCGACGTCGTCGCCGACGAGCCGGCGACCGACGTGCTGGTGTCCGCCGGCCTCGGCGTGCTGTCCGAGGAGTCCGGCATCCACCACGGCGAGCGAGAGGTGGTGGTGGTCATGGACCCCGTCGACGGGTCGACCAACGCCAGCCGCGGTATCCCGTGGTTCGCGACCAGCCTGTGCGCGGTCGACGGCGACGGCCCTCGCGCCGCGCTGGTCGTGAACCTCGCGACCGGGGAGCGCTTCGACGCCGTGCGGGGGCGGGGCGCTCGGCGCAACGGTGCGCCGATCAAGGTGTCGGGCCAGACCGACATCGGCGCGTCGCTCGTGTGCCTCTGCGGCATCCCGCGCGTGCCGGGGCCGTGGGCGCAGGGCCGGGTCATGGGGGCGGGCGCGCTCGACCTGTGCAGCGTCGCCGCCGGCCGGTTCGACGCCTACGTCGACAACACCGCGGGCATCCATGGTCCGTGGGACTACCTGGGCGGCATGCTGCTGGTCACAGAGGCGGGCGGGGTGATCGGCGAGATCGACCACCGCGAGCTGGTCGTGCTCGAGCACGACGCCCGGCGGGGACCGATCGCGGCGGCGACCCCGGCGCTGCTCGATCGCCTGCGCGCCTTCCGCGAGACGGGCGAGTAGGGGCCCGGGTGCTGCGTCGGGCGCACCTCGCGCTGCTGCAGGTGTACAAGCGGCTGCCGCGGCGGTGGCGGCTGGCGATCGTGCACGCGCTCGCTCCCTCCTACACCGTGGGTGCCATCTGCATCGTGGAGCGGGCCGACGGCCGGCTGCTGCTGGTCCGCCACTCGTACCGCAACGCCTGGGGCTTCCCCGGGGGCCTGCTCAGCCGCGGCGAGGAGGCCCCCGACGGGGCGGTGCGCGAGGCGCGTGAGGAGTGCGACATCACCGTTGAAGTGATCGGCGAGCCGGCGGTGGTGGTGGCGCCCGATGCCCGTCGGGTGGATGTCGTGTTCCGGTGCCGGACCGACGAGCCCGGCAACGCCCGCGCCGTGTCCCCCGAGGTGGTCGAGGTGGGATGGTTCGCGCGGGACAACCTGCCCGACCTGCAGCACGAGGCGGCCGGCGCCCTGGTGGCGCTGGCCCGCGCCGGGCGCCACGCCTCGTAACCTTCCGGGGTGGCCGAACCCACCACCACCTGGCGGATCGATCCCGTCGGGCCGCTACGGGGCGACGTGTCCGTCAAGGGCTCGAAGAACGCCGTCAGCAAGCACATGGTCGCCGCCCTCCTCGGCAGCACCCCGAGCACGGTGCGCAACTGCCCCGACATCGGCGAGATCCCGATCACCGCGGGGATGCTGCGATCCCTCGGCGCCTTCGTCGACATGGAGGGCGACACGGTGCGGATCGACGCCAGCCGGCTCACGCAGGCCGACGTGCCCACCAAGTTCTCGGGCCTCAACCGGATCCCGATCCTCATGGTCGGTCCGTTGCTCCACCGGATGGGGGAGGCGTTCGTGCCCTTCGTCGGCGGCGACCAGATCGGTCGCCGTCCCCTCGACTTCCACGTGGCGTGCCTGCGGGCGCTCGGCGCCGAGGTGTCCATGACCGCCGACGGGCTCGAGGCCAAGGCGACCTCGCTCCACGGGGCCCGCCTCCGCCTGCCGTTCCCGAGCGTCGGCGCCACCGAGACGGTGCTGCTCACCGCGGCGATGGCCGAGGGGCGCACCGTCCTCGAGAACGCGGCGACCGAGCCCGAGGTGATCGAGCTGGCGCTGTTCCTCCAGCGCATGGGCGCCCGCATCGAGCTGCGGCCCGACCGCCGGTTCATCATCGAGGGCGTCGTCGGGCTCATCGGCGCCGAGCACGCCCTCGCCGGCGATCGCATCGAGGCGTTCTCCTACCTGACCGCGGGTCTGATCACCGGCGGCCGGGTGCGGGTGTTCGGCTGCCCGCAGGGCCGGCTCGTCACCGCCATCTCCACGCTGCACCGCATGGGGGCGCGGTTCGAGATCACCGACGACTACCTGGTCGCCGAGGCCGCCAAGGGCCTCGGTCCGTCGGTGGTGATGACCGACACCCACCCGGGGTTCATGACCGACTGGCAGTCGCCGCTCGTCGTGCTCTTCACGCAGTGCGAGGGCATGTCGGTGCTGCACGAGACCGTGTACGAGAACCGGTTCACCTACGTGCAGGCGCTCAAGGCCATGGGCGCCGAGATCGAGCTGTTCGACGCCTGCCTCGGCGGCCGCGACTGCCGGTTCAACGAGCTGAACGAGCGCCACTCCGCGGTCGTGCACGGCCCCACCCGGCTCCAGGGTGCCGAGATCACCGTCCCCGACATCCGCGGCGGCTTCGCGTACGTCATCGGCGCCGCCGCCGCCGAGGGCACCACCATCCTGCACGACGTCCATCACATCGAGCGCGGCTACCACCGGGCGTTCGACGCCTTCTCCGAGCTGGGGCTCGGGATCGAGCGGATCTGAGGGAAGCGGTCTCGATCGGCGCCGGCTACGAGTGCACCAGCTGCCGCAGGGCCGGCGGCGCGCACGGGTGGCGCAGCTTGGTCAGCGCCTTGGCCTCGATCTGGCGGATCCGCTCGCGGGTGAGGTCGAACTCGCGGCCGAGGTCCTCGAGGGTGCGGGGCATCGAGCCGTCGAGGCCGAAGCGCAGCCGGAGCACGACCTGCTCGCGATCGGTGAGCAGGCTCAGCACCTCGTCGAGGGCCTGACGTTCAAGCCTCGAGGCGGCGGCGTCGAAGGGACTCTCGGCATCGCTGTCGGGGAGGAGGTCGGCGAGCTCGCCGTGCTCGTCGTTGATGGGCGCCGACAGCGACACCGTGTCGTGGACGGCGGCGCGGTAGTCGGCGATCCGGTCAGGACCGAAGCCGGTGGCGTGGGAGAGCTCGGTCATCGTCGGTTCCCGCCCGAGCTGGCGTTGCAGCGTGGCGCCGGTGCGGGCGAGGACGCCGAGCGCCTCGCTCACATGGGCAGGAACTCTGATCGTGCGGCCCTTGTCGGCCATGGCGCGGGTGATGGCCTGCCGGATCCACCAGGTCGCGTACGTCGAGAACTTGAACCCCCGCTCGGGCTCGAACTTCTCGACGGCCCGCATCAACCCGAGGTTCCCCTCCTGGATGAGGTCGGGGAGCGGCATGGTGCTCGTCTGGTAGCGCTTGGCGATGGAGACGACGAGCCGGAGGTTGGCGGCGATGAACCGCTCGCGGGCGGCGTCGCCCTCGGCCACGAGCTGCTCGAGGCGGCGCCGTTCCGCGGCCGGCGCCGACCGTCCGGCGAGCGCGGCCGCCGCCTGGCGCCCGGCGGCGATCGCCCGCCCGAGCGCGACCTCGTCGGCGGCGGTGAGCAGACGGTGGGCGCTGAGCTCCTGGAGGTAGCGGCGGACGCCGTCGTCGCCGGACGGTCTGGCCGCCGCTGCTCGGGGTCCTCCGCCCATCCCGGCACACGGTAGATGGGCGGTTCGCGCGAGCCGCGCATACCTTGCCGCCGTGCCGAGGCAACGGTGGTGGGACCCGCTCGCCGAGCCGATCGGGGCCCGAGTGATGGCGCGGTTCGGCGGCGCCAACCTCGTCGGTGCCATCGTCGTGTTCCTCTACCTCGCCGTCGCCGGCCAGGAGTCGCCCGCCGACGTGCGCGAGGACCTGACCCGGGGCGCCGCCATCCTCCTCGTGTACCTGACCGTCAGCGGCGTCGCCGGGCTCCTCCTCGGGCTGCGCGAGCTGCGGGCGCTGGCGTGGTGGCGCGAGGGCCGCCCGCCGGCGCCTGCCGAGCGGATCGCGACGCTGCTGCTGCCCCGCCGCTTCCTCCTGCTCTCGCTGCTGGCCTGGGCCGGGGGCAACGTCGTCTTCGCCATCGCCGGGATCATCGAGGGGGACACCGCACGCGACGTGTTCCGCTCGACCGTTGGCACCGTGCTCGGCGCCATGGCCACCGGCGCCGCGTGCGCGCTCCTGCTCGACCGTGCTCTGCGTCCGGCGTTCGCCCGCGTGCTCCGCGACGGCCCGATGCCGACGGTCGCCCTCGGGGTGCGCCAGCGGATCGTGCTGGCATGGGCGCTCGGCTCGGGGGTGCCGCTCGTGGCCATCGCCGCCGCACCGCTCGGTCCCGACGAGCCGACGGTGTTCGACCTCGCGGTGCTCGCCGCCATCGGCCTCGTCGCCGGCGGTGCGCTGCTCAGCGTGGCGACCCGGTCGGTGAGCGACCGGCTGGCATCGGTCCGCCATGCGCTGGCGAGGGTGCGCGCGGGCAACCTCGACGCCGAGGTGCCCGTCGACGAGGCCGGCGAGGTGGGGACCTTGCAGGCCGGCGTGAACGACATGGTGCGGGGCCTGCGGGAGCGGCAGGTGCTCGCCGACCTCTTCGGTCGCCACGTCGGTGCCGATGTCGCCCGGTTGGCGCTCGAGGGCGGCGTGCACCTCGGGGGCGAGCAGCGCCACGTGAGCATCCTGTTCCTCGACGTCACGGGCTCGACCTGGCTCGCCGCGACCCGCCCCCCGACCGAGGTGGTGGCGATGCTGAACCGCCTCTTCGCCGTCGTCGTGCACGTCGTCGAGGACGAGGGCGGCTGGGTCGACAAGTTCGAGGGCGACGCCGCGATGTGCGTCTTCGGCGCGCCGGCATCGCTCGCCGACCATGCCACGCACGTCCTCCGGGCCGCCCGTCGGCTGCGCGACGCGGTCGACACCATCGACTTCGGCATCGGCGTGTCGTCGGGCGTCGTGGTCGCCGGCAACATCGGTGCCGAGGCACGCTTCGAGTACACCGTCGTGGGCGATCCCGTGAACGAGGCGGCGCGGCTGACGGAAGAGGCGAAGTCCCGCCCCCGGCGCGTGCTGGCCGCGCAGCGGACGGTCGAGCGCGCCGCTCAGTCCGAGCGCGACTGCTGGCGGTCGGCCGAGACGCTCCCGCTCCGGGGGCGGCCGGAGCCGACGCCGACCTTCGAGCCGATGCTGTCGAGAAGGGACGAGTAGCGCACGATGCAGCGCAAGGCGTGCACCCCGTCCCGCCAGCCGATCTTCTTGCCCTCGGCGTAGGTGCGGCCGTCGTAGGAGACGCCGACCTCGTAGATCCGCCACCCGCCCCGGGCGACCTTGGCGGTGATCTCGGGCTCGAACCCGAAGCGATCCTCTTCGATCTCGATCGACTGGATCACCTCCCGCCGGAACGCCTTGTAGCAGGTCTCCATGTCGGTGAGGTTCAGGTTGGTGAACATGTTCGAGAGCGTCGTGAGGAGCTTGTTGCCGACGCTGTGCCAGAAGTAGAGGACGCGGTGGGGGCGGCCGGCGAGGAACCGCGAGCCGAAGACGACGTCGGCCCGGCCCTCGAGGAGCGGCTCGAGCATCGCCGGGTAGTCGCGGGGGTCGTACTCGAGATCGGCGTCGTTGACGATCACGAACTCGGCGGTCGCCTCGGCGAACCCTCGCCGCAGGGCGGCGCCCTTGCCCTGGTTCGGCGTCTGCGTGAGGACGCGGACCCGCGGGTCGTCGACGGCCTTGGCCAGAGCGACGGTGTCGTCGGTCGACCCGTCGTCGACGATCAGCAGCTCGGCGGTGAACGGCGACTCGAGGACCCGGGCCGCGGCCCGCTGGACGGTCGGGGCCTCGTTGTAGCACGGCATGACGACCGACAGGCACGGCCGCTCGGTGGGCATCGCCGCACGGTAGTGAACCCACGTACCCTGGTCCGTCCACCCGGGGCGCTTAGCTCAGCTGGCGAGAGCACCTCCCTTACAAGGAGGGGGTCGGGGGTTCGAGCCCCTCAGCGCCCACTCGTTCATGCTCCGCAAAGTCCCTGGTAGAGCGCCGGTGCACGTCTGCCGCCTGTCGACAACTCGCCCGGCTCCGCCTCCCGTGTCAGCGATTTGTCAGCGTAAGGCTGGGGAGCGGCGCGAATCCGTCGGAGGAAGGCGGCCCCGTGTGAATCCGAGCGACCAGCTCCGTCATCCCGGCCATCTGGTGCTCACCGCGCTCGGCGAAGAAGACCACCGATCTTTGCGGCGGCGTCGCGCTCACCTCGACCACCGACGGCACCACCACCACCAGCCACACCTACGACGGCGACGGCCTCCTCGCCACTAGCACTACCGGCACCGACACCACGACCAACCTCTGGGACCCCACGACCCCCGGCTACCCGTACCTCTCCGCCCGCCACGACGGCACCAACACAACCGTCCTCCTCAACAGCACCATCCCCCTCGCCGCCATCACCGGCGCCAACATCCAGCTCCTCTTCGGCAACGAGCTCGGCACCATCACCGACGTCACCGACGACCTTGGCGACCCACAACGCAGCCACCGAGACGGCCCCTACGGCGAACTCGAACCCGCCATCGACCACGTCACATCGCCCGCCGACTCGCCACTGCGGTTCACCGGCCAGATCCTCGACGACACCACCGGCCTCTACTACATGCGCGCCCGGTGGTACGACGCGGAGACCGGAGTGTTCGTGTCTCGGGACCCGCTGACTCCGCGCATTGATCAGGCTCTTCTGAGTTCCTACTCCTACGCGGACGGGAGGCCAACGGTTCTCGTTGACCCTCGTGGTGAGCGTGCGAACTCGGCGGTCTCATCGAATCCCGTGACTAGCCGACTCTCGCCGAGCTTGCCGACAGACGCCGAGAACAAGTACTGCCGAGGATGGCGAAACGTCCTCAACGGGCACGCCGCACAATGCGTGGACGCGCTGGGCCTCGCAACCATCTCATCTTGGATGACCAACGAGATCTGCGGATCTGGAGGCGAGTGGCTCGCTGACGGCGCCGCCAACGCGTTCAAGCACATGTCGTGGGCGGCACTGCTCGGCATCCGCTTTGACTACAAGACCGCCAAGGGCTTCCTCGATCGCCACGAGGACTATCCAGGTGCGCAGGACGATCCTGCGCGGGTGATGGACACCTGGAACAATATGGTGGGGCTCGACATCGGCGTCGACCTCTGGCGTCAGGGCTACCGCGATGCGTTTCATCCTGCTGCGTGGGATGCGGTCAAGTGGAGCGTGAGATACGCCATAGGTAACAACTGGCACGACCAGTTGGTACCCGGTCCGGGGACACGGCCGAAGTGACCACGAGGGCTCCTTCCAATATGAAGTCTCGTCTGCCGCTCCACCCGTGGACTCATGTCGCGCTTCATGCAGGCATTGCGATGGTCGTGCTCCTCGGCGCGTGCGGCGGAGACTCCGCGACGCCACGTCTCACCGAGAGCGTCCTAGGTGACCTGGACCGACTTCGATCGGAGCTCGTCGATGTTGCGGAAGCGAGTGCTGACGAGGACGTGTCCGTCTCTTCTGGCGCGAGTTCGCGGTGCGATCCGAGCGACCCGCCAATCGCGTGGGTTCGCCTCAGGCCCGACTCGGCCACAGCGGCAGAACTTGACGCTCTCTTCGCGCTGGTCCGCGGTCAGTTGGCGGCTGCAGGGTGGCGAATTGGGGAAACCTTCGAGTCCGTCGGAGGCGAGAACCTGTCGCTCGAGCGCGGCAAGGAGACCGTGACGATCCATCGGAGTCCGGACGGCTCAGGTCTCGAACTCGTCGGGTACGGCCCTCCGTGCCGGAACGCCCGATGACGGACGATCGAGCGTAGCGGGGCGTAGGACTGCCATCGCGCTGCGCCACCCATTGTGGTGTCGTTCTTCCAGGGCTCACCTTCCCGACTCGGGGGCTCAGACAGGGATCCGTCGAAGGGGTCGACGCACCGCGTTGACTTCGGCGGCGCGAAACGGACCAGGCCGCTCGCAGCTGAGCGTCTGCGTTGACCGCTGGGGCTGCGGCGTGCAAACGGAATGCAAACGAACGGGTCGCTACCAGCTGACACCGGCGAGTAGTCGCCGGAATGCGATTCGGAAGAAGTCCCTGCTCGTTGCCACTGAGAACTACTGAAACTCACGAGCCGACATCGCCTGTCTCGGACTGTAAGTCTGCCGTCGGCGGCGTTCGAGTTCGCGGGCCCTACGGCGGCTGCGGACCAGGCCGCGTGTCAGCGCCGTGTCAGCGCAACGCCGGGCAACCTGCCGTCACGGACCGCCACGAGAACGAATGAAGCGCAGCGCGAAGCTGACGTGACCTGGTGAAACGTCACGGCAGAGGCCTCGACCGCATGGCCGATGCTGCACTTACAAGGAGGGGGTCGGGGGTTCGAGCCCCTCAGCGCCCACGTCTGTTCCACGTGCGGGTTCGTCGCCACTGGCCGCGGGCTTCATTCTCAGCAGAGCAATCGGTGTGATCGGGCCGTGAGTTCGAGAAATCACCCCGATAGCTCTGCGCGCTTTGCGTGCGAGGCGGCATTGCATCTGTTGCAGCGTTGTGGCGGTGATCTCACCCGAGTGACTCGAAGTCACCGCCGGTTCAATGCAACCGATGCTCGCGAACCGGCACTCGGGGCGGCCCCACTCGCTCTTGGAGCACCCAGACGTGTAGAGCACGCTTGCTTGCTCCAAGAGTGTCGGGCGCTCCGACGTGCCGATCGGCTCCTCCCGCGGGAGACGACAGGTGTGTTGCTGCTGTTGCTCATGAGCGATTTCGATGAGTCGCGTGAGATCAGTCGCCGGCCGACCGTGCGCTGCGACGGCCGTTGCTGGTGCTGAAGAAGTGTGGCCCCGATGGCTTGTGCCACTCGGACAAGCGCATCGGCATCCTGCAGCAGGAGCTCGGCCTCGGCACGCGCGGCTTAGGGCCCCTCCACCTCGGGGTAGGGGGGCGGCCATGACCGGGACGTGGACGAGGCGCTTCTTCGGCGTCACCTTGGCTGGCATGCTGGCCGGCGCCGTTGTACTCACACCGTCGACAGCGGGGGCCCACGGCACCTGCGCCGACCACGAGTACCAGACGACGGACGGCAGCCATGATGCCGACGGCGACGGGATCGGCTGCGAGGGCCTGCCTCCGGCTCCGTCGTCGTCCCCTTCCGCGCCGGCGCCCGGCGTGCCGATCGGTGTGGGTGGTGCGGCCACAAAGACCGGTGGTGGTGTGTGGGTCGGCTACACGAACGGTGACGTTCACGCCGTCGGAAGCGCCCCCAACCACGGCAACGCAGCCGGCGAAGCGCTCAACGCGCCCATGGTCGGCATTGCCGCTACAGCGGACGGAGGCGGCTACTGGTTGCTGGGTCGCGACGGTGGCGTGTTCTCCTACGGCAACGCGTCGTTCCACGGCTCGACCGGCGCCATGACGCTCAACCAGCCGATCGTGTCGCTCGCGGCGGATCCGAAGGGCCGGGGCTACTGGTTCGTGGCCGCCGACGGCGGCATCTTCTCGTTCGGTGCTCCGTTCCACGGGTCGGCCGGCGCCGTTCCGCTCGCTCAGCCCGTGGTCGGCATGGCGCCAACGGTGACCGGCGCCGGCTACTGGTTGGTCGCCCGCGACGGAGGGATCTTCTCCTATGGCGACGCGAAGTTCTCGGGCTCGACGGGGAACATCGTGCTCAACCAGCCGATCGTCGGCATGGCCGCCGATCCCGACGGACGCGGGTACTGGTTCGTTGCTGCGGATGGCGGCGTCTTCTCCTTCGATGCCTCCTTCCATGGTTCCGGCGTCGGGAGCATCTCGGCCGGCGACTCGGTGGTGGGCATGGTCGCCCACCCGAAGGGTGGGTACTGGCTCATCACGGCCAAGGGCGGCGTGCTGGCCTACGGCGCCGCGGGAGGCGTCTCCCGCGTCCCGGCGTAGGCCCGCGACGGTCGATGGTCCCTCCTGGATCCAACCGCCTCAGCCCTGGCGCTTGAGCCTCCCGGTGCGCTTGGCCCATCGCTCGGCGGCCTTGAACGCGGTGATCGACAGTGGGAGCAGCACCACCGCGAACACGGCGAGGATGGCGAGCTCGCGGCCGATGCCGCCGATCGACTCGCCGCCGATGACCGCGCCGCGGGTCCCTTCCAGGAGGTAGGTCGCGGGGGAGAAGCGCGAGACCGCCTGGAGCCAGCCGGGCAGGGTGTCGACCGAGTAGTAGACGCCGCTCACCAGCAGCACGAGCGCCTGGGTCATGAACGACATCTGCTCACCCCGCTCGGGATAGAGGAGGGGCAGGATCCCGGCCAGGATGCCGAGACCCACCAGCGACGCGCTGCCCACGAGCACGATCGCCGCCACCGACGACCATCGCGCCCCGCTGAGGTCGATGTCGAAGAACGGCAGGGCGATGGCCATGATCAGCGTCGTCCGCACGAGCGCGTGGAGCACGCCGAACACCGCGGTGCCCACCAGGTGGGCGACCCGGGGGACCGGCGCCATCAGCGTGTGCTCGATGGTTCCCTCCCACCGCTCCCAGGTGATGACGAGGCTGATGTCGTCGAGCACCGCCGAGAGGTACGCCCAGACGAGCGTGCCGATGAGGAGGAACAGCAGCAGGTCGTTGGCGGCGGCGCCGCTGACGACGCCGGCGTCGCTCAGCTCCTTGGCGATGAACGTGATGGCGAGGGTGTTGACCGCGCCGTAGACGAGCCAGACCACCTCCCACGCCCAGTGGCGCTTCCACAGGTTGGTCTGGCGCTCGACGAACGCCCAGCCCAGGCTCACCTGGCTCCGCATCGGGAACCGGTGCCGCGGGACCGGCGTGATGGTGTCAGCCATCGACGGTCACCTCCTCCTCGTCGTCCTCGACCGATCGCCCGGTCAGCTCCATGAACACGTCCTCCATGTCGATCTCGTCGAGCGGCCGGCCGTCGGCGACGAGCGTCCGCAGCTCGACCGAGGTCCCGACGGCGACGATGCGACCGCCGACGAGGAACGCGATCCGATCGCACAGCGCTTCGGCCTCGGCCATGTCATGGGTCGTCAGGAAGATGGTGGCGTCGTGGTCGCGCTGCACCTCCCGTACGAACCCCTGCACGTCGCGCTTGCTCCGGGGGTCGAGACCGGTGGTGGGCTCGTCGAGCAGCATCAGCACGGGCGAGGTCAGGAAGGCGCGAGCAACCGCGATCTTCTGCTGCTGGCCTCGGGACAGCTCCTTGACCATCTGCCGCTGCTGGCCGGGCTCGAGACCGAGCCGCGACATGATGGCGGCCGCCTCGGTCCGGACGTGGCGGGCGCTCAGCCCGTAGACGCGACCGAAGAACAGCAGGTTCTCCTGGGCCGACATCTGGCCGAAGAACGAGGGGTCGGCGGAGACGCGGTTGATCAGCTGGCGCGCCTCCATCGACTCCCGCTCGATGTCGTAGCCGAACACCTTCACCTCGCCGTCGTCGGCCAGCACGAGCGACGACAGCATGCGGATCAGGGTCGACTTGCCCGACCCGTTGGCGCCGATGAGGCCGAAGATCTCGCCGCGCTCGACCTCGAGGGAGACGTCCTGGACGGCCCGCACGCGGCGGCGGGGCCGGCGCGACCACGGTGGTCGGTAGCCGGAGGTGTAGGTCTTGGTGAGCCCCCGCACGACGAGCGGGCGGGCATCGAGATGGATGGATCGCATGGGCAGTCCTCGTTCCGAGCTGGGCGCGGCCGCGACGGCGCGCCGATCCGACGGATGGTCGACCGGTGACGGAGGACTGCGGCTCGGTGCTGACCGCCGGCGGCGGTCAGGCTGGACCTAGAGGAAGCCCTCCGCGGCGGTCGCACCCGGCGTCACACGGATCCACCTCTTGCGCTCCACGGTCGGCAGCGTAGGCGGCGCGGGGGATCGGGCCGCTCGGATTTATCGGGCCCTTCGGTACGGTGCCGACAGATGGCGGCAATGGTCGAGACCGGCAAGGCCCGGCTCACGTGGTCGGCGGACGGTTCCACGGTGACCAAGGTGCCGACGCGTCCGTGGACCGACCCGGTGCTGGGTGACGGCCGGCGGGTGTTCCGCAACGAGCAGCGCGTGCACCGGCTGCTCGCCGTGGCCCCGCCCCCGGTACGGGTCCCGGCGTTCATCGGAGCACGACGCGGGCGGTGGCTCGAGGTGGAGGCGATCGCCGGCGAGCCGCTCGGACCCAAGTACCCGCTGGCGCTGGCGCCGGCCGACCTGGTCGCCCTCGTCGACCTCGCAGGTCGGCTCGGTTCCTATCGACCGCGACGGCGCTGGTTCCGGCGCTTCCCTCTCGAGCAGCGGATCGCCGCCCACCACGGCCGTGGACTGCTCAGCGAGGCTGATGTCGCGGCCATCCGGCGCCTCGTCGAGCGGCAGCCGCCCCGGCTGCGGTTCGCGCACGGGGACATCACGGCGCGGAACGTGCTGCGGGCACCGTCCGGCGAGCTGGTGCTGATCGACTGGGAGTGGGCCGGCCTGTACCCCGACGGGTACGAGCTGGCCTTCCTGTGGTTCGCGCTCGCCGATCTGCCCGAGGGTCGAGCGGCGGTGGCCGGCGCCGTCGAGAAGCACCAGCGCGTCTGGTTCACGCTCTCGGCGCTCTTCGTGCAGCTGCTCCACCTGCACATGTGGCGGGAGCGTGACGAGGACGTGCGTCCCGTGCACCACGAGACGCTCGCCGCCCTGCTCGCCGCGACACGCGACCTCGCTGCGTCGCCTACCATAAGTAGTGGCAGGAGCACTGTCAGTATCTAGCCCAGCGTGGCACGGCGAGGAGAGGGAGCGGAATGGGTGGATCGGGCATCGCCGTCGTCATGGACTCCTCGGGCTACCTGCCCCGGGACATGGCCGACGCCCACCACATCACGGTGATCCCGCTCTATGTCGTCTATCCCGACGGTCGGCGGGAGGAGGACGGCAGCATCGAGCCGGGTCCCTACTTCGAAGCGCTGGGCCGCTCGGCCGAGCTGCCGACGACGGCGCCGGCCACGCCCGAGGAGTTCATGGCCGTCTACCGGCCGCTCCTCGCCGAGGGCAAGGAGATCGTGTCGATCCACATCTCGTCCGCGTTGTCCGAGACGTGCAACAACGCCCGCCAGGCGGCGGCCGCCCTGGTGGACGAAGGCGGCTCCCGCATCCACGTCGTGGACTCCGCCAGTGGCGCCGGCCCCATCGGTCTCATGGCCCTGGCCGCCGCTCGGCGTGTGGCCGAGGGGGGTGATGTCGTCGACGTCGTCAACATCGTCGGCGAGGTGCGGGCGGAGTCGCGACTGTGGTTCTCCCTCGACACCCTCGAGTACCTCCGGCGCGGCGGACGCCTGGGCGGGGCGGCGGCGTGGATGGGGACGACGTTGAAGATCAAGCCGATCCTCAGCGTCGGGAGCCAGATCACCGCGGTTGAACGGGTGCGCACGTGGGACAAGGCGCTCGACCGAATGGTGGAGTTCGGCCGCAAGCTCCACGAGACGGGCGCCGAGGCGTGGTTCCTCCACTACGCGGCCAACAAGGACGACGCCGACCTCGTCGCCGAACGTCTCGCCGACGTGTTCTGGCGACCGCCGGAGTTCGTGACCCCGGTCGGAGCCGTCGTCGGGACCCACCTCGGTCCGCGGGTGATCGGCGTCGGTGGATGCCCGGCGCGCTTCTTCGAGTGACGCGAACGTGAGCGACGGAACGTCCTACTGCACGGAGTGCGGCGGCGGGCTGCGCGCCGGCGCCAAGTTCTGCGGCGGCTGCGGGACCCCCGTCGTCGCGGAGGTCTCGTGCGGCGGCTGCGGCACCTCCAACCCCGTCGGTCAGCGCTTCTGTGACGAGTGCGGCACCCCGCTCGCCGGACGCTCGACGCCAGCGGTCGGCGCCCCCCTCGTTCCCCCGCCCCGTTCCAACCCGGCCCCGACCACCGCAGCACGTCCGTCGGTCGAAGGTTGGTCGCGGGTCAGCATCGGGCACGGCCGCTACCGCATCGAGCAGTTCCTCGGCGAGGGCGCGGCCAAGCAGGTGTACCGGGCCCACGACCAGGTGCTCGATCGACCCGTCGCCGTCTCCGTCGTCTCGATGGCGGGCCTCGACGAGACCGGCATCGAGCGGGCGCGTCGCGAGGCCCAGTCGATGGCTCGCTTGGGTGCGAACCGTCACATCGTCACGGTGTTCGACATCGGCGAAGAGCGGACGGACCTGTTCGTGGTGAGCGAGCTCATGACCGGCGGCGAGCTCGCCGCCCGTCTGGAGGCGGCGCCGGGTCGTCAGCTGCCGGTCGCCGACGCCGTCCGCATCGGCTCGCAGGTGGCCGACGCCCTTCACTTCGTGCACGAGCGGGGGATCGTGCATCGCGACGTGAAGCCGCAGAACATCTGGGTCGGCGCCGACGGCGTGGTGAAGCTCGGCGACTTCGGCCTTGCCGTCGACCGCGGCCGGTCACGCCTGACGAGCCACGGGATGATGATCGGGACGGTGGCGTACATGCCGCCCGAGCAGGCGCTCGGCCACGACGTCGATGCCCGCGCCGAGGGAGTAGAGGTCGGCGCCGTGCTCTACGAGATGCTCTGTGACGCCCCGCCGTTCGAGTCGAGCGACGCGACCGCGGTGATCTCCCAGCACCTGTCGACGGCGGTGACCGCGCCCCGGGTCCGTCGTCCCGACATCCCCGCCCAGCTCGACCAGCTGATCGTCCGTCTGCTCGCCAAGGATCCGGCCGAGCGGCCTCGCTCCGGCGCTGAGGTGAAGGCGTCGCTCGACGCCATCGGGGCCGCGTTGTCCGCGGGTGGAAGCGTCAACCGCAGCGGGGCCGAGCGTCTCACCGAGATGGGGTTCGTGGGGCGCGAGCGCGAGCTCGATGCGCTCCGCGGTGCCGTCGACGATGGCCTCTCGTCGCGGGGACGGATCATCGTCGTGGGCGGTGATGACGGCGTCGGCAAGACGCGGGTGGTCTCGGAGGCCGCGTCCTACGCGACGCTGCGCGGCGCCAAGGTCGTCTGGGGTCGGTGCGTGGAGGACCCCGGTGCGCCGGCGTACTGGCCATGGGTGCAGGTGATCCGGTCCCTCGTCCACGATCAGGACGACGTCGAGCTGGTGGCCGACCTCGGGCCGGGCGCGGTGGAGATCGCTCAGATCGTCCCCGATCTGCGGGCTCGGGTCCCCGAGGCCCACGAGGCCCGCGAGCTCGAGCCCGAGCAAGCTCGATTCCGGTTGTTCGACTCGGTGAGCACCTACCTGTTGAACGCCGCTCGGCGGCAGCCCATCGTGATCGTGCTCGACGACCTGCACGCCGCCGATCCGTCGTCGCTCCGACTCCTCGAGTTCCTTGCCGGTCACGTGGGAACGGCCCGGCTGCTCGTCATGGGCACGGCGCGCGACAGCGACCTCGCCGAAGCCGATCCGCTCGCGCGCTCGCTCGCCGCGCTCGGGCGAGAGCGGAGCTTCGACCGGATCCGGCTCGGTGGCCTCGACCTGGGCGATGTGCACCAGCTCTTCGAGCACGCCATGGGCCGGTCGGCCGGCGGGCGATCCGAGCTCGCTCTCGTCGAGGCCGTCCACGCCGAGTCGGAGGGCAACCCGTTCTTCGCCGAGGAGATCATCCGGCACCTCTCCGCGAGCGGCCGCGTGCACAAGCGCGACGACGGCCGCTGGAGGACGGAGGTCACCGATCTGCGCGAGGTGGGGACACCGGAGGGGATCCGGGACGCCATCATGCGGCGGGTCGACGTGCTGAGCGACGCGTGCCGAGACCTGCTCGCGACGGCGACCGTCTTCGGTCGTACGTTCGACATCGAGTCGCTGGGCATCGTCGCCGGCGTGGAGGAGCCTGATGTGCAGCGTCTTCTCCGCGAGGCGACGGCGGCCGGCGTGCTCACGGCGACCGGCGACGATCACAAGCTCCGGTTCGAGCACGCTGCGCTCCGAGACACGCTCTACGAGCAGCTCGCCGCCGAGCGGCGCCACGACCTCCACCGGCGGGCGGGGGAGGCGATCGAAGAGCTGCGGGACGACGACCTCGAGCCCCACCTCGGTGAGATCGCCCACCACTTCGTCCAGGCCGCGGCAGACGGCAGCGACGAGGAGACGGCCGCGAAGGCCGGCGACTACGCCTGGTGGGCGGGTGAGCGAGCGGTCCAGCAGCACGCCTACGAGGAGGCCGCGGTTCGCTTCGAGCAAGCGCTCACGCTTCTTCCCGACGGTGCCGACCAGGCGCCTCGCCGCTGCGAGCTGCTCCTCGCCCTCGGCGACGCCCAGTGGCGAACCGGTGAGCTCGCCCGAGCCCGCGACTCGTTCCTCGAGGCCGCCAAGATCGCCCGCCGCGCCGCGCTCGATGACGCCTTCGCTCGCGCCGCCCTCGGCTACGGCGGCGGCGTCGGCGGTGTCGGCCTCACCGACCGCGCCGATGAGACGCTGGTCCGCCTGCTTCGCGAGGGACTCGAGCGGGTCCCCGAGCGAGACTCGATCCTCCGGGTGCAGCTCCAGGGCCGGCTGGCGGTGGAGCTCGTGCACAGCGATGCCAGCCGTGACGAGCGCATCGCCCTGGCCGACGACACGATTCGGATGGCCGACCGGATCGGCGAGCCTCGAAACCGACTGATCGCGCTGTACAGCCGGCAGTGGGCTGACGTGGGCCCTGACGACGTGCGCGGTCAGATGGCGCGAGCCGACGACATCCTGCGGCTTGCGACGGCCGTCGAGGACCGTGAGATGCAGTTCCGGGCCCGCCTGTTCCGCTACGGCGCGTTGCTCCAGCTCGGCGACGCGGCGGCGGCCGCCCGGGAGCTTGCCGCGCTCGAGCAGCTGGCCGACGAGCTGCGCCAGCCCTACTTCGAGTGGCAGGTGGGCGTCCTGCGGGGCGGCTGGAAGCTCAAGAGCGGCAGCCTCGCTGAGGCCGAGGGGATCATCGCCGAGACGGCAAACCTCGGCCGCCTCGGCAACGAGGAGCTCACGGCCAACTCCTTCGCCGCGCAGATGTTCATGCTGGTGTGGGCGCGCGACGGTGTCGATCAGTTCGTCGACGGCATCGTCACGCGCGCCCAACGCTACGACCAGTCGGCATGGCCGATTGCGGCGGCGTTGATCTTCGCCGAGGCGGGACGCGGGGACGAAGCCCGGTCCCGACTCCACGCGCTGGCTGCCGACGACTTCAGCGCCGTTCGCTTCGACCGCAACTGGCTGACGGCCATGACGCTGCTGGCGATGACGGCGGCGCGCCTCGAGGAGGCCGAAGTGGCGGCGGCGATCTACGACCGCTTGGCCCCGTACGCCGACCAGCACACCGTGCTGCTCGGCGGCGCTGCCTTCTTCGGATCGACGCACTTCTTCGCCGGGTTGGCGGCCCGTACGGCAGGACGCCTCGACCTGGCGATCGATCACTTTCTCGCCGCCCGGCAGGCCAATGATCGAGTAGACGAGCACATCGTGACCCCCCGATTGTGCGGCGAGCTGGCGATGGCCCTGCTGGATCGGGGTCGCCACGGCGAGGCGGAACGAGCCCGCGAGGAGATCGAGCACGGACTGGCCGTGGCGCGCGCCGGAGGTATGCAGCGTCACGTCGAGGACCTGCTCAAGCTGCGGCTCGAGACCGAGGGCGTGGATGCGCCGGTCTCCGCCGAAGGCTCGATCTTCCTCGTGGCCCGGTCGGTGAGGTCGAACCCGCCCGACCTCAGCGCCGCCGCCGCCCCGGACGGCACGGTGACGATCCTGTTCTCCGACATCCAGGACTCGACCGTGCTCACGGACCGTCTCGGTGATCGCCGGTGGATGGAGCTGCTCCGCGACCACAACGCCATCGTGACCGCCGCGCTCAGTGCCCATGGTGGCTTCGAGGTGAAGGCACAGGGTGACGGCTACATGCTGGCCTTCGACAGCGCCCGGAGGGGGCTCCGGTGTGCCATCGACATCCAGCGCGAGCTCGCTCGCTACCGGAGCGCGCATCCCGCCAACCCGCTGCACGTGCGAGTCGGGTTGCACACCGGGGAGGTGATCCGTGACCAGGACGACTTCTTCGGGCGCAACGTGATCCTCGCCGCCCGCATCGCCGGGAGCGCCGCGGGCGACGAGATCCTCGTCTCCTCGGTCCTGCGCGAGCTGGTCATCAGCAGCGGCGACATCGAGTTCGGCGACTCCCGAGAGATCGAGCTGAAGGGTCTCTCGGGATTGCACCGGGTGTACACAGTGCCGTGGTGACAGCCCGAGGTCGGCGGTCGGAGCACTTCGGAGAGGCGAGGCTCCTGGCGGGCCTGGCGGCCAGCGAGCTCGTCGACGGCTTGACCGGTGAGGCGCTCTCGGCGCTCGCGGGCGAGGTCACCGCCATCCGCTTGGCCCCCGGGGAGCTGCTGGTCGCGCAGGGCGACGTCGCCGAGCAGCTGTACGTGGTGCTCGACGGTGAGGTGGAGGTCGAGCTCGACACTCCCACCACGGCCCAGTCGGTGTCGGTCCTCGGGCCGGGCGCCATGGTTGGCGAGATCGGGGTGCTCGCCGGCGACCAGCGGTCGGCGACCGTGCGGGCCCGGACGGCGGTCGACCTCGCGGCACTGTCGGCCGAGGGCCTCCGTCGCCTCGTCGCCGACCATCCTGAGCAGGGGGAGCGGCTCGCCGGGAGGGCCACGGATCGGCTGCGGCGCACGCAGCTCATCGAGCACTTCACGAGCATGTTCGGGGCCCTCGATGGCGAGGTGGTGGCCGTCGTCGAGCGGCTGATGGAGTGGGAGCACCTGGCCGCCGGTGACCTGCTGTTCGCCCAGGGCGATGCCGGCGACACCGCGTACCTGGTGGCCACCGGCCGGCTGTCCGTCTGCCGGCGCGACCAGGCGACCGGTGTCGAGGCCGAGATCGGTCAGGTGGCGCGCGGCGACGTGATCGGCGAGCTCGCCCTCCTCGACGATCAGCCCCGGAGCGCATCGGCGTACGCCGTGCGTGACACGAGCCTGATCCGGTTCTCGCGTGCCGCGTACGACGAGCTGCTCGATCGCTTTCCGCGGGTGGGTCTCGAGGTGGCGAAGATCGCGCTGCGCCGGAGCCGGGCACCCATCGCGAGCGCCGCTGACCGGCACCGCTCGATCGCGGTGGCCGCGGTGAGCGGTGGCGTCGACCTCTCGTCGTTCGCGTCGGCTCTGACCGGCGCGCTGGGGCGGGGTGCACATCTCGTGACGAGCGAGTCGCTCGACGCGGATCTCGGGCGACCGGGCGCAGCCCAGATCGCCGATGACGACATCGGGTCGCTTCGCCTCGCCTATCACCTCGAGTCGCTCGAGGAGCAGCACCGCCACCTCGTGCTGCAGCTCGACTCGGCGGACACCCCTTGGAGCCGGCGGGCGCTGCGTTGGGCCGATCAGGTGCTGTTCGTCGCCGACGCCGGCGATGATCCGGCGATCGGCCCGTTCGAGGCGGAGCTCTGGACCCTCATCGGCCGCCAGCGGCATCCGCGCGTGAGCCTCGCCCTCCTCCACGCTCCCGAGACGACGCGACCACACGGGACGCCGCGGTGGCTCGAGCACCGTGCGGTGGCGACACACCACCACCTGCGCCGCGGGGACGACGACCACCTGGGGAGGCTCGCCCGCCATCTCTCGGGGGCGGCGACGTCGATCGTGCTCGGCGGCGGCGGCGCTCGGGGTCTCGGCCACCTCGGCGTGCTGCGCACTCTCGAAGCGCTGGGCATCCCCGTCGACATGGTCGGCGGCACCAGCATCGGCAGCATCATGGGGGTGGCGCCGGGCATGGGCTGGACGTCGGACGAGATCGATCGTGTGGTCGCCCAGGACCTCGTCAAGCTGAACGACTACACGCTCCCGGTGGCCTCGATCCTCCGCGGCGAGCGCATGACCGCGACGCTGCGCAAGCACTTCGGCGACATCGACATCACCGACCTGTGGGTGCCGTACTTCTGCACCGTGACCAACCTGAGCACCTCCCGCGCCGAGTACCTCGACGCCGGCCCGCTCGACCACGCCATCCGCGCCAGCATCTCCATCCCCGGCGTCCTGCCCCCGGTTCCGCGCGACGGCCACCTCCTGGTCGACGGCGGGGTGATCGACAACATCCCGGTCGGCGAGATGCGGCGCCGCAACCCGACGGGCTCGATCATCGCTGTCGACGTGGCTCCGGACGACGGCGAGGAGGCGTGCCACGACTTCGGCCTCTCGATGACCGGCTTCCGCGCCCTCCGGGCCCGCCGCCGGGGCGCAGGGCCGCCCGCGCTCGTGGCGACCATGGTCAGGTCCAGCCTCGTGGCATCCGCCGGCGAGCGTGACCGCGTCATCCGCGATGGCGTGGCGGACCTGTACCTCGAGCTGCCGGTCGACTGTGGGAACCCGCTGGACTTCACGGTGGCGGACCGGGTGGTTCCGGCGGCCGCGGCGTCTGCCCTTCCCGCCCTCCAGGCGTGGTCCGACGCCCGCGCCCAACAGAGAAACGAGACACCCATGGCCCTCCACGTCCGAGCCGCGACGCCGCGTCGGGAGGTCATCGATCCCGCCCGTCGCCGGCGACGGCGCGGTGTGCTCCTCCTGACCCTGCGCGATGTGCAGCTGCGGGCAGCGCGGTTCGCGGCGGTGGTCGTCGGCATCGCCGTCGTGCTCACCTTGCTGTTCCTCATGACCGGGTTGACCGAGCAGTTCCACCGCGAGCCTCGCGACACGGTGGCCGGGTTCGGGGCGGATGGCTGGCTGCTGCGGGACGGGGCATCTGGCGCGTTCACGTCGGCGGCCACCATGCCGGCCGAGTCGGCGGCGCTGGTGGAGGGCGCCGATGCGGCGCCGGTCGTGATCGCTCGCCACAGCATCGTCGAGGGGAGCGGGGCGACCGACGTCGTCGTGATCGGCTACGCGGCCGGGCGTCTGGGACAGCCCGAGGTCGTCAGGGGTGCACTCCCGGACGCCGCCGGCGAGATCGTCGTCGATGGCGCGGCGGACCTCAGCGTCGGCGACACGACGGTGCTCGGCGGCACCTCCTTCGTGGTCTCGGGCCTCACCGACCGGCGCACGATGTTCGCGGGGATGCCGCTCGTCCACCTCCCGATCGCCGAAGCGCAGGCCCTCGTGTACCGGGGGCAGCCGCTGGCGACGGCGGTGCTCGTCGCCGGCACGCCGTCATCGGTCCCGG
>Ga0247717_1000136_pt1 | contig 22478 bp, 20 predicted proteins | sample 24E_NmetaG_FD_189047 | JGI IMG/M metagenome (GOLD analysis project Ga0247717, IMG submission 189047) | Soil microbial communities from hillslope of Landscape Evolution Observatory, University of Arizona, Oracle, AZ, United States - 2-4-E_N | ecosystem: Engineered > Artificial ecosystem >... | reverse complement strand
TCGGCCCGGTCCGTGCCCGCCGGGTGCCAGCTGCGGCGTTCCTTGCCGGTCACGGCGTCCCGACCTCCGTAGATCACCGCGTAGTAGCGGTCCCCTCGCTTCTTGACGTGCCCTTCATCTGTTCCTCCTTCAACGCGGGTCTCGCTGATCGGAACCCCGGGGAACAATCGGTAGACCACGCACGTCGCCAGGTGCTTGTAGAAGAGCCGAAGAGCGAATGTCCAGGTAGGAGGGGTCGGACACGCGGGAACGAACTCGGGGGAACGCGGCGGCGCAGTCAACAGCCATGAGTATTTGAGGACGCTTCGTCGGCGGTTCGACGACCCACCGGGGTGTGGCGTAGGCGGTGGTCGGGGACCATTCCGCCCGCTGCGGCCGAGCGATAGGTGGCTCCGTCCCGCTCCCTCCGTCGCCGTTCGACGCGCCACCACACTGTGATTCGGTGTCGCTGACCTGTGGTGTCCCTGACCGGCACCAATGGGACAGGCCACCTCTGCCGATAGGGGACGGACGTTCCGGGCCACCCTTCGAGTGCCCGGCGCTCACTGAAGACGCATTTCTGCGGATTCGCGTCGGACAATCGGAATGCCTGTTCCGAACGGATCCGCTGGGACCTGCGGCGGGTGAGGGCGCCTAGAGCTGCAGCGGCTTGACTGGCGCAAAGACGGCACCGGGATCGTCGCGCCATATCTCGGGCTGCACGTCGATGTACAGCTCGATCTCGTTGCCGTCCGGATCCTCGATGTACAGGCTGTGGGTGACGGTGTGATCGGAAGCACCGACCACGCGTACGCCCGCCTCGGTGAGTCGTTGCCGCGCTTCACGGAGCTCCTCGTCGGACTCGCCCACCTTGAGGCCGAAGTGGTACATCCCGATCCGGCGGCCTGCCGGGATCGGCGCTGCGTCGGCTCCGACCTCGATCAGGAGGAGTTCGTGGTGCGTCCGGCCCGACGAGAAGGCCGCCGCCGGGAAGCGGACCGGCATGTCCCCTCGTACCTCACGCCAGCCCAACACGTCGGCGTAGAACCGGCGGGACCGCTCGAGGTCGCGTACGTACAGCACCAGATGCCCGAGCCACTTCACTTCCATGGTCGCGAACTCCTTTCGCCTGGACTGCTGCCGCTCTGCCATGTAGCCCGGCTTCAGCCGGGGGCGACCCAAGCCCCCGGCGTGGCCGGTTCGAGGGTGTCCTCTAGCTCTGCTGAGCGGCCACGAAGAACTCGATCGCGATCCCGTCGGGATCTTTGGCGTGAAGGTGCAGACCGAACGGACTCTCGACCATGCCCGAGCTTTCGACGCCGTTCTCCCTGAGGTGAGCCACCCACTTCTCGAGCTCGTCCCTGCTCTCGACGTGCACGCCCATGTGGTCGAGACCCACCCGCGAGAACAGGAACGAGTCATCGCTCGCCGTCTGCGCCCATTTGCGGAGGCCAACCATGAAACCCGGCCCCATGCAGACGATGAACGGTCCGAGGTGGTCCTCGGACGCCAGCGCTGTCTGCGACCCCAACAACCGGTTGTAGAAGTCGGCGCTCCGCTCGAGGTCGGTGACCGTGAGTGTCAGGTGCCCGAAGCCTTGATGCTGCGGCATGTTTCCCCTCCCCTTTCCGTGGTCCTGCGTCATGGTTGCCTTCGAACACGACGCCCTGCGTCGGTTGACACCGCTCCTTCGATGTCCGAGCGGCGCTGTGGTGGAGACTACGGAGATTCCGGTCCGCTCGTCAGCGCTGGCAGGCTCTCAGACGTTGTCGTTCGGGGTGAGGACGAAGTCGTAGGAGCAGCGCGTGTCGGCCTCGCCCTTGCGCACGAGCCCGATGACCAGGGAGTACTTTGATCGCTCCGACAACGTCGGAGTCGATGTAGGGATCGCCCTCGAAGTAGATCTTGGTCGTGAGCGACCGGCAGGCGGGGTGACTGACCTTGAAGTGGATGTGGCCGGGCCGGATGACGTGGCGCCCCAGGGCCTCCAGGAGCTGGGCGGTGGCACCGGCGTCGGGGATCCCGTAGGACGGGGGCACGATGGTCTCGAACTCGAACCGTCCGGCGGCGTCGGTCGTGAGGCGCCCGCGGAGATTGCCCTCGGGGACCGTCGGGTGGTAGTTCGAGTCTCGCCCGCCGCGCTCGCCTGCCACACGTCCATCAGCGCGCCGGCCAGGGCCGAGCCGTCGGTCGAGCGCACGGTGCTCGAGAACGAGGCGCTCGCCCGGCTCGGCCTCGCGCTGGGGCAGCACGTAGGGCCGCTCCAACAGCTGGCGTCGGGGACGTAGAACGGTCCCTCGACGTTGCTCTCGGTCCCGCCCTTGCCGGTCGCGACGCCGATGTGGAGCCGGCGTACTGGGCGGAATTCAGCCCGTACGGACGCGGGCAGGGTTTCGAGCTCGTCGCTGCCGGCGTCCTCGTGGAGCACGGCACGGGTGCACCGAGCGGGCGAGGACGGCCGAGCCGTCTGTACACGAGCGCCGAGCTGCTCGGGCTCACTGGTCGAACCCATTGCGGGCCTGAACGAGAGCGCGTCGGCGGGACTTCTTCCACGGGCTGCCGTCGATCGCGGTGGACGCCCGCGGACCCGCGAGGACCTCAACGAGCACGCCCGCGTCGAGCCGGGCCGCGCCGCCCCGGGCCTTCATGCGGCAAGAACGGGCGATATCCGCCCATTCTTGCCGCACGAAGAACGCCGCCCCATCGGGGAACCGGCAGGCGAGTGCGATCCAGAAGTGCCGGGTTCCGGCGTCCCGAGCGGCAAGGCCGCGGGGCCGGGCACGACCGCCACGAGGTCCCGGCAGTCCGCTCGGCCGCGCCGGTGCGTGGGTGACCGGGGCCGTCCACCATGGCGTGGACGCTTCATTCGAGGAACAGGCGCTGGAGGAGGTCGGCCAGCCATGCCTGGAACCGTTCGACGGTCCAGCCCGCGTCGTGTACGAGGCGCAAATACGCGTCTGGTGCGAGCATCCACATCGTGTCGGTGATCGTGTCCCCGTCGTAGCGAAGCACGCCGGACTTCTGCGCCAGCGCCACCGCGAATTCGTTCAGCCCGACTCGTCGCTGGTGCTGGAAGCGCGCCCATACGTCGGCGGCCTCGGCGTCGACGGACGCGGCGGTCTCCAGCGCGCGCAGCACGAGGCCCGCTCGCCCGGAGATGCGGCACATGTTCCGCGCGTACAGCTCGATGGACCGGACGGGGTCGGGCTCCTCGATCGCCTCCCGCCACCAGGCCCGCTCGGCGATGGGCACCTGCGCGTCGTCACCGGCGAGGGCGCGGTCGACGACGGCACGCAGGATGACGGGTTTGGGGCCCACTGCGGTGAACACGGTCGGCCGGGCCACGCCGGCCTCGGCAGCGATGTCCTCGATCGAGGTCGCCAGGTACCCCTTGGTGGAGAAGAGCCGGTACGCCGCCTCGCACACCAGTGCCGGGGCGTCGCCTCGACGGATGCCGCTCCGGTACCCGCGCCGCTTGACAGACGTCATCATCGGTATCATACTCTGGATCTATCTTATTAGATTGCAGATCTACTCTGCCGGCTCTGCGGGGTGATGGATCGTGTCCAATGGTGAAGGCATCCGACGGAGTGAAGGGCGGACGCTGGACGGGTCGGTTCGCTCCCGCAGGGGCCGGCGACTGGCATGCCTCTTCGCCGTGATGGCGGCTGTGTCCGCCGCCACATCGCCGCTGGCCGGGGCGGCGACGGCTGACGTCATCGTGCTCCCGGGCGCCACGTCGGCGGAGGGGATCGCCGCCGGGCGGGGATCGACCTTCTACGCCGGTGACCTCTTCACCGGCGACATCTTCCGGGGGGACCTGCGCCGGGGGACCGCCGAGACCTTCATCGATGCGCCGGCGGGCCGCCAGGCCACCGGGATGATCGTCGACGTGGCTCATCACGTCCTGATCGTCACCGGAGGCTTCACCGGCCAGGCGTACTTCTACGACCTCGACACGGGCGCCACTCTGGCCACGTACCAGCTCGCGGCGGCGGGGACGTCTCTGATCAACGACGTCACGCTGACGAAGGACGGGGCGTGGTTCACCGACACGTTCCAGCCGCAGCTGTATTTCGTGCCCATCACCTCGAAGGGGGTCCCCGGATCTTCCGCAGAGACCCTGACCCTCACCGGCCCAGCCGCCGACAGCAGCGGTCAGTTCAACCTCAATGGCATCCGGGCCGCGCCCAACGGCAAGACGCTGATCGTGGCGCACTCCGCCAACGGGGCGCTCTACACCGTCGATCCCGACACGGGCGCCAGCCAGACCATCACTGGGGTCAGCGTGCCCAACGTCGACGGCATCCTGTTCGAGGCCGGACGTCTGTGGGCGGTGCAGAACTTCAGCAACCAGGTCTCCCGGGTCCGCCTTAGTGCTGACCTCGCGTCGGGTGTGGTCGAGCAGGTCATCACCTCTGAGCTGTTCCAGGTGCCTTCCACGGCGGCCAGGTTCGGCAACCGGCTGGCTGTCGTGAATGCCAAGTTCGACACCGGGTTCCCGCCCACCGCCGGCCAGTACGAGGTGGTGGTGGTGGATCGCTGAGCCAAGACTCGGGCGGCCCCAGGCTGACCCGGAAAACGCCGGCGGATTCGCGCCGGCTAGACGAGTGACCGCCGGCAACACCCAGGAGCGTCGACGTGCCCGCCCAGGCGGGCCACGACATCACGCCCAGTCCCCGTCGTTCACCACGAACGACGGGGAAGGCACACAGAGGGCAGTTCGCGCGTTCAGCTGCTGATCCAACCTGGCGAGGCAAGTGAGGAGCTCCAGTTGCGCGGTGATCTGGTCGGCCGGCTGGCCGGGCGGTATCTCCGCCACCCCCCACCAGGCACGTCGCCCGTGACGCCGGTCCCTGTGCTGACCAGGGGGAACGGGCGATCGCCGGCGCCGGCCAAAGGTCGCGGGGAAACCTGCCGATAGGGCTCGGGAGGACGGAAGGAGGGAACGTGGCCGAACGGCGGGGGGCACGGTGGTGGAGGCTGGCTGCTGGCGCCGCGCTGGCGGCTGCCACGGCCGCCGGGTGGCCGTCGATCGCCGCCGGCGCGCACGACCTGGCCGACGAGACGCTGTCCCCGGTGACCCTTCCGGCCGTGACCCTGCCGTCCGTGACCGTGCCGCCGGTGTCCACGCCCGGGCTCACCACGCCCGCGCTGTCCACTCCGATCGCCGAGGTGCCCTCGCTCCCGGTGCCGTCGGTGACGCTCCCGCCCCTGGCCGTCGGCGGCGGCGTGGAAGCCCCGATCACCGCCCCGGTGGCCGCCACCGTCCCGCTGGCCATCCCCGGGGAGACGACGGGCCAGGCGCCCGTCGGCGAGCTGCCGGGGACGTCCGGGCCGGGCTCGGTTGGGCCGCCGGGCTCCGGCGTGCCCGCCGCCACTGCCGCCACCGCCGCCGTCGCCTCTGCGGCGACCGAGGTGGGGCCCCTCGGCGTGCGCCTCCGGCAGGCCGCCGCCGAGACGGTCGGCCGGCTCTCGTTCCCCCTCGGCCTGGCCGTCGCCATCGCCTGCTTCCTGCTCGTGCAGCACCGCCTGGACCGGGACGACCCCCGGATGACGCCGGTCGGGCCGGCCGACGACGAGCTGCTGGAGTTCTCGTGAGGGACTGCGCCGCCGCCCCCCACGACGCCCCGGGCGCCGACCTGGCGCCGCTCGGCCGCCGGCTGCTGCTCCTCCAGGTGCTCCGATTCCTCCTGGTCTCGCTGACCCTGGGGATCCCCGCCCTCCTGCCCGGGCCGTCCGGGGCGGACGCCGTCTCCGCCCTGGCGGGGTTGGGAGCCGTCTACGCCGTGGTCACCGGGGGGACGGAGCTCGTGCGCCGCCGGGTGCGCCCACACGGCCCGCTCGTTCTCGGCGGCCTCGTCCTCTTCGACGGCGTCTACCTGGCGTCCGTCCTGGCCCTCACCGGCGGGCCGGGGAGCGTCCTGGCGTTCCTGGTGCTGGTCCACGTCGTCGCCGTGACCCTCCTTCTGTCCTTCCGCACCGGGCTCAAGGCCGCCCTGTGGCACGCCCTCCTGCTGTTCGCCATGTCGTGGCTCCAGGGCGCCGGGGTGGTGGACGAGGGGCCGGGCACCAGCGCCGAGCAGGCAGCCGTGATCGTGACCGTCGCCCTGCTGCTCCTGGCCGTGGCCAGCGCCTGGTTCTCGTCGTTGAACGAGGGCCAGCTGCGCCGCGGCAAGACGGAGGCTCGCATCCTGGCCGGGATGGCGGGCTGCATGGCCGCGCTGCGGCACCCGACCGAGCTGGTGCACGCCCTGCTCGCGGCGGTGGCCGACGCGTTCGTGGGGCGCCGGACGGCGCTCGTGCTGCACGACGACGGTGGCGGCACCGCCCGGGCGTTCGTCCTCGCCGTGGGCGGCACTCTCGAGCAGGTGGCGTGCGGGCCGGCGCCGGGAGGCGAGGCACCGGTCGACGCCACGCCCACCCTGGCCCGCCGGCTGGTCGGTGAGAACCACGCCCTCCTGGCCGTCGCCCTGCCGGGCGCCGACAACGTGGTGGTCGTGCCCCTGGTGGCGGAGGGGCGCACCCTCGGCAGCCTGGCCGTCGAGTGGGGCGGCGGGCGGGGCACGCGGGTGTCGGCGGGGACGGTCACCCTGCTCGGCCAGCTCGCCGCCCACGCCGCGCTCGCCCTGCGCACCGCCGCCCTCCAGGCCGAGGTCGAGCGCCTGGCCCGCACCGACGCCCTGACCGGGCTGCCCAACCGGCGGGTGTTCCAGGAGACCCTGGCCCGGGAGCTGGCGGTGGCCGCCCGGCGGGGGACGTCGTGCGGTCTGGTCGTCCTCGACGTCGACCACTTCAAGGCGGTCAACGACACCCACGGCCACCAGGCGGGCGACGAGGTGCTGCGCCGGATCGGCGCCGTCCTCGCCGAGGCGTGCCGGGGGACCGACGTCGCCGCGCGCTACGGAGGCGAGGAGTTCGCCGTCGTGGTGCCCGACTGCACGCCGCCCGAGGCGCTGGCGGTGGCCGAACGGGTCCGCGCCGCCGTCGCCGCGTCGCCCGGCACCTTCCCCGTCACCATGAGCGCCGGGGTGGCCACCTACCCGGCCGACGCCGGTGACGCCGCAGGCCTGGTCGCCGCCGCCGACGCCGCCCTCTACCGGGCCAAGCGCCAGGGCCGGGACCGCAGCGTCCGCTTCCGTCGCCTCCGTACGCGTCCCGAGCGGCCGCGGTCGCGCGCCCTGCTGCGGGTGGTCTCTTCGTAGGCTGGTTCGTGCCCCGACGAGGAGGACGCCGATGAGCCCGGACATGCCGACGACGGACGAGGAGTGGCGCCGGAAGCTGTCGCCCGAGCAGTTCCAGGTGCTGCGCCTGAAGGGCACCGAGCGGCCCTTCACCGGCAAGTACGTGCACGCCAAGGACGACGGCATGTACCGCTGCGCGGCGTGCGGGGCCGCCCTGTTCTCCTCTGACACGAAGTTCGAGTCGGGCACGGGGTGGCCGAGCTTCACCGAGCCGGCGGTGGCCGACGCCGTCGAGCTCGTCGCCGACCGCAGCCACGGCATGGTGCGCACCGAGGTCGTGTGCCGGGCGTGCGGCGGCCACCTGGGCCACGTCTTCGACGACGGCCCGGGGCCCACCGGTCAGCGCTACTGCATCAACTCGGTGTCGCTCGATCTCGACCCCGACCCGTCGCCGGGCTCCTGACCCGGGCGCTCACGACGACGCCGCCGCCCCGGCGCCGTCGGCGAGCACGGCCACCGCCGCGTTGCGGCCGTTGGCGGCGATGACGCTCCCGCCCGGGTGGGTGGCCGCGCCGCACAGGTAGAGGCCGGGGACGGGCGTGCGGGGGCCGAAGCGGCGGTCCCACATCTGATCGGGGAGGCACTCGCCCTGGAAGATGTGCCCGCCGGTGAGGCCGACCCGCGCCTCGATGTCGGGCGGCCCGAGGACCTGGCGGTGCTCGACGACGTCGACCACGTCGGGGGCGAAGCGGGCGACCGACGCCAGCACCAGGTCGCCGATCTCCTCCCGGCGGCGCTCCCAGTCCCCCTGGGCCAGCTGGTAGGGCGCGTACTGGGCGAACACGCTCATGGTGTGGCGGCCGGGCGGGGCGATGCTCGGGTCGTAGGCGGTGTGGAAGTAGAGCTCGCACCAGGCGGGCGCCGGCTCGCCCCTGCGGGCCGCCTCGCTCGCCGCCTGGGTGTCGTCGATGCCGCCGCTGATCGTGACCATGGCCCGGTGCGGCTGGTCTGCGGTGGACGCCGCCGGAAACGTGGGCAGGCGCCGGAGGGCGCAGTTGAGCTTCACGGTGGCGCCCTCGCTGCGCCATGCCTCGACCCGCGCCCGCCACGCCGGCGGCACCTCGCCCTCGACCAGGGCGAGGGTCCGTTTGGGGTCGGCGTTGGAGACCACGGCCGCCGCCCGCACCAGCTCGCCGCCCTCCAGGCGCACCCCCTCGCCGGGGACGACCGCGCCGACCTCCACGCCCGCCGCCACCACGGCTCCCGCCTCGATCGCCGCCTGGGCCAGGGCGAACGAGACCCGCCCCGTGCCGCCCTCGACGTAGCCCCACACTCCGGGCGCACCCTCCAGCGAACCCATGCTGTGCAGGAGGTGGACGGCCGCCGTGCCCCGGTCGCGCGGTCCGGCGGCGCTGCCGATGACGCCCTGGCCGTGCAGGGCGGTCCGCAACCGCCGGTCGCTGACATGGCGCTCGACCACGTCGGCGATCGACGCCTCGAACACCACCTCCACCGCCTCCCGGTCACCCCCGAGCAGGGCCTCGATGTGGTGGCGCCCGGGCGAGTCGCCCAGCCAGGTGTCCCGCCCGCCGCCGCGCAGGGCGCCGCGGATGCGGGCGAACAGGTCCTCGTAGGCGAGGAACCCGTCGACGTCGCGGGGCGACAGGGCGGCCACCGACCGGGCCGTGCGCCGCCGGTCGTTCCACACCGTCAGCGACGTCCCGTCGTCGAACGGGCACCACAGGTGCGGGTCGGCGGGATGCACGCGGTAGCCATGGCGGCGCAGGTCCAGCTCGTCGATCACCAGCGGGTGCAGGAGGCCCACGAGGTAGGCGCACGGGCTCACCAGCCAGGCCGGGTCGGGGAACGGCTGCTCGAGGGTGCAGGCGCCGCCCAGGCGCTCTCGCCGCTCCAGCACCAGCACCGACCGCCCCGCCCGGGCCAGGTAAGCGGCGCACGTCAGCCCGTTGTGCCCGCCGCCGACCACCACGGCGTCCCACCGGCGGGCGGCCAGCTCGGAGACGGGCACCGGCGATCCCACCACCCCCAGGCGGCCCTGCACGTCCACCGGCCGACGCTATGCCGGCCGGCCCCGGGCGGCCCGGGCGGGACGGGGCCGTAGGCTTCACCCCAATGGCACGGATCCTCGACACCCTCGACACCTTCCAGGAGTACGGGCGCAAGGCCTTCATGGACACGCCCGTCATCCGCGAGTCCCGGATGAAGGAGATGTACGAGAGTGCCTATCCCGAGGTGTTCGAGGCGTTCTACGCCGGGGCCGGGGCGTCGGCCGAGGGCCGCTCGGCCGTGGTGCGCGAGCTCACCCTCGTCCGTGACCGGGCCAAGGAGGGTGGCGAGGTCCTGCAGCGGCTGATCCCCGAGGTCGAGGCGGCCGTGCGCGAGGCCCTCGGCGTGGCGCCCGGCCCCGAGCCGCTCCACGTCCTCATGATCGGCTCCTACTCGGCCAACGTCCTCGTCGGGCGGCTGGGTGACGACGTGGCCGTCTTCCACTGCCTCGAGTGGTTCCAGTCGGAGGAGGGCAGCCGCGTCCTCGTCGCCCACGAGGACGCCCATGCGTGGCACGAGACCGTGCTCGGCACCCGTCCACCCCAGGACGACGCGGCGTGGATGGCGTTCTCCGAGGGGCTGGCCAACCAGGTGTCGCGGGCCGTCGTCCCCGGCCGGCCCGACGACGACTACTTCTGGTTCGGCCACGAGGGGTTCGAGGACTGGCTGCCATGGTGCCGCGAGCACCGCACCGAGCTGTTCGCCCGCTTCCGCGACGAGCTGGACGCCGAGGGCACGGCCGAGACCTTCTTCGGGTCGGGGCTGGTGGAGAAGCGGTGGCGGGTCGGGTACTACCTGGCCGACGAGCTGGTGGGCGGGCTGGGGCGGCCCCTCCCCGAGCTGGCCGCCCTCACCGTGGACGAGGGCCGGGCCGCCGTCCGGGAGGCGCTGGCCGCCCTCGCCTGACCGCCGTCCCCGTCCCGGGATCTTTCCGGCCGGGAGCCGGTTGACCTGGCCCTTAGGGCCGGGTCTTTACTGGGTAGAGAGACGGTGGTCGACCCGGCGAAGGGCCGGGTGCCGCTGCAACGGAGGTGAACCCATGTCGATGAACGGTGGATGCTCGTGCGGGTGCAGCGAGATGACCACGCTGACCGCTGCCCAGGAGCCCTGTGGCTGTGGGTGCGAGTGCTGCGGCGAGGCCACGAAGAGCCGTGACGAGGAGATCGCGGAGCTCAACACCCTGCGCCAGTCGATCGAGAAGCGCCTGGCCGAGCTCGAGGGCGCGGCCAGCTAGTCGGCGGGCCGGCGGAGCCACCGCCGGCCGCAAGGCCGCCGCCTCCGGGGCGGCGGCCTCTTCGCGTGGACGCCCCGGTGGCGAGTGACCGATCAGCCGCCGGTGGCCGGCGGGACACGCGAGCGCCGGGTCAGCTCCGGCCGCGTCGCTGCGCCCGCCCCCGGCCCGAGTGACCGATCAGCCGCCGGTGGCCGGCGGGACACGCGAGCGCGGGTCGGCTCCGGCCGCGTCGCTGCGCCCGCCCCCGGCCCGAGTGACCGATCAGCCGCCGGTGGCCGGCGGGACACGCGAGCGCCGGGTCAGCTCCGGCCGCGTCGCTGCGCCCGCCCCCGGCCCGAGTGACCGATCAGCCCCCCGTGGCCGGCGGGGCACGCAGGTGCGGTCCCCTCGGCGGGCAGGCGCCGGGTCAGCTCCGCCCGGGCGCCGACGAGGCGACGGCGGGCATGGCCACGTCCAGGCGGTAGCCCCGTCCCGGGCTCGGCCGCAGGGCGGCGCCGCACGGGCCCAGGCGCCGGCGCAGGCGGGTGATCGTCGCCTCCAGCAGGTGGGGATCGGCGGCCGAGGAACCCCACAGGCGCTGGAGGAGCAGCGAGCGGGGGACCACGGCGCCGGGGCGCTCGGCCAGCAGCGCGAACACGGCCTGCTCGAGCGGGGGCAGCTCGGCCACGCGGTCGCCCAGGTCGACGGCGAAGCCCTGGACGACGACCTCCACGCCGGCGAGCACGATGCAGCGCCGGCGCGGCTCGAGGCGCTCACTGAGGGCCCGGACCATGAGGCCGAGGCGACCGACCGCCGGCTCCACGGGGTCGCCGACGCCCTCGTCGCGGGCGGCGCCCGCGCACACGCCGCCCACGCATGTCGCCACCACCGAGGCGTTGAACGCCCGCCGCAGGGCGCCGTCACGGCCGGCGCCGGCGGCGATGGCGAACAGGTTCTGCACGGCCGGGGCGCTGGTGAAGGTGACGGCGTCGACCCGGCCGTCGCACGCCGCCTCGACCAGGCGCAGGGCGGCGGCGGTGTCGTCCGGCATGCGCCACCGGTAGACGGGCACCTCCACCACGTCGGCGCCCGCCGCCCGCAGGGCGTCGGTGATGTCGTGCGCCTCCGCCCCCGCCTCCTGCACGGCGACCCGCCGTCCCTGGAGCGGCTCGTCGAGGAGCAGGGGCAGCAGCTGGTCGAGGCGCTCGTTGGGCGACGTCTCCCACACGGTGAGCCCGGCGGCCTGCACGGCGGCCGACGACTTGGGCCCCCGGGCCACGACCCGGGCCGGCCCGAGGGCGTCCAGCAGGGGCCCGCCCATGCCCCAGGCCTGGGCCGTCTCCAGCCACGCCCGCATCCCGATGCCGGTGGTGGCGACGAGGTAGTCGGGGGGCCGGGCCGCCACCGAGGCGGTCGCCTCCCGGAGGGCGTCGTCGCAGGCCAGGTACTGGGTGGCGATGCTCGGGCCGTGCTGCACGCGGGCGCCGCGGCGGCGCAGGAGCTCGGCCTGGTCCTCCCAGCGACGGTCGGCGGTGATGCCGATCGTGTAGCCCTCCAGCGGTCCCAGTCCCACCCGCCCAGGGTGGGCCGAGCCCGTTTCCGGGTCGTTTCCGGCGCGCGGGGTCGCCGGTGAACTCCTTCTGACCGGTTCCTGACGCCCGGTGCGGCTCACATCGGCTCGATCCGCACGGCCGCCTGCTTGTAGTTCGGCTCCCGGGAGATGGGGTCGAACTCGTCGACGGTGAGCCGGTTGGCGCAACGCTCGTCGTAGTGGAAGGGGACGAACACCTCGCCCTCCCGGATGATGGCGGTGACCCGGACCAACAGGTCGTCCACCACGCCCCGCCTGGAGGCCAGCCTCACCTTGTCGCCCGACCTGAGGCCCAGTCGCTCGGCGTCGGCCGGGTTGACCTCCACCCACGCCTCGGGGGCGAGGTGCTCCAGCACCGCGATGCGGCCCGTCTTGGTGCGGGTGTGCCAGTGCTCGACGGTGCGCCCGGTGTTGAGCAGGAACGGGTAGCGGCGGGTGGGTGCGTCGCTGATCGGCTGGGGGGTGACGCACCACAGCTTGGCCCTGCCGCCGGGCAGGCCGAACCGGCCGTCGGCGTAGAGCCGGGGCGTGCCGGCCACGTCCTCCGTCCCCGGCGGGCACGGCCACTGCACGCCGCCCGCCGCGTCGATGCGGTCGTAGGTGATGCCGCTGTAGTCGCACAGCCGCCCGGCCGACACCCGGGCCCACTCGGTGAAGGCGTCCTCCGGCGTCGTCCAGCCGCCGTAGATCTCCTGGTCGAGGCCGAACGCCTGGGCCAGGGCCAGGAAGATGTCGAAGTCCGACCGGGCCAGGCCCGGCGGCTCCACCGCCTTGCGCACCCTCGACACCCGCCGCTCGGCGTTGGTGTAGGTGCCCTCCTTCTCGCCCCACACGGCGGCGGGGAGCACGACGTCGGCCAGATCGGCCGTGGGGTTGGCGAAGCCGTCCTGGACGACGAACAGGTCGAGGTTGCGCAGGGCCTGCTCCAGGCGCAGGCGGTTGGGGAACGACACCACCGGGTTGGTGGCGATGACCCACAGGCCCTTGATCGTCCCGTCGAGGACCCCGTCGACGATGTCGGGGTAGGCGCGGCCGCGCCCGGTGGGGAGGCGGTCGAGGGGGACGCCCCACAGGGCGGCGATCTCGGCTCTCGCCGACTCGTCCTCCCACGGCCGGTAGCCGGGCAGGCTGGAGGTGGCACCCGACTCCCGGGTCCCCATGGCGTTGCACTGGCCGGTGATCGAGAACGGGGCCGCGCCGGCGCGGCCGATGTTGCCGGTGATCAGGCACAGGTTGTTCAGCAGGTTGACCGTCTCGGTGCCCTGCACCGAGTGGTTCACGCCCATGGTCCAGGCCACGAACCCCCGCTCGGCCCGCCCGAAGGCGAGGGCGGCGGTGCGGATGTCCTCGGCCGGCACGCCGCAGTCGGCGGCCACCCGGTCGAGGTCGAAGGCGGCGACGTGGGCGGCCAGCTCCTCGAAGCCCTCGGTGTGGGCGGCGACGTACTCGTGGTCGACCAGGCCCTCGTCGATGATCACCTTGATCATCCCGTTGATCAGGCTGATGTCGCTGCGGGGCCGCACGGCCAGGTGGAGGCCGGCGACCATGGCCGTCTTGGTGACGCGGGGATCGACGACGATCACGGTGGCGTCACGGTTCTCCAGGACGCGGGGCGCCAGCAGCGGGTGGTTGTCGGCGATGTTGGCGCCGACCAGGAGGATGCAGTCGGCCGTCTCCAGGTCGGCGTAGGCCCCGGGAGGGCCGTCGCTGCCGAAGCTGCGCTTGTAGCCGGCGACGGCGCTGGCCATGCACAGCGTGGTGTTGCCGTCGTAGTGCCGCAGGCCCAGCCCGGCCCGCACCAGCTTGCCCAGGGCGTAGAACTCCTCGGTCACCAGCTGGCCGGTGCTGATGACGGCGACCGCCTCCGGCCCGTGCTCGGCCAGCAGGCGGCGGAACCCCACGACGGTCGCCCCGATCGCCTCGTCCCAGGTGGCCGCCTCCTGCGGGCCCCCCTTGGTGCGGCGCATCAGCGGCGTGGTGAGGCGCCCGTCGGCGGTGATCGTCTGGTGCTCGCACAGGCCCTTGGGGCACAGGCGCCCGGCGTTGACGGGGTGGTCGGGGTCGCCCTGGACGGCCACCGCCCGGCCGTCCTTCACCCCGATGTACATGCCGCACCCGACGGCGCAGTACCCGCACGTCGTGCGCACCCAGCGGTCGGCGGCGCGGGTCTCGTGGAGGGGGCCGAACCGCTCGTCGGCGGCGTACGGGCGGGTGAGGGTCATCGTCCGGCGAAGAAGCTGCCGGCCACCCGGAAGGGCACGACGGTGACGTAGAAGAGGTAGCGACCGGCCAGCTCGCCCAGGGCGACGACGGCCAGGGCCGTCGCCAGGCGGCCGCCGGCGGACGCTCCCGCCAGCGGGACGGTGGCCGTCCACGCCAGCAGGGCGAGGGTGGTGAGCGACGCGGCGACGCGGGCGGCCACCAGCTGGCGGAACCGGCCGAGGAGGACGGCGGTGCCCCGGTACTGGCGGTCGGTGCGTCCTCGCACCTCGTCGCGCAGGTGGAGAAGGGCGCCCAGCTGGGCGGCGGTGCCGGCGACGGCCACGACCATCAGCCCGGCCACCAGCCCCGGGCCCAGGCCGCCCCGGTCGAGGCACAGCAGGGCCAGCAGCGGGCCGGTGGCGACGGCGGTGGCGAAGAAGCTCACGATCGTCCGCGGCGAGTTCCACACCGGCCTGGCCGGGACCAGGTACAGACGGCCGCTGGCGTAGACGCCGGCGACCCCCAGGGCGACGGCGGCCCCGCCCAGGGCCAGCCGGGTGCCGCCTCCGGTGCCGCCCCACTCCCAGGCGGCCGCGTAGGCGAGCGAGGCGCCGGAGAAGGCCGAGAGCAGGGCGACCTCCCGGCTCAGCCACGAGGTGCGCAGGTTGCGGAGCGCCTTGAGGGCGGAGGCGGGGCGGCCCAGGTGCAGCAGGGACGCGGCGAGGGCCACGGCGCCGGCCAGGGCGGCGCCCACCGCGCCTCCGGCCAGCCGGCCGGCGGGAGCCCCTCCCGCCGCCTCGACCGCCACGGTGGCGGCCACCGTCCCGAGCGAGAGCTGGGTGAGGAGGGTGAGGGCCACGAGCGGCCAGTGCGGGTCCTCGGGCTCCACCGAGTGGTCGGTGGCCGCGGCCAGCTCCGGGAGGCCGGGCGGCACCACGATGCGGGTGGTGGAGAGCGTGATGCCGGCCGGCGGCAGGCCGGGGGCGTCGGCGCCGGCGTGGTCGGCCCGCCAGGCGGCGACGTTGACCGGTTCGACGGTGATGGCCCTGGTGGGGCAGGCCAGCACGCACGCCGGGCTCTCGCCCGCCTCCAGGCGGGGCAGGCACAGGTCGCACTTGGCCACGACCTTGGTCGCCTTGTCGTAGACCGGCACCTCGTAGGGGCAGTTCCAGATGCAGTACTGGCAGCCGATGCACTCGGCGGCGTCGTGGCGGACCACGCCGTTGTGGAGCTTGGTGTAGGCCTGGGTCGGGCAGCCGGACAGGCAGGTCGGCTCCAGGCAGTGGTTGCACGCCATCGACAGGTTGAGCCGGCGGGTCTTCGGGAAGGCCCCGCCCTCCAGCTCCCCCACCCTCCGCCAGGCGCCGTCCACCGGCGTGGCGTTCTGCTCGGCGCAGGCCACCTCGCACGAGTGGCAGCCCACGCAGGCGTCCATGGCGAAGCCGAACCGGTACTGCTCGCCGGCGTCCAGCGGCAGCAGCTCGGGCCCGTCCTGCCCGATGCCGGTGAGGCGCCGCAGGCGGTCGACCACGGGGTCGACGCCGGGCGGGTCCTCCAGGATCGTCACCGGCGCGCCGTCCCTCCGGGCCGGTGCGCCCGGACGTCGCCGACGGGCCGGCCTGCCGGGCCGGTCACGGGACGGCGACCTCGATCCGCCCTGCTCGCTCCCGCACCAGGTAGACGGGCAGGGCCACCGACGGGTCGTCGAGGCACAACCCGGTGCGCAGGTCGAAGCTCTGCTTGTACATGGGCGACGCCACCTTGGGCACGCCGCCGCGCGAGCCGACGATGCCGCGCGACATCACGTTGGCGCCGCTGAACGGGTCGGCGTTGTCCACCGCGAACAGCTCGCCGGGCGACGTGCGGAAGATGGCGACCTGACGGCCGCCGACGAGGGCGCACACGCCCCGGTCGTCGACCAGGTCGGTCGCCGGGCAGACGCCCACCCACGCCCCGGTCGCGACGGAGGTCGGCTCCAGGGTTGCGGTCATGACAGCACCACCTCCTGCTTCTCGTGGGGAAAGGCGGGCCGGCGCTGGCCCCGCTCGGCGACGAAGACGACGTTGGGATCGGGCTCGTCGGAGTTCACGAAGGTCCGGAAGCGCCGCATCCTCTCCGGGTCCTCGACGGTGGCCCGCCACTCGCAGCGGTAGCTCTCCACGTGGCGGGCCATGTCGGCCTCCAACTCCTGGGCCAGGCCCAGCACGTCGTCGACCACCACGGCGCGCAGGTGGTCGATGCCGCCCTCCAGCTTCTCCAGCCACACCGACGTGCGCTCCAGGCGGTCGGCCGTGCGGATGTAGAACATCAAGAAGCGGTCGATGTAGCGGACCAGCGTCGCCGAGTCGAGGTCGGCGGCCAGCAGGTCGGCGTGGCGGGGGCGCATGCCGCCGTTGCCGCACACGTAGAGGTTCCAGCCCTTCTCGGTGGCGATGACGCCGAAGTCCTTGCTCTGGGCCTCGGCGCACTCGCGGGTGCACCCCGACACCGCCGACTTGATCTTGTGGGGGGCCCGCAGGCCCCGGTAGCGCAGCTCCAGCTCGATGGCCATGCCGGTCGAGTCCTGCACGCCGTAGCGGCACCACGTGCTGCCGACGCACGACTTCACCGTGCGCAGGGCCTTGCCGTAGGCGTGGCCCGACTCCATGCCGGCGGCGATCAGGCGGGCCCAGATGGAGGGCAGCTGGTCGACCCGGGCGCCGAGCAGGTCGATGCGCTGGCCGCCGGTGATCTTGCAGTACAGGCCGAACTCCCTGGCCACCTCGCCGATGGTGATCAGCTGGTCGGGGGTGATCTCGCCGCCCGGCACGCGCGGGATCACCGAGTAGGTGCCGTCGCGCTGGATGTTGGCCAGGAAGTGGTCGTTGGTGTCCTGGAGGGGCGCCTGGCGGGGCTCGAGGATGTAGCCGCCGTTCACGCCGAGGGTGGCGAACATGGAGGCGACGGCCGGCTTGCAGATCTCGCAGCCCAGGCCCCGCCCGTGGTGGGCCAGCACCTCGGAGAACGACGTGTAGCGGTTGACCCGCACGATGTCGAACAGCTCCTGGCGGCTGTGGTCGAAGTGCTCGCACAGGTGGTTGCGGACCTCGACGCCCTTCTTGCGCAGCTCGCACTTCACCAGCTCGGTGACGAGGGGGACGCAACCGCCGCACCCCGTGCCGGCCGCCGTGCACGCCTTGACGCCGGCGACGTCGGCCACGCCTCCCGCCACCACCGCTCGTATGGCGCCCTTGGAGACGCTGTTGCACGAGCACACGGTGGCGGTGTCGGCCAGGGCGTCGACGCCCACCGTCGCCGCGCCGGCCCCGGTGGACTCGGGCAGGACCAGCTGGCCGGGACGCTCGGGCGTGGGCATGTCGCCCCTCGCCATCTGCACCAGCGTCTGGTACATCGAGGCGTCGCCCACCAGGATCCCGCCCAGCACCCGGGTGCCCGTGGAGTCCACCACCAGGCGCTTGTAGACGTTGGAGACGGCGTCGGAGAACACGATCGACTCGGCGCCGGGGGTGGCGGCGAAGGCGTCGCCGAAGCTGGCGACGTCGATCCCCATCAGCTTGAGCTTGGTGGACAGGTCGGCGCCCGCGAACACGGTGTCGCCCCCGAGCAGCCGGTCGGCCACCACCCGGGCCATCTGGTAGCCGGGGGCGACCAGCCCCCAGATGCGGCCGGCGGCGATGGCGCACTCGCCGATGGCGAAGATGGCGGGGTCGGACGTGCGGCACGCCTCGTCCACCACCACGCCGCCCCTCTCGCCCACCTCGAGGCCGGCGGCCCGGGCGAGCTCGTCACGGGGGCGGATGCCGGCGGAGAACACCACCAGGTCGATGGCCAGGTCGTCGGCGTCCTCGGCGGCGAAGCGCATGGCGGCCACCCGGCCGTCGGGGCCGGCCACGATGTCGGTCGTCGCCATCCCCGTGTGGACGTGCACGCCCAGGTCCTCGATGCGCCGGCGCAGGGCAGCGCCACCCCCGTCGTCGACCTGCACCGGCATCAGCCGCGGCGCGAACTCGACGACGTGGGTCTCCAGGCCGAGGCTGCGGAGGGCGTTGGCCGCCTCCAGCCCGAGGAGCCCGCCGCCGACCACGGCGCCCACCCGGCACCCGGCGGCGTCCGCCTTCAGCGCCTCGAGGTCGTCGAGGGTCCGGTAGACGTGGCATCCGGGCAGGTCCTTTCCGGGAACGGGCGGCACGAAGGGGTACGAGCCGGTGGCGAGCACGACGGCGTCGTAGGCGATGGCCGTCCCCTGGCGGGACACGACCTTGCCGGCCTCCCGGTCGATGGAGGCGACGGCGTCGCCCACGTGGACCTCCAGCCCGGCCGACTCGAAGAACCCGGGGGCGACGAGGGACAGGTCGTCGGCCGAGGTGCCGTTGAACCACGAGCTGAGTCCGACCCGGTCGTAGGCGGGGCGGGCCTCCTCGCAGAAGGTGACGATGTCCCACTCGGCGGTGGCGCCCCGCTCGACCAGCAGCTCGAGCAGCTTGTGGCCGACCATGCCGTTGCCGGCCACGACCAGGGTGCGGCGGTCCTTCACGAGGTGACCGCCGCCAGGTGGATGGCCGCGCCGGCGACCCCGTCGGCGATGACGGGGCCGACGGCTCGACGCGCGCCCGCACCGGCGGAGGCCGGCGGGGGGCTGGGGGCGAGCCACGGCGGGCAGCCGGTGCGGGCACGTGCGCGTCGTACGGCCATGGGTCACAGCCAACCGCACGGCTGTGTTCCGGCCGTTGCCTCCGTGTCAACGGACCACGACGAACCGCTGACGGCCGCCCGCCCCCGGCGTGCGGGGATTGGAACCCACTCGTAACAATCGGGCTTCGCCCGGGCCGGGCGCTGACGCGCCGAAGGCGCCCCGCAGGGCGCCTTCGGGCGTTCGGAGGCGGTTCAGGCGGAGGTCAGACGTTGCCCCGCCAGGCGCCGGTCTCGGCGCCGCGCGACTCGATGAACTTCTTGAACCGCTCGAGGTCGCCCTCGACCCGGCGGTCGATGATCCCGAGGGCGTCACCGGCCTTCTCCTTGAGCCCCTCGGTCTCGTAGTCGATCTGGAGCTCGATCTCGGTCCGCTGGGGGCCGGCCTGGCGGAAGCTGACCGCCCCGGCGTTGGTCTTGCCGCCGATGGCCTGCCAGGCGATGCGGGTGTCAGGGGTCTGGTCGACGATCTGGGCGTCCCACTCGCGGCGGGTGCCACCGATCTCGGCGACCCAGTGGAGGCGGGTGTCGTCCAGCTGGGTGACGGACTCCACGCCCTCCATGAACTCGGGGAAGTCCTCGAACTGCGTCCACTGGTTGTAGACGGTGGTCACGGGAAGATCGACGGTGATCGACTTGCGCACGGTACCCATCGGGTGCACCTCCGTTGGTGTCGGGTGGGACGTTCGGGTGGACTCGGGTTCCTACCCGCCGGTGCGAGCCGCTATGCGGGATAGGCCCGGGAATCCAGGCCGTGGCGGAAGGTGATGCTGATGCGGGGGCCGGCCTGCGCTACCTTGGGGACGGTGTGCTGCCAGCGGCGCTGGCAGGCGCCCCCCGTCACCAGGAGGTCGCCTCGGCCGAGGTGGAAGGTGAGCGTCCGGCGCCCTCCCGCCGGCCCGTCGCGGTTGTGCGGTGCGGGGCGCAGCAGGAAGGCCCGGGGCTGGCCGACGGAGACGATGGCGACCACCGGCTCGGCGATCTCCCGGGCGATGTGGTCCCCGTGCCACGCCACGCTGTCCCGGCCGTCCCGGTAGAGGTTGAGGCCCATGGAGTCCAGATCGACGCCGTAGCGGGCCGACAGGACGGCGCGCATGCGCTCCAGCACGGGCGGGTCGAGCGGAAGGCCCGACTCGGCCCGCCACCACGACGTGAGGCGCGGCTCCTCCACCACCTGCCCGTACATGTGCCGCCGGCGCTGGTCCCACGCCTTCGAGGCGACCAGGTCGGCGAACAGCCGGTCCGAGCTCGCCACCCATCCGGGCTGGTGGTCGACCCACGACGTGGGGTCGAGCTGCACTCGGGCCAGGCCCTCGAACGACTCGTCGACGTCGACGCCGGCGTCGGGCCCGGCGTCGAGCAGCGAGGGCTGGAACGCGAGCTGCGGCGACTGGCGGGGTCCCATGGGGACCACCCAATCTACCGGCGATGCGACCGTTCTCCGGACGCGATCCGCCGGATAGCGGCGTTCTGCGTCCAGAGAACGGGACGGGCGCGGCTACGCCGGGACGAGGCCTCCGCCGACCGGCTCGATGCCGAGGTCGCGGTAGGTGACGAGGGCCAGGTAGGGGATGCCCTTGGCTGTGAAGTAGGCGGCCGCGACTTCCCCCCGGTCGACCAGGGTGGCCGCTCCGACGACGGTGGCGCCGAGGGCGACGATGGCGTCGTGGGCCTTCTGGACCGACCCGCCGGTGGTGACGGCGTCGTCCACCAGGAGGACCCGCGTCCCGGCCCCGACCCGGGCACCCTCCACCAGCCGGTCGGTGCCGCGGCCCTTGGGCTCCTTGCGAACCACGAACCACTCGGCTCCCGACAGCAGGGCGATGCCGTGGGCCAGGTGGTCTGCGCCCATGGTGAGCCCGCCCACGGCGTCGAACTCGATGCCGTCGACCGCCTCCAGGAACGCCCGGCAGGCGACCTCCAGGTCGGCGCCGCGCGACAGGGCGGCCTTGCCGTCCACGAAGTCCCGGCTGAGCTGGCCCGACCGCAGCACGATCGGCTCCTCCAGGCGCAGCAGCCCCCGGGCCCGCACGATCTCGACGACCTGGTCCCGCAGGCTGGCCATGGGTGCTCCCGTCATCTCGCTGCGCCATGCTTGCACGGATGGCGCCGACGCCCGTCTACCTGGAGGTCGGTGCGAAGAAGGTGTTCGCCTGCTCGCTGGACTGGCCCGGGTGGTGCCGCGCCGACCGGACGGAGGAGGCGGCCCTGGAGGCCCTGGGCGCCTACGCCGGCCGGTACTCGGCCGTGGCGGCCGCCGCCGGCGTGCGCTTCCCGTCGACGGCCGGCCGCAGCTTCGACGTGGTCGAGCGGGTGAAGGGGTCGGCCACCACCGACTTCGGGGCGCCGGGCGAGGCGGCGTCCGCCGACGCCGAGCCCCTCACCGCCGCCCGGGCGGAGCGGCTGGCGTCGCTCGTCGAGGCGTCGTGGGTCGTGCTGGCGGCGGTCGCCGGGTCGGCGCCGGCCCAGCTGCGCAAGGGCCCACGGGGCGGCGGGCGGGACCGGGACGGGATCGTGGCCCACGTGGCGTCGGCCGAGTTCGGCTACGCCCGCAAGCTCGGCGTCCGCCACAAGGCTGCCGACGACCCCCTCGCCGCGCCCGAAGCGGTGGAGGCGCTGCGCGCCGAGGTCCTGGAGGCGTTGCGCTCGGCGCGGAAGGGCGAGCCGCTGGTCGACAACGGGTGGCTGCCCCGCTACGCCGCCCGCCGCTTCGCCTGGCACGCCGTCGACCACGCCTGGGAGATCGAGGACCGCTCCGAGCCCGGCTGACGATGGCAGAGGAGACGCATGCTGCGGCGGTCGTCGGCCGGGCCGGGCGCCGACGCCGTGGTAGCGGTCGTGGCGTGGCCGTCGCCGGGGTGCAGGGGCGGTCGCGACGAGGAGGCCCGGGTGAGTCGTCGGGCGCCCCGGCCAGCAACCGGTGTCGGTCCCCGACGCAGGGCGCCTGCCGTCAGGGGCGGCGGTCGGCCTCGGCGGCGGCCTTGAGCCGGGCCAGCGTGGACCTGACCCCGTCCTCCATGTCGGCCCGCCGGTCGGTCACGCCCGTCGTCACCTTGGTGAGCCAGCGGGAGAACGGGCCGAGCGGTTTGTCCATCTCGAACGATTCGATGACGAGGGTGCCGCCGTCGACGGCTTCGAAGCGGTACCGCCACTCGGTCTTGGAGCTGAGCGTCCGGAAGGCGAAGCTGCGGCCCGGCTCGGCCTCGGTCACCTCACAGGTCGTGGACCACTTCGACCTCCCGCGCCGGTTCCGGCCCTTGAACCGGGCACCCACGACGGCGCCGGTGGCACCGTCGATCCACTCGCCGCCCTCGTTCTCCGGGCTCCACTCGCCCATCCGGGTGATGTCCGTGACCATCGACCACAGCACCGCCGGGTCGGCGCCCACCGTCACGCTGGCCTGGCCCGTCCGCCCGTCACCCGTCATGGCGCCCCCCACGCTCCCGGACGCTACGCCTCCGTCGTCGGGCGCGGCGGGGTCACGCCGGGTCCGGGTGGGCGCGTGACGCGCCTCCGCCGTTGCGGGCTTCGGCCGGCGGGGGCGGGGTCCGGC
>Ga0247717_1000135_pt1 | contig 22612 bp, 27 predicted proteins | sample 24E_NmetaG_FD_189047 | JGI IMG/M metagenome (GOLD analysis project Ga0247717, IMG submission 189047) | Soil microbial communities from hillslope of Landscape Evolution Observatory, University of Arizona, Oracle, AZ, United States - 2-4-E_N | ecosystem: Engineered > Artificial ecosystem >... | reverse complement strand
TTATAAGGCACCCCGCCTTCGGAGCGCTTGCACCCGACGTCCGCCCACGGCCGGTCCGTTTCCGGTCGAGGGCGTTCCGAGCGGAAAGGCGGGCTCCGGCCCGACCGATGCGAACCCGACGGGCTCCGGCTCGCGGGCATCGTTCCCCGGCGACGCGTCGCGGAGCACCGGTGATAACCATGATCCGACCCCGCATGATCCAGCGGTACTGCCCGTCGTGCAAGAAGCACACGGAGCAGGAAGTCGAGCGCGTGAAGAAGCGCAAGGCGAGCGAACTGAAGCAGGGCCAGCGGCGTTTCCGCCGCGTCACCTCGGGTTACCGCGGTTTCCCGCGCCCCAAGCCCGAAGGCCGCGAAAAGGCCACGCGCCGCGTCGCGCTCCGCTACCGCTGCAAGGCCTGCAAGAAGGCGAACCAGGCCCCGTGCCTGCGCGCGAAGAAGTTCGAGCTCAAGGAGTGAGACGATGCCGCGCCAGACCACCTCCAAGTTCGTCAAGGCCAAGTGCCCGGACTGCTCGAACGAGCAGGTCGTTTTCAACAAGCCCGCGATGGTCGTGAACTGCCTCGTCTGCGGGGCCGTTCTCGCCGAGCCCGCGGGCGGCCTCGGCAAGTTCCGCGCGGAGCTTGTCGGCGAAGTCCAGTAGGCCTTCGCGTTCCCCGGTCCTCGCGACCGGGGCTCTCTTCTCTCCATTTCATGCCCCGAGCGCGCGCTTGGCCGCGTCACGACGCCGCGACGAGCGCGGCGCCGCACTCCGCGCACAGGGCGGCGTCGGACGGGATCGCGGAGCGGCACGCATCGCAGAAACGGGTCGGGGCGCGCGCGACGGTCATCCGCCGGCGCTTCGCGCGCCGCGTGACCACTCCGGCCACGGCCGTCGATCCGCCCGCCACCGCGACCATGACGCCCGCGGCGGCCCAGAGCCTCGCGCCGACGTATTTCGGGTTCATGATCCCGTACTCGCGGAATCCGGGACAACCCGGGTTCGTGTAGCACTCCAGGATCGCCCGCGCCTCGACCTCGGCCAGGGCGAGGAGCAGGAGTCCCGCGAGGAAGGCGGCGACGCCCGCGGCGACGAAGGGGCGCGACATCGCGGGGGGCGTGGGCGGCGCGCGGGATCAATCCGCGCGCACCGTGCGCGCATCGGGCCTTGCGCGGGCCCGGTTCGGCAAGCCGCAGGTATTTATACGACCCCGCTGTCTTGGAGCCATCCCCCGGGCCCGCGGCCCCGCCGTCCGCCCGGAGATTCACGCTCATCGAGGCTCTCGTCATGGTGAAGAAATCCAAGTTCCCGGAAGAAGGCGAACTCGTCGTCGGCACCGTCAAGGACGTCAAGGGCTTCGGCGCGTTCGTCAACCTCGACGAGTACCCCGGCCGCGAGGGCTTCATCCACATCGCGGAGGTCGCCGCCGGCTGGGTCAAGTACGTGCGCGACCACGTGCGCGAGAACCAGAAGGTCGTGTGCAAGGTCGTGCAGGTCGACCAGGGCCGCGGCCACGTCGACCTCTCGCTCAAGCGCGTCAACGACCACCAGCGCCGCGAGAAGATCAACGAGTGGAAGAACGAGCAGAAGGCCGACAAGCTCTTCGAGATCGTCGCGCAGCGCGCCTCCGTCCCCGTCGAGCAGGCCTGGGAGAAGTACGGCTTCTCGCTCGCCGAGAAGTTCGGCTCCATGTACCGCGCCTTCGAGGCCGCGGCGATGAACGAGGACATGCTCGTGGAAGAGGGCTTCGAAGGCCCCTGGACGACCCATTACATGGAGGTCGCGCGCGAGAACATCGCGATCCCCTTCGTCGTCATCAAGGGCTTCGTGCAGCTCGAGACCCCGAACCCCGACGGCATCGAGGACCTCAAGGCCGCGCTCGAGAAGGCCGGCGAGAGCGAGTTCGAGGACGTCGAGATCGCGATCCAGTACGTCGGCGCGCCCCGCTACCGCATCCGCGTGAAGGCCCCGGACTACAAGGTGGCCGAGGAGCAGCTCCGCGAAGCCGCGGACCGCGCGATCAAGATCATCGCGAAGCGCGGCGGCAAGGGCGAGTTCCAGCGCGGCGAAGCCGAGGCGTGAACGTGATCGAGCGGTGCCCGCAGGGCCACGGCTACACGCTCAAGGCGACGTGCCCGACGTGCGGCGCGAAGGTCGTGCGCGCGGGTCCCGCGAAGTATTCTCCGGAGGACCCTTATGGGGCCTACCGGCGCAAGCTGAAGCTCCTCGACCGGAGCGAGAAGGCGAGGTGACGCTCATGGACGAAGTCAACGTGACGTGGTTCGAGAGGCCCCAGCTCAAGGAGCCCATCTTCATCGAAGGCCTCCCCGGCGTGGGCAACGTCGGCAAGCTCGCGGCGGACCACCTCATCGAGGAGCTCGGCGCGAAGAAGTTCGCCGAGATCCACTCGCGCCACTTCCCGCCCCAGGTCCTCGTGCTCCCCGACGGCACGGTGCGGCTCGTGAACAACGAGCTGTACTACTACAAGGCCGAGAACGCGGAGCAGCAGGACCTCGTCATCCTCATCGGCGACTACCAGGGCCTCACGGCCGAAGGGCAGTACGTCCTCGTGGACGCCATCCTCGACCTCGTGGGCGGCCTCGGCACGAAGCGCCTCTACACGCTCGGCGGCTACGGCACCGGCAAGATGCAGGAGAAGCCGCGCGTCCTCGGCGCCGCGACCGACAAGGACCTCGTGAAGGAAATGAAGAAGCGGAACGTCGTGTTCCGCAAGAACGAGCCCGGCGGCGGCATCGTCGGCGCGAGCGGCCTCATCCTCGGCATGGGGAAGCTGCGCGGCATGCGCGGCGTGTGCCTCATGGGCGAGACGAGCGGCTACCTCGTCGACCCGAAGAGCGCGCAGAGCGTGCTCGAGGTGCTCTCGGCGCTCCTCAAGGTCAAGGTCGACTTCAGCGACCTCGAATCGCGCGCGGAGCAGATGGACAAGCTCGCGCAGCAGCTCAAGGAGCTGGAGAACGCGGCCGAGGCGCCGAGCGAAGAGGACCTCCGCTACATCGGGTGAAGGTTACGAGTCCTACGGCGTGATCGTCCTCAAACCCTGGCGTTCGGCTTCAGTGAGCATGCGTCGGTCATAGCTCACGATAGAAGCTTTGTGAAGCGTGGCCACGGCAAGGTAGCTCGCATCATACCCTGAGAGATGAGGCATCCAGGGGAATACGTGCCGCGCGGCGTTGTCATCGAGGTCGATTCCGTCCAAGATCTCGTCGAGCCGCCGGGCCCACCACTTCGCAGCTTCTCGTTTTGCTCCCGGGGCTTCGATATTGGATGCGAGAAGGTGCGCCATCTCGTAGCCGAGCAGCGCCGGGGCCCCGAAGGTCGACCCGCGCTGGACTTCCGCGACGTACCATGCGCGGAATGCTTCGCTTTCGATTTCCTCGAGAAAGAGCTTCGCGAGGGCGCTTGCATCCACCACGAAATCAATCGGGTCACCGGGAGCGCCCATCACGAAGCCTCCGGATCTGCTCGATCGAAGGAATGGAGGGTTTGCGGGCGACTCTCGCGAGCTTCGCGACGTTCTCCGCGACACGGGCCTTGCGCAGTTCAGCGGCGAGTCCCTTTCTGCAGGCTTCGCTGACGTTGATCCCGAAACGGCGCGCCTCAGCCAGGTCTTCCGCCTCGATGCGGACGGAAATCGTGGACACAAGGCCCTATGGAATGCCCGCATGTATATATCCGCTGTCCATATGTGGCGTCCATACGATGGACGGCCGCGGGCTATCGCCAAAATCAGGTTTGGCCGAATCCCGCGCGGGGCCGCGGCCCCCTAGGGCGGGCGGCGCGCAAGCGGGGCCTCCAGGGCCTCGAAGGCCGGGAGTGTCGCCGCCGCGCGGGATCGGATGGCCGTCATTCCTCAAGGACGGGATATGAACGCATCGGGAACGGACGTGTGCCGGACCCAGCGTCCCGGAAGTTCGCGCAAGCGCGCCCTCCGAGAGATGAACGCGGGTTTGGGTCGGGGGTCCAGGGGGCGGCAGCCCTGGTCAACGGGCGGAGTCCAGAGGAGGGGGCGGACAGCCCCCTCCTCTGGCACGGAGTCGCACAGCGCCGCAGCGCTGTGCGACGGAGCGCCCGCTGAAGGCCCCGAACCCAACTGTGCTAGTATCTCCGCGCTCCGCGCTCGAAGATCGCCCGCATCGCCTTGACGCCCGCCTCGGGCACCGCCTTCGCGCCGCCCGCCGCCTCCGCAAGGAGCACCACGCGCGCGAGGTGCTCGACGTGCTCCATCGCGCCCATCGCCTCGTCGAGCGTGCGGCCCACGGTGACGGCGCCGTGGTTCGCCATGAGCGCCGCGACGCCGGTCGCGCCGAGCGCGCGCGCGACGTGCTCGCCCACGGCCGCGTCGCCGGAGGGCGCGTAGTCCGCGCACGGCACCTCGCCGCCGAGGAACGCGAGCGATTCGTCGAGCACCGGCGGAATCGGCTTGCGCGCGACGGCAAAGGCGGAGGCGTGCGGCGGGTGCGCGTGCACGATGGCCTGAACGTCGGCGCGGGCGCGGTACACCGCGAGGTGCATGCGATGCTCGCTTGATGGCGGGAGGCCACCCACGTGGCGGCCGTCGGCGAGGACGACAACGGACAGCTCCTCGGGACGCAATCGGTCGTACGGCACCGCGGCGGGTTTCACGAGCATGCGGTCCCCCATGCGGACGCTGAGGTTGCCGCTCGTGGCGTGGTTGAGGCCGCGCTCGTACAGTCGGTTGCCGGCCGCGACGAGCGCGACCGCGCCGGTGGGCTCCATCGCGCGGGCGAGCGCGCCGCGAGGGCTTGAAACGTGGTGCCGCGCGAAGTCCTCGCGCGCGGTTTCCGGAACCTCCATCTTTATCAACATCCTCCCGCGTCCCCTGGGACGGTATCGTCATGCCCTGGATCGAGATCGTGAACGAGAGCGACGCCGTCGGCCCCGAGCGCGAGGCGTACGAGGCCGTCACCAAGCGCCGCGGCGCGCTCGCGCACATCTGGCAGGTCCAGGGCCTCCTCCCGGGCGCGCTCACGGCGAACCTCGATCTCTACGAGGCGCTCGCGTACCGCGAGCAGGGCCTCTCGCGCCGCGAGCGCGAGATGATGGGCCTCGTCGTGGCGAAGATGCTGAACGGCGGCTACGCGTTTACGCACCACGCGGACGCCCTCGGCCGCCACGTGAGCGAACCGGGCCTCGTCGCGCGCGTCGCGGGCGACTGGCACCAGGCGCCGATCACGCCGCGCGAGCGCGCGATCCTCGGATACGCGACGAAGCTCACCGAGTCGCCCTCGACCGTGACGGAGCGCGACGTCGAGGTGCTTCGCGAGGCCGGCCTCTCGGACGACCAGATCCTCGAGGCCTGCCTCCTGACGGGCTACTACAACCTCATCAACCGGGTCGCGCTCGGCCTCGGCGTGGAGCGCGACGACGCGGCCGCGCCGTACCGTTACTGATCAGGCCGCACCTTTAATAACGGCCTCCCCGATCGGCGCGGCGTCGCGGTGATCGGATGGAGTACCGGATCGAGAAGGACACGCTCGGCGAGATGAAGGTCCCGAAGGACGCCCTATGGGGCGCCCAGACGCAGCGGGCCGTCGAGAACTTCCCCGTGAGCGGTCAGCCGATGCCCGCGGACTTCGTCCACGCGATGGGCCTCGTCAAGCTCGCGGCCGCCCGCGTGAACCGCGGCCTCGGCCGCCTCGACGCGAAAGCCGCCGAGGCGATCGAGCGCGCCGCGCGCGAGGTCGCGGACGGCAAGCTCGACGCGCAGTTCCCGATCGACGTCTTCCAGACCGGCTCCGGCACGTCGTCGAACATGAACGCGAACGAGGTCATCGCGACGCGCGCGACCGCGATCCTCGGCTCGAAGGTCCACCCGAACGACCACGTCAACATGGGCCAGTCGTCGAACGACGTCGTCCCGACCGCGATGCACGTGGCCGCCGTCCTCGTCATCGAGAAGCAGCTCATCCCCGCGCTGAAGCACCTCCACGCCGCCCTCGACGCGAAGGCGCGCGAGTTCGACCCGATCGTGAAGATCGGCCGCACGCACCTCCAGGACGCGGTCCCGATCCGCCTCGGCCAGGAGTTCGGCGGCTACGCCACCCAGGTCGCGCGCTCGATCGAGCGCATCGAGGCGACGCTCCCGCACATGCGCGAGCTCGCGATCGGCGGCACGGCCGTTGGCACGGGCCTCAACGCGCACCCCGAGTTCGGGAGCCGCGTCGCGGCCGTGCTCACGCAGGCGACGGGCACGAAGTTCGTCGAGGCCAAGAACCACTTCGAGGCGCAGGGCGCCCAGGACGGCTACGCGTGGACCGCGGGCGCGTTCGCCGCGACGGCCGCGTCGCTCATGAAGATCGCGAACGACGTCCGCCTCCTCGCGAGCGGCCCCCAGGCGGGTCTCGGCGAGATCATCCTCCCCGCGGTCCAGCCGGGCTCGTCCATCATGCCCGGGAAGGTGAACCCGGTCATCTGCGAAAGCGTGGTGATGGCCGGCGCCCAGGTCACGGGCAACTGCCACGTGGTCGTGATGGGGGCGCAATGGGGCCAGCTCGATCTCAACACGATGCTCCCCGTGATGGCGCGCAACCTCCTCGAGAGCGCGCACCTTCTCGCGAACGCCTCGCGCATGTTCGTGGACCGATGCATCGCCGGCATCAAGGCCGACGAGGCGCGGTGCGAGAGCTACATCGAGAAGTCCATCAGCATGGCGACGGCGCTCAATCCCCTCATCGGTTACGAGAAGGCCGCGGCCATCGCGAAGGAATCCTACAAGACGGGCCGTACCGTGCGCGACCTCGCCTACGAGAAGTCGGGTCTCACGAAGAAGCAGGTCGACGACGCCCTCGACCCCCGCCGCCAGACGGAGCCCGGCGGCGAGGGCGCGGCGGGCGGCTGATCACAGCCTGTCGTGCGACTCCCGGTAGCCTCGCTCCGCGCTGCGGGCCTCCGACTTGGCCTCCCGAGCGACCTCGCGAGCCGTCTCGGCGGTCTTGCGGACGGCCTGGCGCGCGGCTTCCGGGTCGGCCTGCTCGGCGTAGCCCTCGAGCGCGCCCGAGGCGCCGGCCATGGCGCCGCCCACGCGGCGTTTCATGGACTCGCGAAGCTCGGCCGGCGATCGGCCGCGCATCTCCTCGCGCACGCCGCGCGCGGCTCGCGTCGCCCCTTGCCGCACGACCTCCATCGGATCCCGCCGCGCGTGCGCGGCGGTGTCGGTTGCGATCGCGCCCTGCCCGCCGCTCGGCATCTCGCTTTTCGCCTCGTTCGCGACGGCGCGCGCGGCGGCGGCGGTCTTCCGGGCCGCCATCCCGGCGGCGTGGGGGTCGAACCCCTCGGCGTATCCTTCGAGCGCGCCCGTCGCGGAGGCCGTGACTTTCGCGGCGGCCTCCTTGGCGCGTTGGCGGATCTCCTCGGGAGACCGACCCTTGAGCGCCTCGTCGAGGCGGCCCATCATGTCCTTCTTTCCCATGCCCTGCTCGTGCTCGAGGCGTTCCCAGCTTTCAGGCCGGGGATCGCCCACGTGCGTTCCCATTCTCCTTGGATGCTCGTCCATGTCGATACCTCACCTCGCGCCCGCGCCGGGCCGGTTGAATCGCTCGACGGGTCGCGTGATCGATCGGATCTCCTCGCGCGCGGCCGCCACGCCGCGTTCGACGCGCGCCTTCGCGCGGTCGATGCCACGGTTCGCGAAGGCGTAGGCGATCGCCGCGATGATGGCGTACACGAGTGCGAGCACGATCGCCCCCCAGGGGAACCCGAGGACGTCGTCGAGCACGCCCGCGAAGGCCGCCGTGAGGAGCGCGAACGTGGTGACGGCGAACAGCGCGGCCACCGCGTAGGCCGCGAGCGCGCGGCCGGCGCGTCGCGCGGCCGCCTTCGAGGTGGCGCGCGCCTCGTAGGCGACGGCCGAGGCCGCGCGCGACGCGCGGTCGGCCGCCGTTGCGACGGCATTCGCCGCGTCCGCAGCGCGCGCTGCGGCCGATTCGGCGGCCCGCGAGGCCGCGGCCTCGCCGCGCTCGACGAAGGAAGGGCCTGATTCCATTGTCTGCGTCGACCCGCCCGCGAAGCCCCCGAGCTCGACGCGGGCCTCCTGTGTGCGTTCGACGGCGGCGCCGACCACGGCGGGCAGGGACCCGTTCCGGGACTCCTCGGCGAATCCCTCGGCGGCCCCGCTCAAGGCGGCGAGCAGCTTTTCGGGGAGGGTCGCGTCCGGGTCGCGCATCCGCGCGTCTGTCGCAAGGCGGCGCTCTTCGTGCTCCCGGCGTACTTCGCGCTCGTCCATCGGACGACGCTCGCCACCGCGGTGGGGATGTACGTTGTGCCCGCGTCTTCGGTCCGGCAAGTGTTTTGGCCCGGGAACCGATGTCGCGGCGTGTCCCGCATCAGCACCGGCACGGGCGACGATGGAACGACGGGGCTCGTCGACGGGTCCCGCCTCCCCAAGGCGCACCTGCGCGTCGAGGCCGTCGGCGCGGTCGACGAGGTGAACGATGCCCTCGGCCTTGCCGCTTCCGCGGCCCCGCACCTCGGCTCGGCCCTCGCCGCCTTCCAGGAGGATCTGTTCGTCCTCGGCGCGGACCTCGCCACGCCGGGCGACAAGGACGGTCCGATGCGTCTCGGTCCCGACGCGGTCGAGCGTGTCGAACGCGAGACCGACCGTCTCGAAGCCGAGCTCCCGCCGCTTCGCCACTTCATCCTGCCGGGCGGAGCGGAGCCGGCCGCCCGCCTCTTCGTCGCGCGGGGTCTCGCGCGGCGGGCCGAGCGCGCCGTGTGGCGTCTCGCCACCGAGCAGTCCGTGAATCGGTATGGGCTCGTCTACCTCAACCGATTGAGCGACATGCTGTTCCTCCTCGCCCGCGCCGAGAACCGCCGGGCCAGCGTGGCCGAGCCCGAATGGCGACCGCGCAAGCGTTGATCAGAGGCGGGGCGAAAGGACGGACCAGGCGAGCCAACCCGCGAACGCCGCGAGGATGACCGCGCTCGCGAGCGAGATCCAGCGGTCGAGCGAGGGGATTCGGCGTCGCGCCGCCACCACGGCCGCGGGGAAGGTCGCGACCCAGAGGAGAACGCCCGCGACGAACCCGAACGCGAGCGCGGGTCCGAGGCTCGAGAGGAGCGACGTCCCCGCGCCGAGCCACCACGCGAAGTTGTAGGGGCTCGTTGCGGCGATGGCGAACCCCGCGGCCCACCCGCCCGACCGCGCCTCCATGGGCGGCGTGCCGGTCGTCCGCGCCGCGCGCCAGGCCCCCCAGGCGAGGCGGAACATGAGACCGGCCCCGACGAGGGAGACGACCGCGAGCGCGTCGGGGAAGCGCGCGAGGATCGCGATGGCGCCGAACCACGCGAGGAGCAGGAAGAGCGTGTCCGCGGTCGCGGCGCCGAAGCCGACGCGCGCGCCCGACCACCAGCCGTCGCGCGCGGCGCGCGCCGCCATGAGGACGTTGATCGGCCCCGGGGGCGCGGCGAGGGAGAGACCAAGAAGGATGCCGGCCGCGAACGGCTCGACGAGGCTCACGCTCGGATGAGAAGAAGATGAGGAGAAAAGAGTTCCTCAAGAGAGGAAAAAGATGAAGGGGCCAGAAGCCCCCAAGCGCGAGACCGTCACTTCTTGCGCTTGGCGGTCTTCTTCGCGGACTTCTTGGCGCCCTTCTTGGCGGTCTTCTTGGCCTTGGTCTTGCGAGTCTTCTTGGCGGGCATAATGCTCCCAATGCTCCGTGCTCTATGGAACGAGACCGTAGCATAAAAACGTTGTCACTTGTCCCCGCGGCACGCGGGAACGCGCGCGATCGCGTCGTCGCGTCGCGCGAGACGCGCTTCCGCATCGCTTCGTCGTGTCGCGCGCGCGCTTCGCGGATGATCGCAACCTCGCGTTTTTCCTCGCGAAATCGCCGTTTTTCGCGTCTCACTCGTTCGGGCGCGGAAGCATGCCGCTGCGCTTGACGTACCAGTACGAAGCGCTCGTCGCGACGATGGTGGAGCCCGCGATGAGACCGATGTACCATCCGCGGTCGGCCGGCGTCAGCTCGAACGCGCCCGCCGCGAGGACCGTCGCGATGGTGTTCGGGACGAGCACCGCGGTGCCGAGGATGGTCAGGAATGCCGTCACGTACGCCATCCGGTTGTTCAGGGACTGCAGCTGGTTGTTGTAGATGGACTGCAGGACCTCGAGGCCGCTCGCGAGAACGTCGCTCATGTGCTCCGTGAGCTGGATGTGGCGTTGCACGTTGTCGGCGAGCAGGGCTACGCGGGCGAGCAGCGTCTCGTCGTCGGACACCATCTCCGCGTCGCCATGGCGGAGGTTCTGGATGACGTCGAGCGAGGCCCAGAGCGTGTCGAGGTAGGCGATGAGGGCGTGCTTCATCTCGTAGATCTGTCGCCCGACCTCCTCGCGGTTCGGTCCCTTCTTCTCCAGAAGCGCGCCGCTGATCCGCACGCCGTGCTCCTCGATGCTCCTCAGGCCGTCGAAGTTGCGGTCGTTGTTCTCGTTGAGGATTCGCGTGAGGACGATCGTGACCGTGTCCTGGGGATTGAGATTCGCGGGAATCTTCCGCAAAAAGGTGTCCGCGTAGCGCGCCATGCGGGCCATGCGGTTCACCTTCTTCTCTTCATGGAGCGTGAGGACGAGCCCCTCGCGGACGAGCACGATGAGGGGGTGGACGGAGACTTCGAGCTCCGCGACGCGCGCGACCGGGAGGAGGAGGCCGAGCTCGGAGTCCCGGTCCTCGTACTCGGAGAGGTTGCCGGACGCGAGGAGCGTCTCCACGAGGCTTCCGCCGAAGCCGAGGAGCGTCGCGATGCGCTCGCCGTCCGTCCGGAGGTCCGAGACGGCGAAGTTCACCCAGGCGATGCTCGTTTTCGTGAGCGTCGGGATGAACTCGGCGGGAGAGGTGCCGTAGAGCCGCACCGGCTTCCCGCCCGTGAGGAGGCCCACGCAGACGCCGGGAGGGTCGCCCGCGGTCGAGATGGTGTCGCGCGAGGACCGGACCGGCCGCCGCTCCGATGGCGTATCCTTCACGATCCGCGAAGCGATGCGCGATTATTAAAGGAAGCGTGGCCCGCGAAGCCTTATGTGACGCACCCTCGATGGGCGGCCGTGGCTCGTCGTTCACGCGAACTGGCGCGCGAGGAGGTCCGGAGCCTCGCGGCTCGCCTCGTGGGGATCGCCATCCTCGTCATGGGGGCGGGCCTCCTCGTCGGCGGCGTCGTGGTCGCGCTGAACGTTTCCGTCTTGGGGGGCGTTCTCCTGGCCGTTTTCGGCCTCGCGCTCCTCGTCGGCGGTCTCCTCTTCTCGCTCGTCCCTTTCCGTCTCGAGGAGCTTCGCGAGCAGGGGCTCGCCTACCGGGCCCGCGTCCGCGAAGAGCGGCGCGGCGACGACCGCCGCAACTAGCAGGCGGCCGCGAGCGCGCGCCCGGCGTCGAGCGATCCGTGTCCGTAGATCCAATCGTGGCCTTTCGGACCGCGGTCCTTCGCGGTCGATACGAGCACGGCGCGGACGTCGGCCGCCGGAACGTGGGGACAGCGGGACATGATGAGGGCCGCGGCGCCGCTCACGTGGGGCGCGGCCATGCTCGTCCCGTCGAGCGCGCAGTAGTGGGGCGAGACGTATCCGTCGAGGAGGCACACGCCGCCGAGGACCGAGGCGGGCGCCATCGCGCTCACCACGGCTTCCCCCGGAGCGCTGATCTCGAGCTCGGGTCCGCGGCTCGAGAACCAGGCGAAGTCGCCATGAGGGCCGCGCGAGGCGGCGACCGCCATGTACTCGGGGAGCGCCGCGGGGTAGGCCACGCAGGGCGCGCAGCCGGCGTTTCCGGCCGCGGCGACCAGGAGGGCGTCGCGGGAGGCCGCGTAACGCCCCGCCTCCCGGAGCGCCTCGCACGTCCCGGCGTCGCATTGGCCGCCGAGGCTCATGCTGATGACGCGCGCGCCCGCATCGGCAGCCATGACGACCCCTTGAATGATGGTGAGCCACGGGCCGACGCCCGCGTCGGTGAGGACCTTGATGCTCATGATCGAGACCCCGGGCGCGACGCCCGCGATGCCCTCGCCGTTGTTCGCGGCGGCGGCGATGATGCCCGCGACGTGCGTGCCGTGCCCGTATCCGTCGACGTTGCCGAGCCCACAGTGTCGCGCGCAGGCTTCGACGAGATCAGGATGCTGCACGAAGACGCCGGAGTCGAGGACGGCCACGATCACGCCCTCCTGCCCCTGCTCCGAGCGCCACGCGCCCGTGAAGTTCGCGACCGCGGGCCCCCACTGTCGATGATAAAGCGGATCGGCGGGGGGATTCGGCGTCATCGCGTTCAGGTCGAGGGCGCGGGCCAGGCCGTCGCGGCCCACGTAGTCGGTCCACGGGGCCGCGTCGAGGCGCGCCGCGAGGTCCGTCGCCCGTCCCTCGTCGACCGCGATGAGCCCGATCTGGGGGATGCGCTCGACGACCGTTCCGCCCATGAGACGCACGCGCTTTTCGGCCTCGTCGAGCGCGAGGTCCCCCACGCCGACGAGAAGGAGCGGCGTTCGGACCTCGGCGCCCGCGCCGGCGACGGGCATCGATCCTGCGAGCATGAGAGCGACGAGGACGAGCGTCGCCGCGCGGGCCTGGACGGACATCGCGCCCGTCGTGGCGTCCGCCGTGGATGATGTTCGTGAAACTCTATTCTTCGACGGTTGTGCCGCCGGCGGACTCGGGCTCGTCCGGAACGAAATCGCGCTGGGCCGCCACGACCTCGCCGCTCGTGCGCGCCGCCGCATAGGCGTCGAGCGGTTCCTTGTTCAGGACGAGGAAGGTCGGTCCCCAGATGAACTTGGACATCATCGCCTCGGCCTGTTCGCGGGCGCCGAGGATGTAGGCGGAGGCGGCGAGGGCTTCGGCCGTCGAGAGCATGAAGGGCCGTCCGTAGTTCACGGGGTTCGCGGCGAGAAGGTAAGGCAGCGCGCGCGGCTCCGTCTTCGCGCGGGCCTCGGGAAACACCTCCTCGGCCTTCTTCCACGAGCAGTCGAGGGCGACGAGGCCGCGGCGCTCGGCGGCGGCGACGTCCTCGCGCGAGAGCGCCTTCTCCGAGAAGGGATCGAGGAGGATGGAGCCCCGGGGAATCTGGGCGACCTTGTGGAAGAGGGTCGCGAGCTCGAACCTGGCGAGCTTGCGCGCCGTATTTTTCTTCGGATCATCCTGCGAAACGTGGTAGACGAGGACCTTCACGGTCATGAGGCGACCTCCGGTCCGATGCGGACCTCCGCCACGGCATGGACGATGCCGGGCGCGTAGTTCTTCACGACGCGTTCGCGAAGCACCTCGGCGGAGCGACCCGCGGCCCGCGCGGCCTCGACGACGGCGCCCGACACCTCCTCGCGCCAGCGATCGGCGGGCGCGGTGTCGTGGAAGTGCAGCACGCCCCCTTCGCGCTTGAGCGCGTCGAGGCTCACGGGAAGGAAGGCGCGCGTTCCGCCGACGTATCCCATGAGAACGCGGTCGGCGAGTCCGCGCGGCGCCACGTCGCGATTGTCGCCGAGCCGCGCTTCGACGACGTCCTCGACGTCGTTCAGGCGCACGTTCTCGACGAGGTATCGGAACGCGGCCGGGTTCTTCTCGCAGGCCACGAGCTTCGCGGGCTTCGCGTACACGGCGATGGGCAGGGTAAAGTAGCCGATCCCGGCGAACAGGTCCACGACCGTTTCGCCCGCGGCGGGCGTTCGCGCCGCGAGCGTGCGCTCGTGCGTGTTGCCCGAGCTGAACATGATGCGCGCCGCGTCGAGCTTGTAGAGGATGCCATTCTCGACGGCCACGGTCTCCGTGACCGATCCGTGAAGGACGCGGGCGGCCATCTCGCGGAACTCGCCCGCGACGCCCGCGGCGTCCTCGAGCACGGTCTTCACGCGGAGGGCCTCCGCGAACGCCTCGGCGACGAGCGTCTCGGCGTCGCGGAGGGGCTCGGGAATCCTGAGCAGCACGACGTGGCCGAGTCGCTCCCATTTCCTCGGGACAAGCTCGAGCTTCTCGTCGGGGATCCTGCCCCGCAGCCGGTCGATGACGATGTCCCGCGGCTCGCGCGGAGGGCGCGCCCCGTCGGAGGCGCTCTCGACCACCTCGCCCCCGAAGTCCCGCGCGACGCGCTCGGCGCGGGACGGGTCGAGCACGGGGATGTCCACGCGGCCATCGTCGCGCCGATGGATCCGCCGCCGCGCGTCGAGATTGGCCTCGCGCGACAGCCGCGTGCGGGCGGCCTCGGCAAGCAGCGCAGACACCCTGACCGCATGCGTCTTATAGAGCATCCCATCATCATCGGAGCGGATTGGTCGCTTATGCGTGGTAGGCTATTTGCGGCTTTCGCGCTCGTTCTCACAATTGTCCTCACGGGCATCGGCCCCGCCTTCGCCGCGGTCGGGAGCGACCCGAATCCGGCGGCCGCGGAGTGGATGGTCTCCGATTACGCCGTCACCCTGACGGGGGCCGCCCAGCTTTCCCTCAGCGCGACCCTCGCGGTCCACAAGGCACGCGTGGAGGGCTCGACGTTCTCGGCCCGAGAGATGCGCGATACCCACAACAGCGGCTCCAATTTCGCCGCGAAGGTCGAGGCGGCGGTGCGCGAAAGCGCCCGCGAGACGCTCGAGGCGAGCTTCCCGGGGAGCGTCGTCGACGTGTCGCCGGTCAAGATGGACCTTCCGTCCCTTCAGGCGGCCGGTTCCGCGAGCGCCTACGAGCCGGCGCCGCGCCTGACGTTCACCGCGACCGTGGCCCTCGATCGCGGATCGCAGGGTCTCTCATCCTTCAAGGACGAGGCGCTCGACGCGGCGCTTGCGGCCGGCGCGGCGTACAAGATCGATCTCAACCTCAAGGCCGACCCCGGCCACAACGTGACGTATACGATCGGCGCCGCGAACGGTCGCGCCTTCAGCGAAGTCACGAGCGGAACGCTCGAGGGCGGGAAGGGACGTTTCGTGATTTCCAATTGGAAGGGCGCATCGGCCGCCACGACCGCGGCCTCGCTCAAGCTCGTGGATCCGGCGGCTCCCCGCTATACGGCGGAGGATGTGCGCAACATCGTCACCCTTGCCATTCCCACGTTCCAGCTCGACGAGAACGACCGGCTGGGGCTCTCCGTCTCCGTGGTCACCGAGATCCGCGTCCTCGCTCTCGCGGACGACTTCAAGGACGCGCTTCCCGCGCGGGTGACGCTCCCGTTCGCGAGCGCCGACGGCATCCGGGCGCTGCATGCCGCGGGCGCCATCTCGGACGTCATGCTCGCCGACGCGGAGGCCAAGCTCCGCACCGCGGTGGCGTCGAGCCTTGATGCCGTCCTCTCCGAGCGCACGGCCATCCTGGGCGGCTTCGACCGCGCGACGATCGAGCGCGCGGCGGCCTCGCCGCACAAGGCGGAACCCCCGCTCGTCTTCAAGGCCACTGTGAACGGCTCCCGCGCGGTCCCGGGCGCGACCTCGGACGACATCCGGTCGGCGCTCGACATCGGCGCCACCTTGACCTTCGAGCTCGACCTCGCGGCCGCGGCGCGTCGCAACATGAGCTACGTCGTGCAGGTTCCGACCATCCGCGCGGTCTCGTCCCCGGACGGCGTTCCGGGCGCGACCGCGAACGAGGTCCGCTTCACCCTGGCGAACGCCGCGGGCGCTTCGCCCCTCTCGCGCACCGTGAAGCTGAACGTGCGCGACGCGACGGCCCAGCCCGCGGACCACGCGGAAGCCGCGCTCGACGTCGTCGTGGACCTGAAGGACCTCGACGTCACCCTCGCGGGCGCCGCGGCGAACGATTTCGGAAACCTCCACATCGACGTGAAGGTGCGCGGCGACCTTGCCTCCATCGAGGTCCCCGCGAGCCTCCGCTCCGCCCTGCCCTCCGGCGTCCGCATCGACTACCTGTCGGCCGACAGCATCCGCCGGCTCCTCGAGCGCGGCGCGATCGCGCAGTCTGACATCGACGCCGTGGAGAAGGCCCTTCTCGACAACATGACGAAGAAGCTCGGCGCGGCGCTCGGCGGCAATGTCGCGGTCGCGGGCGGGTTCGACCGTTCGACGCTCGCCGCGGGCTCGAAGGATCCGATCTCGTTCAAGGCCCAGGCCAGCCTCGTCAAGCCCCTCTCGGGCGCGGGCGCCGCGAGCGGCCAGGCGATCGCGCTGTACACGACGAAGCAGTCGTTCGACCTCCCGAAGATCGAGGGCCTCGACACGACCTACACGGTCATCCTCCCTCCGGGCCTCGCCGTCGCGGGCGGGGACGCCCAGGGCGGCTCGTTCGAGGCGACGAAGGTCGACGGCCGCGACGCGTTCCGCGTGAAACCCTCGGGCGATTCCGCGAAGACGACGGTGAGCATGGCAGTCACGCCCTCCTTCGTGGTCGTCAAGTTCTGGTACGTCGTCCTCGCCATCGTCCTGCTCCTCGCGCTCGTGTTCGGGACGCCGCTCGCGCTCGCGATCCGCAACAGCCGCCGCAAGAAGGCCCAATAGTCAACTTGACGTGCCGACCCGGCGTTCCCGGCCACCATGGCGAAGACGCTCGTCCTCGGCGGGACGGGGTTCATCGGCGGCGCGGTCGTGGCGGCCGCGGCCGCGCGCGGCCCCGTCCGGGGCCTCACGCGCGGTCGACGCGCCGTGCCTCCCGTGGACGGCGTGGAATGGCTTCCGGGCGACCTCGGCGACCCGGCGTCGCTCGAGGCCGCCTTCGCGGGCGTCGACACGGTGCTCCACGCGGCCGGGCACTATCCGCGCCTCGGCATCCACAAATCGGAGGCGCTCGCGCGGGGCATCGCGGAGACGCGCAACGTCATCGCCGCCGCGCGGGCCGCGCGCGTGAAGAAGCTCGTCTACGTATCCTCGCTTTCCACGCTGGGCCCTCCGCGCGCGGGCCGGGACGAGGCCGACGAGGGGGACCGGTACGTTCCCGGGGCCGTCGACAACGCCTACTTCGCGGTGAAGTACGCAATGGAGACGGAGCTTCTCGCCGCGCGGGACGTCCCCGTCGTGGCGGTCGTGCCCACGTTCGTCTTCGGTCCCGGGGACGTGAAGCCGACGAGCGGGCGCCTCGTCCTCGCGGTCGCGCGCCACCATCTGCCCGCCTACGTCGAAGGGCACGTCAACGTGGTCGACGTGCGCGACGTCGCGGAGGGCGTGCTCGCGGCCGCCGCGAAGGGCAGGGCGGGCGAGCGCTACATCCTCGGGAACGAGAACGTCGTCCTCTCCGAATGGCTTGCGCTCGTCGCGGAGCGCGCAGGGGCGCCCGAGCCGAGCATCGCGCTTCCGTACGAAGTCGCCCGCGCGATGGCGGTCGCGTCGGAATCCGCGACGGACGCGACGCGGAAGCTCTCGAAGACGCTCCCCCCGGGACCGTGGCAGGCTTTCATCCGCAACCCGGTGCAGGTCAGCCTCGAAGCGGTGGATCTCTTCCATCACGCGACGTGGGTTTCGACGGAAAAGGCCGCGAAGGAGCTCGGCTGGGCCCCGAAGATCGGGAAGGCGAGGTCGATCGACGACACGCTTGCGGACTTCAAGGCGCGCGGCCTGTGGTGATCAGCTGCCCCGCGCGCGACCCGCGGCGGGCGCCGCGGGCTGCGTGAGGACGGGTACGGACACGATCGGCTGTCTCTCGCGCTCGAGCGAGGCGATGCGGCGCGCGATCTCCTCGTCGACCCATTGGTCGTAGCGGTAACGCGTGCTGATCTTGAAGTACGTCCGCGTGACGCCGGGCAGGTTCTTCACGAGGTGGCGCGCCTCCTGCGCGGCCCGGAGGTTCGGACGGAACATCGTGATGCTCACGCCGGGCGGGTCGTCCATCGGCCACGCCGCGTACGGTTTCGGGAGGGCCGAGAGGGCCGCGTGGCGGTATCGGTTGGATTCCAGGAAGACCATGAGGTTGAAGAGGACGAGACCCGAGGCTTCGCTCGTCGACACGAAGGGCGCGATGTGGAGCGCGTCCTTCTCGAGCATCGCGGCAAGCCGCTTCTTGACGGTCTTGAAGCTCGCCCCCGTCTCCTGCACGATGTCCTTGAGCGCCTTGCGCCCGTCCTTCCGCAGCGCCTTGACGATGCGCCAATCCACGAGACCGAGCTTGACGTCGCGCGCGGATTCGCTCGCGCACGACGGGCAGCCGATCGTGTGACCCGGCGCCTTGCCGACGAGCTCCGACGCTCGCTTGACGATCGCGTCCAGGTCCTCCTCGTCGCGGTGGAGGACGGAGACGATGACGGAGTTGTCGAAGGTGATGTCGAGGGTGCGGACGGGCCCGATCGACCCCACGTTCTTCAGGATGTCCTTCTCGCGCTCCTCGAGCTTCTCGACGTTCTGGAAGACGAGGATGCACATGCGCATGCCGAGGAGGCTCGGGGCCGGGCTGCCGAAGAATCCCTTGAGGACGCCCTCCTCCTCCATCTTGGCGACGCGCGCCTTGACGGCGTTCCCCGAAAGCGAGACGGATCGGCCGATCGCGTCGTAGGGTTTCCGCGCGTCCTCGTAGAGGTGCGTCAGGATCTGGAAGTCCAGCTCGTCCATGGATTCACTCGGCGATCACGGGATGGCGCGCGGGGGCGCTTAAATTTATTGGACACACCCTCCCATGATCCGAAGTCGGCCGTCCAACCGTTCGAGATGGCGGAGGGCTACTCGACCTTGTAGTCGTCCACCTCGATGGACCCGGGACGGCCCGGGGGCGGGGGAGGCGGAGCGCCTCCGACGGGGCCCGTCACGAAGGCGCCGCGCTTGCGGGCGTAGCGGCGCGCGGCCCACCGCACGGGCGGAAGGACCAGGAGCACCGCGAGCCCGTCCGAGAGGATGCCCGGCCAGATGAGGAGGAGCCCCGCGGCCAGGTTGAGGAGGCCGTTCACGAGCGAATCCTCGACCCCTTCGCCCTTCGCGAAGGCGCGGCCCGCCTGCACCATGCCCGCCACGCCTCCGAGCCGCACGACCCAGGCCCCCAGGAATACGTCGAGGAGGAACCACGCGACGGCGACGACGAGCACCTCGCCGAACGTTCCTCCGACGAGGCGCTCCGTGATGAACCAGCTCGCGACGGGGTCCGCGACGAGCGTCACCGTGGCGGCGCCGACGAGGAAGCGGCGGGCGAGGCCCATGCTTCTGGGGAGCCGCGCCGCCCGATTAAGGCTTGCGGGGTCAGCCGGCGAGGGTGGCGTGCGTCGACTCGAGCACGTAGAAGCCGTTCACGTAGTCGGCCGCGAAGAGCCACTGGCCCTTGCCGGCGACGTCGAACATGACGGGGCCCCCTCCGAGGTTGAACCCGATGCAGCACTTCTTCGGCGCGACGGGACGCCAGCCGTTGTCCATGACGGGGGTCGCGTAGCCCGTCACGACCGGGTTCGCGGGGTCCGCGAGGTCGAGCGTCCAGATGCCCGCGTGGTAGTGGCTGAGGTAGAGCGTGCTGTTAACGAGGCGGAAGTCGTGCGCGCTGAAGAGCAGGTTGTCGGACCCGTGGTTGCCGGGATTCGTCCACGTGTTCAGGAGCTTCGGCTTCGCGAGGTCCGTCGCGTCGAGGATCCACACCGGCGAGGCCATCTCGACGTGGCGGTTCTCGAACACCTCGCTTCCGACGACGATGATGCGCTTGTCGCCGCGGATCTCGCCATGGACGGTATGCACGTACCACGGAGCGCCCGCGCCGCCGGGGATCCAGGTCGCGATCTCCCTCGGCAGCGCCGGGTTCGAGATGTCCACGATCTTGAGCCCCTCGTACGCGTAGGCCACGTACATGACGGGCTTCTTGAGGATCGGGTCGTCCATCACGAAGAGGTCGTGGCCGTAGATGTCGCGGATCGCGTACGTCGCGGCGTCGCCCGGGTTGCCGATCGGGAGCTTCAGGAGCCCGTCGGGCGTCGCCGTCGCGTACCGGCCGACGAGCTCGAGCTTGCCGCCCTTCCATTCGAGGATGTGGACGCCGAAGTTGAGCGCGAAGACGTACTGCTTGCCTCCGAGAACCGCGGCGTAGACCGTGTGGCTGCCGTAATCGCCCGCGGGCGTGTAGAGCGCGACCTCCTTCGGGGCCGCGGGGTCGCTCACGTCCACCGCGAGGATGCCCTTCTTCGAGCCTTCCGAGGCGAGGAAGACCGTCTTGCCGTCGCCCGAGAACATGATCTGCCGGTCGCCGCCCGCGACGCCCGGGTCGTGGAAGCGCCCTGCGATGGTCGGGACCCGGGGATCGCTGACGTTCACGAGGTAGAAGCCGCGCGTCTCGTCGCCCGCGACGGCGACGGCGACGAGGTCGCCGTGCATGTCCACCGCGTGCGCCGCGGGGAGCTTCGTGCGCTCGGCGAGCGGGAGCCACGCGGCGATGGACATGTTGAGCGTCTTGTTGTGCTCGGAGGCGTCCCAGTGGTCGTGCTTGCGCACGAGCGGATCCAGGTTGATGGGTACGGGCAGATCGACGTCCGCGCCTTTCCCGCGGTTGTCGAGCGCGCTCACGCAACCGGCGAGCGCAAGGGCGAGCACGAGGGGGACGACGAGGACGCGGCGCAAGGAATCAGCCCCGGGAAGCGGCCCAGGCCGCCCGCGCTCCATAAGCATTGTGGGGGCGGCGTCGCCCGATCGCCGGGACGCGGGCGGGTCGGGGTGGCGCTTGATTCTACAAACCATCCAAGGTCCTTATGTCCGCCATCCTGCCATGATCGGGTGTCGACGGCCGCCACCCGGTCGTCGTCCCACGACGACGACCTCGTCGTGCGTCAGACCATGCATGCCGCGCCGGCGAAACTGCGACGTCCGTCGGCGCGGCGTGCCTCCCACGCCTTCTTTCGAGGACGTTCGATCCCGCCCGGACGGATTCACGAGACGTTGACCACGAGCTTCCCGCGATGCTCCCACGCCGAGACCGGCTCGGGCCCGGACCCGAGCCAGGGTCCGCGCGCATACGTGGCCCGCATCACGATCTGGCCCTCGTGGCGTCCCGCGCGGTCGAAGACGACGCGCTCGACGAGCTCCCCGTGCTCGTTCTGGGACGCGAGCGGCAGGTCGCGCGTCTCGCGCGTCGCGACGACGCTCGGGCCGCCCGCGAAGGTCGCCTCGAGGCGGAAGCCCCAGGCCTCGTTCTGCCGGCTGCGCTCCGCGATGCCGCACACGAGCACGAGGTCGACGGGCTGGCCTCGCGAGGCGGACACGTCGAGGCGCGCGGGGGCGCGGCCGGTGGCCTTGTCGCCGACGACCTCGCAGCTCCCGAGCACGACGCGGACGGGGTCCATGGGGGTCGGGAGCCGCTCCGGGCGCTTGAAGCCACCGCGCGACGGTCGCTCAGGACCCCTCTTCGATCTCCTCTTCCTCGGGGGTCTCCTCGGACTCGGCCGCGGCGGCCGCCTTCGAGGCCTCCTCGGCCTCGCGCTCGGCGCGGCGCGCCTCGCGGGCCTGCTGCTCGGCGTTCTCCATGCCCTTGCAGCCGAGCGTGAGGCACGTCGTCCAGGGACGCTTGCCCTTGTTGATGACGCGGATCGACGGCGCGCTGCAGACGGGGCACGTGCCTTCGCCCTGCACGATCTTGCCGTACTGCGGAAGCGGGTACGTCTGGTCGCATTCGGGCCAGGTCGAGCAGCCGACGAAGCGCTTGCCGGACTTCGAGCGGCGCATGATGAGCTTGCCCTTGCCGCACTTGCCGCAGGGGCCGATCGTGTTCTTGTCCTGCATCGCCTGGCGGATCTCCTGGGCCACCTCGGGGCGGTGCTTGTCGAGCGTCTCGAGGACCTGCGCGAGGATCGTGCGGCTGTCCTTCACGACCTCTTCGAAGGTGATCTTGCCCTCGGCGATGTCGTCCATCTCGAGCTCGAGCTTCGCGGTCATGTCGGGCTTCGCGATCATCTCGGCGTGCTTCCCGAGCGCGCTCGTGACCGCGAATCCGATCTCCGTCGGCTCGGGCGGGTTGTTGCGGACGTAATCGCGCTTGTAGAGCTTGTCGATGATGTCCGCGCGCGTGGCCTTCGTCCCGAGGTTGAGGTTTTCCATCTCCTGGATGAGGCGGCCCTGGCTCAGGCGCTTCGGCGGCTGCGTCGTCTTCGCGAGGACCTCGGTCCGGACGAGGGGAACGCGCTCGCCCTCGGAAAGCGGCGGAAGCTCCACGTCCTTGCCCTGGCTGTAGCGGTAGAACGCGCGGAAGCCGGGCTTCACGAGGAGCCGGCCGGAGGACTTGAACGGCTCGCCCTGGACGTCGAAGCCGACGTTGAGGTTCTCGTACACGGCCGAATCGGAGAGCGTCGCGAAGAAGCGGCGCACGACGAGCTCGTACACCTTCCAGTGGTCGCCCGTGACCTCGGCGCGCATCGCGACCTCGACGGGGTGGATCGGCGGGTGGTCGGTCGAGGTCTTCTTGCCGGCGGTGGGCTTGAGATCGGGCTTCTCGAGCAGGATGCGCGCGTCGTCCTTGAACGCGCTCTTCTCCTGCGCGAGCTTCTCGAGGATCTCGCGGAGGTTCTCCGTCGGCGGGTAGACCGTGTTGTCGGTTCTCGGATACGAGATGAATCCGTTCGTGTAGAGGTCCTCGGCGACGCTCATCGCGCGCGCGGCGCTCATGCCGAGCCCCGTCGCGGCGCGGAGGAACGACGTCGTGTTGAAGGGATCGGGGGCCTTCTCCGTGCGCTGCGTGCGGTCGATGGACTTCACGAGGGCGTCGCGGGCGCCCGCGACGCCCTCGTGAAGTCCATCGACCGCACGCAGCGCACGGAGA
>Ga0247717_1000130_pt1 | contig 22928 bp, 14 predicted proteins | sample 24E_NmetaG_FD_189047 | JGI IMG/M metagenome (GOLD analysis project Ga0247717, IMG submission 189047) | Soil microbial communities from hillslope of Landscape Evolution Observatory, University of Arizona, Oracle, AZ, United States - 2-4-E_N | ecosystem: Engineered > Artificial ecosystem >... | reverse complement strand
GCGACGGGCTACGCGCTCCTTGCGGCCGCGGGGAGGCCGCCGAGGGCGCCGGCCGCAAGGAGCGCGTAGCCCGTCGCGTTCGCGGCCGCGGCGCGGATGGGGGCGACCGCGGACCGTCCCCGCTTCCCGCGACGTTCCGCAAGCGCCCGGGCCCGCTTCGCGAAGAGCCGCACGTCGGAACGCGCGTACCAGAATTGCTTCCGCAGATACCTCGCGGGGGAGGCGCTTTCGGGCGGGTCGTGCCACACGACCGCCTCGGGCGCGTACACGATGCGCCCGCCCGCGTCGAGGATGCGCCAATAGAGGTCCCAGTCCTCCCCGCAGGTGAGCGCCTCGTCGAAGCCGCCGACCACCGCGAGGGCGGAGGCGCGGTACGCGACGTTGCTCGTGATGAAGCCGCGGTAGGTCGCGCGGAGGGTCAGATCCTCAAGCCGCGAGAAGACCGTGCCCCGGTCGGGGTGACGCAGGGCGCCGCCGACGCCGACGACGTCGGGATCCGCGAAACGCTCGGCGAGCGCCGCGACCCAACCGGGGTCCGGACGGCAGTCGCCGTCCGTGAAGGCGACGATGGATCCCCGCGCGGCCGCGACGCCCAGGTTGCGCGCCGCGCCGGGGCCGCGGCCGCCGTCCGCGAGCACCCGGAAGGGGTACCGCGACGCGATGGCGGCCGACCCGTCGGTCGATCCCCCGTCCACGACGAGGACCTCCAGCCGGTCCGGCGGGTAGCGCTGGCGCGCGAGCGCCTCGAGCGCCGCCGGGAGGGTGGCCGCTTCGTTGCGGACGGCGACCACCACGGTGAAGGAAGGGGCGACGGGCACGCGGCGAGGAGCGTTCGCGGGCGGATGAGTCATCCGGCGGAACCGTCGATGATCCGCCGGGCGGGCGGAGCTCGCGCTCGCCCAGATGAATGAACCCGCCCCGAAGGGCAGGCAGGAAAGACAGAGAGTGGCCGACAGCGTGCGCAAGTTCCCGGAGGCTCTCGCACTCCAGTACCGAAGCGTACGCGGGTGGGCTTAACTGCCGGGTTCGGAATGGGACCGGGTGGACCCCACCGCTATGGCCGTCGAACCACTCTCCGATGACATGACACCGCGTGAACGGCGTCGATGCCTGTGAGAGACGCAAACGCAACCTGTTTGAGGGTTGAGCCAACACACATCAGCGGTTCGAGTGCTTAGTAACGGCGGGCTGAACACGTCGCCGAAGCTTCGTGCGTACACCCCCGTCCTATCAACCTCGTCTTTTACGAGAACTCTGCTGCGTCGTCTTGGGGTGAGTTTCCGGCTTAGATGCTTTCAGCCGTTATCTCTTCCGGCGTAGCTGCTCGGCGATGCCTTGTCAGACAACCGATGGACCAGAGGCCAGGAGTCTTTGTTCCTCTCGTACTAAAAGACCCTTCCCTTCACGCAGTTACGGCTCCTAAAGATAGCAACAAACCTGTCTCACGACGGTCTGAACCCAGCTCACGATCCCTTTTAATGGGCGAACAACCCCACCCTTGGCAGCTGCTGCACCACCAGGATAGGGAGAACCGACATCGAAGTAGCAAGCCTCCAGGTCGATATGGGCTCTTGCTGGAGACGACTCAGTTATCCCCGTGGTAACTTTTCTGTTATCTCTGACCCCCACCAGGGAGGTACAGAGGTTCGCTAAGCCCTGCTTTCACAACACGGATCCTTGTTGGGCGGATCCGTGTAAAGCAACCTTTTGCCTTTGCACTCTACGGCCGATTCCTGACCGGCCTGAGGTTGCCATTGGGCGCGCTTGATATCTTTTCGAGCGCGTGGCGCCCCACCCAAACTGCCCACCTACGGGTGTCCTGCCGAAGCAGTAAGCGGTACGGATTCACAAGGGCGGTGTTTCATCGTCCCATTCCCCGGAACCGGAATTCCGGGTTCGGCGGTCCCGCCTACCCTACGCATGCAAATCCATACTGCAACCGCAGGCTGCAGTAAAGCTCAACGGGGTCTTCGCTTCCCTTAGGAGCGTACTAGACTGTGCGCTAGTACTGTTGTTTTCACCGGGTTGTTTGTGGGGACAGTAGCGCCCTCGTTGGACCATTGATGCAAGCCGCCAATTAAGCGGCAAGGTATTACGCTACCTTAAGAGGGTCATAGTTACCCCCGCCGTTTAGCGGTCCTTCGTCCGGTTGTACCCGGTTTTCAGATACCGCCACTGGGCAGGATTCAGCGACCATACACACCGTTTCCGGCTTGCGGTCACCTATGTTTTGGTTAAACAGTCGGAGCGCCCTTGTCACTGCGACCAGTCACTTTCGTGGCTGGCACCCCTTATCCCGAAGTTACGGGGCTAATTTGCCGAGTTCCCTCACAAACGTTAATCCCGACACGCCTTGGCCTTCTCAGCCAGGGGCACCTGTGTCAGATCTTGGTACGGACACAGCGTGCGACCCTGCAGAAATTTTCACGGGCACCAGGCATCACCAGAACCCGCCCGAAGGCGGGCCTTGCGCGCATTCACCCCGTTCTCTACATTACGTATCTCCCGAGGTTTCGGCGATTCGCCACGGCGACAGCCGTGGTCCAGCTAGCCCGATGCGTCAATCTGCAGGCAAAACACGCTATGGTGCAGGAATATTAACCTGCTTCCCTTTCGACCGTGCCGGTTAAGGACGGCCTTAGGACCGACTAACCCTCGACTGACGAACATCGTCGAGGAAACCTGGCCCTTTCGGCGGAGCCGATTCTCACGGCTCTATGCTGTTACTTACACCAGGATTCTTATCCGAACGCGCTCCACAGGACCTTAAAGCCCTGCTTCGACGCACGCACGGCACCTCCCTACCCAACTCCCTAAGGAGTGGTGGAGTATCGGGGGCCGGCTTAGCCCCGTCCATTTTCCGGGCCCATGATCTCGACCAGTGATCTGTTACGAACTCTTTAACGGATTGCTGCTTCTAAGCACACCGTCTAGTTGTCTAAGACCATGGACACCGTTCGATTTTTAACACTTAGCCGGCACTTGGGGCCCTTAACTCCACGCTGGGTTATTCCCCTTGTGGACTACGAGATTACCCCAGTAGCCCTCACTGCCCCGGATCTACGATGGTGGCACGTTTGGAGTTTGACAACCCACCGAGCGGTTTCCCGCCCTAAATGGGTAATCAGTGCTCTACCGCACCACCGATCTCCCCGGAGGTCTGCCTGCGAGCAGTCTCGGGAGGAACCAGCTATCCCCAGACTCGATTGGACTTTCACCCCTATACCCAGGTCAACCCAAGGATTTGCACATCACCAAGGGGTCGGACCTCCACCCCACTTTCGTAGGGCTTCATCCTGCCCAGGCATAGATCGTCTGGCTTCGGGTCTCGCTCCAGTGACTCCAGGCGAGCGCACCTCGCCCCTCGTGGATACTGCGGGCTTGTCGCTTTCGCTTCGGCTCCGGCGTTTCACGCCTTAACCTCGCCACTGGATGGAACTCCCTGGCCCGTTTTTCAGAACGTACGGGAAGACACTGCTCCACGGGATCTCTCCCGCTTCGTCGCTTTCATGCCATTCCCAAGCTGTAGCCGTATGGTTTCAGGGTCTTTTCACTTCCCGTCAAGGGTGCTTTGCAGCGTTCACTCACGTTACTACTGCACTATCGGTCTCGAGACGTGTTTAGGGTTCGAGGTTGGTGCCCCCGAATTCACACGCGATTTCCAACGCATGCTACTCAGGAACTCCGGAATCGTCCTTTCGTGTACCTCTACGGGGCTATCACCCTCTGTGGCGCTGCGTTCCAGCAGACTTCAAGTTAGCGGGTCGGACGTACCCGGGTCCACAAATCCACATTTCCATGGCCTCTCGACCACGGATTCGGATTGCCCTATGCCGCTTTCGATCGCCTTTACTAACGGCATCTCATTGATTTCTTTTCCTCTGCCTACTAAGATGCTTCAATCCGGCAGGTTACCGTACCCGAAGGGTATGACACCCGAAGGTGTCTGGATGTCCAATTCGGCGATCCCCGGATCAGAGACTCCATGCGTCTACCCGGGGCATTTCGCAGCTTGGCACGACCTTCTTCGGCGCTCGAGCCGAGCCATCCTCCATACGGCGCGTAACAGCCGCCTAGCGTGTTGGCTCAACTAACTTCCAGGTTGCGTTTGCGTTCGACCATCATCGGACCGCGCGCGCCGGAGGCGCGCGTCTCACGTCCTAGGCCGGTGAGCGACATTCGAGCTTCAGCTCGTTTGCCGCTTTCCAAGGTGAATTCCTTTGGAATGTGACTTGGAGGCCGCCGGGATGGCAGCCTCCTTATTTGAAACTTCCGAGGGCCGGCGCGACCGCCTTGCGAGTGGACACGTCGGGATTTGAACCCGAGGCCTCTACCTTGCAAGGGTAGCGATCTACCAGCTGATCTACGTGCCCAGGATGACTGGGGGCGTAGCGCTCGGAAGCGGTTCGAGCCAGAAAGGGCAGGTGTGTCCGTGCGAGCGGACTTTGGTGCTTGCTTCACCCTGTCAACGTCTCCGGTCACGACCAGCGTGACCAGCAGACGCAAGGTTTGTTTTTCTTAGGAGGTGATCCATCCGCAGGTTCCCCTACGGATACCTTGTTACGACTTAACCCTCCTTGCAGAGCCCAAGTTCGAATGTCCCAGATGAGACACCCTCACTTGGACCCTACTCAGATGGTTTGACGGGCGGTGTGTGCAAGGAGCAGGGGCATATTCACCGCGCCATTTTGAGACGCGATTACTACGGAATCCAGCTTCATGAGGGCGAGTTTCAGCCCTCAATCCGAACTACGAACAGGTTTCGGGATTGCCTTCGCCTCTCGGCGTCGATACCCATTGTCCTGTCCTTTGTAGCGCGCGTGTAGCCCGGGACATTCGGGGCATACTGACCTACCGTTGCCCTATCCTTCCTCTGACTTAGCGCCAGCGGTCTCCCCAATGTGCTTGCCAACCGGAGTTGACAGTGGCAATTGAGGATAAGGGTCTCGTTCGTTATCTGACTTAACAGAACGCCTTACGGTACGAACTGACGGCGGCCATGCACCACCTCTCCATAATTCAGGCAAGGCCTTCAACCTGGCCCACATCAAATGGTCGATCCCGGTGAGCTTTCCGGCGTTGAATCCAATTAAACCGCACGCTCCTCCCGTTGCGGTGCTCCCCCGCCAATTCCTTTAAGTTTCAACCTTGCGGCCGTACTCCCCAGGCAGCGAGCTTAACAACTTCTCTCCGGCACCGGGTGCCCGCGTAGGACTCCCGACACCAAGCTCGCAGCGTTTACACCCTGGACTACCCGGGTATCTAATCCGGTTTGCGCCCCAGGGCTTCGTTCCTCACCGTCGGAGCCGTTCTACTCGAACGCCTTCGCCACCGGTAGTCCCCCGAGGATTACAGAATTTCACCTCTACCCCCGGAGTACTTTCGAGCTCTCCCGGTCCCGAGTCCGGCAGTCTACCCGCACTTCGAACGGTTAAGCCGTTCGATTTACACAGGCATTTACCGGACAGGCTACGAACGTTTTAGGCCCAATAATAACGGCCACCACTTGGGCTGCAGGTATTACCGCGGCGGCTGGCACCCGTCTTACCCAGCCCTTACTCTCCGTGTTTTTTAGACACGAAAACAGCCGACACGTTGTGCCGGCACTTGGTGTTCCCCCGTCGTGATTTCTCACATTGCGAAGTTTTCGCGCCTGCTGCGCCCCGTAGGGCCTGAACTCGTGTCTCAGAGTTCATCTCCGGGCGACGTCTCTCAACGCCCGTACGCGTCGAAGGCTAGTGAGGCCGTTACCCTCACTACAACCTGATACGCCGTAGAGCCATCCTAAGGCGCCGGGGCTTTCGCCCTGGAAGCGTTCCAGCATCCCAGGACTATGGGGTATTATCCTCAGTTTCCCGAGATTATCCCCCACCTTAGGGCAGGTTCTCCACGTGTTACTGAGCGGTCCGCCGAGGGCCGAACCCTCTCGACTCGCATGGCTTAAGCGAACACCAATAGCGGTGGTCTCTGGCAGGATCAACCAGAATTGGCAGGATGAAGCAAGTATCACCATCCACTCGCACGAGGCGTTGGATGCGGTACTTCTCACCACATTATGCACTGCTCTTTTGGCTCGAACCTCAGATCGAAGAGGTCACGTTTCCTCGCCGGCTTCATGCGCCTGGCGGGAATCGGGTTTCTCCGATCCTCACGAATTTGCGGATGTCCCGCGCCTTGGATCCCGGTCCTTCAACGCAGCCTCGAGGGCCGCTCAGCCGGGTACGATGCGCGGTTGCGGGCGGTCGGAACCGCCCCGCTTCCCGCATGGGAAGCAGCGCCTTATCGCGCTTTTCCTATAAGAGCGTTTGTCAGGTCGTTGGACGACCGTCGAACGCTCATCAACCCAAGCGTTTCACGCCTTGCGGCGCGGACTCTGGGTCAGTGATTGCGTGCCTCGCCACGCCCTCGCGGGCATGGGTCAGAAGCGCCCGGACCGAAGCCCAGGAGCAACCCCTGTACGCACGCATCCCATTTATACTTTTCTGGGACCCGGGCGCCAGGAATCACGGATGCGCACCTCCCCGTCGCCCGCAGGCCACGGATCAGCGGCGCCCCCTCGCCTCGCGGCTGGGGGGAAGGGGCTGAATGCAGCCCCCCGATATAATGGTTTGCTTGGCTGGATGCTCCCCTGGAGCGGCTCAGGCCGCCGTGGCCGCCGGCGGCGCCGTCGAGGACGCATCCAGGCGGGCGAGAAGGGCGGTGAGCGAGGCCGTCGCGTGGTAATGGACGAACTTGCCGTCGCGACGCTCCTCGACGAGGCGCGCGCGGATGAGCTTCTGGAGATGGTAGCTCACCGTGCTCTGCGGCAGCCCCATCTGCGCCGTGAGGACGTCCTGCGTGACGCCGGGCGCGGCCGTCACGGCGCGCGCGAGGAGCTCGGCCTTCGGACCCTTGAGGACCACGATCTCCATCTCGACGCCGCGATACTTGCCGTGGTTCTCGTAGAAGTGGCGCGACCGACCCACCCGGCGGCTCGTGATGCGGTGGTGCCGCTCGAGGAGCCTGAGGTGATAGACGACCGTGCCCCAGCTCTGCCGGCTCGCGCGATGCACGGCGCGCGCGCTGATGCCCGGATTCGTCTGCACGATGCGGAAGATCGCCGCCCGCACGTCGTTGTCGAGGATCTTCGGCTCCGCGAGCCGGGAATAGAGCGGGACGAGGGCCACCGTGGCGCCGTACTTCACCGTCGGCCAGAACCAGGCGGCGGCTGCAAAAAGCGCGAGTCCGCCGACGGCCGCCGCGACCTCGGCGGGGGCGACGACGGCGCGGCCCGCGAGGCTCACCGCGGTGATCTCGCCCGAGACGGACGATCCGAGCCGCTGGTCCACGACGTCCGCGTACGGGTCGAGCGTGGGGGAGGACGACGCGATGCGACGGGGCGCGAGCGCCAGCGCGCCCTCGATCACGAGCGCTCCGCCGTCGCTCTCGTAGCGGGTTCGCTCGACGTCGAGGCGACCGACGGCGTCGGTCCCCACGAGGGCACCGTCGACCGAGAGGACGGGCGCGGGCGCAAGCCACGTCACGGATGCGTCGTCCGAGGCAAGGGCGAGCGTCGCGCCGCGCGCCTTGATCACGACGTGCGAGAGCTTCGTCTCGGTGACGCCGGGCGCGACGACGCGCGTCGTGCGGCCGGTCTCGAACGTGTCGCCGCCCGCGGTCACGCGCCCGCCTTCGAGGAAGAGCGTGATCTCGCCCGTGAGGTTCACGCGCGTCGCGGCGCCCGCGATCGCGATCGCGTCGTCGACGACGAGCGCGAAGGTCGCGGGGTCGCCGTCGGGCGTCCCCTGCCACGGCGCGTCGCCCGCGCGCGCGACGTACGCGCGCGCGACGCCGAGAAGCGTCGCGTCGCGGGAGGCGAAGCGGGAACCTTCGCCGTACGTGCCAACGACGGCCGCGACGCCGCCGGAGGCGAGGCCCTCGACCGCCACGCGCTCATGCGCGTAGTGGCGCGCCTCGCGCGCGAAGTCGCCGCTGTGCTGCACGGAACCCACCGAGGTCTGGGTCCGCGTCACGTGGACGAGCTCGATCGCGCGGGCTTCTAGATAGATGGAGGCGCCCGGAGCGGGCGCGTCGAGGGCGCGCACCGCGAAGGCGCCGGTCTCGACGTCCGCGGTGACGGCCCCCACGAGGCCGGCCGCGCCTTCGAACGTGAAGGAGCCTTCGCCCGCCGCGGCGGAGGCCGCCGGGAGGGCGAGGACGAGGAGCAGGATGACGAGGGGCCTCCCTGGGCTCCGCATGCGCGCTCGATTCCGCCGGTCGGGCGATAAAGTTTCGCGTCCAATGAAGAATCCGTCACCGGGACCCCGCGAGCCCCGCTCCGACCGGGGAAAATCGCGGCGCGAGAAGCGGCAGGAGGATTTAAGACGCCGCAAGGCTGGTGTCGAGGCGGAGGCCACGTCTTGAACGCCCGCTCCGCCCTGCCCGCCGCCCTCGTCGCGCTCCTGCTCGCGGCCGCTCCGGCGTCCGCAGCCGGCGACGAGGCGACGCGCCTCTCCGTGTCGCCCCCTCCCAACGACGGGGACCGTTCCGAGGAGACGGGCGAGGACGGGAACCAGACGCGCGTCCGCGAGCCCTGCGCGAACGTCGTGCACGATCAGACGGCCTCCGGCCGGGAGTTCGTCGTGTACGCGCACGGCTCGTTCGGCTTCCGATGGACGCATCCGGCCACGGGCGCCCTCATGGTGCAGGTCACGCCGTACTGGTGCCTCCAGGGCGCCGCCATCCTGCCCCAGGCCAGCACGCCGTCGCTTCCCCTCGATCCCGGGGCGCTCGGGTCGCTCGACGACCCGCCGACGCTCCCGTGAGGCTCGCGCTCGGGCGGAAAACCGGGACCTGGAAAAAGCGGCCGTCCATGATCGCGCCGCGTCCAGGCCCCGACGAGGTTCGTTGCGATCGGTCATGCGCGCGCGACGCTTTCCCGTTTGTCGTCCAAGATTGGGTCAATCACGCCGCAAGGGGAATCCTCACGAGGCTCTCGCTCGCGAGCCGTCCATTCTCGTAGATCGTCATCCACCGCTCGACAGCGTCGCCGCTCACGCTGTAAGAGGCTTGGCAGTTGCATCCCATGAAAAGGAGAAGCGGAAGGCGACGCCATGAAGGTGTCGCCTTCCGCGCGCGCCCTTACCGGTGCTTCCGGTGGAGCGCGAGGGCCGCGATCGCGAGGACCGCGACGGCGGCGACGCCCGCGAGCCCGGGGGTCGGGAGGGGCTTCCCCGGGAGCTTGCCGGGCGCCGCGTCCGGATCGTACGGGCCGAGGTTGCCGGCGCCGCCCTGGTAGGAGGCCGCTCCCTGGCGGGTCGCCCCGTCCCCCGAGGCGCGCGCGAGGTCGTTCGAGGGCGCCGAGGGCGCGTCCGAGACGCCGCCCGCGGTGGACTTCTCGCGGGTCTCGTGGCCGACGCTCGCATCCGAGACCGCGTAGTACGGGTACGGCGCGTACTTCGGCGTGCCCGGCTCGAGCACGACGTCGAAGCGCACCGCGCCCTCGCCCTTCTCGATCTCGCGGATGACGGTCTTCTGGAAGTAACCGTCCGCGTGCGCGTTCACGATGTGGTAGCCGGGGCGCACGAGGATCTTGTAGCTCCCGTCCTTGTCGGCCTGCGCATGGCCCCATTCGCCCGTGTCCTCGTTCTGGATGTTGATCCAGGCGTGCGGGATCGCCTTCTTCGTGGCGCCGTCCACGATGTAGCCCACGAGCGGGATGCTGGGGGCGGGCTTCGGCTTGAGGTCGATCGTGATCTCGCGCTCGCCCGACTCGAGGCGCAGCGAGAGGATCCACGTGTAGTACGCGGGTCCGCCCGAGGGCGCGGGCATGATGCCGGGCGCCGCGACGCGGGTCGCCGCGACCTCGCCCTCGCCGACCGCGATGTCGTCCGAAGCCGTCGCGTCGGTCGCTTCGAGGGTGACCCGCCCGACGCCCCAGCTGTGGACCGAGATCTGGGTGAAGCCGGGCAGCGTGCGGATCTCGAAGCGCCCGAGGCGGTCGGTCTGCGTGCCGTTCCAGCGGCTCCATTCAAGGTTCTGGATCGACACGTGCGCGTTCTCGATCGGGAGCCCGGTCGACGCGTCGCGCACGACGCCGCGGACCACGACCGTCTCCTTCGGCACCGGCTCGAGGGCGAGGTCGAGCGCCTTCTCGTCGCCCTCGGCGAGCGTCACCTTCTCGTGGAGGTAGGCGTAGTTCGAGGCGGAGACGGCGATCTGGTGGGCGCCCGCATACACCGCGAAGCGGTAGCGCCCGTCCTCGCCCGTCGTCATGGACGCGTGGTCCGAGGGATATTCGGCGCAGCATCGGATCGGCTCCGACGCGGGCTTCTCGGATCCCGCCGCGGGGTCCACGAGCGCCGCTTCGGGCGGCGTCGCGGGCTCGCCGCGCTTCGTCGACCAGTCGGGCGAGATCGAGACGTGCGCGCCGGCGATCGGCTTGCCCGTCACGGCGTCCACGACGACGCCCGAGACGACCGCGTCCTTCGGCGGGAACGGCTTCAGCGCGATCGCAAGAGGCGCGGCGGCGTCGCTTGCCGACCACTTCAGATCGTACGTGTGGTGGGCCTGGTCGGCCGCGACCACCTGCAGATGGCCCCGGTCTCCCGGAACCTCGATCCGGAACACCCCGTTCTCGTCCGTCTTGGTTTCGTCATAATGGCGGTTGTCGGCGGTCTCGCCCTGCCAGCTCGAGACGCGGATGTACGCGGCGAGGGGCTTCCCCGTCTCCGCGTCCGTCACCGTCCCTTCGAGGATCGTCGTCGATTGTGCGAAGGCCGTTTGCGGGGCGAAGGCCACGAGTCCCGCCACCAAGATGACGAGAACCGCGCCCGTCGAAGTCGAACCGAGGCTCATGCGGGTCACGACGTTGGAGTGGCGGCCTGACTTTATATAATGCCGGACCCCGTTGGGGCGGCTCCCAACGGTTCCGGGCTTTCCGCCGCAGGCGGCCGGGACGGGCCCCCGACGCCGGGCCGCGCCTGGGGGGACCCGCGTCCGAGGGCCGGTGCCGGGCGTCGGGACCGGGCGCCGACCGCCGGGCGGCGGACCGGGTCCGGGACCGGGATTCGGGACCGGGCGCCGGGCGTCGGGTCCGGGCATCGGGTGCCGGGTCCGGGACCGGGACCGGGACCGGGTCCGGGGCCGGGACCGGGATTCGGGACCGGGCGCCGGGCGTCGGGTCCGGGCGTCGGGTGCCGGGTCCGGGATTCGGGACCGGGTCCGGGACCGGGACCGGGATTCGGGCCCGGGTCCGGGCGTCGGGACCGGGTCCGGGACCGGGACCGGGATTCGGGCCCGGGTCCGGGCGTCGGGACCGGGTCCGGGCGTCGGGACCGGGATTCGGGCCCGGGTCCGGGCGTCGGGACGGGGTCCGGGACCGGGACCGGGACCGGGACCGGGACCGGACGCGGTTGCCCCTCGCGCAGAGAGCGGGGACAGCGCGAGCGGAGCGAGCGCCTACCCCTCCGTTCTACCAGGAAAGCGGGGATGGGCGCGCCAGCGCCCCCAAGAGGGCGGTCGAAGACCGCCCGAGGCCGAGCGAAGCGAGGCCTCCACCGGCGCAGGGCGCAGCCCTGCGCTAGAACTCCATGAGGCTCCTCTGCCGCGTCGGCCGCCAATCGATGTCGAGCCGCTCGAGCACGGTCTCGACGAGGCCCTTGTAGTAATCGAGGTCGAGGTCGGCGAGGCTTTCGGGCGAGACGACGTCGTACCCGCGGCTCGTCTTCACGTATTCGAGCTGCTCGCCCTTCTTCGGCATGCGGCCCGTGCGCTCGTGGACCTTGCGCGCGACCTGGGCGCCGACCGCGTTCGCGGCCGCGTAGTCCGCGAGATCCTTGCCGAGGCGCACGCGCATCACGAAGTCCGCGGGGTCGTACTTCGCCATGTCGAAGGCCTCGCGGCCGACGGCGCGCGCGTCGCCGCCCGTGAGCAGGGCCTTGGAGACGCGGTCGAGCGTCTTGTCGAAGACGCCGCAGAGGGAGGAGCCCTTGAACGCGATGCCGTGCTTCTCGACGCGACCGTCCTTGTGGAGGAGGAGGTACGATTTGCGCTGGTGGAAGTAGCCGGCCTCGAACGATTCGGCCTCGATGCGGGTGTAGTTCTCGCCGCCGAGCTCGCGCGAGACGAAGTCCGCGACGACCGCGTTCAGGCGCTCGATGTCGGGCTTCGCCGCCGTGTACACGCCGTCCGTGTCGGTCTCGATCTTGGCATCGCCGAGCTCGTCCTCGACCATGCGGATGAGGCGGCGCGCGACGCCGACGATCGCGATCGCGACGGGAAGGCTTCCGTAGCGCGCGAACGACGAGGCCATCACGCCGTAGATGCTGTTGAGGACGACCTTGATGACGTTCTGCTGCGCGTTCAGCCGCTCCTTCTCGACGGGATCCGCGGTCGCCTTCGCGCGCTTCTTGAGGTCGAGGCGCAGCGCGAGGAGGCTCGCGAGCTCCTTCGCCATGGGCGAGACGCCGGTGATCTCGACGAGATGGTTGATCCTGCGGCCGTCGTCCGGGATCGAGTAGATGCGGCGCTCGCCGTCCGACTTCACCGTGAAAGGCGCGAGCGGCTCGCTGCCGATGATGCGCGTGTTGTCCGCGCCGGTGCCGAGCGACACCATGATGCTCGGGTACATCGACGAGAAGTCGCACTTGTAGACGGGCGTGAAGAGGCCGCGCTGGTAGATCTCCACGATGCCGCCGACGAACGCCTCGCGCAGCCCGCCCGCGTCGCCCGCCTCGTCGCCGTCCTCCGTCGCGGACGGCCCGAAGTAGAGGCCGCGGTACCGCTCGCTGTTCTTGCCGTCGGACACGATGGGCGGGTCCGCCTGGCGGAAGACGCGGCCCTGGAGAACCGTGACGTGGAAGGCCGGCGTCGCGCGGAGCACGACGTTGAGCGGCGCGCCGTAGAACTCCGCGAGCGCGACGAAGTTCTTCCAGTAGATGTTCGCGATGGACCGCGTGAGCGCGACGTCGCTCTTGTTGTATGCCGCGAGACGATCCGTGCCCACGAGCGACCGCGTGTCGCTCGTGTCCTCCTTCACGACCGGGTAGCCGAGCCACGCGGCGACGGTCTTGAGCCGGCGGTCCTTGATGCCGAAGAGCGTCTGGTCGAGCTTCACGGACTCGAAGACGTCGTACACGAGGCGGCCGTCAATGCGGACCTCGTTCTCGTCGTCCTCGTAGCTCGCGGCGCCCGAGCGCGAGAGGAGGCCCGTGTCGAGGCCGTTCTCGCGCATGCGCGCCACGATCATCGGGAGGTCGTAGCCTGTGACATTGTAGCCGACGATGACGTCGGGGTCGTAGGCCCGCACCTTCTTCGCGAAGGCGAGCAGGATGTCGCGGTCGGTCTTCCCGTCGCCGAGGACGCACTCCGGCTCGCCGGGGGGCGCGCCCTCCGTGCTCTCGGCCCATCCGATGCTGATGAGCGGGCTCTTCGCGGTCGGGAAACCCTGCCCGTCGGTGAGCTGCTCGATGTCGATGACGAGGAGCTTGAGCGGCGCGGTGTTCGCGAACTGGCGGTACCACGTCGGCGCGTCGATGAGGATGCGCTCGATGTACGCGACGTGGTCGTCCGCGGTCGCAAGCGCGGGGGCGCCGCGGGATTGGTCGGAGACGCCGCGCACGTTCTGGAAGTGGTAGCGGTACCACGTTTCAGGCGCAAGCGTCGAGAGGGGCCGCACCGTGACGCGCTCCTCCTTCGCGTAGCCGCCCGCGAGGCGCTCCTTGCGGTAGGCGTAGGGAAGGAAGGGGGCGGGCACCCGGACGCGCTTCCCGTTCGTCCAGAGGTCGACGAACTGGGCCTCCTGGCTGACGGTCCGGAAGGCCGCGAGGGGCACCTGCACGGGCGCTGGACTGCAAGGCCGCTACTTGGGCTTATGGGCGGGGGCGGTGCGACGAGGCGTTCAGGCCGGGATTTCCGGGGGTTCTTCGCGGGCCTTTTCCTCGGATTCGGCGGGCGCGGCCTCGCGGCGCCAGGGTTCGAGGCCCGCGACGGCCGCGACGAGGCCGCCGATCGCGAGCAGCACCGCCGCGAGGTCGTGCAGGCCGAGCCGCGCGAGGTCGAGGCCGCGCAGGGCGAGGACGCCGACGCCGAGGAACGCGGTCGCGGCGGAAACGAGGAGGAGCGAGGGGCGTCCCGTGAGCGCGAGGTAGCCCGCGACGGCGGCCCCGCCCGCGAGGGCCATGGTGAGGAGCACGGCGAGCCCCGCGGCGTACGCGAGCGCGAGGAGCGCGGCGCCCCCGAGCGCGGCGGCGACGGCGCCGAGCGTGAGCGCCGGGCTCGAGAGGGGGCGCTCTGGACCCTTCCAGTCGTCGGGGATGGAGGCGAGGAGACGGTCCTTCATCGGGCGACGACGGGGGAGGGGGTTTGAAAACGGTTCTCGAACGAAGGGCGAAGCGTCCGCCGCCCGGTCCCGGACCCGGACCCGGTCCCGAGGCCTGGCGCCCGCCCCCGCCCCCAGGAAACCCGTACGGGTGTGGCATCAGCGGGGTGGAAACGGTCACTGGGCTCTACGGAAAGGAGTTATAACCCCAGAGCGCCCGATGGATCGTACCGCGGCCGGCCCGTCCGGTCGGCCGTCGGCGAGGTCGGTTCCGTTGCCCCATCACGCGCATTGGCACGATGCCTGCAGGAGTTGCGGCGCCCCGGTGCTCGCGGAGTGTCCCGACTGCGGGTCGCGCGCCTGGGTGAAGGGCGTGGGCCCCGACATCGCGTGCGCGAGCTGCCTGTTCGAGTGGGCCTGCGCGGGTTGCATGGGCCTGAAGCCCACGAGCGGCAAGTGGTTCGACGACGACGCAGGCGTCGCGGCGTAGCGTCCGCTCGACTGTTTTGAAAGGAAAAGAAAGGGGCGGCCGGGTTTCGGCCGCCCGTGGCGTTCTGGCTCAAAGGAGCCAGGACGAGACCGAGACCGTGTCGGAGACCATCGCGGTCTTGTCGCCTTCGACGGGGTCCTTCCACGCGACGGGGTGGGGCTTCGACGTGATGTCGAAGGTGATCCCCGCCGTGCCCTGCGGGAACAGGACGACCTGCTCGGCGGTGTAGGCCGAGTTGGCCTGGTCGCCGTAGCAGTAGGCGCGGATCTTCACGGGCTCGCTGCCCGTGTAGTGCCTCGTCATCGCCGTGTTCTCGCGGACGATCTCGCCGTTCGCGACGCTCGACGCGAGGGCGCCCGTCGCGGCGTTCGTCGGGAACTTCCAGTGCGTGACGACGCCCGCGGGGCCCCAGCCGTTCGGACCCGTCGGCGTGAGGGTGTATTCGATGCGGAGCTTCTTGACCGCCTCGCCCGCCGGGGCGTCGGCGCAGTAGCCCGAGAACTCACCCGTCTTGATGCCGTTGTCGTAGTCGTTCCCGTCGGGGTTGTTGCCGAACTCGTAGGGGTCCGCGCCCTGGTTCTGGCCGATCCACCCGTTCTGGTCGAGGTCGTGGAACGCGCCGACGCGCACGTCGAGCTCGAGGTAGCCCGGCGCGACGCAGTGCTGCGCGTTGTTCTCCTCGGCGAAGTCGCTGCAGGGGCCGATGCTGTACCCGTTCGTCGAGAGCGGGTTCATGACGAACACCGTGCTCGTGACGCCCGGGGACCAGAGCGTGTAGGCGACCTGCGTGTCGATCCACGCGCCGGGACCGGCGTTGTAGTCGTAGTCCTTGTTCGTGCTGCGCAGGTTGTAGCGCGGGTTCTCGTACGGCGGCTGGATCTTGCGGGCGAGGGGACCGGTCGTCTCGCACTGGTTGGCCGGCCCGTGCGCGGGGTCGCAGATCGGGTGCTCGAAGTGGTGCGACGAGGCCAGGCTCGGCGGCGGGAGCGCATCGATCATCGGGCCCGCGGAGCTCGCGTAGAGGGCCGTGAGGGGACCGGGCGCGATCGCCGCGTAGTCGTCGATGTCGATGAGGCACTTCACCGCGTTTTCGGGGCAGTCCTTCGTGCGGAGGAGACCGCCGGGCGTCGCGACGGGGTCGGCGACCGTGACGACCTCGTACGTGCGGAGGAGCGTGCCGTCCCAGAAGAGGATCGGCCAGCCCTGGCCCTGGTCCCAGTACCCGTTGCCGGGGCTGCCGTCGGCCATGTTGCCGGGCGGGCGCATCGAGAAGTCGGGGCTGCGCGCGCCGGGGAGGTCGCTCGACGTGACCGTCGGGTGGTCCCCGGGCTCGATGAAGACGACGATCTCGCCGTTGACGATCGAGTCGTAGTCGTTCGCGGGGTTCGGCGAGCCGCCGATCGTGCGGTCGAGGTTGTCGATGACGCCGTTGCCGTTGTCGGCCCAGTACCCGTACCAGGCGCCCCACTCGGACGCGCCGGCGAGGATGACCTTCGGAAGGCCCGTCGTGCGGCCGGGGCCGGGGGGCTCGCGGTAGACGCAGTTGCCGTTCACGTGAACGGTGTTCTTCGCGGGGTCGCAGGCGTGCACGCCGCGCACGTTCCACGGGCCGCCGCTCGGAAGCTCCGTGTACGTCGAGTACGCGAAGGAGTCGAGGATCTTCGTGCGTTCCGTGGGGACCGAGGACAGGTTGTTGCGCTGTCCGCGTCCCTCCATGACGATGTGGTTCTCGGCTTCGACCTCGCCCACGCCGACGTTGCGGATGGAAGCGAGGGCGGCGCCCGAGACAGTCATGAGCATGGCTGTGACAAACAGGGCCTTGGTTGCGGTGTTCATGGTGGATGGCCTCCCTACGGGTCGAGGACCCGGCCGTTGCGCACCGGAATGCGGCATTAAAACGTTTCTCGCGAGATGGACTTCGGGTCTTTAAAGGGAAAACCCCGAGCCGGTGATGGCCCGCATCGGCCGACCGGCAGGGACGCCTTGCGTCCCGCCGCATCCGACCGTCTCAGCAGACGCGGGCGCCCGTCGGATCCGCGGGGGTCGCGCCGCGACGCCCGCCCATGTCGAAGGTCAAACGGGGCTCCTTCGCGGCCTTGACCTCGTCGACGCGGCCGATCGCCGTGTTGTGGGGGGCGCTCGTCACGACCGCCGGGTCCTCGCGCGCGACCGAGGTGATGGCGTCGACGAAGGCGTCGAGCGTCTCCTTCGACTCCGTCTCCGTGGGCTCGATCATGATCGCCTCGTCCACGATGAGCGGGAAGTAGACCGTCGGGGCGTGGTAACCGTAGTCGAGGAGGCGCTTCGCGACGTCGAGCGCGCGCACGCCCTTCTCCTTCTTCAGGCGCGAGGCGCTGATCACGAATTCGTGCATGCGGATCTCGCGGTGCGGCAGGTCGAAGTCGCCGGCCTCCTGGAGCCGCTTGCGCAGGTAGTTCGCGTTGAGCACCGCGCGCTTCGAGGCTTCCGTGAGGCCGTCGCCGCCCATCATCTTCGCGTAGACGAGCGAGCGGATGTATCCCACGAAGTTGCCGTGGAACGCCTTGACCTTCCCGATCGACTGCGGGCGGTCGTAGCTCGCGACGTAGCGGTCGCCGCGCTTCTCGACGACGGGCACCGGCAGGAACGGCGCGAGGCGCGCCTTCACGCCGACGGGGCCTGAACCGGGGCCGCCGCCGCCGTGCGGGATGGTCATCGTCTTGTGCAGGTTGAAGTGCACCATGTCGAAGCCCATCTTGCCGGGCGTCGTGACGCCCATGATCGCGTTGAAGTTCGCGCCGTCGTAATAGAGGAGCGCGCCCGCGGCGTGCACGAGCTTCGCGACCTCCGTGATGTTCTCCTCGAAGATGCCGAGGGTCGACGGGTTCGTGATCATGAACGCGGCCGTGCGCGGGGACAGCGCGGCCTTGAGCGCCTCGAGGTCGACGCCGCCCGAGGCGTTCGACGGGATCTCGATGACCTTGAAGCCCGCCATCGCGGCGGAGGCCGGGTTCGTCCCGTGCGCGTTGTCCGGCACGATGACCTCGTCGCGCGTCTCGCCCCTCGCCTCGAAGTAGGCGCGCGTCATGAGCATCGCGGTCCACTCGCCCTGCGCGCCGGCCGCGGGCTGGAGCGTCACCGCGTCCATCCCGGCGACCTCCTTCAGGACCTCCTGCAGCGCGTGGATGACCTGGAGCGAGCCCTGCGAATGCTCGTCCCCGACGAGCGGGTGCATGTCGAGGCTGTCGGGCAGCGTCGCGATCTCGTCGTTCACCTTCGGGTTGAGCTTCATCGTGCACGATCCGAGCGGGTAGAAGCTCGTGTCGACGCCGATGTTCTTGTGGGAGAGGCGCGTGTAGTGGCGCGTGACGTCCGTCGCGCCGAGCGTCGGGATGCCGATCGGGCGGTCGCGCGCGAGATCGGCGGGCGCGAAGTCCGCGGCCGACACGCTCGCGGGGGCGGCGAAATACCGGTCGCCCGCGCCGTTCGACGCGCGCTCGAAGAGGACGGGCGTGGGCCAGCGGGCCTGGCGGAATTCGGGCTTCACTTGATCGCCTCCTGGATCGCGGCCGCGAAGCCCGAAAGCGCGCTTTCGGGGTGCGCCTCGGTGACGCAGTAGAGCGCGGCGTTGCCGAGCTCCGGGTGCCACTTCGCGAGATCGAGGCCGCCCACGAGGCCTTGCTTCGCGAACGAGGCCGCGACCTTCGACGTCGGGACCTCGGTCTTGAGGACGAACTCGTGGAACGACTTGCCCGTGAAGGCGCGCGTGACGCCGTGGACCTTCACGGCCTCGTTCGCGAGCCGGCGCGCGCGGTCCGCGCACGCGAGGGCCGCGTCGCGGAAGCCCTCCTCGCCGAGGGCCGCGAGCGTGATGGAGAACGCGAGCGCGTTCAGCGCCTCGTTCGAGCAGATGTTCGACGTCGCCTTGTCGCGGCGGATGTGCTGCTCGCGCGTCGAGAGCGTGAGACAGTAGGCGCGCTCGCCCTTCGCGTCGACGGTTTCTCCGACGATGCGGCCGGGCATGCGGCGCACGTGGTCCCACTTCGTCGCGAAGAGGCCGAGCGCGGGGCCGCCGAACCAGGTGCCGGATCCGACCGCGCCGCCCTCGCCGACCGCGACGTCCGCGCCGTACGACCCGGGGCCGCGCACGAGGCCGAGGCTGTAGGGGTCGCCGACGTCGACGACGAAGAAGGCCTTGGGCGCCTTGCGGTCGAGGATGCCGCGGATCTCGCCCGCGCGCGACTCGAACACGCCGAAGAAGTTGGGGTTCTGGAGGAGGACGGCCGCGGTCGACGCGCCGACCTTCGACTCGAGGTCGGCGAGGTCGGCCTCGCCCGTCTCGCGGTCGTAGCCGAACTCGACGAGCTTCCCGCCGAAGCCCTTCACGTAGTTCGCGACGATGCTCTTCTTCTCCCACGAGAGGTTCGCGGGGACGAGCACGTCGTTGCCGCGCGAGGCGCGGACGCCCATGAGCGCGCCCTCCGCGAGCGCGGTGGGGCCGTCGTACATCGAGATGTTCGCGACCTCGAGCTCCATGAGCCGCGTCACGAACGTCTGGTACTCGAACATCGCCTGGAGCATCCCCTGCAGGATCTCCGGCTGGTACGGCGTGTAGGAGGTGTAGAACTCGCCGCGCAGGATGAGCGGCTTCACCATCGCGGGCACGTAATGGTGGTACGAGCCGGCGCCGAGGAAGTGCGGGCGCTTCTCGAACGAGTGGTTCTTCGCGAGCGTCGCCGTCATCTCGCGGCGGACGTCGAGCTCGCTCGCGCCCGCGGCGAGCCGGAGCGTCGTCCGGACGCTCGCGGGCACGTCCTTGAAGAGATCCTCGTAGCTCGTGATGCCCAGGGCCGCGAACATCGCGTCGCGGTCGGCGGCGCCGCTCATGAAGTGCATCGTAATTCCTCAGGCGTTCTCGATCGTCTTGCGGTAGCCCGCGGCGTCGAGGAGCTTTCCGGCCTCGGAGGGGTCCGACATCTCGATCTTCGCGAACCAGCCCTCGCCATAGGGGTCGTCGTTCAGGAGCTCGGGCTTGTCCTCGAGCGCCGTGTTGACCTCGACGATCTTTCCGGAGACGGGCGCGTAGATGTCGCTCACGCTTTTCGTGCTCTCGACGACCCCCATCGAGTCGCCGTGCTTGAACGACTCGCCGACGTCGGGGAGCTCGACGAAGACGACGTCCGTGAGCGCGTCCTGCGCGTAGTCCGTGATGCCGAGGGTCGCGACCTTGCCCTCGACGCGGACCCACTCGTGCTCGGCGGTGTAGCGCAGGTGTTCCGGCACCTTCGTTTCCTTGGCCATGGAGAACCCTCGGAGCCCTTACCAAGGCGCCAGAGGAGCGTACCCGTCATGAAGGTTTCTGGGTTACGGACGCGCGCGCGACGTCGGCGTGTCGGGGCCGTTCCCCACCGGAAGGAAACGTCCTTCCACGAGGAATGCATCAGGAGTTCATGCGTCGTCTCGGCGCGACCTTCCTCGTCCTCGTCCTCGTGTCGGCCGGCTGCCTCACCGCGAGCGACCGGGGACCCGCCGCGCCCGCGACCGATGAACCTCCCGGCCCAGGCGCCCCCTTGGCCGAGGGGCCGGTCGATCCCGCGCCCCGGGTGACGGTGGCAGGCCCTTGGCGCTTCACCGCGACGCCCGGGGAGGTGGTCGGGGCGCCCGGCGACGTCGCCCGCGTGCGCCTCGCGATCGAGCGTGCGGGCAACGCGACAGGCGGAACCCTCGGGCTCGCCCCCTTCATGCGATGGGCCGACGTCCCGGAAACGGAGTCCTGGACGCCGCGGGAGGTCCCGGAGGCCGGCGCGACGTGGGACGTCGAGGTCCTCGTCGGTCCTGCGCCGCACGTCGCTTTCTCGGTCTGGTGGGAGGACTCCACGGGTGAGGGCCCCGAACGGTGGCCGAGCCGCGCGGTGAACGCCTCCGCCGTGTTCGTTTCGTTCGGGAACGCCGTCGAAACCCGGGCCCGCGACAACTACGTCCCGACCGGTTCCGGCCTGAATGTCACGACAGAAGGGAGCACCCTCGTCGCGACTTTCACGGAGGGCGTGTTCCTTGACATCGATTGCGACGCGGTTGCGGGCGCGGCCGGCCCGTTCCGCCTCGTGGAGAGCCATGGAACGCGCACGCTCGTTGGTTTCGTGAAGAGCGGCCAATCGGACTCGTGCCTGGCGCCCGCGACGCCGCGCGCGCCCCGCGTCATCGCCAAGATCGAAGGCCTCGAGCCGGGCGAGGTGCGGGTCGTCGTGTATGCGCACCGAACCTGCTTCTGCGCCCCGACCTCGTGGACCGTGTTCGAGGCGAACGCGACCGTGGGCTGAATCACACGAACGGCAGCTTCACGACCCGCGCTCCGACGGGCTTGTCGCGGATCACGACCTCGAGCGGCGTGTCGGGCTTCGCGAACGCGGGCTCGACGTACGCGAGCGCGATGCCCTCGCGCAGCGCCGGCGATTGCGTCCCCGAGGAGACGACGCCGACCGCGCGGCCCTCCGCGCGGACCTCGTTGCCTTCGCGCGGGATGCCGCGCTCCGTGAGCTTGACGCCCACGAGCTTCGCGTGCCCGCCCTTCGCCTTCTGCGCCTCGATGGCCGCCTTGCCCGTGAAGTCGTGGTCCCATGCGACGAGCCAGCCGAGACCGGCTTCGAGCGGCGTGCGGCCGCCCTTGAACTCGTGGCCCGCGAGGCAGTAGCCCTTCTCGAGCCGGAGCGTGTCGCGCGCGCCGAGGCCGCAGGGGCGGATCCCGTGCTCCGCGCCCGCCGCAAGGAGCGCCTCGAAGACGCGCGCGCCCTCCCGCGCGGGAACGAACAGCTCGAAGCCGTCCTCGCCCGTGTAGCCCGTGCGCGCGATGAACGCGTCCGCGCCGAGCGCGGGCGCCTGCGTGAGGTGGAAACGCTTCAGGTCCGCGAACGAGCGCCCCATGAAGCGCTCGAGGATCGCCGCGGCCTTCGGACCCTGCAAGGCGAGGATGCACGTCTCGCGCGTGACGTCCTCGACGTTGGCCTTGCCCGCCGCGCGGAGGATCCCGGCGACCTCCGCGTTCATCCCCGCGTTCGGGACGACGTGGTAGCCCTTCCCGACGTGGAAGATATAGAGATCGTCCACGATCGTCCCGTCCGGCCTGAGCGCCGCCGTGTACTTCGTGCCGCCCACCGGCACCTTCGACGCGTCCGCGACGAACGCCCGGTTCAGCGTCGCGACCGCCTCGGGGCCCGTCACCCAGAGGTTCGACATGTGCGACACGTCGAAGAGACCCGCCGCCTTCCGCACCGCCTCGTGCTCCTCGAGAACGCTCGAGTACATCACCGGCATCTCGTAGCCCGCGAACGGGACGATCTTCGCCCCCAGCTTCACGTGCAGGTCGTAGAGCGGCGTCCGCAGGAGCGTCATCGAAACCCGCGAGCGCGGAAGGCCTCCTTGAAGGTTTGCGGTGAACGACGGGCGCCGGGCCCGGGATTCGGGACCGGGCCCGGGAACCGGGCGCCGGGGTTCGGGACCGGGACCGGGCGCCGGGAGCCGGGCGCCGGGCGCCGGGACCGGGAGCCGGGACCGGGAGCCGGGACCGGGACCGGGACCGGGACCGGGCGCCGGGAGCCGGGCGCCGGGCGCCGGGACCGGTGGCCGGGACCGGGACCGGGCGCCGGGCGCCGGGATTCGGGTCCGGGCGTCGGGTCCGGGACCGGGTCCGGGACCGGGACCGGGACCGGGACCGGGACCGGGACCGGGACCGGTGGCGAGCGCTTATGTCGGGGGAGCGTCGTCGGCGGCGCGTGCGCGCGCGCCGGATCGCCTTCCTCGTCAACCCCGTCGCGGGCCTCGGCGCCCGCGTCGCGCTCAAGGGCAGCGACGGCGTCGCCGCCGAAGCGCTCGCGCGCGGCGCGCGGCCCGAAGCCGCCGGGAAGGCGCTGCGCTTCGTGCGCGCGCTCGAGGCGGGCGCGCACACGTTCCTCACCGCCGGCGCGCCCATGGGCGAGGACGTCCTCGAGAAGGCCGGCGAAAGCGCGATCGTCGCGCACGTCCCGTCCGAGCCCACCACCGCCGACGACACGCGCGAGGCCGCGAAGGCCCTCCTCGCGCTCGCGCCCGACGTCCTCGTCTTCGTCGGCGGCGACGGAACGGCCGCGGATGTCGCGGACGCCGTCGGCGACCGCGTGCCCGTCC
>Ga0247717_1000129_pt1 | contig 22978 bp, 20 predicted proteins | sample 24E_NmetaG_FD_189047 | JGI IMG/M metagenome (GOLD analysis project Ga0247717, IMG submission 189047) | Soil microbial communities from hillslope of Landscape Evolution Observatory, University of Arizona, Oracle, AZ, United States - 2-4-E_N | ecosystem: Engineered > Artificial ecosystem >... | reverse complement strand
CTTCGTCTCGACCGGCGACGCGACCTCGTTCCGCAACTGGTCCGAAGCGAAGGCCCGGCGCGCCCAGGATCCGCAGTCGCTCGCGGGGAAGATCCTCCGGCTCACGCCCGACGGCCACCCCGCGCCCGGCAACCCGTGGGGATCGGCCGCGTGGAGCCTCGGACATCGCAACGTCTACGGGCTCGCCTACGATCCGACGACCCGCCGGCTCCTCGCGACCGAGAACGGGAACGAGCGGGCGGACGAGCTCAACCTCATCGTGGCCGGCGGGAACTACGGATGGCCCGACTGCGCCGGGCCGTGCTCGCCGGAGCGCGACGGCTTCATCGATCCGGCCTTCTGGTACGAGCGGACGATCGCGCCGACGGGCGCGACGTTCTTCCAGGGGCATTTCTGGTTCGCGGACTTCAACCAGGGCCGCATCCACCGGCTTCGCGAATCCGCGCCGGGCGTCTGGATGGACGAGATCGCCCACACGTATTCGGGAGCTCCGTCCCGCGTGCTCGACCTCGAGGCGGGCCGCGACGGCAGATCGCTCTGGTTCACGAGCTGGAGCGAGCTTTGGCGACTCGACTTCGCGGACGACGGGTCCGGAAACGGCTCGAAGCCCACGGGACCCACCGGCCCCACGGGTCCGACGGGCCCCGACCTCGGGGGACCCGGCGGACCCGACGAGACGACCGGCGACCGGCCGATCGCGGCGGCGCCCGTCGTCGCGGTCGCGGCCGTCGCCGTCGTCGCCGCGCTTCTCGCTCGACGGCGTTAGCGCAGCACCAGCCCGGCCGCGTCGACGATGGCGTTCCTGTCCTCGGTGGACGTCCTGAGGTCGTTCACGTACGCGAGGCGCACGACCCGCTTCCCGGCCGCGAGATCGACCTTCGCCTCGAAGGCCGTGGTCCGGGAGGCGTCGAGGTCCCACTCGGCGACGACGACGCCGTCCACCGAGGCGACAAGCCGCGGCGCGACGCCGGAGGCGGGCGAGCCGCGGGCCATCGCCACGAGCGAGTAGGACCCCGCGGCCGCGACGTCGAACGTGGTCTCGATGTGCCCGTTCGCCCACAGGTTCCAGAGCGCCCCGCCCGACGACGAGGTCGAGGAGATCCTCCCGCCGACGGTCTTCGCGGCGAAGCTCTCCGCTTCGATCCATTGACCTCGCCGCGCGAGGAGGGAGACGCTGTCCACGTGCAGGTTGCGGTCCTCTCCGGGCCGTCGACCGTCGTTCGTGAACGCGACCTCGAAGGCCGTCGACCAGCGTCCGAGGACGACGGGCACCTCGTAGTCGCGCCACGTCGCCGAATCGACCGTCCAGCGTCCCACGACCTGGCCTTCGAGCTTGAGCTCCATGATCGGCCAGACGCCGCCCGCGGGTTCGCCGCGCGCGCGGATCGAGAACCGGTAGACGCCGGCGTCCATCGCGGAGAGCTTGTCCCCGATGGCCCCGTTCGACCACACGTTCCACGCCGCGCCGCCCGAGGCGCCCGCGTCCGTGATGCGCCCGCCGACCGGCTTCGATGCGAAGGCTTCGGCCTCGCGCTTCTGGAGCGGCGTCTCGGCGGGCTTCTTGAGCGTGACTTCGGCGACGGCCGTGGACGAGCCGCCGCGCCCGTCGGTGACCGTGAGGCGGATGCTGTAGGTTCCCGCCTCGACGTACGCGTGGCTCGCCCTCGGGCCCGTGGCCCGCGAGCCGTCCCCGAAGTCCCAGGCGAACGCGAGCGGGTCCCCGTCGGGATCCGACGATCCGCTCGCGTCCGCGGTCACGACGAGGCCGGAGGTCGAAACCGTGAACCGCGCGGAAGGGGAACTTTGCGCGCGAACTTCGACCGTCGCCTTCGCGGAGGCGCCGAGCTCGTCGGTGACGGTGAGGACGACCGTGTGGGGTCCGGGCGTGGACCAGGTGTGGGTCACGCGAGGCCCGCTCGCGGTCCTGCCGTCGCCGAGCGACCACGCATAGGCGAGGGCGTGCCCGTCGGGATCCGAGGAATCCTCGGCCGAGAGCGTCGAGGTCGTGCCGGCGGAGGAGACCACGCGCGCGACGGCCGTCGGCGCCCGGTTCACGACCACGGTCTTCTCGGCCGAAGCCGTCGCGCCCGCGGGGTCGGTGACCTCGAGGCGGATCAGGTAGGTGCCCGCCGAGAGGTACGTGCGCGCGGCCTCGATCCCCTTCGCGGAGGTCCCGTCGCCGAACGTCCACGCATGGACGAGGCCCGGGCCGTCAGGATCGCTCGACGGGCTGCCGTCGACGACGACGCGGAGGCCGTCCTGCGAGACGGTGAACGCGGCCGAGGGGGCGCGGTTTGGGGGCGGCGGGTGCGCGATCTCGATCCAGTCGAGGATGAGGTTGCGGTCCTCGCTCGAGGTCCTCAGGTCGTTCTGGAAGACCACGCGGATCTCGCGGACGCCGGCCTGGACCTCGACGCGGGCGGTGAGCGTGATCCAGTCCCCGCGGAACTCGCGCTCGGCGACCTTCTGGCCGTCGACCGTGAGCGAGGCGATGGCGCCAACGCCGTTCGCGAGCGATCCGCGCGCCCGGAACGACACGTCGTAGGACCCCGTCGCGGGGAATTCGAACGCGTCGCCGACGGCGGCGTTCGCCCACACGTTCCAGGCGGTGCCGCCCGTCGCGCCCGAAGCCTTCTGGAGCGCGCCGGTCCGCAGGACCCGAAGATCCTCGGCCTCGACGAGCGCGAGGGCTTCGCGCGACGGCGGAGGCGGGAGGGGCCCGCGGTTCACGGCCTCGACCCAGACGTCGAAAGCGGGTTTGCGCGAGCCGTCCGGACGCTCGAGACCCCAATGCCTCTCGGCGATGCCGTAGTAGTTCGCGGTCGACATCGGCTGGTCGCGCAGGCTGCGGTAGATGACGGCCTGCACGCCGAGGGAAGCGAGCATGGGGATGCGGTCCATGACCGTCCTGATGGCCGCGGCCTGGTGCTCGAGCCAGTCCGGCTCGGGGTAGGACGACACCGCGAGATCCGTGAAGATCGAGGGTTTGCCGAAGCGGTCCCGGATCTCACGGGCGGCCTTCTCGCTGCGGTCGCCGATGCTCATGTACGTCGAGAGGTCCTGCCGGGTCGACCCCGAGAGGCCCTGGAATCCCATGAGGTCCGCAGCCTCGATCGACGCGGGGAACCGGTCCCAGCGATCCTTGCCCCACGAGCCGAACCCGAGGACGACCTTCACGCCGGGGACGCCTTGCAGCACGTCGATGTGCTTCTTGAGATAGCGGTCGAAGGTGGGCGCATAGGACGTCGAATCGATGCCGCCCTTGTTGAATTCCGTCTCGACGTTCACGAGGACCTCCGCGCCGCCCATGCGGTCGCGGATCTTCGAGGCGAGCGTGTGGACCATCGCGTCCCATTCCGCGCGGCTCTTCCACGTGTTGTGGAGGCTCGACCAGCAGCCGTTGTCCACGCACGAGGGCGAGATGTCGTCGCCCCAGTAGTACCACTGGATGAACGGCGTCACGCCCGCGGCCCGCGTGCGGTCGAGCATCCGCTCGAAGCCGCCCCACGAATCCCTCGTCCAGGGCCCGACCCACGTCGTGGCGTAGTCGGGCTTGATGCCGTAGTCGATGAGGTCGTCCATCGAGCCGTACGACATGCCGAAGCGCATCGCCTCCGCGGGCGCGGCCGACGCCGTGCCTGCGAAGACGCCGCCGAAAGCAGTCGTGAGGATCATTGCCGCTCCGAGGAGCGTGGCCAGGGACTTCCCGGGGGACGTCGGGGTCGCCATGCGGGGGACTCCGCGGCGAGGCCATTTGGCGGAGCGTTTTCACGTCGGCCGGAGGCGCGCCGTCCCAAAGCGTCACGGCGAAGGCGGGCGCGGCGGGCCCGCGCCGTCACCCCGAATGACGACAGACCGCCGAGCCCGCAAGGGCTATGACGGGGCCGGCGGGGAACCGAGGCCGGCAGGCTGCATGGGCGCGCACGAAGAACCGGCGGCGGCCGCGCACCGCCGCAAGCGAGGCGAAACCGTCCGGAACGCGGTCGCATCCGCCGGGACCGACGCGGACGTCGCGCGCGCCCGGCTCCTCGCGGAAGCCGGGCTCACGAGCTACGAGTGCCGCATCTATCTTGCGGCCTTCGGCCGGGGCGCCTGCGCCGCGAAGGACCTCGCGCGGCTCTCGGGCGTTCCCCGCACGCGCGTCTACGACGTTCTCGCGGCCCTCGCCTCGCGCGGCCTCGTCGAGGAGCGCGCCGGGCCGCCGCGCGCGTTCGTCGCGCTCCCCCCCGAATCCTTCCTCGCGCGGGAGGCCCGCGAGGCGGCCGCGCTCGTGTCCGTGCTCGAGACGCGCGTCGCCCAATGGCCGGCCGCTTCGCCCTCGCCCGCCGTCGACGCGCCGTTCCGCCTCATCGAAGGACCCGTCGCCGAATCGCAGGCCGTCGCCGAGGCGCTCGCAAAGGCGCGGACGTCCATGGCCTGCGACGTTCGCGCCGAGACGCTCTCGAGCTGGCTCAACGACGCCTCGCTCGCGCCGCTCCTTCGACGCGCCCTTGCGCTCCCCGAGGTGCAGGCCGTCGTCTCCGGCCCGGCCTCGGCGACGCTGCGGCTCGCGGCGGACGAAGCCGCCCCGGTCATCGCCGGCCGTCCCTCGCGCCGTCTCGACGTCGAGCGTGTCGTGATCGACGGCCGCCTGCTGCTCCTCCGCATCCCGCGCGCCTCGGGAGGCGCCGACGTCCTGGTCGCCGAGCACGAGGTCTTCGCGCGCGAAGAGGCGCGTGTCGTGCGCGCCGCGCGCGAGGCCGCCGCGCCCCTTGCCGCCGTCGCGGCGGCGATCCGCGCGGGCGCGCGGGTCCCGATCGAGCGAGGCGACGCCCGCGAGACCGTCCTCGCCGCGATCGAACGCGCCACGCGCGAGGTGATCTGGCTCGGCCCGCCCCCCGAAGGCGAGGTCGCGCAGCGCCTCCTCGCGCGGGCGGCCCTCGGCCTGCGCGTGCGCGTCCTCGGCCCCGCTCCCCTCCCGGGACCCCCGTGGCCGCCCTCGGCCGCGCACCGCGAGGCGGCCGAAGTCGGCGCGCCGTTCGTCCTCGCGGACGGGGTCCTCGCCATCGAGCCGCGCGGAGACCGCGCGCTCGTCACCGCGGTTCCCGGACGCGGTCGCATCCTCCATTCGCTTTTCGAGACCCTGTGGTCGCGCGCCGCCCCCGGGGAAGGCGCCGCGCCGACGCGCGCCCCGCATCGGCTCGGGGGCGTCGAGGACGTCGTCGCGGGCGTCCGAAGGGGCCTCGAAGCGACGCCCGCCGGCGGCGCCTTCGCGATCGCCCTCGCAACCGACGACGTCACGGCCTTCCTTCCGGACCTCGTCGCGGCTTCCGAGCGGCGACCTCGCCTGCGGGGGCGCATCCTCCTCGCGCGCGCCCCCCGCGACGTCGCGCTCCCGGCGGGATTCGACGTCCGCATCGCGCCGCGTCAGCCCGCGAGCTACTTCGCGTCCGCCTGGTCCGGTCTCCTCTGGTGGGCGGGCGACGCCCGCGCGCGCCCCGTCGGGCTCGGCGCGCACGATCCCGCGGCGGTCGAAGCGGCGCTCGCCGCGTTCGACCTCGCGTGGCGCCGCGCGCGACCCCTCCCCGGGAGGCGGCGCGCGTGACCGAGGCGGACGACCTCGAGCGGGTCGGCCTCGGCCGCGACGAAGCCGCCGCCTGGGCCGCGCTCGCGCGCGAGGGCCCGCTCACGGCCCCCGATATCGCCGCGCGCGTGGGCTTCGCCCGGTCGCGCGCCTACGAGGTCCTCCGCGGCCTCGAGGAGCGCGGCCTCGTCGAGGTGCTCCTCGGCGAGACGCGCCGCTACCGGGCCGTCGCGCTCGACCGCTACGTCGCGGGCGTGCTCGAAGCCGCGCGCGACGCCGAACGGACGGCCCGCGCGCGCCTCGGCCGCGCCCGCGCGCTCTTCCCCGAGCGCGAAGTCGTGGGCGCGGGCGGACTCGGCGCCGTGCGCGTCGCGGAAGGTCGTCGCGCCGCGCACGAAGCGTGGGCTCGCCTCCTGCGCGCCGCGAAGGAGAGCGCGCTCATCGTCGCGACGGGCCGCGCGACGCTGCGCTTTCTCGACACCCCCGAAGGCTCGGAGTCCTACGAAGCCGCGAAGGCGTCCGGCGTCGCCGTCCGCTTCGTGCTGCTTCCGGGCGACGAGCCGGAAGCCGCGCATCGCGCCGCCGAGATCCTCGCCTCCGACGCCGAGATCGCCGTTCACGGAGACGGCGCCGTCACGCGGGTCGCGGTGGACGGCGGCCGCGTCGCCGTCGTCGCCCACGAGCGCGACGACGAGCGCGTGTACCTCGGCAACGACCTCCTCGTCGAGGCCGAATCCGCCGCCCTCGCGACGGACGTGCAGACCGAGGCGGCGCGCATCCTCGAACCCGCCGAGCCCGCGTTCGCCTTCGCCGGATCGGTCGCGGCGGCGTCGCGCCTGCTCGCCGGCGAGATCCGAGCCGCGCGCGCCGAGATCCTCGTCCTCGTCGGCGCCGGCGGCGCGTCCTTCGCGGAGGGCTCCGAGGAGCGGCGCGCGCTTCTCGAGGCCTCCGCCCGGGGCGCGCGTGTGCGCGTCGCGACCGCCGGCCCGTCGGACCTGCTCGGCCTCGTCGAGCCGGCGCTCGCGGACCTCGAAGGCGCCATCGTCATCGCGGACGGGGAGCGCATCGCGGAGTGGTACGGCGGGGCGGGCGCGCCGACCCTCGCCTTCGTCGCGCGAGACCCTGAACGCGCCCGCCTCGTCGCAAACCGGTTCGACGCGAGCCGCGCGTGAGAGATCTTTCGCCGACTGCACGGAAAACGTTATCCCGCGCCGCGGTCGATGGGACAAGAACGAGGGTGACTCGCCTGTCGGACGGAGAAGTCAAGGAGCTTCGGGTGAAGATCGACGTGAGCTACCACCTGAAGCTCCACGCCCTCAAGCTCCTCCGGAACAAGAAGATGAGCGAGGCCGTGGAGGAGGCGCTCGACTACTACTTCGAGCACGTCGTGAAGGGCGAAGAAGTGGTGGATCGCGAGGCCGAGATGCAGGAGTACGGCTGATCGGTTTTCACGCGACCTTCCGGCCGGGCGGAAAAAGGGTTTTTACCGGCCGAGCCCCGTCGCGAGACGCGTGTACGTCGACAAGGTCGCGGTCGTCGGCGCCGGAGCCATGGGCGCCGCCATCGCCGAGGTCATGGCGCTCAACGGCAAGAAGGTCGTCCTGAAGGACGTCTCCCAGGAATTCGTCGACCGCGGCCTCAAGACCATCGATGCGGTGCTCGATGATCTCGTGACCTTCCACGCCGGCAAGGCCGAAGCCGAGATCGAGCGGATCGAATCGAAGAACGGCATCACGCTCACCGAGGAGCAGAAGGCGAAGGTCCGCGAGGCGAACAAGGCGACCTACGACCGCGCCCGCGCCGACAAGATCCGCAGGAACATCCAGGGCACGACCTCGTACGACGACCTCGCGGACGTCGACTTCGTGATCGAGGCCGTCGTCGAGAAGATGCCCGTGAAGCAGCAGGTCTTCAAGGAGCTCGAAGCCGCGACCCAGAGCCACGTCGTGCTCGCGACCAACACGAGCACGCTGAGCATCACGGAGATCGCTTCCGCGGTGTCGGCGAAGCGCCGTCCGAAGGTGCTCGGCGCGCACTTCTTCAACCCGCCCTACACGCTGCCGCTCGTCGAGATCATCCCCGCCCACGAGACGAGCCCCGGCGTCGTCGAGGAGACCATCCAGTTCTTCGAGGAGCTGCGCAACCACCGCTTCCCGATGCTTCCGGTCGCCGTCAAGGAGACGCCGGGCTTCGTCGTGAACCGCATCCTCGGGCGCGCGTTCAACGAGGCGTTCCTCGTCTACGAGGAGGGGATCGCCTCCCCGCGCGACATCGACAAGGCGATGAAGGCCGGCGCGGGTTGGCCGATGGGACCGCTCGAGCTCGCCGACCTCGTCGGGATCGACGTGCTCTACCACGCGGGCCGCAGCATGAAGGAGATGGGCGCGCCCGCCGAGCAGCGCCTGCCCCAGATCATCGGCAAGCTCTACCACTCGGGCCGCTGGGGAAAGAAGGTGGGTCGCGGGTTCTACGATTACAAGAACGAGTAGGTCCCTCAACGGGCATAGTTGAGGACTGCGCGGGCACTCACAAGGTCCAGTGGACATAGGGATCGTGGTTGAGCCGTTTCCCCGACCGTCCCGCGGCCTCTGAACGGCTAGAACAGGTCCTCGAGCCCACCTTGGAGCTCTGACAGCCCGCCGCATTCAGGGCAGGAGCGTTCATATAGTTCCTCGGTGGCCTTTTCCACGAAGTGATAGAAGGCGTGATTGAATGCAAGCCCGCACGACTTGCACTCGTAGTCGAGCATGCGAGGTGAAGAATCGCTGATCTTGCGAGTCCGCCGCCCTCGAGAGGGGACCGACCGCACAGGCCTTTCGTACTCGAGGCAAGAATGCGAACGCATGTCGCGTTTGGTATCGAATGTTTCACCGCAGCTGTCGCAAGTCGCCGGCTGGCTTGCCTCCCACTCCCTGTACGCGCGTTGCGCTTCGCGCTCGGAGATCACTGCGGGGCACGCTTGAATGTGGTCCGATAGGGTATCCTCCGAAGCCTGCGCTTTCCCGCACGCACTGCACGGGTAGTGGCGCTTCGAATAGTTGTGACCACGGAGACCGGCCTCCGAGTCGAACGTCTTTCCGCACAGATCACATGCAAACGAGGGAACATCCCACGGTTGCACTCGAGCGTCATCAACCTCCGCTTCGACGACCCCCGAGACCTGACGAGCGCCCTCCGCATCGGTTGCGCCTGTCCAGATGTGCCCGACCGGCTCGACATCATGTATTAGTGCGGGGAGGCTGGCCGCAGCGACACCCTCGGCTGGGGAAGAGCTTACCCCGGCCGGCAGCGCATATCGCGCCTCGCGCTCGGGCTGAGGACTGCCGAACCCGCACTGACGCGCATGATCATCCCGCCACACCTCTCTTGAGTATTTTGCGCCGCACCCGGGGTAAGGGCAGACCGAATCCGCCGCTGCCATGTTAACGGACTTAGTAGTGTACGATGGGATAGTGGAGTCCCCGCCCGGGAGGAACGTGTACCCCTTGTGCTTGATGAAGAGCCAAGGGATCCCGACGTAGAACGTGTAGAAGAACGCCCCAAAGAACGCTCCTGCGACTACGTTCGAATTGAGACTCGCGAGGGCGGGGATGGCAGAAATGGCTGCGAAGAACCACTTGTAGCCGTTCCATAACTTGCCCATCTCACGCACCCCCTCCCCCTAACTGAACCTTGAATATGTAAGCTTGTCCGAAAACTTGCGTGGGTGTCATCGTTGCCTCGACCCAAGCAGCTCACGTTGCAGCGAGCATGACGGACGCGAGTGGCCTTCCCTGGCCCCGATATGCGCTCCGGCGTTCCTCGGCGAGAGGGTAGCTCGTAATAACCGTCACGAGCTCTCGATCGATCGCAACGACGAAGACGCCGTCCTGCCCAGCGACGTCCACGACCGCGTGCCACGCGCCGGCTGGCGCAGGAAAGTAGCGAGCGTGGAGCAGCTTCTGGCGAATCTGCCCTTCGGTCAACCCCGCCCCTTGCCAGCGGGTTGCAGCACGGAATCGCGCGTGCATCGTCAGGACTACTGCCAGGCTCGCAAAGATTTCGACACTCCAATGGATCGAGGCGAGGTCCCCGAGTGTGGCGACACTCGCGTTGCGGGGTTCTCGGCGCATACGACTCACCTAAGCGGTACGCCTGCGGTGGCGCGCGACCGCGATGATCGACACCGCAGCGAGCGTGAGGACCAGCACGACGATCAGGTTGCGCGCGAAGTGCTCGGGAGACATTGCCGTGTCCCCCCAGCACCAACCCCCCGAGCACGGCTGCGTGTTGGAGAGCGTCAAGGCGTTGGTCACGGGCTCAGTTGTCACAGTCTCGTTTGTGACGGGCGCCCGCCCGTTCGTTCGCTCGCCGGTGAAGAACGGCAGCAATCCAGAGACGTCTTCACCCTCGATGCGGTCGTACTTGTCGCCGCTGTGATCTTGGAGATCTTGCGTGTACTGGCCCGTCAGCACCTCGGCCTGAACAGTGACGGTCTCTGTGTGCTGCTCGACGCGGTGCTTGCTCGCCGCGGCCTGGATGATCGGCGGCGTACCGCGCGTGTATCCGCCGTTCGGGCTGCTGCCGGTTGCAAAATCGAGCTCACTCCACTGGTACGCGTAATTCGAGCCGTTCGGCATGGCGAGCCGGCCTCGCCACACGATCTGCGGAGGGAGGTGATCAAGCTCCAGGACGGCGTAGGCGACGCCCGGCGCGTCCGACTGGATGGGGGCGGAGGTCGAGTTCAGCAGCGCACCCTTCGCAGCTTGGGTCCCGCTCCAAGCCTGCAACTCCACGGTCGCTCCTGAAAGGTTCACGCCGGGGGCCGGCGAAAACAGCAGAGTCAGGGTGTCCGAGCTCCACCCGCGGTTGAAGAGCATCAAGTCTTGGCCGCTCGGGCGGATCGGACTCGCGGTAGGCCACGACAGAGAGATGGTGCGCCAAATGAGCCGCCCATCCTGCATGGGTTCAGGGGCGCCAGATATGCTCAGCGCGGGCGCTCCGCGAACGCTGATGATCGCGGTCAGAACGCCGGCCGCCAGCCCACCAGCATCATCCGGAAGGGTTCCGGTCGCCGTGATCCCTTGCAGCGAGGCGGAGCCCTTGTCCGAGGTAACGCTCTGCGTGACGCTTCCGACGGAAGCGCCGTTGCGCTCCAAGGTAAGCGTGATGGGCGTAGCAGAGTCGTTCGAGAGGACGACGAGATCCTTCAACGTGACGCTGAGGTAGACCGGTGCGGCTGTGGTGGTTTGCGCTTGTGCGGGCATGCTCGCAGCGAGCATGAGCAGGATCGAAAGAGTGGGGATGTAGCTCTTCATGCGTTTGCCTCCGTGTGCTTGTTGATGTCTTCTGTTAGGCGGCGCTGCCACGTGCGGAACTCCTTCCGGCGGGCGACGCCTTCGTACGTGTCGACGAAGAGGTGGAGCGGAAATTCCAGGAGCGGAACGATGGACGGGCCGGCGTCGGACGGCTTCGACTCGTCGACGTGGCACCAGGTGACCCACCTGTCCGGCTTGTAGAGCGAGACGATCGAGCGCACGTGCTCGTTGAACATCCGCTCTCCCTCGCCGGGGCCAGTGACGCCCGCAAATGCCATCACATGCCCCGCGAGGCTCTGTACCGGCAGGTATCCCCCGACCGTATTTTTCAGGCCGAGCTCTTGGATCTCCTCCTGCGCAAGCATGACGTCCGAGATCGTGCGCTCGTGGAAGGCGATGAAGAGCGGCGTGTTAAGGCCGAGGTAGCTCGGCGTCTCAGCGGCGCCCTTGCTTCCATCTGCGTTCGAGTCCGCCATCGCCGCGTAGAGCACCTCAAGGATCGGTCCTTCGACCGCGTCCAACTGCTCCGGAAGCCAAGTGGGGTTCGCGACGATCTGGATGATCGCGCGAGGGTGCTGCGAGAGAAGGCTGGACAGGCAATCCTGCGTCGTCTGCTGTCTCGTGACGATTGCCCCATCGCCCTTGGAAGGGATTGGGGTGTTGGCCTTGGTCCCGGGCGGCAGGCCTTGAGGCTTCGGCGCGGTGCGGAGCCGAGCAACGGCTTCGAAGTCATTTGCCTTCGACGTGGAACGGCTCACGGGACCACCGCCACGAGAGGAGCAGGGTCCGAGCTCTCGCCGCGGTCATCGCGGGCAGCAGCCAGGCGGTCGCGGGCCTCCTGGTAGAGGAACTGGCTATTCAGCGCCTCGACGAGCTGAGTAGGCGCGCGGCCGTTGACGATGCCGAAGACCTGCTTGTTCGTGAACGCGGAGTGAAGCTGATTCACGACGTTCGCGTTCGTGAGGCCGTCGATGCTCGCATGGATGACGACGCGCTGAGTGGCGTCCGCGAACTTGACGATCGGTTCGTGATAATCGCGGGCAGCTCCTTCATGGAGATTGCGCGTCGGTCCGGGCTTCTCACCAGGACGGACTCCCCAGAGCTCCAGTCGGAGAGGGCTCCACCAGCGGCGAACGCGGATCGCGCGGTTTCCAGGGGCACCGTTGACGGGGAGGACGCCCGCAAGTTGGACTTTCCCGCGGAGCTTCTTGCCCATCCCCTGCAGATGCCGTTCGAGCCATTGAAGATGGTTCCCTCCGTCGACTATGGTCAACCCGCGCGAAGCGGGCTGGCCGGTGAGGTAGCGGTCGTAGATGATCCAGATGGTGATCCCCAGAAGCGCAGCCGACCCCCACTCCGCTGCAAGCGTAACCCAGGTCTGGCCGCTCGGGCCGAGCCCCTCGTAGACGCTGACAAAGGGGGCTGTTAGCTTCTCGAAGTTCTCAGCGACCCAATAGGTGGTGGGCGCGACGATCGCCACCAACAGGACTGCCAGCGCGATGATGCGGGCGCGACCCTTCGGGCGGCTCCACGACGTCTTCACATTGTGCAACATGGTATTTCCTCAGCAGCCTCATGTCGTCATGTGCTGCTGGTCGGGAGATTGCCTTCGAGAGCATCTTCTGCTTGGCCCTGAGTCACCTATTCTAAAAAGAGCAACGTCCGCCTTGAGTAGGTGCCTACCCTGATCGTACGCCACTCTCCAGTCGGTAGGCTTGTTCCTATTGAGAATCACTGTTACGAGAATTGTTTTATCCTTCAAACGCCGCTCATCGGTTCGGGAGACAGTAAGTGGCAGACGAACCGGTTCAGGGAGAGGACCGCGGACTCGCGCGGCGTATGCACCGCGACTTTCCCTTCGTCGCTCCAGAAGCCGCACGTGAGCTTGCCATTCGACTCCGTAAGTCCTCAGTCCCTCGTCCGGACGAAGACCGGCGTCTCGCTCTCGTCCAATTGCTCGGGGATCCGTACCGGGCAAGGCTCATGTCCTTCCTACTGGGCAAGGCGGAACTCCCGGGCCTGCAGAAGCTTGAGGTCGCCACCACAACCGTTTGGGCGGCCGACATCGCCTCGCTTAGCGCAGGTGTTTTCGGAAGAATCCCGAACGAGGCTGACCTGCACAAGAGCCTCGTCCAAGTCCTCACATCCTCTCAAATGAAGCACGTTGTCTCGAAAGCGATCGTCCGCGCGCGCGTTCGCATCGACGGGGTCGGGGACCCCGAGAACGAAAAGGACGAGCGGAAGAAGCAGCTTCTGAAGGACAAGCTCCGACAAATTAAGGAAACCGCCGACGAGCGAGCCAATGAGCGAGTCCCAAAGTTTGCTGCTAAACCGGAGTACGTGAACGCGGTACTGCGCCGAGTCCCGCGGGAAATCGAAGGCGCGTGTTACAAGCAGCTTTGGGAGCTAAAGCGGGCCGGACTGGTTGACGAGCGATCGAGCCGCTCCGGCGACAGCCTCTGGTACGTCCGACCAGAAGCCGTCGCTGAGCTCGAGGCATTCTATACCGCACTCGCGAACCTATCAGGCACCGTACAGCCGGCGCTGTCCACCCGACGAAACTGGAGGAAAGAGCCATGACCGAAGACTTGTTCGCAGCACGCTGCGCCAAGCTACGCGATCTGACCGAGCAGCTTCGGCGGCTCGTTTCGACTATAGAGGCACTTCGTCCAAACGGCCTCCCAGCCGACTCCGAGGACTTCGCCCTCACCGGGACCCTTCGAGAGGCCACGCATGAAAACGAGCACTTCCTCCAAGTCAATGATCCGCTTACCCAAGACGCGAAAATGAGTCGGCTTCCGTGGGCAAAAACACGTCGCGAGCGAGAACTCGCCGAGAATATCGCGGCCACGAACGCAGCGATCATCAAGAGTGAGAAACTAATCGCCGCCGCCCAAAAGGGAATTCGCAGACATCTGGAAAGGACTGAAGCCAGGATTGCCAACGCCGCCCGGACCCTCGAGCGGTCCGAGCAAGTCGTACCTGGCTCGCGCTGTGTCCCGCAACTAAAGGAAACGCTCGAGGCCGCCGCGAACGCTGCACGCCGCGTTCGCGAGGGACACGGAGACGTGGGGGAGTTGGCGCACCTCACAAGCCGAGTCACCGAAGGAGTTTCCGGCCTCGATGCCGCCCTCACACTAATCGAGCTCACTCGCTCCGACGCAGCGAAGACCCCCGACCCTCTCGGTGCTGGTCAACGCTTCCTCGACACGCGGCTCGCGCGTCTACAAGCAGATTCCACGCCGGACGAGCTCCGTGCGAGCGCGACTTCACTCGAAGCCAGTTGGCGAACGGTGAAGGCCGATTTCCTGCCGATTCTCACCCGATCCGACGCGGCGGCAGCTCACGCGATCACTGCGGTCGAGTCGCTACCAGGATCGCTCACCGACAACCTGCGCGAGACTGCCCTCGCGCTCGCGAGGGAAGTAAAGGCGTTCGACCTCCAGAGTTTCAAACTGAAGAGCGCCCTCGCGACCGCGGAGTGGCTCGACGAAGCCGCGCGGCAAGCCCCACGCATCAGCGTCATTGCGAACGTCCCAGGCATCGAAGCGTCTCCGGAGTGGCGTACCCTGACGCGCGTCCTCGCCTCTCGCCACCCGCCAGCCGAAATTGAAGACGCCGTCCGCAAAGCCGAGGACCGGGCAGCGACCATCCAACGGAACTCTGCCGCGGAGCTGCAATTCAAAACAATCCTTGTTAGAGAATCCGTGCCGAACGAGTTGGCGAAGGCGGTCGAATCGACAATCGTGCGTCTTTGGGCCCAATTTCCGGAAGCGACGAAAAGCGATGATGCCCAGTTGATTGAACCGATTTTCAGGGAGATTATTTCGAGCGCTCGCGAGGGCAAGGCATTCCTCATCGAACACGGGGTCGGCCAGTATGCGCCGAACCTGTTCGAAAGCATGAACACCTTGCTTGAGCGCCTTCCACACGTTCGGGTGGGAGAAGCGCGGTCCATCTTGAACCGCATGAAGGAGCGAGTTCAACCTCTGCTTGAACTGGATCTCGCCAAACGAAAGTTCGCGGCGATTGAGCGCGGCGTGAATAATGACATCTTCATCCAGATCGAAAATGGCATCCTGTCAGGTATCGACATCCAGGATATCCGAGTTGCAACAGAAGCTCTGGTTAAGCTCGCTGACCGATTCGCCAAAGCGCCGCCAGAAATGCTCGCCGAAGAGGAAGGTCGACGGGGCCTCGTCCGCGCCAACCTCAGCCCCACCCAGCGGAAGAACAGATACCTTTCCGCTCTGATCGAGAACACGCTTCCTGTATTAGCGCGTGACCCGGAACAACCTAAGCGGAACCGCGACTCGGACCGCGACCGGTTTATAGAGAAAACCTTCCCGATCTACTTCGATCGGGAGGTTCTCGCGGCATGTGTCGGCGCTCGCGGCCCGGCGGAGTTCGACGCTACCCTCATTCGCGCTCATTCCATCGGCTACGAGCAGTTTAGAGATCGGTTCTACTTCCACCGTGGCCGCGCACGAGCACAGTTCGCAAAGAACGGGCCTGACTCCGACGCGATCAAGAACCGGCTACGTAAGGAGTTTAGCATCCTCGACTACGAAGCCCTCCAAGAGTGGATCAACGAAGGTGAACCCAAGTGACGCATAACGCCGTCATCATGATCGGCCACGGCGGCATTGGCCCAGGCCTTGAGTTCCTCAAGATCATCGACGAGGAACGCAAGCTCGCTGAGAAGACCGAAACCCAGTTCGTTGACACTTTCTTCCACGAGCTCGATTCGAAAGAAGCTACAAACGAAGGCATTGCCGAACTGGGCGGGACCGTGGTCCCCCGAGCGGTCGTATTCGATGCTTCCCACCAGACGCGCGTCAAACTGAAGAAGCAAATCAGGGATCAACAGATTCCCTACGTCCGCATCAGAGACCTCGGCCTGTTGACTCGAGGTTCCGAAAACCAGTGGTGGCTGGGATATCGCATTGCCGCCTTGCAGTTCGGCCCCTGGCTCGAGAACGCCCTCGGAAGTGGGCCGTCGGGTTGGGAGAACGTTCAGAACTTCCACATCTTCCACAGCACTGGCGGAGGAACTGGCTCTGGCGCATCCTCGTACGTTGCCGAGAAGATCCGTGAACTCCGGCCAGAGTCTAGAATTCTGTGCTACTCAGTCCTACCATCAGCATACGACGACGTGCACGGGGCCCCCCCACTCGCGCATTACAATACGATTCTGTCCCTCTCAACCCTGACAGGGCGCCAGCGACCCGAGTTCCTGCCCGACTTTCTCAGGACCGCAACAACCAGCAAAAAGGCAGCAGACCAGGTCGAACTGCCAAAGGTCGGGAAGCGGCGGCCGGCTGATCTCATCTTCGTGTTCCAAAACGAGGCCTTGGCAGGCGTGAACTCGTTGGTCACCCGCAAAGTCTCCGACAACCTGGGCGAGCTCAATACGATGATTGGCCGCTACGCATCGCATGTGACCTCGTGTGCGAGGTTTCCCGGCCCGCCGGGTTTCGATGATGAACGCGATATTGGAGACATTGTGACGTGCCTCCTTCGAAAGCCCCAACCATTCGTCATGGCAGCCGCGGCACCCATCGTCCCCGAGTATGAGAAAACCGACGACTCGTCGGTAACGGAACTCGTTGAGTATGCGCTGAGTTCCATCTATAGCCTGTCCGGGCGTGCTCTATCCCCCGGGGAAGTCGACAGTCTGTACGTCGGCGCCCGAGGCGATGTGACCCGTGACGAGATGGGAGTTGTTGTTGCAGACGCGCGCTCGCATTTAGGGGTCGGGAAGGAAGTGAAGGTCCCTTTTAACGGCTGCGTGCAACCTTCACCCGGCGCCACGCGCGAACTCTGGCTCGCCGCGAATTGTCGGAGCATTGGTCACCTTCTCGGCGAGCTCACCGAGGAAGCCCAGAAGGAGTATGTTGCCGGCGACCACTCCGATCTCGTCACCGTCGCTATGGAATGGAAGGAACTTGATAGCGTCCTCACTACGTTCCAGGGATTCGCAACCTCTATCCAAAGGGGGGAATTGGGACGCCGGCGCAGCTAAACGATGATGCGGAGCGGACACTCGACGCTATTAGGCTCGAACGAATCCTAATCGGCGCACTCGCTTTGCCGACCCCCTATACGTCAATTGGGGACATCGCCACGATCCAATGGGATTTCCTCCTATCTCAATCTCCGAAAGCGATCTCTGCCTCCCGATTGGTAACCCTTAGAAGACGCGCGAAGTGGAAAATGCGACAGCCTTTCGCGCGGAGGAAGAGGCGCGTGCAACGAGCTCTCGAGTTCTTCACGCCCGCCGTTCGGAATGAGTTTGTGAAACAGGGCATAGAAATCGCCGCCCGCATCCTCGGCGCCGAACCGACGTCGCTGCCCCCGGATCTGGAGTTTCGAACCTCAAGTACAATTCGGGAGGAGATCGCTGCATATCGTAAGGGCTCCCCTAAGCGATGGGCCTCGATCGCCGCACTACGACTCGTCAGCATCGGCGCCAAGGTCCAAATGGAGCGCAGTCGCCCAAGAGCCGGCGCGAGCTCCAGCAGTGCACAAGTTGAAGGAGAGCTCGTTCGGGCGCAGAAGGCGCACGCAGTTGTAACAAGCGAACTCGCGCGCGTACAGAACCTGTATGCAAGCCTCCGTACACAGCACGACGCATTGTGCAGGGTGACTGCGGATGCGCTTCGAGCCCTTGCTCCGGGCGGTCCATGGCAAGACCCGAACGACCTCCCAGACGCCGCGCGCCAAGTGCGCAGCGATCTCGAAACGACGACAAGCGAGTTGCAAAGCACGCGAATCCGCCTTTCGGAAACGGATCTGAAGCGCCAACGTCTCGAGGAAGACCTCCGTCGTAAGGAGGATGCGGCGCGCGCTGCGGCACGTGCACTCGCGGAAGTCAACATCCGCGTTCCGAATGCCGAACAAGGTATCGAGGCGATTAACGCAGAATTGATGCGCGTGGCATCGGAGGCGCGACAGGCTCGCGGGTGGGCGCCAACGGATCTCGCTGCGTCTATCCGTCCGTTCATCGCCTTTCACGCCTCCGCCACCAACGCGGACCTTCAGCTCTTACGCTCGGATCTTTCGTTATGGCTCGATCGCGACGTTCAACATGGCCGGCGCCAGTATGCCTTGTTCGCTCCATTCGCACGCGTTCTCCTACTCTTGCTGGATGAAGCAATGAAGAGTAACGACGCCGCATTAATTGAGACCGTCCGGGCGACCGCGGCACAGTTCGCGAACATCGAGGCCGATAGCACGCAATTTCTGGGCGGCCGCCCCCCCGAGGAATGGGGATTTACCACTGATGCTATTGCCGTCGCAGCATTGGGCAGGCCGGGCAGCGTGAAAGAAGTGGAACGTGCGTGCACGGAACTGCGAATGGCGGGAATTTCAGACTTCTTTGACGCGTGGCTTGCGGAGATCGAGAAGGTCGAAATGACCAGCGCGGCTGGGCAACGCACTGCTGGCGCCCTTGCACGCGTCGAGCTCGCGCTCCTCGCGCTTCCAAGCGTCCAGAAATACGCCCGACGAGGGCTAGGGTAAGGAGGGAACGGACATGGCAGCACAGAACACATCAAGAGACGCATCGAAAACACTTGGACGCGGAGTCCTGATCATGGCGGGTGTCGCGATCGTACTCCTCATCGGCGCGGCGACTGGCCTCCTCGTCATCCCGAATATCTTTGGTAACTGGTTCACGGACGTCAATGCGGCGCTTCGCTTCCTGATGTTCTTCGAAATCATCGTATTTATCGCCGGCTGTATCGGCTTCTACTACCTCGCAAATCGGTTCCGGCGCGTGTGGGCTGACGCGGAACTCCTCCGACTACAGCAGAAGGAAGCGACGATCCGAGTCCAAGAGGCTTTGTCCGCCTTCCAACAGGCCATGAAGGAACTCGAAGCCGCCCGTCATCAACGTCCCGACCGGCCAGCGGAGATTTCGCCCCTTGCCCCCCGCGTCGGGGCGCTCGAAGCGGCGCTGGCTGAGCTCCGAGCGAAGATCTAACCACGTCGAAGCGCACGGTCGCGATCGAAGTCTGACCCGCCTCGTTGCCGGCTTCGAAGGTGGCCGTCACCTCGCCCGCCGAGCGATAGACGTGCTCGAAGGTGGGCGAGGCCTGCCAGGACGTCGCCTCACCGTCTCCCCACGCGGCGCGCCATTTCGTCGCGGGACCCATGGCTCCGGGACGGGTCGGAAGATCGACGCGGACGTTCGCACCGGGGGCGGGATAGCGCGAGCCGACGGTCGCCTCGTGCGCGATCGAGGCTCCGGTGCGCGTACGATTGCCGTGTCGCTGCAGAATCTCGATTCCGAGGCGGATCTCACGACCCTTGAACCCTTTACCCGGTTTTCCCGAAGGCCGGAACGACGCCCACGTAATCCTGGCTCTGACCGTATGCGCCGCCGCGGTTCCCGGTGCACTCGACCGAACCCCATCGCAGGAGAACGCACGTACCGCCCCCGCCCGCGCTCACGGCGACCGCGTCGGAGCCGGCGTAGTCCTCGGCGGGGTCGTGGGCGCCATAACAGTGGATCCGGCCGGAGGCGACGAGCACGCACGTATGGAGACCGCCGGCGCTCACCGCGATCGCATCGCCGCCGAGGTAGTCCCCGACCTGTCCGTACGGGCCCGACCCGCGGCAGTCGACGTTGCCGGACCGAAGGAGGATGCAGGTGTAGGCGTTCGCCGCGCTGATGGCCACGGCGTCGCCGCCCAGGTAATCGTCGCCCTCGCCCCAGCGGTTCGAGCCCCAGCAATCGACGTTTCCCGAGGCGAGGAGCGCGCACGTGTGCGACGCGCCGAGGCTCACGGCGACCGCGTCGCCCCCTTGGTAGGGTTCGGACTTGCCATCGTGATTGTGTCCCCAGCAGCGCACGTTGCCCGCATCCGTGAGAACGCACGTGTGGTTGCTCGCCGCATCGATGGCGACCGCGTCGCCTCCGACGTCATCCTCCGAGGCGCCCTGACGCCACGCCCCGAAGCAGTCGACGTGGCCGCTTCGAAGCAGGATGCACGCGTAATGCGCGCCCGCGCTCACGGCGACGGCATCCCCTTCGGAACGATCCTGCGTCTGCCCATAGGCGCTGTAACCATAGCAGTCCACGTCGCCGCTTGCGAGGAGGACGCAGGTGCTGTGGGACCCGACGGACACCGCGGTCGCCGCGAAGGCGCCCACGCAGATCTGGCCGTCCGACGGCGGAAGCCCGAGGAACGGACCGTTCGCGCCCTCGACGTAGTCCAACCGGCACACCGAGAGCGTCTCGGGGCTCGCGCCTCCGACCGGCATGAAGGCGGGCGCGACGAGCACGAGGACCGCGGCGAGTCGGAGCATGCAACCCCGCCCATCCACGGCGAAGGGCGCGGATGAGCTTTGCCGGGACAGGGTCTTTCGCGACCCGTCGACGTTTTCGTCGTCCCGTCGTCGCGACCGCTCCGGGTTTTTACTCCCGGGAGGCGTCCCGAAGCGAAAGTGGTTATGTACCCGCGGGCGCCTCATCCGCCCCATGGCCGACTTCAAGCTCATCAAGACGAAGCTCGAGGACAACAACGCCATCGGCGTCCTCACGCTCAACGCGCCCCCCGTGAATGCGCTCTCGATCACGCTCCTCAAGGAGATCCAGGCCGCCCTCGACGAGTTCCAGAAGGCCAAGGTCCGCGCGGTCGTCGTCACGGCCGCGGGCAACAACGCCTTCTGCGCCGGCGCGGACGTGAAGGAGATGGCCTCGCTCGAGAAGGACCCCGCGAAGGCCGGCGAGTTCCTCGGCCTCGGCAACGAGGTCTTCAACAAGATCGAGAACTTCAACGCCCCCGTCATCGCGGCCATCAACAACCTGACGCTCGGCGGCGGCCTTGAGCTCGCGCTCGCATGCGACGTCCGCATCTCCTCCGACCGCGCGCGCTTCGGCCTCCCCGAAGTGAGCCTCGGCCTCATCCCCGCCTGGGGCGGCATCGCGCGCCTTCCGCGCCTCATCGGCGTGGGCCGCGCGAAGGAGCTCATCTTCACCGGCCAGCTCGTGAACGCCCAGGAGGCGAAGACACTCGGCATCCTCAACAAGGTCGTCCCGGACGGCGACGAGCTGCGCGCCGCGATGGACATCGCGAAGCGCATCAGCGTCAAGTCGAGCCCGGTCGCGGTCGCCGCCGCGAAGCGCGCGATCAACGCGGGCATGGGGGAGACGATCGACGTCGCCCTCGCCGCGAGCGAGAAGGAGATGGGCGAGGTCATGACGAGCGAGGATCTGCGCGAAGGCATCAAGGCGTTCACGGAGAAGCGCCAGCCGAGCTTCAAGGGGCAGTGAAGTTCGGGGCCTTACAGCGGTGCACTCCGTGGCGCGCGTTTCACACCGAAGGTCCCGCTGCGGCGGGACCTTCGGCGCGCGCCACTCCGTGCCAGAGGAGGGGCGCTTCGCGCGCCCCTCCTCTGGACTCCTCCCCCAGCGCCAGGGGGCTGCCGCCCCCTGGACCCCCATCCAGACCCGCGTTTGATTCTCGAACCACGTTACCTACCTTACGCGCGCCCTTCGCGTGCGGTGCGGGGGCCCTCAGGGCTGCCTCTCGCGACAGTGAAATTGTGAAACCCGGGCGCGATCACCGGCTGCGGTCCCGCACCCGGTCCCGACACCCGAGCCCCGATGTCACGAGGCGCCCTTGATACCACGGCCGCGTCGCGCGATCGCAGTCGTCGCGCGCGCCGCGCCGCGGGCGTGCGCTGCTCCGGCGTTTGTTCCAGGGCGAGGTTGAAGGGTCACGGACGCGGGGCCGCGCGCGTCACGCGGCGCACTCGTTCCATCGGCCGCACAGGGCGATGCTCGGACGATATGAAGTAGCGAGAGAGTACAAAACCTCTAGAGACGTTGAGGGGCGCGTGAGCGGACCACTGTCCACGCTGGCGGAGCATTTCCGCCGCGTCGCGAGCGTCCCCGAGGACGTCGTCGAGGAGGCGCGCACAAACGGCCTCGTCGCGTGGAGCCCGGCCGCCGCCAACGAGGCGGTCGTCGAGGAGTTCCTCGTCCGCTACGGCGCGCGCGCGTCCCCCGGAGGGGTCGTGTTCCTCGCGGGAACGCCGGGCCTGCGCGCCGCCGAGTCCACCGGGCTCCCGCTCGTCGACGCGCGCGTGGCGCGCGACGTGCTCGACCTCTCGAAGGTGTCGGGCGACACCCTGGACGTCTCGGCGCAGCGCTTCTGGTCCGTGCTCACCGACGTGCGCGCCCGCGTTGCGGCGCCGTGGGAGCCGTTCTTCGCGACGGCCCAGGTGCTTGACGTTTGCCCATACGCTTTCACGAGCGCGGACCGTCGGCCCGCGCCGCTGCCGCGCGCGCTCCCCGTGGAGCTTCCGCGAGCGTACGAGGCCGGCCTCGCCGAGCTCGCGCGCGTCCTCCGGGCGCTGCGTCCCACGACGCTCGTCGCCCTCGGCGAGCTCGCCTACGCGGCGGTGTCCGACCTCGCCGGGAACCGCCGGGCGCTCCTCGGCGCCGCGGGCCTCGACTACTCGGCGTTCGTCCTTTCGCGCACCTGGGGCGCGCCCGGGGCCCCCTATCCGTGGGCCGACCTCGGGTCGTTCCGCGCGCGCGTCGTCCCCCTCGGCGAGCCCCGCTCCGCGCTCTTCCCCCACGCGGCCGTGAGCCTCGCCGGCCTCGCGGCGGACTGCTGGACCTAATCCGCGAGCGCGTTGTGGGGATACCTCAGGACGGGGAGCTTCTTCGCGGCCGTGACGGCGACGTCGTTCGAGTCCCTGTAGAGCTTGTCGGGGAGCCGCTTCAGGACCTCATCGAGCGGGATTGCGGCGTCCCCCGGCACCGGCACGCGCCAATGCCCCGCCTGCGCGCGGAGGCTCGCGAGCGTGCGCGGGAACTCGAGATCCTGCAACATGATCGCGATCGCCTCGACCCCCGCATCGTCGCCCCAGGGGAGGGGGGCCGCCTCGAGCGGGAATCCCTGCGCGTCCTTCGCGGTCATGCCGGACCCCCTTCCGTGGGGACGCGGGGCGCCATCGCGGGGAACGCCAGGAGGAACGCGTCGAGGAATGCCCGTTTGGTGGGCCACCGCTCGTCGGGCATGCGCATCAGGAACCAGGCGAAGGCGAGGAACGTGTCGCCGGGGGAGGCGAGCCGGGCGACGCCCCAGCGGGCGAGGAT
>Ga0247717_1000128_pt1 | contig 23029 bp, 22 predicted proteins | sample 24E_NmetaG_FD_189047 | JGI IMG/M metagenome (GOLD analysis project Ga0247717, IMG submission 189047) | Soil microbial communities from hillslope of Landscape Evolution Observatory, University of Arizona, Oracle, AZ, United States - 2-4-E_N | ecosystem: Engineered > Artificial ecosystem >... | reverse complement strand
ACCGAGGCGCTCGTCACCGACAAGCCGGAGGAGGAGCAGGCCGGTCCGGCCATGCCGCCCATCCCGCCGCCCGGGGGCATGGCCGGACCGGCCTGCTCCTCCTCCGGCTTGTCGGTGACGAGCGCCTCGGTGGTGAGGATGAGGGCCGCGATCGACGCCGCGTTCTGCAGCGCCGCCCGGGTCACCTTGGCCGGATCGAGCACGCCCGCCTTGAGCAGGTCCTCGTACTCGCCGGTGGCGGCGTTGAGGCCGATGGCGCCCGTCTCGCGCTCGATCTGCTGCACGGCGATGTTGCCCTCGTGACCGGCGTTCTGCGCGATCCAGAAGGCGGGCGCCACGAGCGACCGGTACACGATCTGGGCCCCGGTGGCCTCGTCGCCGTCGAGCTTGAGGTCGGCGATGGTGGACCGGGCCCGCAGCAGGGCGGTGCCGCCGCCGGGGACCACGCCCTCCTCGATGGCGGCCCGGGTCGCTGACAGGGCGTCCTCGATGCGGTGCTTCTTCTCCTTGAGCTCGACCTCGGTGGCGGCGCCGACCTTGACCACGGCCACCCCGCCCGACAGCTTCGCCAGCCGCTCCTGGAGCTTCTCGCGGTCCCAGTCGGAGTCGGTGTTGTCGATCTCGGTCTTGATCTGGGCGATCCGGCCCTTCACGTCGGCCTCGGTGCCACCGCCCTCGACGATCGTGGTGTCGTCCTTCTTCACCACGACCTTGCGGGCGCTGCCGAGCAGGTCGAGGGTGGCGTTCTCGAGCTTGAGGCCGACCTCCTCGGAGATGACCTGGCCACCGGTGAGGATGGCCATGTCCTGCAGCATCGCCTTGCGGCGCTCGCCGAAGCCGGGCGCCTTGACGGCGACCGCGTTGAACGTGCCCCGGATCTTGTTCACCACGAGGGTGGCGAGGGCTTCGCCCTCGACGTCCTCGGCGATGACCAGCAGCGGCTTGCCCGTCTGCATGACCTTCTCGAGCACGGGGATGAGGTCGTGGACGGCGCTGATCTTGCCGTTCACGAGGAGGAGGTACGGGTCCTGGAGGACCGCCTCCTGGCGCTCGGGATCGGTGACGAAGTACGGCGACAGGTAGCCCTTGTCGAACTGCATGCCCTCGGTGAACTCGAGGTCGATGCCGAAGGTGTTGGACTCCTCGACGGTGACCACACCGTCCTTGCCGACCTTGTCGATCGCCTCGGCGATGACGTCGCCGATCGAGGTGTCGGCCGCCGAGATCGAGGCGACCTGGGCCACCTCGCTGCGGTCCTCGACGTCCTTGGCCTGCGCCTTGATGGACTCGACGGCGGCGGCGACCGCCTTGTCGATGCCCTTCTTCAGGGCCATCGGGTTGGCGCCGGCCGCGACGTTGCGGAGGCCCTCCTTGACCAGCGCCTGCGCGAGCACGGTGGCGGTGGTGGTGCCGTCACCCGCGATGTCGTTGGTCTTGGTTGCCACCTCCTTCACCAGCTGGGCGCCCATGTTCTCGAAGGGGTCCTCGAGCTCGACCTCCTTGGCGATGGACACACCGTCGTTGGTGATGGTGGGCGCGCCGAACTTCTTCTCGAGCACGACGTTGCGGCCCTTGGGCCCCAGCGTCACCTTCACGGCGTTGGCCAGGCGGTCGACGCCGGCCTCGAGGGCGCGGCGCGCCTGCTCGTCGAACTTCAGGATCTTCGGCATGTCGCTCCCCTACTTGACGACGGCGAGCACGTCGCGGCCGGTGAGGATCAGCAGGTCCTCGCCGCCACTCGTGATCTCGGTGCCGCCGTACTTGCTGTAGACGACGGTGTCGCCCACCTTCACGTCCATCGGGATGATCTCGCCGCTCTGCTCGGACCGACGACCCGGGCCGACGGCCAGGACCTCGCCCTGCTGCGGCTTCTCCTTGGCGGTGTCGGGGATCACGAGACCGCTGGCGGTCTTCTCCTCACCCTCACTCGGACGGACCACGATCCGGTCCTCCAGGGGCTGAAGGTTCATGCTGGGGGCCTCCTGCTCGTTAGCACTCTCGATTGGCGAGTGCTAACGATACGCGTCGCCTGCCGAACGGGCAAGCCGACCGCGAGCGCCAGCGAGCCCGAGGCGCAGAGCGGAGACTAGAGAGAGAGGTTGGGGTCGGCGCCGGCGTCGAGGGGGGTGGGGCCGTCGTCGCGAAGGCGGTACCAGGCGGCGGCGGCCACCATGGCGGCGTTGTCGGTGCACATCGACCGGCTGGGCAGGAAGCCGTGCACGCCGATCTCGGTGCAGGCGTCGAGGAAGCGCTCCCGCAGCAGCGAGTTGGCCGCCACCCCGCCGCCCAGGCACAGCCCCTTGGCCCCCGTCTCCTGGGCCGCCCGCCGGGCCTTGGCCACCAGCACGTCGACGACGGCGGCCTGGAACGACGCCGCCACGTCCTCGGTGCTCACGTCGGGGTGCTTGCGGACGTGGTTGATCACCGCCGTCTTCAGCCCCGAGAAGGAGAAGTCGAGGCTCGGATCGTCGATCATCGACCGCGGGAACCGGATGGCCTCGGGGTCGCCCTTGAGCGCCTCCCGGTCGATCGCCGGGCCCCCCGGATAGCCGAGGCCGAGGTACCGCGCCACCTTGTCGAACGCCTCGCCGGCGGCGTCGTCGATGGTCGCTCCCAGCACCTCGTAGCGACCGTGGTCGTCGAAGCGCACGAGCATCGTGTGACCGCCCGACACGAGGAGCACGACCATGGGCGGCTCGAGCGCCGGGTCCTCGAGGAAGGACGCGTAGAAGTGCGCCTCGAGGTGGTTCACCCCGACGAAGGGCACGTCCCACACCAGGGCGAGCGCCTTGGCCGCCGAGACGCCCACCAGGAGCGACCCGATGAGGCCGGGCCCGACCGTCGCCGCCACGGCGTCGATCCCGCCGTTGTCGACGCCGGCGGAGACCAGCGCCTCGGCCACCACGGGGGTGAGCAGCTCGACGTGCGCCCGCGAGGCGATCTCGGGCACGACCCCGCCGAACCGGGCGTGCAGATCGACCTGGCTCGACACCACCGAGGAGCGGATGTCACCACCACCGGCGACCACGGCGGCGGCGGTCTCGTCACAGGAGGTCTCGATGCCGAGGATGGTCGTGGTGGGGTCGACCTGGAGATCGGCCCACCCGTCACCCGGCGCGACCCAGGTCACGTCCCCTCCCATGTGGTCGTGCCCCGCAGCGACGCCGCGACCTCCTCGAGCCGGCGCCCGTGGGGGGGAAGGTCGATGTCGTGGGCCCACATCACGATCGCGTCCTCGTTGGTCTCGGTGTAGTAGTTCTTCCGGACGCCGGCGGGGGCGAAGCCGAACCGCCGGTACATCGCCTGGGCGGCGGCGTTCGTCACCCGCACCTCCAGGGTGAGGCCGGTGCAGCCCCGGCCCACGGCGGCCTCGGACAGGCCGAGGACGAGCCGGGTCCCGATGCCCTGCCGGTGCCAGGCGGGGTCGACCGCCACGGTGGTGACGTGTCCGTCGGAACCGGTGATCATCAGCCCGGCGTAGCCGACGACGGTGCTGCCGACGCGCGCCACCAGGTAGACGCGCGTCGTCTTCAGCGCCATCTCCGACATGAACAGCCCGACCGACCACGGCCGCGGGTACACCTGGGCTTCGATGCGGAGCACCGACCGGAGGTGACGTCGCCGCATCGGCGTGATCGTGACATGCAAAGGCAGTGTCTCCGCCCGCGCTGCCATCAGCGGTTCCCCTCGCACTCGCAGGGCGGCCACGCCAGTGGCGCAGTCGAGCGGAGCCTGCGGAGCGAGACCATCAACACAGCCATCAGTGCGCGTCCCGTTCGCGGGAGACCCAGTTGATCTCGGCGTCGGCCTTGCGGAGGTAGACGGGCCGGACGTCCCAGGGGTTGACGAACTCCTCGCGCAGGGCGCGGGCGTGCGCCAGCTGCACGAGGGAGGCCGGGGACGGGTAGGCGAACCCGGCGTCGGCGATCTCGACCTTGATCAGATCGATCAGCTCGTCGGCGTACCGGCGGGCCCCGTCGCCCACCGCCAGGCACTCGTCGCCCGACGCCTGGATCTCGTTGCACAGCTGCTCGGGCGTGCTGACCTGCGGCTCGGTCAGCCGCTGCACGCCGCCGGGCACCTGGCGGTACGACGAGTAGAACACCTCGCCCCGCCGGGCATCGACGACCGACACGATCCGGCGATTCGTCCACCGCATCGGGAAGGCGAGGAGATCGAGGCTCGACACGCCCACCACCGGGACCCGGAGCGCCGACGCCATCGCCTTCGCGGTCGCCACCCCGACCCGCAGACCGGTGAACAGCCCGGGGCCGACGTCGACCGCGATGGCGCCGATCTCGTCGAGCTCGACGTGGGCCTGGCGACAGAGGAAGTCGATCGCCGGCACGAGGGTCTCGGCGTGGCGCCTCCCCTTCGCCGAGGAGAACGAGGCGATGACGCCCTCGTGGCCGCCGATGGCGCACCCGACCTGGGGGGTGGCGGTGTCGATGCCGAGGATGATCATGCCGCCTGCCAGGGTGCCAGGACCTCGTCGAGCGCGTGGCGGCGCGCCGACCACTTCGTGCCGACCGGGTGCAGCGAGAACAGGCGCTCGTCGTCCTCGAAGCCGTAGGCGATGCGGATCTCGAGGAAGTCGGCGGGGAGCGTGGGGATCACGACGTCGCCCCACTCGATCAGGGTGACGCCGCTGTCGTCGTCGATCAGCTCGGAGAGCCCGAGGTCGATCGCCTCCTGGAGGTGGTCGAGCCGGTAGACGTCGAGGTGGTTGATCGTGAGCTCGCTCCCGGCGTACCGGCGGGCGAGGGTGAAGGTCGGGCTCACCACCCGCTCGGTGACGCCGAGCCCGCGGGCGAAGCCCTGCGTGAAGGCGGTCTTGCCCGCCCCCAGGTCGCCCGCCAGCAGGAGCAGGTCACCGGCGTGGGCCAGGGTCGCGATCGCGGCACCGAGGGCCCGGGTCTGCTCGACACCGCGCGTCGTGGCGTGCATCAGCGGGCCTGCAGCACGTGCTTGGCCCGGACGAGATCGGCCCGCATCGACGCCATGGCGTCGGCGTTGCCCCGCAGGACCGCCGCCGGGTGGAAGGTGGGTACGAGGGCGATGCCGTCGCGCCACTCGTAGGTCTGGCCCCGCAGCTTGGTGATCCCGGTCGTCGTGCCGAGCAGGGCCTTGGACGCGAAGTTGCCGAGCGTGACGATGACCTTCGGGTCGAGAGCATCCAGCTTGGCGTCGAACCACGGCCGGCACGCGGCGAGCTCCTCGGGCAGGGGGTCCCGATTGTTCGGAGGCCGGCACATCAAGGTGTTCATCACGAAGAACCCGTCCCGCTCGAGACCGATCTCCTCGAGCACGAGCCGGTCGAGCAGCTTCCCCGACCGGCCCACGAACGGGAAGCCCTGGGCGTCCTCCTCGGCGCCGGGCGCCTCGCCCACGAAGACGAGATCGGCGCCGGGGTCACCACGACCGAACACCACCTGGGTGCGCGTCGCCGCCAGCGGGCACTTCGTGCAGTCCTTGCACGCGGCCTCGATCTCGGCCAGGTCGGGCACCGGCAGGAGACACTAGAGGGGAACCGCGTCGCGGATCGCGGCGGCGAACGCGCTGACGGCCAGGGCGCGAACGCGATCGACCCGGGCTTCCATCCGGCCCGTCGCGGCCGCCACGATGGCGTCGCCGTCCACCGACGTGTGGGGCGGGTGGACGCTGCGAGCGATGCCGTCGTGGCCACCCTGCGCGATCACGAGGCAGTCGGCCTTCGTGAGCGTCGCGTTGGTGAGCACGACGCCGACCACGGTGTTCTGGTGCTCGGCGGTGCGGAACGCCGCCTCGGCCTCGTCGCTCGGCCACGGCGGCGTCGGCGGCTCCTCGCCCCGCTGGAGCACGATGCCGAACGCGTTCACCACCGCGATGGCGGCAACCGTCAGGTCGCCGTCGGTGAGCGCCACGGCTCCCAGCCCGCCCGGACGGCGCCGATCGGGTCCCCGCCACTTGTCGACGGTGCACCCGGTGCCGGCTCCGACCGCGCCGGTGCGGAACCCGCCCTCGGTGGCATCCCGGCAGGCGGCCTCGCCCGCCGCCGCGTCGGGGCGCACCGAGCCATCGCCGACCGCCAGGTCGAACACGCCCATCCCCACGACGATCGGCACGACCCCGCCGGCGGTCGGGTAGCCGTGGCCCTCGGCCTCGCAGAAGCGCATGACCCCGGCGGCGGCATCGAGACCGAAGGCGCTCCCGCCCGTCAGCAGCACGGCGTCGATCCGGTGCACGAGCTTCGACGGCTCGAGCAGCGCGAACTCGCGGGTCGCGGGCGCCCCGCCCCGCACCTCGCCCGACGCGACCGTGCCCTCCGGCAGCAGCACCACGGTGCAGCCGGTGCGGGCGTGGACGTCGGTCCAGTGGCCGACCCGGACCCCCGCGATCACGCCGTGATCCTCGCCGCCGGGGCCGGCCGGTACGTGCGCGGGACCCGGGCGGAGATGCCGCAGACGATCTCGTACGCGATGGTGCCGAGGCGCTCGGCCCACTCCTCGGCTCCGATCCGCTCGTCGCCCTGCTCCCCGATCAGGACGACCTCGTCGCCGGGCACCACCGTTGCCGTCCCGCAGTCCACGAGCAGCTGGTCCATGGTGACCACGCCGGCGAGGGGCCGGCGGGCACCACCAACGAGGACCTCGGCGCCCACGTCGAAGAGGCGCCGCGGCACCCCGTCGGCGTACCCGATCGGCACGGTTGCGACGACGGTGTCGCGCTCGACCGGGCGGCGCAGCCCGTAGGAGACGGCGTCGCCGGCGGGCACCACCTGCACGTGCGACACGCGGGCCACCAGCCGCAGCGCCGGCTGCAGCGGGACGCGCCCGGCGAGCGCGGGGCTCGGCGCCAGCCCGTAGAGGGCGATCCCGCACCGGACCAGATCGCGGTGCAGGGCGGGCACGTCGATGGTCGCCGCCGAGTTCGCGGCGTGGACGATCGGCACCTCGATGCCGGCGTCGGCCAGGTCCTTCACCACCGCATCGAGGCGCTCGGTCTGCACGGCGGTGGCCGGGTGCCCGGGCTCGTCGGCGACCGCGCAGTGCGTCCACACGCCGCCGAGCTTCAGTGGTGGGTGGGCGAGCACCAGCTCGGCCAGGCGGCGGGCCTCACTCGGCGGCGCGCCGACCCGATGCATGCCGGTGTCGACCTTGAGGTGCACGGTCAGCGGCCGGGACGCGGCCTGGGCGAGCGAGGCGATGCCGGCCTCGGTGTACACGGTGGGCGTCAGGTCGAACCGGGCGACATCGGCGTGCTCATCAGCCGGAGGCTCCGACAGCAGCAGGATCGGCGCGTTGATGCCGGCCTCGCGGAGCGCGGCCCCTTCGGAGGTCAGCGCCACCGCCAGCCAGGTGGCGCCCCCGTCGAGCGCGGCCCCGGCCGCCATCGCCGCGCCGTGGCCGTACCCGTTGGCCTTGACGACCGCGCACAGCGCCGCCGGTCGGGCGATCCCGGCGAGCGTGCGGGCGTTGGCGGCGATGGCACCGAGGTCGATCTCGGCCCACGCCCACCGCTGGGTCACGACTCGATGATCGCCCGCACGATGTCGCTGCGGCCGACGATCCCCACGAGGCGGCCGTCGCGGACCACCGGCAGGCGCGACACGCGGCGCTCGTGCATGAGGGTGGCGGCGCGCTCGAGCGTGTCGTCCTCCCCGCACGTGACGACCTCGGTCTCCATCACCTCGCCCACGGTGGCGCCGACGGCGCGGCGCAGCTCCTCCTCGAACTGCCGGTGCGAGCTCGGCAGCTCGAGGTAGGCGCCGAACAGCGAGATGACCGTCGGGTAGTGCAGGCGGGTCTGCTGCACGAGGAGGTCGTCGGTCGTGAGCATGCCGACCACCTGACCGTCGCCGTCGAGGACCGGCCCGCCGTCGACCTCCCGGTCGAGCAGCCGGCGGGTGGCGTCGCCGATCGGCTCGTCGACGGTGAAGCTCAGGACGTCGGTCGTCATGATCGAGCGCACGGGCAGGGCGCGGGGCATCAGTGCTCCAGCTCCTCGAGGACGGTGGGCAGCAGGTGGGCGACGTCGCTGGCGACGAGGCCGCGGCGCCAGCCTAGGTCCGAAGCCGCGCCCAGCAGGTAGGCGCCGGCGCCGGCCGCCCGCCACGGGTCGAGACCCTGAGCGAGCAGCGCGGCGATGATCCCGGTCAGCACGTCACCGGTGCCGGCGGTGGCGAGGCGGGCGTCGCCGTTCGCCGCCACCAGCACCTCGCCGTCGGGCGCGGCGATCACCATCGCCTCGCCCTTGAGCACGACAGTGGCCGCCGAGCGGGCGGCCAGGTCGCGCGCGGCCGAGATGCGATCGTCGCCCGGTGGCGCGCCGGTGAGCCGCGCGTACTCGCCGTCGTGGGGCGTCGCCACCACCGTGCCGCCCCGCACGTCCTCGAAGTCCCGCCCCAGGGCGGTGAGCCCGTCGCCGTCGACCACGATCGGCAGTGCGCACTCCCGGACGAGGTCGAACACGTCGGCGTCGTGCCCGGCGCCGAGGCCGGGCCCGACGGCGAGGGCCCTGAACCGATCGGCGCCGGCCACCACCTGCGGGGCCCACCCGTGGGCGGGCAGGGCCGTCGTGACCACCTCGGTCGGGGCGTCGGCCTCGCCGCCGGGGGACGAGAGGCGCACGTAGCCGGCCCCGGCCCGCTGCGCGGCGGTCGCCACCAGCCCCGCGGCCCCGGTCATGCCCGGGCTCCCGGCCACGATCCACACCGCCGAGTGGTACTTGTGGGCGGCGGCGTCGCGCTCCGGCAGCCAGCCGGCCACGTCGCCGGCCGTCGTCAGCCACGCCGTCGCGCCCGAGCTGTCCAGACCGATGTCGACCACCTCGATCTCGCCGGCGTGGGCGGCACCTTCGGCGAACAGCAGGCCCGGCTTGAGGGCGGCGAAGGTCACCGTGCGGTCGGCGGCGAGGACCCGACCGCCGGCGCGACCCGTGAGCCCGTCGACGCCCGAGGGGATGTCGACGGCGAGCACCGGCGCGTCGGGCGCCGCCGGCGGCTCCCATGTGTCGCGGAAGCCGGTGCCGTAGGCGGCGTCGATCAGCAGGTCGCAGCGGGGCAGCACCGGCGGGAGCGCGCCGGCATCGAGCACGGTGCACCGCGCCCCCCGCCGCTCGAGCCGGCGGGCCGCCTCCCGACCGTCGGCGCCGTTGTTGCCCGGCCCGGCCACCACCACCACGCGGCGCCCGTACGTGCCGTCGAGCAGCTCGACGGCGGCGCGCGCCACCGCCGCCCCGGCGCGACCGATCAGCACGTCCAGCGGCTCCGGCGCGGCGCCGTCGATCGCCTTCATCTCGGCCGGCGTGACGATCGGGATCACAGGGCGACGGCGATGGCCTGAGCGGCGCGGTGGGTGTGGGTGAGCGTGAGGCGCCACTCGTGGACCCCACGCTCGGCGGCGAGCGCCGAGGCCTTGCCGTGCAGCACGAGCGACGGCTGCCCCGATCCCGCCCGCACCACCTCGATCTCCCGGAGCGGACACGCCCAGAGCCCGACGCCCATCGCCTTGAGCACCGCCTCCTTGGCGGCGAAGCGCGCCGCGAAGCGCTCGGTCGGGTCCGCACGGCGCCGGGCGTAGGACTGCTCGGCCTCGGAGAAGATCCGCCCGACCAGGCCCGGGGTCCGTTCGAGGGCGAGCCGGAACCGGTCCAGCTCGACCAGGTCGGTGCCGATGCCGATCATCCCGGCCGCGCCCGCCAGGCGTCGCTCAGGAGGTGCACCGGCTCGGTGAGGAGGTCGACGATGGGCAGCTCGCCCAGCACGTCGTCGTCGAAGGACGGCTCGGTCTCGAGCACGGCGTCGGTGAGGGCCGCCATCCTCGTCTGGTAGCCCTCGAGCACGGCGCGGGCGGTGGCCGGCGCGAGCCGGTCGCGGTAGTCCACGTGGAGCAGCGTGATGCCGGTGACCTCGTTGCCCTTCGTCTCGGGCACGAAGACGAGCGTGCGACCGTCGCTCCCCTTGCCGGCGGTCACCATCCGCTGGCGGGCGACGAGGTTCTTGGTGCCCTGGAGCACCGGGTTCGACTCGGTGCGAGATCGCAGCCCGGCGGCCGATCCGCCCTTGTCGATGACGGTGGCGCCGGCCTGGCCGCTGGCGGGATCGCCGACGATCACGTAGCGGGTGTAGCCGGTGACCCGCTCGACCGCGGGCTCGAGCGCCGCCAGCGTCCGCAGCGAGCGGTACGAGAGCCGGTCGCGCGCGGTGCCGGCCTCGAGCACGGCGGCCACCAAGGGCGACTCGAACAGCGCGTCCTCCGAGCGGCTGGTGCCGACCGTGACGGTCTTCGCCTGGTGCTTGATGGCATCGACGGGACGGGTGAGCTGCTCGATCGCTCGGGTGAGCGCGTCGGTCAGGTCCTCGATCACCACACCGGGGGTGCCGATCTTCCCGTGGTCGAGCTCGTAGGTCTCGAGCGGCGTCAACCCCAGCGCGTACCGCAGGAGCGACGTCACCCGCACTGCGGTGCGAGCATCGAGGTTGCCGTCGTAGCGACCGTCGTTGAGCCCGGCGGCGAACTGGGCGGCGGGGGTGGCGATCTCGCCCGCCAGCCGCTCCAGGAGGTCGTGCTGGCCGTGCTCGACGACGGCCTCGATGGCGCCGCGAGCGGCCCGGAGCGGGAGCGCCTGCGCGTCGATGGCAAGCGCCGCCTCGTAGCCGAACAGGTGGCCGGCCATGGCGGAGAGCACGAACGCCAGCTGCGGGTGGACCGCGGGCACCGGGATCGTCGCCAGCGCGGCGGCGAACCGGTCCTCGCCCTCGGTGGCGATCACGATGGGCGCCGCCTTGTGGGCTCGGAAGATCGCGACCTCCTTCGCCACGTCGTCGGCCGTCGGCCCCTCCAGGCCGGCGGCGCACACGACGATGAGCGGCTCGGCCGAGAGGTCGATGTGCTTCTTGTCCTCGGTGGCATCGACGCCGATCGACTTGTAGGCGAGCTCGGACAGCTTGATCCTGACCTCGTTGGCGGCGATGCGGTTGGCGCCGTTGCCGACCACGGCCCAGTAGATGCGCTGGGGCGCGTGCGCCGATGCCGCCCGGCCGATGGCCTCCTGCTGGTCGAGCACCCGCTCCATCGCGTCGGGCAGCTCGCGAAGACCGTCGAGCAGGCGGGAAGCAGCGGCAGGGTCGCCGTGTCCGGTGGCGTCGCTGATGGCCGTCGCCAGCAGCACGCCGGCGGCGATCTGCGCGTAGAACGCCTTGGTCGAGGCGACGCTCATCTCGACGTCGCGCCCGTCGCTCGTGTAGAGGACGCCGTCGGCCTTGTCGGTGAGGTCGCTGTTGCGCCGGTTGACGATGCCGATCACGCCCGCCCCGCGCGCCCGCAGCAGGTCGACGGTGCGGTTGGTGTCCGCCGACGTTCCCGATTGGCTGATGGCGACCGCCAGCGTGTCGTCCATCTCGTCGACCAGCCCGAAGCCGGAGAGCTCAGTGGCCTGTGTCCACTCGACGCGGATCGGCGCGCCGTTGAGCGCTTCTTCCACGGCCGCCGCGAACGCCTGCCCGGCGATCGCCGCGGTGCCCTGTCCGATGGCGACGATGCGACGGATGGCGCCGCTCGCCAGCCGCTTGCGGAGGTCGTCGGGTAGCGCCTCTTCACCGAGCTGCACGGCGGTCCGACCGTCGCGCTCGACGAGCTTGCCCCGCAGCGTCCTGCGCAGCGAGCGGGGCGCCTCGCGGATCTCCTTGAGGAAGAAGTGAGGGCTGTCGCCGCGGTCGATGTCGCGCGTGGTGATCTCCGCGGTCGTGAGATCGTCCTCGGTGACCGGCAGCACCGTCCCGTCGTAGGCCATGCGGGTGATGCCGCCCACCGAGCCGGCCCCGTCGCGCGAGAGGACGACGACCTGTCCGGGCTGCCCGGAGGTGCCCGACGGTGACTCCCCGTCCAGCCGGAGGTAGCGGGTCGCCTCCTCGACCAGCCCGTAGGGCTCGCTGGCGACGATGAACGCGTCCTCCGCCAGCCCGACGTAGAGGGCCTGGCCGCTGCCCCGGAGCGCGAGCAGGAGCGTGCCGGGCTCCGAGGCGACGCCGGCGGCGATCGCCACCGACCCCTGGAACTGCGCGACGGTCGACCGGAACGCGTCCGTCGGCGACGCCCCGGCCGCCACCGCCCGGCTGACGAGGGCGGGGATCACCTTGGCGTCGGTCGTGACCTCCACCGGGAGGCAGAGGCCGGCGGCGTCGCGCAGCTCGGCGTGGTTGTCGACGTCGCCGTTCAGCGCAGCCGTGACGTACGGCCGGTCGCCCGCCGCCCCATCCTCGTCGGAGTTGAGGGGGTGGGCGTTCGCCTCGGAGATGATGCCGACGCTGGCCCACCGCGTGTGACCGAGCACGGTGACGCGCGCGCCAGGGTTCGACACGGCGCGGTGCAGGAGCTCGTCGGCGGCGATCGACCCGCGCAGGGCCCGCGTGTTGTCGCCCAGCTCGCCGATCTCGGCCGCCGCCTTGTAGACGACGCTGAGCAGCCCGTCCGGCGTGCGCACCGCGGTGGACGTGAAGAGCCGATCGCCGAGCCGGTCGCCGAGCGGCTCAGCCGCGAGATCGAGCCCGTGCCCCTCGACCAGGAGGTGGACCCCCGCGCTGTCGCGCCCCCGGACCTCGAGCCGGTCGATGGCGGACAGCGCCAGCTGCACCGCATAGAAGGCGTCGACGGCCGACGGCGGGACGTGCGGTCCCGCGAGGCGTGCCACCTCCCGGGCCGTGCGCAGGCGATCGGCCCGCACCGCCCAGAGGGCGTCCTTCAGGCGGATCAGGGCGGCGTTGAACGACTCGAGGTCGCGCGGACCGAACCGGACCTCGCCGCGGTCGACCCGCTGCTCGTGGGCGATCGCCCGCTCCTCCACGGCGGTGACGCCGTGGCCCACCAGCGTGGTGGTCGAGGTGTGGTCGACGAGCGCCCGCACACCCGGCGCGCCGCGCAGGAGGCGGTCGACCTTCTCGACGGCCACCGCCGCCCGGTGCACCGACGCCGCCAGGTCGGCGACATCGTGGTCGAGCACGGCGCGGGCCTCGTCGAGGAGCGCGAGGACGTCCTTGGCATCGGGTGCGGGGCGCCCGGCCTCGCGCTGGACGATGGCGATGATGCCGCACATGAGGTTGTCGAGGCTACGCCCCGGCCGCCGACTCCACGGCGGCCACGAGCCGGGCCGCGGCCGCCCGCGCCGCATCGGCGGTGGGGGCCTCGACCATCACCCGCACCAGGGGCTCGGTGCCGCTGGGCCGCAGGAGGACCCGGCCGTCGGCTCCGAGCTCGGCCTCGACGGCGGCCACGTCGGCCGCCACCGCCTCGACGACCTCCCGGGCCTTCCCTGGCACCCGGACGTTCTCGAGCACCTGCGGGAGCGACGTCATGGCCTCGTCGGCCAGGTCGGCCAGCGGCCGCCCGCTCCGGACGACGGCGTCGAGCAGCTGCAGGCCCGTCAGCACGCCGTCGCCGGTGGTGGCGAGGTCGCGGAAGATGACGTGGCCGCTCTGCTCGCCGCCGAGGGAGAGATGCTGCTCGTCGAGGGCGGCGAGGACGTTCCGGTCGCCCACCGCCGTCTCCACCACCTCGATCCCTCGCTCGGCCATCGCCAGCCGGAAGCCAAGGTTGGTCATCACCGTGACCACCACCCGGTCGTCGCGGAGCAGGCCGCGCCCGGCGAGGTCGCCGGCGCAGATGGCGATGAGGTGATCCCCGTCGACGAGCCGGCCGCGGTGGTCGACCGCCAGCACCCGGTCGGCGTCGCCGTCGAGCGCCAGGCCGAGGTCGAAGCCGAGGTCGACGACCCGGCGCTGCACCGCATCGGTGTTCGTGGCGCCGCAGCCCTCGTTGATGTTCACGCCGTCGGGCTCGGCGAAGAGCACCTCGACGGTGGCACCGGCCCGCCGGAGCACGTCGGGCCCGACCACCGAGGCCGCGCCGTTCGCGCAGTCGAGCACGACCCGCAGGCCGTCGAGGCGGCCGGCGGTGCCGACCAGGAACGCCTCGTAGGCCTCGGTGGCGTCGGGGCGGGTCCGCACCGTCCCCACCTCGCCGCTCGTGCTCACCGCCCCGTGCAGCAGCCGGTCGAGCTCGGCCTCGAGCTCTTCCTCGACCTCGTCGGACAGCTTGAGGCCGCCGGCGGCGAACAGCTTGACGCCGTTGTCGGCATACGGGTTGTGGGAGGCCGACACCATGGCCGCCGGGACCTCCTCGGTGGCGGCCAGCCACGCCACCGCCGGGGTGGGCACCACGCCGAGCAGGTCGACGTGGGCGCCCTCGGAGGTGAGGCCGGCCGTGAGCGCCGCCTCCAGCATCGGGCTCGAGCGCCGCGTGTCGCGGCCGATGACGAAGCGCTCGCCCCGCAGCACCCGGGCCGCGGCGCGGCCGAGGGCCAGCACCAGCTCGGGCGTGAGGTCGACGTTGGCGACCCCGCGGACGCCGTCGGTGCCGAACCGGAGGGTCACGGCCAGCGGCCGGTCAGCGCTTGGAGTACTGCGGCGCCTTGCGGGCCTTCTTGAGGCCGTACTTCTTCGACTCCTTCTCCCGCGCGTCGCGCGTGAGGAGACCGGCCTTCTTCAGCAGCGGGCGCTGCTCGGGATCGTGCTCGATCAGCGCCCGGGCGATGCCCATGCGGAGGGCCCCGGCCTGACCGCTCACGCCGCCGCCGTCGATCGTGGCATCGATGTCGAAGGACTCGAGCTGCTCGGTGATCCGCAACGGCTCGGTGAGGATCATCCGGTGGGTCTCGGACGGGAAGTAGGTGTCGATCGGCCGCTTGTTCACGGTGATCGTGCCGGTGCCGAGGCGCAGGCGCACCCGGGCGACAGCGCGCTTGCGGCGACCGGTGTTCTGGGAGAGGGGCTTCTCGGCCATCAGGTGCTACCTACGCCTTCGCTCGCGCCGCCGACAGATCCAGCGGCTGCGGGCCCTGGGCGCTGTGGGGATGGGTGGGGCCGGCGTACACCTTGAGCTTGGTGAGCATCTTGGCGCCGAGCCGGTTCTTGGGGAGCATGCCCTTCACCGCCTTGCGGACGGCCTCCTCGGGCTTGCGCTCGAGCAGCTGGGTGTAGCCGGTGGCCCGCAGGCCCCCCGGGTAGCCCGAGTGCCGGTAGGAGATCTTCTTCTCGGCCTTCCCGGCGGTGAGGACGATCTTGTCGGCGTTCACGACGATCACGTGGTCGCCAGCGTCGAGGTGAGGGGCGAAGATCGGCTTGTGCTTGCCCCGCAGCACGCGCGCCACCTCGGTGGCGAGGCGCCCGAGGACCAGACCGTCCGCGTCGACGACGTGCCAGGCGCGGGTGATGTCCTTGGGGGTGGGCGTGTACGTGCGCAACGGAGACCTTCTGTCCGGGGTGACGCGGGACACTGCGTCCCTGCATCGGAAACGGCTTGCCAGTGTACGGTCCGGCCGTCGTGACCAGCAACAGCGCCGGCGGGGCCCCGGCCCCGGGGGGCCTGGTGACCATCGGGCAGGTCCGGGAGGCCGCGTCCCGGCTCCGGGGCGTGCTGCGGGCGACCCCGTTGACCAGGGCCGATGCCATCGGCCGGGTGGTGGGACGGCCCCTGGTGCTCAAGCCCGAGCAGCTGCAGCGGACGGGCTCGTTCAAGATCCGGGGGGCCTACAACCGGATCGCCGGGCTGCCGGCCGAGACCGCCGTGGTGGCGGCGTCGGCCGGGAACCACGCCCAGGGGGTGGCGCTGGCGGCGGCGCTGACCGGCCACCGGGCCACCATCTTCATGCCCGCCACTGCGCCGCTGCCCAAGGTCCAGGCGACCGAGGACTACGGGGCCGTGATCCGGCTCGTCGACGGCGGGGTCGACGAGTGCCTGGCGGCGGCGGAGGCGGAGGCGACCGCGTCGGGCGCGGTGCTCATCCACCCGTTCGACGACCCGGAGGTCATCGCCGGCCAGGGCACGGTCGGCCTCGAGATCCTCGACGAGGCGGCCGAGGCCGACGTCGTCCTGGTGCCCGTCGGCGGCGGCGGGCTCATCTCGGGGATCGCCACCGCCCTGCAGGGCCGGGTCCGGGTGGTGGGGGTCGAGGCCGCAGGGGCCGACGCCATGCGCCGGTCGCTCGAGGCGGGGCGCGTCGTGACTCTCGACAGCACCTCGACGATGGCCGACGGCATCGCCCTCAAGTCGCCGTGCGCGCTCACCCTCGCGCACGTGGACGCGCTCGTGGACGACGTCATCACCGTCACCGAGGAGGAGATCAGCCAGGCCATGGTGCTCCTGCTCGAGCGGGCCAAGGCGGTGGTCGAGCCCGCTGGTGCAGTGGGTGTCGCCGCTCTCCTCGCCGGCCGGGTGGCGGGATCGGGCCCCGCCGTCGCCGTCCTGTCGGGCGGCAACCTCGACCCGTTGCTGCTCTCCCGGCTCGTCGAGCACGGCCTCACCGCCGCCGGGCGCTACCTCGTGCTGCGGGTGGTGCTCGGCGATCAGCCGGGGGCCCTGGCCGGGCTCACGACGGCCGTGGCCGGGATGGGGTTGAACGTGCTGTCGGTCGACCACCACCGGGCCGGGCTCGACCTCGCCCTCGACGAGGTCGAGGTCCTCCTCACCCTCGAGACCCGCGATCCCGAGCACCGCGACGAGGTCGTCGCCGGCCTGCGCGCCGCCGGCTACCGGGTCGACCTCCGCCGCTGAGAGAACCCACGTTCTCGGCGCACCCAGCCCGGTTGTACCGGTCTGGGTACTCCGAGACCTCGTGAGTGGTGGTCAGACGGTGCGGCCGAGGAAGGCGGCGAGCCGGTCGGCGGCGGACGCTCCCTCGGGGGCGTCGGTCGCCGGCCCGAACGGCGCGACGCCGTCGGCGCCCCGGATCTCCGGCGGCAGGAACGCCTCCATCTGCGCGAGCAGGCTCGCGGCCAGCTCCGGGTCGAGATCCGTGGGCTGTCCGGTCGCCTTGGCGAGATCCCAGCCATGCGCGAACACGTCGTCCGTGGCGATCCCGAGGAAGGCGCCACCCGGCATGGTGCCGAACGGGAGGTCGATCGCCTTGTCGAGCGCGCCCGGCGCCGCGAACGCGGCCAGCGAGCGCGCCGCCCCGGCGTCGAAGGAGCCGAGGAGGTCGCCGCCTGCGTAGTCGACACCGGCCGTCGGATCCTCCTCGGGGGCGGCCCCGGCCTCGACGCACAGGCCGAACCAGTTGGCGCCTTCGACGACGTGGTTGATCAGGGCCCGGACGTCCCACGACGCGCACGGCGTCGGAAGGTCGAACTGGTCGGGGGTGACGTTGGTCAGGATCCCGCGCGTCATGGCGAAGGCCCTGGCGAGGTTCTCGGTGCTCATGGCTCCCTCCGGTTCCCCGCCGCGATCGCCATCATCTCACCCGCCGCGGAACCGCGGCGGTCGCTTCTCGAGGAAGGCGGCCTGCCCTTCGCGGTAGTCCGCAGACCGGAAGCACGCCTCGACCAGCGCCGCCACCCGGTCGAGGTCGCGGCGATCGGGAGCGCGGCGGGCCTCGCGGATCGCCACCTTGAGGGCAGTGACGGTCAGCGGCGCGTTGTCGCGGATCGACCCGGCGAGACCGAAGACCTCGTCCTCGAGGATCTCCGGAGGAACGACCCGGTTGACGAGGCCGGCCTGCACGGCCTCGGCGGCGGAGAGGCGCCGGGCCGAGAACAGGATCTCGCTGGCCCACGACGGCCCCACCAGCTGCACGAGCTGCTCGACGCCGCCGAACCCGTACCCCAGCCCGAGCCGAGCGGCGGGCACGGCGAACACGCTGTCGTCGCTGCAGATGCGGATGTCGGCCTGCAGTGCGGTGAGGAGTCCGCCGCCGATGCAGAAGCCCTGGATCATGGCGATGATCGGCTTCTCGAGCGCGGCCCACGCGCGAGCCGTGTCGGCCTGACCCCGATCGAAGTCAGCGCGCGCCTCCGGCGTCGTGCGCTGGTCGCCGAACTCGCTGATGTCGGCACCCGACACGAACGCCTTGCCGCCGGCGCCGGTGAGCACGACCACCCGCACGGCGTCGTCGGCTTGGAGCGACCGGAGCACACCGGGGAGCGCGGCGCGGATCGGCGCCGACAGCGCGTTCCGCTTGGCCGGGTTGTCGAAGGTGACGATGGCGATGCCGTCGCTGATGTCGCACCGGAGCTGCTCGGTGCCGGTGTCAAGCGCGACCATCGCCCCACTCCTCCAGGACCCGCTCGGCGGACAACGGCGCCGTCGGCGCGTCGGATCGAACGGTCTGCTCGGCGCCCATCGTCACCGGGTTGCGGATCACCTGGCGCACCACCATGCCCAGATGCTCGACCTGCGGGTCGGCGAACACCTCGTCCATCGCGTACACCGGCCCGCACGGCACGCCCGCCTCGTTGAGGGCCGCGACCCACTCGGCGGTCGTGCGCTGGCGCAGTCGGTCGCGCACGATCTCGTTCAGCTCGGCCCGGTTGGCCGAGCGCTTGGGGCCGGTGTCGAAGCGGGGATCGCTCGGCAGGTCGGGAAGGCCGATCGCCGCGCAGAACCGGTGGAGCAGGCGCCCCGACGGCCCGGCGACGTTCACCCACCCGTCGCTCGACCGGAAGCACCCCATCGGCACGAGCGTCGGGTGGTGGTTGCCCTCCTGCTCGGGGACCTCGCCGTCGATCGTCCACCGCACCGCCTGCAGGTCCATCATCGAGATCATCGTCTCGAGCAGCGACGTTCGGACCCACCGCCCGGCGCCCGTGCGGGCCCGATCGTGGAGGGCGACGAGGATGCCGACCGCGAGGTGCAGCCCGGCGGCGAGGTCGCTGACGGGGATGCCGACCCGGGTCGGCTCGGTGCCCGGCAGGCCGGTGACGCTCATCAGGCCACCCAGCCCCTGGGCGACCTGGTCGACGCCACCCCGCGCTGCGTAGGGGCCGTCCTGGCCGAAGCCGGAGATCGACCCGTAGACGAGGCGGGGGTTCCGGGCGTGCACCGCCGGCCACCCGATCCCGAGCGCGTCCTTCACCGGGGGCCGCATGTTCTCGACCAGCACATCCGCCTGCTCGGCCAGCTGCAGGAGGGTGGCCCGGCCGGCCGGGTCCTTGAGGTCGAGGTGGACCAGGCGCTTGTTGCGGTGGAGGTTGCGGGCGTCGGAGCCCGTCACGCCCGCCGGATCGCCGCCGGGCCCTCGGGGAGGTGGCACCACGCGCACGACATCGGCGCCCCAGTCGGCCAGCTGGCGCACGCACTGCGGCCCGGCCCGGGCGACGGTGAGGTCGAGGACGCGGATGTCGTCGAGGGGCAGGCGCATGAACCATCGCTACCGTACGCGGCGATGGAGCAGGGGCCCGGAGACCCGACGGCGCAGCGCACCGACCTCCTGGCGCGGGTGAGCCTGCCGCTCGCGTGGTCGGAGTCGTGGAAGGCCGACCCGACGGCGGTGTACGTCCGCGACGTCGACGGCACGGGCCTCGACGGCTTCGACCTGCTCGACCGGACCGCCCGAGTCGCCGGGCGGCTGCACGCCGCCGGCCTCGTCGCCGGCGACCGTGTGCTCGTGTCGGGGGAGACGTCGGCCGATCTCGTCGTCGCCCACATCGGAGCGCTTCGGCTCGGCCTGGTGGTGGTGCCCGTGAACCCTTCCTTCTCGCGGCGGGAGGTCGACGCGATCGTCGAGGCCGCCGCCCCGCGCGCCGCCATCCTCGAGGGCGAGGAGCTCCGGTCGTGGATGCCGGCGGAGGTCTGCACCACCGGGATCGACGTCGACCTCGCCGACGGCATCGTCCCCGAGCTCGATGGTGTGGCGAGCGACGATCCCGCTCTTCTCCCGTTCACCTCGGGCACGACCGGCACGCCGAAGGGCGTCGTGCTGTCGCACGGCAACCTGCTGGCGTCGTCGGCGGCCGTGGCCGAGGCGTGGCGGTGGGAGGCGACCGACACGCTCGTCCTCTGCCTGCCCCTGTTCCACGTGCACGGACTCGGCGTCGGCCTGCACACGTCGCTGCTCGTCGGCGGCACCGTGATCCTGCAACGCGGCTTCGATGCCGAGGCGGTGCTGGCGGCATGCGACGAGGCGACGATGTTCTTCGGCGTGCCCACGATGTGGTCGCGGCTGGCCGCCGCCGACGGCCTCGAGCGGCTCGGGAAGCTGCGCCTGTGCGTGTCCGGCTCCGCCCCGCTGGCACCCGAGCTCCTCGAGCGCATCCGTGACGCCTCGGGCCAGACCATCCTCGAGCGCTACGGCATGACCGAGACGCTGATGCTCACCACCAACCCCTACGACGGCGAGCGCCGCGCCGGCACCGTCGGCATGCCGTTCCCCGGCGTCGAGGTGCGCCTCGACGCCGACACCGCCGAGATCGAGGTGCGGGGCGCGAACGTGTTCGCCGGCTACCTCGACCAGCCCGATGCGACGCGCGAGGCGTTCACCGACGACGGATGGTTCCGCACCGGCGACATCGGCGCGCTCGACGACGACGGCTACCTGTCGATCGTGGGTCGGGCCAAGGAGCTCATCATCACCGGCGGCTACAACGTCTACCCCCGCGAGATCGAGGATGTCCTGCGCGGGCACCCGTCCGTGCACGACGTGGCCGTGGTCGGCACGCCATCGGAGGAGTGGGGCGAGGTCGTCACCGCCTACGTCGAGTCCGACGACTCCTTCGACGCCAACGCCATCGTGGGCTTCGCCGCCGAGCGGTTGGCGCCCTACAAGCGGCCCCGCCTCATCCACCGCATCGACGCCCTCCCCCGCAACCCCCTCGGCAAGGTCCAGCGCGACCGCCTCGGCCAGTGACGCCGTTGTGCGCGATCAGGACCAGACGGGCTGATCGGCGCCGAGCGGTGGGGACGGGCGGTCCCAGCGGGGAGGGGTCGCGCTCATCTCGATGATCGGTCCCAGGTGGCGCAGCTCACCTTCGGGCGTGTGCGACGTGACCATCCACCGGTCGAGGTCGGGCACCCCGGTGGCGTCGGCCGGATCGCACCGCGGACCCTCGTCGAGGATCCACTGCGCGGTCTGGCACAGCGACGCCTGCACGTGATAGCTGCCACCGTCGGTGGCCCGCAGGGCCAGGGCGGTCATGGCTCCGACTGCCGCCAGGTAGCCGGTGGTGTAGTCGCAGGCGGCCGCCGGAACGAGCCGTGGCCGTCCCTCGGGCCCACCCTGCACGTGGGCGATCCCGCTGGCCGCCTGCGCCAGCTGCTCCCAGCCCGGCCGCGCCCGCCACGGCCCGTCGTCGCCGTAGCAGTTCACCGTCACGTACACCGCGCCGGGCCGCACCGCGACCACGTCCTCGACGCCGAAGCCGCGCCGCTCGAGGGCGTCGCTGCGATAGCCCTGGGTGAACACGTCGCACCCGGCGACCAGCTCGCCGAGCCGGCCCCGTCCCTGCGGCGTGTCGAGATCGATGAACGCCGAGCGCTTGCCGTGACTGGTGTCGAGCACGAACGGGCCGGCGTTGGGGAGGTCGGGCGCGTTCACGAGGAGCACGTCGGCGCCGTGCGCGGCGAGCGAGCGCCCGCACGTCGGTCCGGCGAGGACCCGCGTGAGGTCGAGGACGCGCACGCCGCCCAGCGGTCGCATCCCGTCGCCCACCGGCTCGGGTTCGCTGTCGGCGACCTTGGTGACGGCGATCCGGCCGAGGGCCTGCACGGCGTCGTGCTGCGGGTGCGCCGCCCACTCCTCGGGTGTGCGCACCATCGCGCCGCACGTCGACGCCTCCGCCAGCGCGTCCTCCAGGGCCTGGGCGTCCCACCGCTTCACCAGGGCGGCGATGTCGTCACCGGCACCGAGCACGGCCCGGGTGCGCTCGGCCAGCGCCGGGAACGACCCGTGGAGGTGGATCCAGCGGCCGTCCCGGCACTCGTACAGGTCGACGAGCGGGTTCCCCTCCTGGAGCCGCCGGGGCGTGACCCCGTCGAGCCGCTGGTGGGCGAAGGACAGCAGCGACGCCGCCGCCGCGCCGACATCGACCCGTACCCGTTGGGCCTCGCCGGTGCGCAGCGCCCACAGCTCGGCCGCCGCCCGCCCGCACGCGGCGAGCGCGGTGGCCGCAACCTCCCCGAGCGGGAAGGGCGACGCCAGCACCGGATCGGCCCCGACGATGTCGCCGCGGGCGGCGTCGGGGGGCATCAGTAGGTGACCTCCCAGAGGACGAGGCCGTGGGCGGGGGCGACGCCGGACGCCGCCGATCGGCTGCGAGCCTCGATGATCGAGCGCATCTCGCCCGGCGTCCGCTTGCCGAGGCCCATGTCGACCAGCGTCCCGACGATCGCCCGCACCATCTGCTGGCAGAACGACGACGCGGTGATGTCGAACCGGAGGACGCCGTCGCCCAGGTCGTGCCAGCGGGCGTCGCGCACCTCCCGCACCATCGACGGGGCCTCCTGGCCGGCTGCGACCTTGGGCTTGCGGCAGAAGGAGGTGAAGTCGTGGGTGCCGATGAGCGCGTCGCACCCCAGACGGAGCACGCTCAGGTCGAGCGGGTCGGGCACGTGCCAGGCGGTGCGCGCCAGCAGCGGATTGCCCGCCCGCGTGTTGAGGATCGTGTACCGGTAGCTGCGAGCCGTCGCCGACCGCCGGGCATCGAAGGTGGCGTCGACGACGGCGGCGTCCCGCACCGCGATCGCGGGCCCGCACATCCGGTTGACCGACCGCACGAGACCCTCGAGGTCGACGCCCTCCTCGACGTCGAAGGAGACCACCTGGCCCCAGCCGTGGACGCCGGCGTCGGTGCGACCGGCGCAGGTGATGGGCACCTGGTGGCGGAGGATCCGCTCCAGGGAGCTGCGCAGCGTGCCGCCGACGGTGCGCACGCCGGGGTTCGGCGCGAACCCGCTGAAACCGGTGCCGTCGTACGCGACCGTCATCCGGACCCGCACCGGCACACCCAGCGGCGCAGCAGGCAGCTCCTCCTGGTCGAACAACGTCACCCAGGTGAACTTACGTGCAGATTCGCCCCGGCCGGCCGAGCGTCAGCGAGGCACGCCCTTCATTCGCCCGAACGGAGCAAGCGAGGGCCGCCAGGCCCGAGCGCCGCGAGTGAGGGCGAGGAACGAGTCGTCAGACGAGTTCCACTCGAGCCATCGGGGCGTTGTCGCCCTGGCGGGGTCCGAGCTTGAGGATCCGCAGGTAGCCGCCGTTGCGATCGGCGTAGCGGGGACCGATCTCC
>Ga0247717_1000127_pt1 | contig 23113 bp, 17 predicted proteins | sample 24E_NmetaG_FD_189047 | JGI IMG/M metagenome (GOLD analysis project Ga0247717, IMG submission 189047) | Soil microbial communities from hillslope of Landscape Evolution Observatory, University of Arizona, Oracle, AZ, United States - 2-4-E_N | ecosystem: Engineered > Artificial ecosystem >... | reverse complement strand
CGCCGACCCGCTGCGCGCGATGGAGGAGGAGCGCCGCCTGGCCTACGTCGCCTGGACCCGCGCCCGCCGGACGCTGGTCCTGGTGTATGACCCCTACGCGCCGTCGCCCTTCCTGCGCGAGGCCTTTAGTGTCGAAGAGCTGGCGCTGTCTCCGGCTCAGCGGTAGCGGCGCAGGTCGACCGAGTAGTCGACGACGGCGCGCATGTGCGCCAGCGCCTCGCCCCAGCCCTCCAGGCACTCGGCGTAGGCCTCCAACACGCCAGGCACGGTCAGGTCGAACGGGCCGTCTTCGAGTGTCACCATGCTGCCGTATCCGCGCGGCTCGATCGTGACCGTCACCTCTGTCACCCACTCGTCGCCCGGGAGCCACGGCCAGCGGAAGCGGACCCGGCTGTATGGCTCGGCCTCGAGCATCTCCCACCAGACGCGCTGGTCCGGAAAGACGAGCGTGCTGCGCGTGCCCGGCGCGAGCGACCCCTCGACCGATTCCGGGAACCACTCGGACAGAGCCTCGGGCGAGGTCCAGGCACGGTAGACGCGGTACGGCGGCGCGTCGAGGCGCTTGGTCATGTGCACGGTTCGCACCGGATCGGCGATCTGGATCCGTGCCTCCGCCGGCGCGCCCGCCGCGGCCTTGCGTGTCGGGCTCACAGGCCCAGGTCCCCGCGGACCGTCTTCAGCCCCTCGACGACGTTGGTAACGTGCTGCTCGAACGGCACTCCGATCTCGTCGGCGCCCCTGACCAGCTGGTCGCGCGGCACCTGCCGGGCAAAGCCCTTGTCCTTCATCTTCTTGGCAACTGACCGGACGTCGACCTCATCGAGGCTGCGATTGGGCCGCACCAGCGCGACGGCGACCACGAAGCCGCTCATCTCGTCGCAGGCGTAGACCGTCCGCGCCAGCGGCGTCGTGCGCGGGATGCCGGTGTGGTCGCCGTGGCCGAGCACCGCCTCAACCAGCTCGTCCGGATAGCCGCGCCGGCGCAGCTCGGCCGCGCCTTCGAGCGGATGTGTCTCCGGGAAACGCTCGTAGTCGAAGTCGTGCAGCAGCCCCGCCGAGCGCCACGTCTCGAGCGCATCGCCGGCAATGCCAAAGTGGTTCGCCGCATACCAGCCGACCGCGCCCTCGACGGCCCGCCCGTGCTTGCGCAGCGCATCCGACTGCGTCCACTCGCACAGCAGCGCCCAGGCCTCGTCGCGCGTCGGCATCCGAATCAGGCCTTTCCCGTCGGTGGCGGGAAGGGCGGGGCGGGAGCGTCGGATGCCTGCGGCTGGATGCCCGGCGGTGCGCTGCGCTGCTCGACGACGAGCGGCAGCCGCTTCCGCTCCGAGCCGTCGATCAGGATGCGGATCGAGTAGTCGCCGGGCGAGGGGAACGCTAGGTTCCACATGTCGAGGCTGAACGTCAGGACGGTGTCGCGGCCGTCACTGGACCCACCGGCCACGATCTTGGCCGTCGCGTTGGACAGCCGATTGCCGTCGGGCGTGAGCAGCACGAACTGCAGCTCGTGCTCCGTGCCGAGCTCCGGCGAAGTGACCAGCAGGCCACACACCAGCGCCAGGTGTGGATGGCGCAGCGGGAACTGCGGTCCCCCCAGCCGAGACACGCCGCCGCCGATCACGGCGAACTTCTGCCCCGGGCGGGCATCCGCCGCGTCAGCCAGGAAGGCGTATTCGATGTCCGGCACGCTGACAGTCTAGTCCTCGCCGCTGCGGAGGCCTGGCTGCCGTTAGGTCAGCCTGAGGCCGCGACCGCCTTGGCCCGGCGAGCGGCGCGGCCGTTGCCATTGCCGCGACGGCGGCCAGCCGAGTCGGCGAAGGAGACATCGCTGAGCGGGATGAGGGGCTCACCGCGGAGCACGCGCGAGAGGTACTCACCGGTCGCCGAGCTGCGCGTTGCGGCAACCTTCTCCGGCGTACCCGCGACCACGACTCGGCCCCCTCGCTCGCCGCCCTCGGGTCCAAGGTCGATGATCCAGTCAGCGGTCTTGATGACGTCGAGGTTGTGCTCGATGACGATCACCGTATTGCCTTGGTCGACCAGCCGATGGAGCACCTGCAGCAGCTTCTCGACGTCGGCGAAGTGCAGGCCGGTGGTGGGCTCGTCGAGCAGGTAGACGGTCCTGCCGGTGGCCCTGCGCGAAAGCTCGGTGGCCAGCTTGACCCGCTGGGCCTCGCCGCCCGAGAGAGTAGTGGCCGGCTGGCCGAGGCGCATGTAGCCAAGGCCAACGTCGACCAGCGTGCCCAGCTTGTTGCGGATCTGGGGCACGGCGAAGAAGAACTCGTGCGCCTCCTCGATCGTCATCTCCAGGACGTCGGCGATGGAGCGGCCCTTGTAGTGGATCTCCAGCGCCTCGCGGTTGTAGCGCTTGCCGCCACAGACCTCGCACGGCACGTACACGTCGGGCAGGAACTGCATCTCGATCTTGATGATCCCGTCGCCCTTGCAGCTCTCGCAGCGGCCGCCCTTGACGTTGAACGAGAAGCGGCCCGGAGCGTAGCCGCGGACGCGCGCCTCAGGCACGCCGGCGAACAGCTCGCGAATCGGCGTGAACAGCCCGACGTAGGTCGCCGGATTGGACCTCGGCGTCCGCCCGATCGGGCTCTGGTCGATCTCGATCACCTTGTCGACCGCCTCCGTGCCCTCCAGCGCATCGTGGGCCGCCGGCTCCTCGCGCGCGCGGCTGATCTTGCGGGCGAGGGCGCGGTACAGGATCTCGGTCACGAGCGTGCTCTTGCCCGAGCCCGATACGCCGGTCACGCAGGTCAGCGTGCCGAGCGGGAAGCCGACGTCGATATCCTTGAGGTTGAACGCACGCGCGCCGCGGACGGTGAGCGCGGCTCCGTTGCCCTTGCGCCGCTGCTGCGGGATGGGGACCATCTGCTCGCCACGCAAGTAGGCGCCGGTCAAGGACCGTGGCTCGGCCATGATCGCCTCGAGCGGCCCTGAGGCGATGACCTCGCCGCCGTGCTCGCCGGCGCCGGGACCAATGTCTAGCAGCCAGTCGGCGGTCCGGATCGTCTCCTCGTCGTGCTCCACGACGATCAGCGTGTTGCCCAGGTCGCGCAGCCGCACCAGCGTGGCGATGAGCTTGGCGTTGTCCTTCTGGTGCAGGCCGATGGTCGGCTCGTCCAGGATGTAGAGCACGCCCATCAGTGACGATCCGATCTGCGTCGCCAGTCGGATGCGCTGCGCCTCGCCGCCGGAGAGCGTCGACGAGGTGCGGTCGATGGTCAGGTAATCCAGCCCGACGTCGACGAGGAAGCCTAGGCGGGCCCCGATCTCCTTCAGGATCTGCCGAGCGATCTGCTGCTCGCGATCAGACAGCCGGTCAGGCAGATGCTGGGCCCAGCGCAGGGCGGCGGTGATGGACAGCGCCGACACGTCGGCGATCGTGCGGCCGTCGACGGTGACCGCCAGGGCCGCCGGCTTGAGGCGGGTGCCGTGACACGTCGGGCACGGGCGCGCGACCATGAACTTCTCGAGCTCTGACTTGACCCACTCGGAATCAGTCTCGCGATATCGCCTCTCGAGGTTGGGCAGCACGCCCTCGAACGTGGCGTCATAGGAGCTCGTCCGTCCGTTGTGGCGATAGCTGATCCGGACCTTCTCGCCACGCGGCGTGTGGAGCAGGTAGTCGATCGCCTGCTGGGGCAGGTCGCGCAGCGGCACGTCGGTCTGGAAGCCGTGGCGCTTCGCCACGCCGGCGACGACGCGGCCGTACCACGAGTCGGCCATGGGCATCCGCGACCAGGGCAGCAGCGCGCCGGCGTCAATCGACAGCTCACGGTTGAGCACCCGCTCGGCTTCGAACTCCATGCGCACGCCGAGGCCTGTGCAGTCCGGGCAGGCGCCATGCGGCGAGTTGAACGAGAACGAGCGTGGCTCGAGCTCGTCGATCGTCGTGCCATCAAATGGACACGAATAGCGCTCGCTGTACCGCTGCTCCTCGAACGAGGCCGTGTCTGCCGGAGCAACGACCATCAGGCCTTCGCCCAGCCGCAGCGCGGTCTCCACCGAGTCGGCGAAGCGGGCAAGCTCAGGATTGGGGTTGTCAGGGCCGTACGGCCGGCCCTCGTCGTCCGAGTGGCGCACGACGAGCCGGTCGACCACGACCTCGATCGTGTGGCGCTTGTACTTGTCGAGCGTCGGCGCCTCTTCCAGGTCGTACTGCTCGCCATCAACGCGCACCCGGGTAAAGCCCTGCCGGCGTGCCGCCTCGAAGACCCGGTCGCCCTCCGTCTTGCGGTCCCGCACCAGCGGGCCCAGGATCAGCAGCCGCGCGCCATCCGGCAGTGTCAGGATGCGGTCGACGATCTGGGGCACGGTCTGGCGTGCGATCTCGCGACCGCAGGTCGGGCAGTGCGGGTGGCCGACGCGGGCGAAGAGCAGGCGCAGATGGTCGTATACCTCCGTCACCGTGCCGACAGTCGAGCGCGGATTGCGGCTCGCGCCCTTCTGGTCGATCGAGATGGCCGGGCTCAGCCCGTCGATCTGGTCGACATCCGGCTTCTCCATCTGACCCAGGAACTGGCGCGCGTAAGCGGACAGGCTCTCGACGTAGCGCCGCTGCCCCTCGGCGTAGATGGTGTCGAAGGCGAGGCTGGACTTACCGCTGCCCGAGAGGCCGGTGATCACCACCAGCCGATCGCGCGGCAGCTCGACCGTGATGTTCTTCAGGTTGTGCTCGCGCGCGCCGCGCACGACCAGCAGCTCCTGGGTCACTGGCGTCCGCTCACGCACTCAGGAAGTATAGAACGGATGATCTGTTTGGCATTGCTGCGCGACACGCTGCCAAGCGTATCCGAGACTGCGGCTCGACTCCTCCGGGCGGCGCCAGCGAGGCTACTGAAAGTACGGCTCAGCGGTAGCGAAGATGGCAGTGCTGCGGGGGGTTGCATGCGTTTGGCATACTCTGTGCACCGGTTGAGATGGCCCGGCGGAAGTTGCCGCCGAGCCACAATCAAATAAGACACCGTTCACCGTGGAACCCGTCCCGGCAGGGGTGCCCCAGCACCGCTGCCCGCCTCAACCGGCGCCCAACCGTCAGCCTCGTGCCCCAGCACGTCACTGACCGTCACCTGGCCGGCCGAGCCGTGTCGTGCCTGCCAACTGCCGCGGTGAACCCATCCTTCCGTCGCTGCGCCCCAGCGTGGCGTCTGGTAGAGAGGAGGCAAGTAGTTGCCTGATGAGCAAATGGGCCCGAGTGGGGCCTATCGGGGACGAGCACTGCGCGTGCTCGGACTGGCCATGCTGGCCACCTCGCTCGCCGTGGGCGGGCTGGCTTTCGGTCCGCAGCCGGCAGAGGCTGCGCAGAAGAAGGTCGTGATCGTGGTCGGCCCCGTCGGCTCGAACACCGCCAGCTTCAAGAGGACTGCTGACCAGGCCGCCGCAGCAGCTCGCGCGCAGGGCGCGAAGGTCATCAAGATCTACAGCCCGAACGCCACCTGGGCGCGGGTCAAGCAGGCCGCCAGGGGTGCACACGTGTTCGTGTACCTAGGCCACGGCAATGGCTGGCCCAGCCCGTACAAGCCGTTCCAGACCCGCACCAAGAACGGCTTGGGCCTCAACTCAAAGGCCGGTCGCGGGAACAGCAACCACAAGTACTACGGCGAGCGCCTGATGGCGTCTGAGCTGAACCTTGCCAAGAACGCCGTCGTGCTGCTGCTGCGGCTGTGCTATGCGTCAGGCAACAGCGAGCCCGGCAAGGCCAATCCGTCGAAGTCGGTCGCCATGCAGCGTGTCGACCACTACGCGGCGGGCTTCCTCCGGGGCGGCGCCAGTGTGGTCCTCGCCGAAGGCATGGGCCACTCGAAGTACGTCTTCCAGGGACTCTTCCGCTCTAACAAGACCATGTCCGAGATCTTCTGGAGCGCGCCGAGCGCTACGCGCAAGCACCGCATCAACTTCAATGCCAAGCGGTCAACCGGGCACGTGGTCATGGACCCACGCAAGCCCAGCGCGTTCTACCGGTCGATCGTTGGCAAGCTCGATTTCAAGGCTAGCGACTGGCGGTGAGCCGCTGATCCGGCACACAGTTGAACGGCCCGGGCGGATGCCCGGGCCGTTTCTCATTCGACCTCGTGGAGCTCGAGGCGATTGACGCCGCCGGCCTGGGCCGAGGTCGTCAGGAGCAGCACCTGGCTGGAGCCCGCCACCACCTGACGCGCCTGCGCCGCGTTTCGCATCCGCTCGATCAGCGGCTCGCCCGTCCGCCCCGCCGGGATGACCATGGGCAGCACTCCCCAGCGGACGGCGAGCCTGCGCGCCACGATGGCGCTTACCGTGAAGGCAAGCACCGCCACGCGCGGTCGAAGGACGGATAGCAGCTCAGCGGTGCGGCCAGAGCGCGTGAAGCACCAGACGGCGCTCACCGCCGGGTAGTCGTGGGCCATCGCGGCGGCACCATGGACGATCGCCGACGGGCCGTCGTGTGGACGCCTCGTCGAACGAACCGCCGGCGGCGGCGCCTTCTCCTCGGTCATGCGACAGATCGCAATCATCGCCCGTGCCGCCTCCAGCGGGAAGCGGCCGATGGCCGTCTCGGCACTGAGCATCACGCCGTCGGCGCCGTCGAGGACCGCATTGGCGACGTCGCTCGCCTCCGCCCTGGTCGGGCGCGACGAATCGGTCATCGACTCCAGCATCTGGGTGGCGACGATCGTGAAACGGCCGGCCGAGGCGGCCCGGCTGAGGAGGTCCTTCTGGACCAACGGCACCTCCTCGTACGCAATGTCGACGCCCAAGTCGCCGCGGGCGATCATCACGCCGTCACTTGCCGCCGCCACCTCATCGAAGGCATCGACGCCCGCGCGGGTCTCGATCTTGGCCACGACCAGCGGGCCGTCGGCGGGCAGCCTCTCGCGCAGGGCCCGGACGTCGGCGGCGCTGCGCACGAAGGACTGCGCGATCAGGTCCGCGCGGAGCTCGAGCGCGCGTGGCAGAGCCTCCTCGTCGGCCGGCGTGAGGGCTGGGCCTGACAGGCGCTCCACCGGCACGTTGACGCCCGACCTCGAGCGGACGCTGCCGCCACGAACGACCTCGGTGCGGATCAAGCCCTCGGCTATCTCGACCACGCGCAGCTCCGCCGCTCCGTCCGCCAGCAATACCCGATCGCCCGGCTGCAGTTCCTCGACGAGCGTCGATCGGTTGACGGTTACGGCTCCAGGCCCGGGCTCGCCAGTCGGCGCGGGCTCGCCAGTCGGCGCGGGCTCGCCAGTCGGCGCGGGCTCGCCAGTCGGCGCGGGCTCGCCAGTCGGCGGAGCGGCCGCTCGGAGCTCGAGTCGCTGGCCGGCCGCCAGCTCGATCTCGCCATTGGGCAGGTCGCCGAGGCGAACCTTCGGGCCGGGAAGGTCGACCATCACGGCGACGCTGCGTCGGGCATGGTGGGCCGCCGCGCGGACCGCGTGCACCGCCGCCCGGTGCTCGTCCGGCGTGCCATGGCTGAAGTTGATGCGCGCGACCGACATGCCGGCATCGATCAGCTCGCGCACCCGCTCGACGCTTGCCGGCCCGATCGTGCACACGAGCTTAGTCCTCGGGATGTCCATTGCCCGACTCTAGCAGCGAGCGCTCGAATTCCGTCCTTCGGCCCGCGTCTCAGAACAGGATCAAGCCGGTCGGTGGATGGCGCCCGGCTCGCAGCGCCCCGGGCACCGTCGCCGTCCGGAGTCGGGGCAGGTCAGCCAATAGCGGGCCGCGATCACGCAGCAGCGCGCGGTTGTGCCGGGAGTCGGCCAGCACGAGCAGGAAGTGATCAGCCGGATCGTCCCGCCGCTTGGCTCCGTGACGGCGGAGCGTCGCCTCCTGTACGTCAGTGATCCGAGTCTCGAGCTCGATCGTCGTGCGCTCCCGTGGCCCCTGATCTCGAGATCCCAGGCCCCCTGTTCCGGCGGGCCGAGCGGCGGTGACGGCAGCGGCACGTCTGTCCGGTAGCGCAACGGCAGGCCGACACTCGCCACCAGTCGACCGAGGCGGCTGGCCTGGCCGGCGTCCCGGATGGGCTCCGGACCTGGGTACAGCCGGACGGACAGATCAAGCCCAAGCACGGCCGACACGCGAAAGGCCACGGATATCGGCAGGCTGGCTGCCTCGGCGCGCTCGATCCTGCCGTAGGCCGCCCTCGAGATCTGGGCGGCCTCGGCCACCGTACGCTGGCTGAGACCCTGCCCGGGTCCGTGCTGCCCGAAACTCATCGGCGATCATCCTGAGCGCGCGTTGAGTGAGTCGCTTGGCCCTGTCGCGCGTCCTGTCGCTGGTGGTCATGGGCGTCAGCGTGCACGAAGTCGCTTGCCCACGGCTTCGATGGCACTTATCGCCGCCTTGCTCGTCCGACGAGCGAGCCTGACCAGACTCCGGTTGCATGGGGCGGGAGTGCCTCGGATCGCTCAGGCAGAGAGCGATCGAGCACCAATTCCGCCCACGCTGCGGCGTCTCGGGCTCATCTGGATCTCCGTCGCTCGCTGGGTAGCAGAACGGGGTGAACTGGCGGCATCGCCCCACGATTGGCGACAAGTCGCTCGCTGCGTGAGCACGCGGCGCGGCGGGGCCCCTCAGCCGCGCCGCCGACCCCCACGACGCGCGGGTCGCTCGCCTGTCCGCTTGACGACGTTCGGCGTTACCCGCGTATCCCACGTCGGCCGGTCGAGCCAGCGCGCCATCCAGCCCGCGTCGTCGCCCTCGTGCTCGTCGCGAATGCCGGGCAGCCAGTCAGCGGCCGTGCCTTCTGCTGGCTGGCCATCGAGCGTCGCCGCCGGCTCTTCATCGGCCGGCAGCACGGTGACCGCCGTCACCTCGAGACCGCCTGCCTCGCCCTCGCGGATGGCGCGCCTGCCGCGCCGCTCCCCTGCCCTGCGTGCCGCCGCGCGCTCGGAGGGCTTGGCCGTGGGCGGCGCCCCACGCCCGTCGCTCATCGCCTCTGCCTGCGCCTCTGCCGCTGCCCGCTCAGCGGCCCGGCCAACAGCCACCGCAGCGTCCTCCTCCAGGACACGGTGGCGGATCGACTGGATCTCGTCGCGCAGCGCCGCCGCCCGTTCGAACTCCAGGTCCCGCGCAGCGGCGCGCATCTCGGCCTCCATCTGCGCGACGAGCTTGGCCACCTGCTCTTTCGTCATCTCGGACAGCTCACGCGCCCGGCGCTCGCCCTCATACACGGCGCCTGCGTCGGCCACCGCGCGCAGCCGGTCGTTGATGTCGCGGATCTCCTTGATGATCGTCTGGGGCACGATGCCGTGCTCCGTGTTGTAGGCCTCTTGGACAGCGCGCCGGCGGTTGGTCTCCTCGATCGCGACCTGCATCGACTCGGTCACCCGGTCGGCGTACATGACCACCTCGCCGCCGATGTTCCGCGCCGCCCGGCCGATGACCTGGATGAGCGACCAGGCCGAGCGCAGGAAGCCCTCCTTGTCGGCGTCGAGGATGGCCACCAGCGTCACCTCGGGCAGGTCGATGCCCTCGCGCAGCAGGTTGATGCCGACGAGCACGTCGTAGACGCCCAGCCGCAGGTCGCGCAGGATCTGCACCCGCTCGAGCGTGTCGACCTCGGAGTGGAGGTACGACACCTTGACGCCCATCTCGTGCAGGTAGTCGGCCAGGTCCTCAGCCATCTTCTTGGTCAGGGTCGTGACGAGCACCCGATCGCCGCGGTCGACGCGGTCCTTGATCCGGTCCAGGAGGTCGTCGATCTGGCCTTCTGTAGGCTGGACGCTGATCCGCGGGTCGACCACGCCTGTCGGCCGGATGAGCTGCTCCACGATCTGCTCGCTGCGCTGCAGCTCGTACGGTCCCGGCGTGGCTGACATGAAGACGACCTGATTGAGGTGCTCCTCGAACTCGTCGAAGGTCAGTGGCCGGTTGTCCAGCGCCGAGGGCAGGCGGAAGCCGAAGTCGACCAGGATCTCCTTGCGCGTGCGGTCGTTCTTGTACATGCCCACGACCTGCGGGATGGTCATGTGCGATTCGTCGACCACGAGCAGCCAGTCGGGGGGAAAGTAGTCGAGCAGCGTCCACGGGCGCGACCCTGCCGCCCGCCGGGCAAGGTGGCGCGAATAGTTCTCGATGCCCGAGCAGAAGCCCAGCTCGCGCATCATCTCGAGATCGAAGGTCGTGCGCTGGCGCAGCCGCTCAGCCTCGAGCTCCATGCCCTTCGCCTGCAGCTCGCCGACGCGCTGGATCATCTCCGCCTCGATGTCGACCAGCGCGGCGTTCATCTTCTCGGCCGGGGTGACGAAGTGGGAGGCGGGATAGACGTTGAGCTCGTTGCGCTCAGCGAGCACCTCGCCGGTCAGCGGATCGACCTCCGTGATCCGCTCCACCTCGTCACCGAAGAAGTTGACCCGCACGACGTAGTCGTCGTAGGCCGGCTGAAGCTCCAGCGTGTCCCCCCGGACGCGGAAGCGCGCGCGCGACAGCGCGGCGTCGTTGCGCTGGTACTGCAGGTCGACCAGCTGGCGCAGCACGCCGTCGCGCCGGTACCGACCACCCACCCGCAGCCGGACGACCGTCGCGCCGTAGTCAACCGGCGCGCCGAGGCCGTAGATGCACGAGACCGAGGCGACGATGATCGTGTCGCGTCGCTCGAAGAGCGCGCGCGTGGCCGCGTGGCGCAGCTTGTCGATCTCGTCGTTGCGCGACGAGTCCTTCTCGATGTACGTGTCTGATCGGGGCAGGTACGCCTCTGGCTGGTAGTAGTCGAAGTACGAGACGAAGTACTCGACCGCGTTGTCCGGGAAGAACTCGCGGAACTCGCTGTACAGCTGCGCGGCAAGCGTCTTGTTGTGCGCCAGCACGAGCGTCGGTCGCTGGTGGCGGGCGATGGCGTGGGCGATGGTGAAGGTCTTGCCTGTGCCGGTGGCGCCGAGCAGCGCCTGGAATCGCTGGCCGCGGGCGAGGCCGTCGACCAGCCGCTCGATCGCCGCCGGCTGGTCACCGGTTGGCTGGAAAGGGGCCTCGAGTCGGAAGTCGGGCATCGGCTCGACGATACACCGGCCGGCGGCCGTAGCCTGTTCGTACCCCGCGCCACGGCCGTGCGGGCCCCTTCCTGATACGACTGCCCGTGCCTAGGGTTGCCTCGAGACACCACAGAGGGGAGCCGTGCTGGCATGGAAATGGAGTTCAAGGACACCGGGCGACGGCGCCGATTCATCCTGCTCACGACGGGCATCGCGCTGGCCGTCGTGGCCGGCTGGACGGCTTTCACGTTCGCCTCGCGCGGCACCGCGCCGGCCGAGGAGGTGGTCACCCGTCCGGTGCTCGTCGCCGCCCGCGACGTGGCCGCCCGAACGACGCTCACCGCGGACGACCTGACGGTCCGCCAGGTGCCCGTCGACGAGGCACTGACCCAGGCGTACGAGGAAGCGGACGTCGCGATCGGGCGCGTCTCGGCCGTGCCGATCTATGCCGACCAGCAGATCACGCCCAACCTGTTTGCCACCTCTGCCGCCAATGCCGACTTCTCGATCCTTGGTCCCGACGACGTCGTGACCCCCACCTCGGCCCACTGGCGAGCAGTCGCGCTCGACATCCCCGCCGGCCGTGCCGTGGGCGGCGAGATCAAGCCCGGCCAGCGTGTCGACCTCTTCGTCAGCGTCCAGATCGACATCTTCGCCCTTGACGAGGAGGGCAAGTACCAGCCAGTCCAGAACGCAGACGGGCAAGGCCTGCGCAGTGGCCGCTCGACCAAGATCGTGATGCAGGACCTCGAGGTGCTGAAGTCCGATCCGGGTGCGGGTCTGTACATCCTCAAGGTCGACCTTCACCAGGCCGAGCAGATCTATCACATCGTCCAGCTCGCGCCCGACTCGTTCAGCCTTGCCCTCCGGCCCGACGAGGACTCGCGCATCGCCTACCCCGGCGACTACGGCACGACGACCGACAGCCTGGTGATGGAGTACTACTTCCCGGTGCCGCAGCTGATCGATCTGACCCAGCTGCTAAGCGGAGCGCAGCCCACGCCGGCGCCGGCGGCGACTCCGTCCGGCGACGAGCCGGCCGCGTCGCCAGCGCCCGAGCCGCCGGACCAGCAGGCCAGTCCGGAGCCGTCACCCGCGCCGTAGCCGGCCGTGGTGCGCGCACGCACCGGACCATTCGGGGGCCGCCATGCGACTAAAGACGGCTGGGTCTGGGTGCCGGGCTGCGCTTGACTGAGCTGAGCATGATCCGACGGCGCGCCCTGCCCAGCAGCCACGGCCTCGGCTCTGTCCCGCGCGCCTGCCGCGCGCGCGGCCAGAGCCTGGTCGAGTTCGCCCTCCTGCTGCCCGTGCTGGTCATCCTGATGATGCTGGCGGTCGATGTCGGGCGCGTGTACTTCTCGACGGTCAGCCTGCACAACGTCGCCCGCATCGGGGCCAACTACGCCGCTCAGTCGGCGAGCGCCTGGCAGGGCACCGGCAACTCGGCGATGCAGGCGCGCTACCAGGCGCTGATGCGCGCCGACGCGCGCGGCCTCGACTGCACGCTGCCCACGACGCTGCCTGCGCCGGCATTCATCGACAGCGGCGTCAACCAGTATTCGCTCGGCTCGCGCGTCCGCGTCAGCCTGAGCTGCCGCTTCCAGTTGCTCAGCCCGTTCCTGTACGGCCTGATCGGCGATTCGACGGGCGGCGTGCAGGTCACCTCGACCACGACCTTCACCATCCGCACCGGATCGGTCGACAGCATCGTCGTTGGCGGGGCAACGCCAACTCCCGCGCCAACGGCCAGCGCCGGCCCGACCTCCGGTGTAGAGCCCACGCCGACGCCAACGGCCACCGCCAGCTCGGATCCCGACGCGACGCCTGACCCTGCCGCCACGCCAAGCCCAGAGCCGACGGCCACGCCCGAGTTGATCGTCTCCTTCTACGGCTCGTCGACGAGCGTCGACGCATCGGGTGGCGGCCCGCCAGGCTCTGAGCACGAGCATCAGATCGTGGGCGTGCCGCCGATCGAGGTGACCTTCACCAACACCACGCAGGGCCTGCACGGCCAATGCCTGTGGGAGTTCGGCGACGGCGGCACCTCGACCAGCTGCGGCAACACCGTCTCGCGCACCTACTCGACGCGTGGCACGTACACGGTCAAGCTGACGGTCCAGGACAAGTCCTACACGCGCAGCGCCTACGTGCTCGTCGGCTGCAAGGTGCCTGCCTTCGCCGGCGTGCGCAAGAACAGCGCCGCCACCACCTGGACGAGCGCGGGTTTTGACGCCGCCAAGCTGACCACGCAGAACGGCAGCGGCAACTACCGCATCGGCTACCAGTCGCTCGCCGGCGGCCTGGTCAACCCGCCCGGCGGCTGCGCGGGCGCCACCATCACGGTCGGGCCATGAGCCGGCCCGGAGGAACCAGGTCCCGGCGCGGCCGTGGCCAAACGCTGGCCGAGTTCGCGATGGTCGTGCCGCTGATCCTGCTGCTGCTGCTCGGGGCGGTCGATCTGGGCCGCGCCGTCTTCGCCTACAACACGCTGTCGCAGGCCGCGCGAGCCGGCGCGCGGACGGCGATCGTCAACCAGGACCTGACGGCAGTTCGGGCGAAGGCCATCGCCGCCGCCGCCACGCTCGGCCTTGGGACGTCGAACGTGGACGTCTGCTTCAAGACCTCGACCACGACCCAGACCGGCTGCGCCTCGGCAACGGTCGACAACTGCCCGATCGCCACGCGCCAGATCGGCTGCATGGCCTTCGTCACCACGCGCCTGACCTACCAGCCGATGACGCCCTTCGTGGGGCTGCTCTTCGGCTCGATCAACCTCGCCTCGACGAGCGTGGCACCGATCGAATTCGTGTGCCCGGCGTCCGCCACCGGGAGCTGTCCATGAAGTCGCTCTTCGCCTTCCGATCCTCGCGGCGCGCCCAGCGCGGCCAGGCGATGGCGGTGATGACCATCGGGCTCTCGCTGTCAGTGTTGGCCGCGGGCATGGTCGTCGACGGCGGCAACGCCATGACCCAGCAGCGTGCAACCCAGAATGCGACCGATTCCGCGGTCCTGGCGGGCGCAACGGTCATCGTCGAGAAGCTCGGCGGCGCCACGCGCGACGACGACGACGTGCACGAGGCGATGGAAGAGGCCTTCGCCGACAACGGCGCGGTCATGGCCAGCGCGCAGTACATCGATTTCGAGCACAACGTGGTTGGCACCGTCGGCAGCGGCGGCTCGATCCCGGCTGATGCGTGGGGCGTCAAGGCGAGCGGCGAGCGCACCTTCCCGACGCTGCTCGCCGGCTTCGCCGGCATGTCGAGCATGACCGCCGGCGCCGACGCCACGGCACTGGGCGGCGCGCTGCGCGGCGTCTGCTCAGCGCTGGACGGCTGTGGCGTGATGCCGATGACGTTCTCGATCCCGATCACGACCTGCGACGGCACCAATCGGCCTCTGCGCATCGGTGTCGACTGGCCGATCGTCGGCCTCCAGACGGCCCTCGCCGATCGCGGCACGGGTCGATACCAGTCGATCGTGCCGCTGTGCAAGAACGGCCCGGGCGGCGTCGGCTGGCTCGAGATGGGCTGCGGTGGCAACCTGCGTGACCAGATCCAGTCGCCGTGCAACGGCCCATTCGACATTCCCACCTGGATCCAGACGAGCACGGGCAACGTCAACAGCGTCGAGAGCGCAATCAACGCGTATTCAGGAACGCTGATCCTCGTGCCGATGTTCGATGCCACATGTCGCGACGTGCCATCGAGCGGTCTGCCGGCTGACTGCACTGACCCGGGCAACGGCAACAACCTCTGGTACCACATCCCGCGCTTCGCCTACTTCCTGCTCGACCAGTCCTACATCCAGGGCGGCAACCACGCGGCCTGCAACTCAGCCCCAGGGCAGCCGTTCGTGGGCGGCAACGGCGGCACGTCGTGCGTCAAGGGCTGGTTCATCCGCTACGTGATGCAGGGACCGGTCGGCGGCTTCGAGCCCTGCGACGGCAACGACCCGGACTGCCTGGAGCCGACGCTCGGAGTTCAGCTGGTTCGCTAGGCGCTGCGCAGGAGGGCGTCGGCGAGCGCATCCTCGACCCGCTCGCGCACGTCGTCGAGCGTGCCCTCGGTCGATAGCCGGCGGCTGTGCACGCGGCCGGCGAGGCTCGCCTCCAGCCGAGCAACCAGCTCCACGCCCTGGCTCGCAAGTCGGCGTTCGAGGTCGGCCGCAGCGATGCCTCTGCCGGCCAGTCGCAGGCGCTGGGTGGACGGCCCGCACTCGATGAGCCAGACCTCGTGGCAGCGCTCGGCCAGGCCGCCCTCGACCAGCTTGATCGCCTCTATCGCGACGATCGGTGGGCCATCCTCCGCGGAGTCGCTGGCCGCGGCAAGCCGGCCGTCGATGGCTTCGCGGACGCGTGGGTGAACGATCGCCTCGAGGTCGCGCAGCGCGCCATCGTCGCTGAAGACGATCTCCGCGAGGGCCGAGCGATCGAGCGCCCCATCCGGCGCGAAGACCTGATCGCCGAAGCGGGCCCGGATGTGCGACAGCGCCGGCGTCCCGGGCGCGGTCATCTCGCGGGCGACGGCGTCTGCGTCGATCACCATCGCCCCGAGGTCACCGAGCATGCGGCCGACCGTCGACTTGCCGCAGCCCATGGGTCCGACGAGGCCGATCAGCAACCGAGTTGGCGGCCCGCTCATCGGGGAGCCTGCTCGGCCAGCAGCAACCAGGCATCCTCGGCCCGCGAGAGCGCGGCTTCGACGTCGGCAAGCTCGCTGCTCACCCGCCGCAGCTCGACGTAGTTGGCCTGCACCTGCGGATCGGCCAGCGCGAGCTCCAAGTGGTTCTTGCGCACGCCGAGCCGGGTGAGGTCGTCCTCGACCGCCTGGCGCCGACGGCGGTAGGCATCCTTCGACAGCCGAGGCACCACACCCGGCCTCCTCGGTCGCGGACCGGGCTTCGACTTGCCCTCGCCCGCCGGCGATGCTTCTGGCTGGCGGCCGATCGGCGAGCCGTGGAGTCGGCGCGACTGGACCTCCAGCTCGGCGCTGACCGTCCATCCATCGGCCACGGCCGTGCGCCACGCCCGGTAGCCGCCGTCGAAGGGGGCGGCGCTCGCCGGTGGCGCGCCTGGCCCTACCCGCCCCTCCTCTGCCGGCGCCACGACCCACAGGCTGGTGCACACGCTCTCCAGCAGCCGGCGGTCGTGGGACACCAGCAGCAGTGTCGTCGGCGTCTCGCGCAGGAAGGCCTCGAGTGCCTCGCGCGCCGGGATGTCGAGGTGGTTCGTCGGCTCGTCGAGGAGCAACAGGTTGGCCGGGCTGATCCCGAGCAGCGCCAGCTCGAGTCGGGAGCGCTCGCCACCGGACAGCTCCGACAGCGGCTTGAAGACATCCTCGCCGCGGAACAGGAAGCGGGCCAGGTACGAGCGCGCCGGGCCGTAGTCGACGTTGACCGCCGCCAGCAGCGCATCCAGGACGGTGCTGCCGGGCAGCGCTGCCCGCCGGATCTGGGCCAGGTAGCCCGGCTGGACGGCCGCGCCAAGGCGCAGGTAGCCCTCGAGCGGGGCCAGCTCACTGGCGATCGTGCGCAGCAGGGTGGTCTTGCCGGCGCCGTTGGGGCCGACGATGCCGACCCGCTCGCCGCGCGTCGCCACCAGCCGCGGGACTGACACTACCGGCCGGCCAGGAAAGCCCGCGACCAGCTCCTCCAACGCCACGACCATGTCGCCCGAGCGTTGCGGACCGCCGCCCAGCAGAGCGTTCCCGCCCAGCACGAGCGTCTGCCGGCGAGAGGGGCCCTCGACGCGCTGCTCGGCCAGTGCCTCGCGGCGGCGCTCGTGCTCGTGCATCTTGCCGAACTTGCGGTGGCTGCGGTAGCGCTGGATCAGCTCGTCCTCGCGCTCGATCTGCTGGCGGATCGATTCGGCGTCCAGCTGCTGGCGAGCGTCGCGCTCCTCGCGCTGCCGGTGATAGGCGGCGTAGTTGCCACGGAAGGGCGTCAGCCGGCGGTCGCGCAGCTCCCAGACGCGCGTCACGACAGCGTCGAGGAAGGCCCGGTCGTGAGCGGCCACGAGCAGCGCACCGCGGCGGGCGACAAGCGTCTGCTCCAACCACTCGATGGCGCTCACGTCAAGGTGGTTCGTCGGCTCGTCGAGGAGCAACAGGTCCGGATCGGCGACTAGCAGCCGCGCCAGCGCGGCACGCGTCTGCTCCCCACCGGAGAGCTCCGTCGGCGGGCGCTGCCAGTCCGCGGCGTTGAAGCCCAGCCCTGACAGTGCCGCCTCGACCCGAACGTCGAGCGAATAGCCGCCCGCGATGTCGAACTGCTCGCGCAGGCCGGCGTACTCAGCCGACTCGACTGCTGCGGCGCCGTCCTCCTCGAGCCGGCGCAGCCGGGATTCCACCTGTTCGAGCTCGGCTGCGCCGGCGCGCACGGCGGCACGCAGTGTCGGAGCGGCGGCAAAGGAGCGGTCGAGGTTCGCCTCCTGTGCCAGCAGCCCGACGGTCAAGCCGCGCTTGCGGTTGATCGTTCCCCGATCCGGCTCGTCGCGGCCCGCACAGATGCGCAGCAAGGTGGTCTTGCCCGCCCCGTTTGCGCCCACCAGCCCGATCCGCTCGCCGTGCGCGATGGCGGCCGTGATCGCTTCGAGGATGACGAAGTCGCCGACCTCACGGTGAATGCCGTCCAGACGCAGGATTGCCACGCCGCCAGCCTAGCGCGCGATGTCCGACCCCGGCCGCGGCCTGTCTGCGGCGGGCAGCCGCTGGCACCACGAACAGAAGTGCGTGCTTCGCGCGTTGATGACGATGCGCCGGATGGGGCGGCCGCAGCGCGGGCACGGCCGGCCGGCACGGCCGTAGACGTTGAGGAAGTGCTGCATCTCGCCCCGGCCCTCCGGCGCCAGGTAGTCGTCGACCGACGAGCCGCGCCGCGCCACGGCTTCCGACAGGACCTCGCGCAGGGCGTGGTAGAGCCGGCGCGCCTGGACCGCGTTCAACCCGGCCGCGCTGCGCAGCGGGTGCAGCTGCGCCCGCCACAGCGCCTCGTCGGCGTAGATGTTGCCCACGCCGGCGACGAATGCCTGGTTCATTAGCAGCGTCTTGAGCCGACCGCGGCGTCGTCCGAGCAGCGCCCGCAGGTCGCGTGCGCGGAAGCCGTCGTCGAGTGGCTCCGGCCCGAACTGGGCGAGGAGATCGGTCTCGTCGTCCGCGCCAAGCAGCCGCCCGGCCGCGTCGCGGCGGTAGACGCCCAGCCGGCCGAACTTGCGCGTGTCACGCAGCCTCAGCTCGCGGCCGTCCTCAAAAGACAGCACGGCGTGGACGTGGCTGTCGCGCGGCTCCCCGGCGGGCAGGACCAGCAGCTGGCCGGTCATCTTGACCTGTACGGCCAGGACGGCAGACTCGGAGAGCTCGAAGATCAGCCACTTCGCGCGCCGCTCGACGCCCAGGATGCGCCGGCCGCGAAGCGCGTCAACGAACAGCTCCGGCGCCGGATGCTTGATCTGGTTCGGCCAGTCGAACCAGGCGTCGCGGATCAGCGCGCCGCTGACCAGCGGCCGCAGCTCGCGCGCGATCGTCTCGACCTCAGGCAACTCCGGCATTGGCCGTAAGGTAGCCCGGCCGGCCGGTCCCCGCGCTGCTCACCGGGTGGGCGACTGGGCAGTGATGTACGACGCTGTGTTCGCTTCGGGTGCGGTCTGCTCATCCGGTGAGCGACCGGGAACAACATGGCTCCAGAACGTGCGCCCGTGGGCAATAGATTGGCTCACTCGCTATGGCGGGAGCAGAGCGTGCCTGAATCGCCCCGCCGCACGCGAAGCGTGCAGACTCGCTCGCTCGGCGAGCAGCCTGCCGCCTAGGGCGCTGGCGTCGACCTCTGCACTACTCCCGCGGCAGCGGCGTCATCGACTCCCAGTCGTCGCCCGTCTTGAGGTCCACGTCCAGTGGCACGTCCAGCTGGAGCGCGTCCTCCATCACCGCCCGGACCTCGGGCGCCAGGGCGGCGACGTCCGCGCGCGGCACTTCGAGCAGCACCTCGTCGTGGACGGAAAGCAGCATCCGCGCATTGGTGTCGAGCTCGCGGATGCGCCGGTGCAGCCGGATCATGGCGATCTTCATGATGTCGGCGGCCGTGCCCTGGATGGGCATGTTGATTGCCATCCGCTCGCCCGCGCCGCGCAGCGCGGAGTTGCGCGCCTCGAGCTCCGGGATCCAGCGCCGCCGGCCGAGCAGCGTCTCCACGTAGCCCTGCTGCTTCGCCAGGTCCTTCATTTGGATCATGTAGTAGGCGATGCCCGAGTAGGCAGCGAAGTAGGAGTCGATGAAGTCGCGCGCCTGCTCGCGCGGGATGCCGGCCCGTGATGCGAGGCCCCAGTCGCTCATCCCGTAGGCCAGCCCGAAATTGACCATCTTGGCCATCGACCGCTCGTCGGCGGTGACTGCGGCCGGATCCTTGCCCAGCACGCGGGCGGCCGTCTGGCGATGGATATCGGCGCGCTGCGCGAACGCTTCGCGCAGGTGGATGTCGCCGCTGACGTGGGCCAGGATGCGCAGCTCGATCTGGGAGTAGTCGGCCGCGAGCAGGACCTTGTCCGGGTCGCCGGCCACGAATGCCCGCCGGATGCGCCGGCCGAGGTCGCTGCGAATCGGGATGTTCTGCAGGTTCGGGTCGGTCGACGAGAGCCTGCCCGTCGAGGCGACCGCCTGCTGGAAGGTCGTGTGCAGCCGTTCGGTCTGCGGATCGAGCAGCAGGGGGAGCGCGTCGACGTAAGTAGAGCGCAGCTTGGTGTAGAGCCGCCAGTCGAGCAGCAGCGGGATCATCGGGTGCGCCGGGCGGAGCTCCTCGAGCACCCCGGCGTCGGTCGAGTAGCCGGTCTTGGTCCGCCGGCCGCGGGGCAGGTTGAGCTCGTAGAACAGCACCTGCTCGAGCTGCTTGGGCGAGCCGAGGTTGAACTGGTGGCCAACCGAGGCGAATATCTCCTCCTCGAGGCGGCCGATCTCGCGCCCGAACTCCTCCGACAGCTGGCCAAGGGCCGGCCGATCGATCGCCACGCCGGTCGCTTCCATGTCAGCCAGCACCGCGATCAGGGGCAGCTCCAGCTCGTCGAGGATGCGCCGCAACGCCGGCCGCTCGGCGAGATCGGAGGCAAGCGAGTCGCGCGCGGCGGCTACGGCCAGCGCCTGGACGGCGGCGTGCTCCGGCCCACGCAGCTCGCCCGCCTTGGGCAGCTCGATAGCCAGCCGCTCGGCGGCGATGTCAGCCAGGCTCTGGGTGCGCAGCGCGGCATTGAGGATGTATGCCGCGATCTGCGTGTCGAAGCCGGTCGCCGGGAGCTCGGCTGCGGTTGCCTCGGTGGCGCTGTGGTGGGCCGTCGGATCGCGCCGGGCCAGCTCCCAGACGAGCAGCTGCTTGACCTCGTGCCCGACCAGCGGTCGCCCCGCCGCCAGCAGCGCCGAAACGAGGGCAGGCGCGGTCGACACGTCGCTCGTGATCAGCCGGCCGTCGCTGCCGGCCACGGCCAGCCCGAGGAGAGCGCCGCGACGCGGCCGTGGATCGTCGAGCGCCAGACCCACGACCAGCGACTCTTGGCCGGCCAGCCAGCCGACGTCCGCACCCGGCCCGAATCGCTCAGCCCCTTCCACTGCGGCGCCGTCGCGCAGCGAGGCCGCCAGCCTGGCCGCCGCGTCATCGCCGGGCAGCGGCTGCACGCGGGCCGCCCCCGTCGGGGCAACATCGTCGGCAGCAGGCTCAGCCACGGCCACGGGCGGGCTGGCGAAGTCCAGGCTCAGCTGCAGGCCGGCTGCCTGCTCCGGGCGCGCCGACTTGAGCACCCTTCCGGGCACGAGCGCGGCCGGCACAGGCCCTGCGCGATCCGCCTGGCGGAGCAGCTCGCCCGGTGCGCGCTCGTCTTCGCCGGCCAGCTGCGGTATGCGCTCGACCAGCGTCCTGAACTCGTACTGGCGGAAGAGCCTGAGCACCTCCTCGCGGTCGTAGTCGGCAAGCGAGGCGTTCGCCAGGTCGAGCGTGATCGGCGCGTGGCGGTCGATCTCGACCAGCCGGCGCCACAAGAACACGTCGTCGCGCTTCTCGGCCAGCACCGGTCGGAACCTCTCCGGCTTGATTGTCGCCAGGTTCTCGTAGACGCCATCGAGAGTGCCGTGGTCCTGGAGCCACTTCGCGGCGGTCTTGTCGCCGACCCCCGGAATGCCCGGGATGTTGTCCGTCGCGTCGCCCTTGAGTGCCTTGAAGTCGATCATCTGCCGCGGCTCGAGGCCGTAGCGTTCGCGGATCCTCGGCGGGTCGTAGATGACCGTCGAGGCCACGCCCATCCGAGTCGTCATCAGGCTGGTCCGCTCGCTGACCAGCTGCAGCATGTCGAGGTCGCCCGAGACGATGATCGACTCGAGGTCGCCTCGCTCTTCGGCTTGGCGTGTCAGCGCGCCGATCAGGTCGTCCGCCTCGAAGCCCTCGAGCTGATGGATCGGGATGCCGAACGCGCCGAGCGTCTCGCGCACGATCGGGAACTGGTCGCGCAGGTCGTCCGGCGTCGGCCGACGAGTGGCCTTGTACTCGCCGTACTCGTCGGCCCGGAACGAGCGGCCGACGTCGAAGCAGCACAGCACGTAGTCAGGCTTAACGTCCTGGAAGCCGCGCAGCACTATGCTCCAGAAGCCGAAGGCGGCGTTGACGAGCTGCCCCTTGCTGGTCGAAAGGGGCGTCTCGATCAGCGCGAAGTAGGCGCGATAGATGAGGCTGTGCGCGTCCAGCAGCATGAGCCGTTGCACACGGCCGAGTGTAGCCGCGGCCGGCCCCTGGTCTGCCAGCGAGCCGCCAGCGATCGGTCAGCGCAGCAGTGGGTCGTTCGCGCGGCGGCGTGCGAGCAGGATCAGCAGCAGAACGCCCAGGCTGGCAAGCGCCAGGGCCAGGCCGGCGTAGATCAGCGGCTCGCGCATCTCGGCTGCGGCAGCCTGCGCCGAGTCTTGGGCCCGCAGCCTGGAGTTCGCTTCGCCACCAGCTGCCTGTCCCTTGATGCCGCCGAGCTCTCGGTTGACCTGGTCCGGGGGCGCCTCTGGCGCGCCCGGTGCGTTGGCCATCGCCGGCGAGGCCTCCGGCGTCTGGAGCTGCTGGACGTGGTCTGCCGCCACATCACCGAACACCGCGGCGTCACCACCCGCGGGCATAGCCGCGCCAGCGACGACGAGCATCAGCCCGATCGACAGCGCAACCCCGGCCAGCGGCCGTGCCGGCGCGAGGCCCGGCCCGGCAAGGCGGCGCAGGAAGCGCTCGAACGCAGAGCCGCGCAGGCGCTCGGCCTGCTCAGCCGTGATGCGGAAGTCGCGCGGGCGAGCGGGCGCACCCAGGCGCGACGTAGCTGCGCTGAGCGCGCGAATGTCCGTTGCCAGCGCGGCGCAATCGGCGCACTGCGCGATCAGGGCGCGGGCCTGCTCTACCTCGCCAGGATATGAATCGTCGGCGGCGTGCCGGGACACGAGCAGCCGATCGTGATGGGCATGGTTGGCCGGGATCCCGGCGCCGTTCGTCACGCTCACTGGACGTCACCCATCGCGCAGCAGTTCCATGTCCGAGGCCAGCAGGTCGCGCAGGGCCAGCCGGCCGCGGTGGATGCGCGACTTGACAGTGCCCAGTGAAACCCCCGTCAAGTCGGCGATCTCCTGGTAGTCGTAACCCTCCACGTCGTAGAGCACGATCGCCGTCCGCTGGTCGTGAGTGATGCGCTGCAGGGCGGCGGCCAGCAGCCGGCTCCGATTGCGCTGGAACGCGACGCGCTCAGGTGACTCGCTGTCAGGCGCGGGCGGCTGCCAGGCATCGTCCTCCCACTCGGGGAACGGCTCCGAGGGGCGGCGCTTGCGGACGCGCAGCACGTCCGTCGCTGCATTGAGCGCGATCCGAGTCAGCCAGCTGCGGAAGGAGTCGCCGCGGAAGCGGCCGATGTTGCGGTAGGCGCTGAAGAACGCCTCCTGGACCGCGTCAGCGGCCGAATCGCGATCGCCGACCACACGCACCACCAAGGCGAAGAGGTAGTCCTGATAGATCGTGACCAGCTCGTTATAGGCGTCCGGGTCGCCGTTCCGCGCCCGTTCCACCAGGTGTCCGTCGCGCGCCCGCTGGAGCTGGTCAGCTGGGGAGCGCTGGGGGGATCCGTCGCCGCCGGCCATTGCCTCTGCCGGCTCAGCGCCGCCCCCCTCGGGCCGACCGATGGC
>Ga0247717_1000125_pt1 | contig 23308 bp, 26 predicted proteins | sample 24E_NmetaG_FD_189047 | JGI IMG/M metagenome (GOLD analysis project Ga0247717, IMG submission 189047) | Soil microbial communities from hillslope of Landscape Evolution Observatory, University of Arizona, Oracle, AZ, United States - 2-4-E_N | ecosystem: Engineered > Artificial ecosystem >... | reverse complement strand
CCTTCGCGGCAACGCTGGACTTCGAGCCCGCAGGCATCGTTCAGGTCAAGACGTATTGCCTGGACTAACCGGGGATGAGCGAAAGGTCGACGAAGAACGTCCGGTACGGGCCGTCATAGACGCTGCGTGCGCCCGGCGCGGTCGCGTCCAAGAAGCGGTTCGCGGCGCGATTGTCCCGCAAGATGCATCCCGTCGCGGTGGCGTAGCCGTCCGCGTGCGCGCGGTCGGCGATGTCGCGCATCAGCACCCGGCCGACACCATGCCGCTGCCATCCGTCTTCGACGATGACCGCGATCTCGGCGTCGCCGTCCAGGTCGCCGTAGTGCGCGGCACCGACGATTCGGCCGTCCAGCGCGACGGCGACGGCCCCGCTGCCGGCTGCGGTCAGCCGTCGCAGCAGGGCGTCGCCGATTCGCGGCATGGGGACCATGAAGCGGCGGTAGCGCGTCTCGGACGAGCTTCGCTCGAGCATCGCGCGCATCTCGGCCATGTCCGTGGGTGCGACCGCTCGGGTGACGACGGGAAGGAGCGTGGTCGTGATCGCGTGAGCGAACGCTGCGGTCAACGGAGTCATTGGGCAGCTCCTTCCAGCACCATGCAGGTCGTCGTTGCGTGTGCGACGAGCCGTCCTTGCGGATCCGTGATGCGCGCTTCGGCGGTGCCGATGCGCCGCCCGACGTGAATCGCTTCACCGACACAGACGAGACGGCCCGTGTCCGCCGTGACGGGTCGAAGAAAGCGAATCGAAAGATCCAAAGTGGTGATGCCCCGGCCGACGGGAAGCGTGGTTTGCACCGCGCATGTCATGGCCGAATCGGCCAGCGTCGCGAGCACCCCGCCGTGAACGGTTCCGATCGGGTTGTAGTGGAACTCGTGGACGGGAATGGTGAAGGTGACCCGGCCGTCCTCGACCTCGAAGCCGTCGAAGCCCAGGACCGAGGCGATCGGGGCGACCGGGATCTCGCCGGCGGCCATCTTCGTCAGGAACGTGAGCCCGTCCGACCGGAAGGCCTCGAGGGCCGAAACCATCGGGTCGCCCCAGGTCACCGTCCGGCTTCGAACCTGCTCTTCGGCCAGCGTCATCGCGACACCCCTTTCGTCAGTTTCAAGTTGCAACCCACTTGTAGCATGGTCCGTTGCAAACTGCAACTCACTTCGATAGAGTGGTTTCCATGGGACGGACGGACTTCGGCGCGATGAACTGCTCGATCGCCCGTACCTTGGACGTGGTGGGGGAGCGGTGGGCCTTGCTCGTGCTGCGGGAGTCTTTTTTCGGTACCCGCCGCTTCGAGGATTTCTTGCAGCGGCTGGGCATCGCCCGCAACGTCCTGTCCGACCGCCTCGACCGTCTGGTCCAGGCGGGCATCATGCGCAAGGAGCGCTACCAGGACCGTCCCGAGCGCTTCGAGTACCGGCTGACGGAAAAGGGCATCGCGCTCAACGACGTCGTGCTGGCCATCAAGGCTTGGGGTGACCGATGGACCGACTCGGCCGGCAACCCGCCGACGGTCGTGCGGCACCTGGACTGCGGCCAGACGTTCGAGGCCGTTCCGGTGTGCTCGGAGTGCGGCGGTCGCGTGCACGCGCGCAACGTTCGTGCCGAGCCCGGTCCGGGCGCGACGGCCGACGACGTCGCCGGTTGGGAAGAGCGCTTGGAAGCGGCCGCGGCGCGTCGCGCGTCGCGCTAGCCGGTCTCCAGCAGCGACAGCATCTCGACGTGGTGCGTGTACGGATAGAAATCGTAGGGCCGCGCGAACGTCAGCCGGTATCCCGCCGCGACCATCTTGCCGACGTCGCGTGACCACGTCGGCGGATCGCACGACACGTACAGGATCTTGGGCGGCGCGGCCTTGATCAGCGCCGCGGTCGTGTCCGCGTCGATGCCTGCGCGCGGCGGATTGACCGCAACCAGATCGGCCGGAAGGTAGCGCGCGACCGTGCGCGCGTCGCCTCGGCGAAAGGTCAGCCCGTGCGCTTGCAGCCGCCGCGCGTCGTTTTGGCCGCGCTTGACCGCATCGGCGGAGATCTCGACCGCATCCACCGTCTTGAAGGCCCCGGCCAGATGAAGCGCGAGCACGCCGCTGCCCGCATACAGGTCGATCGCGCGCCGTCCCTCGCCGGCGATCTCGACGGCCTCGCTGTAGAGCAGGCCCGCCGCGGGCGGATTGACCTGCGCGAAGCTTCGGGCGCTCACGCTGGTCAGGATGCCGCCGAAGTCCTCGAGCAGATCGCCCTCGCCGGCCACGATCTTCGAAGCCACGCTGAACCGCGCCGCGCCGCGCGTCCGCAGCCCCCACGCGACGCCCGCGATCCCCGCGTCCACGAGCCGCCGGGCGATCTTCGCGTAGGGGCCGCGCTGTTCGCCCAGCAAACCCACCACGGCCCGGCCTTCGTGCAGGCTGCCGCGAATCGCGACGTCGCGCACGCCGGGCATCGGCTGCGCGCTCAGGATCCGGAACGCCTCCGCGACCGGCTCGGCCGTCAACGCGTCTTCGGCGATCGGAACGAGCGCGCGGCTGCCGGTCGCGTGTGCGCCGAGCCCGCCGTCGCGAAGCACCCCGTATTGCGCGGCGGTCCGGTAGTTGAGCACGCGAGGTGAACGGCGGAGCGGCTGAATGTCCGCCTCGATTCCGCCGACGCGCTGCAGCGCGTCGCGCACGATCGCCTCTTTGACGTCGATCTGGGCGTCGTAGGAAAGCGGCAGGTCGGCGCCGGGCGGAAGCGGCGTCGGATCGCGGTAGGGATTCGCGTCGAGGATTTCCAGCACCGTCCCCGTCAGCGTCCCTTTCGCGCGTCGCAGCCCTGCGATCACGCGCTCGCCGGGCATCGCGCCGCGCACCAGGGCGACGCCGTCGGCCGTGCGCGCCAAGCCGAATCCGCCCGCGACGATGCGCTCGATGACGACCTCGGCTCGCGTTGCTTCGGTCGCGCGCGGAAATGAAGGGCTCATGTGGGTGGGAGGATAAGGAAGGGAGGGTCGGCTAACAAGGCGCGCTCGCCAATGTCGGGGTCATTGCCCCGGACTCGCCTCCCGCGGCTGACCGCGCGTGGGTACCGTCCCTCCCTTGCGCATCTTCGATGCTACACCCGGCCGTGGGAACGGTCCAGGAGAGGGCTGGAAGTCACGCATGCTTGCGAGCGGCAAGCATGCGGTAGCCGTAGGCAGCGGCGAGAAGGCCGACCGCCGCGGCGCCCGCGAGCAATGCGGTCTTGGGCGCGGGGCGGGGAACGGCGGCCATGCGTTTGCGAAGCGTGATCGGGTTCCGGAACACGAGAATCTCCCAGCCGCGCTCCGTCGCGATCTTGCGGAGCTCCTTGTCGGGATTCACGGCGACGGGATGCCCAACGGTCTCGAGCATTGGAACGTCGGTCGCGCTGTCGCTGTAGGCGTACGAGCGCGACAGGTCGATGCCGTGCTTTGCGGCTTCTTCCTGGATCGCGGTGCGCTTGCCTTCCCCCTGGCAGTAGAACGTGAGCTCGCCGGTGTAGCGGCCATCCACGATCTCGGCCTTCGAGCCGATCGCGTACGGGACGCCCAGGTAATCGGCCAGCGGCCGCACGATCTCCTCGCCCGAGGACGACACCAGATAGACCCGCCGGCCGCTGTTGCGGTGCATCTGAATTAAGTGCATCGCTTCGGCGTAGATGATCGGCTCGATCAGCTCGGTCAGCGTCTCGCGCGCGATCTGGCGGATCTTGTCGGCCTCCCAGCCCTTCGTCAGCTCGAGCAGCGCGACCCGCATCTTGTCCATCTTGCCTTCGTCTGCGCCGACGATCTGATAGACGAGCGCCGCGTACGCGCCCTTGAGCACGGTCGCGCGAGCGATCAGGCCTTCCCGATACAGCGGGCGGCCGAACAGCAACGTGGACGACCGGGCGATGATCGTCTTGTCGAGGTCGAAGAAGGCAGCTTCCGTCATGACGGATGAATGGTACCTACTTCACGAGCTTCCGGCGCAGAAGGTTCAGCGGCACGACGAATAGGATCGCGGTGGTGACCAGGAGCCAGGCCGCACCGGCCGCTGCGGCGCCGATATCGCCGGTCAGGATCAGGCCGCGCATCATGTTGACGGCCTGATGCAGCGGCACGAACCAGGCGACGGTCTGCGCCCATTCCGGCAGCCGGTCCAGCGGGAAGAAGATGCCCGAGAACAAGAACATCGGCGTCATGATCATCGTCCAGAAGTACGAGAAGAAGTCGATGATCGGAATCAGCATGGTGTAGATCAGCCCCAGGACCGCGAAGTGCATGCCGATCAACGCGACCGCAAGCGGGACGAAGACAACCAGCGGCGAGTGCACCACGCCGAACAGCGAGGCCACCACCACGAACAGCACGCCGTAAAGCGTCGCGCGTGTCGTCGCCCAGAGCATCTCGCCCAGCGCGATGTCCTCCGGCGTCAGCGGCGTGGTGCCGATCGCGTCGTAGACCTTGCCGTAGGTCATCTTCACGAACGCGTTATAGGTAACCTCGAACGTCGCTCCGAACATCGCGGCCGACGCGGCAAGGCCGGGCGCAATGAAGTCGATGTATTCGACGCCTTGCAGCCGCGTCAGGTAGGCGCCCAGGCCGAGGCCCATGGCCAGAAGATAGAAGAACGGCTCGAAGAAGTTGGGGACGATGCTCATCTTGTAGGTGCGCTTGTAGATCGTGGCGCTGCGCTGCCACAGCCGCCACGCTGAGCGCAGCCGCACATCGGGTTTGCGGAACACGGTGATCATTCCAGCAGCCCGCGCCCGGTCAGATGAAGGAAGACGTCTTCCAGCGTCGCGCCGCGAAGCCAGACGCTGTCGGGCTCGGCGGCGGCGGTGCGAACGCGTTTGAGCAGCCGGTCGCCGTCGGTGGTGTAGAGCAGCACGCGGTCGGCCAGGTGCTCGACGCGTTCGACCAGACCGTTCATGCGCACGGGCAGCGTGAACTCGGAATCCATGACCTCGATGACGTGCCGGGGGATCTCCTTGGCGATCAGGTCGCGCGGCCGGCCTTCGATCAGGATGCGGCCCTCGTGCATGATCACCAGCCGGTCGCACAGCTGCGAGGCCTCGTCCATGTAGTGCGTCGTCATCACCAGCGTCACGCCTTCGCGCTTGAGCGCGCGCAGCTTCTCCCACACCAGATGCCGCGCCTGAGGATCCAGGCCGGTGGTCGGCTCGTCCAGGACGAGCACCTCGGGCTTGTTCATCAGGGCCCGGGCGATCAGCAGCCGGCGTTTCATCCCTCCCGATAGTTTCGTCACCAGCCAGTCGCGCTTGTCCTGCAGCGCGACGAAGGTCAGCAGCTCGTCGGCGCGCGGCGCGGCGACGCTGCGCGGGATGTCGAAGTAGCGCGCGTAGACGATCAGGTTGTCGATGACGGTCAGCTCTTCGTCGAGGTTGTTCTCTTGCGGGACCACTCCGATGCGCGCGCGAATGTGGCGGCCGTCTTGAGGGACGCGCAGACCCAGGACGCTCATCGTTCCGGTCGTGGGCTCAGCGGTGCCGGTGATCATGCGCATCGTGGTGGTCTTGCCGGCTCCGTTCGGGCCGAGGAAGCCGTAGCATTCGCGCGCGGCGATCGAAAAGTCGATACCGCGCACGGCCTCGAAGGCGCCGTAGCGTTTGAACAGGCCCGAGGCCTCGATGGCATTCACGGCAGGCGAGTTTACGCCTGCGCGGGCGGCGCGGCGCGCGGATTCCGGCGCACCAGCTTCAGCAGGAGCACCGCCATCGCGGCGAGCGAGACCGCGCCGGCCACTGCAACGAGCCAAAACTCGGTCGCGATCGACGGCGGATTGGTCGAGATCGCCGGATCGGCCGTGCCGGCCCGGAACTCGTCGATCGTGCCGAAGCGGAACAGGCGCGTGCGCGCGGTGATCTCGAGCGCGATGATCGCGGCGGCGGTCAGTCCGGCCAGCAGCCATGCGCTGCGCCGGGCCAACTCGGCGGTCAGCAGGAAGCCGGCCAAGAAGCAGATCTGGTAGAGGACGAACGCGAGCGCCTGGATGCCGGCCGGGAGCGCCGCGGGGTCTACCCAGTACATCCACATCCAGTCGGGGTTGATCGCGTAGAGCGTGAGCGAGATCGACAGCACGCCGAGGTGCAGATAGGCGAAACCCCAGCGGAATGCGCGCGTCTGCAGCCGGCGCGGGGTTTCAGCAACCTCACCGCTGCCCGCGATCGCAAACAGCACGCCGGCGCCGAACGCCAGCCCCCAATCCAGAAAGACGGTTGTGGCCACCTCCTTCGGCCTCGATTGTAGGGCGGCCGGCGCCGATCCTTCGGACGTTCGCCGCGATCCGGTCCGAACCCATGTTTTCGTGCCGGCATCGAGGTATCGATTCGGAGGGCGACCGCGATTCCTGCTTGGTGGGAAGAACGGCCAAGGCGGAGCGCTATGGCAAGGTGTCGGGGAGCCTCGGACGATTTGCGCAACGACATCCCAACGTGGCCGTCGTGGAGATCTGAAGCGCTCGTACCGGCTCGATCCGGATCTTCGAGATTCTGTTCACAATCGAGTCTGCGCCGCTGGAAGTCAGGGTGTCTTCGTCGTAGCGTCGCGCGACATGGCGGTCGGTGTGTATGTCGCGTGTGAGGATCCGCTCGTTGCGGATGCGGTGACGCATGCGCTCTCGCGTACCCAGGACTGCTTCGCGGCACCGGCGCTCGACGGTGCGGACGTGGTCTTGGCCGATCCGTTGACGATTCCTGAACACGTCGATGCCGCGCTCGTCGTGCTTGCGGCGACCGATCCGGTTGCGGCTGCGCGAGTCGCGATCGCGCGAGGCGCAGATGGGATCGCGCCCTGGCCGGACGAGCCGGCCTCGCTGGCTCGCATCGTCTGCGAAGCAGCCGCGCGGAAGGCGCCGGTCGCACGTGGACGGGTGATCGCCGTCGTCGGCGCGCGCGGCGGAGCAGGTGCGACGACGGTCGCGGCGTACCTCGCTGCGCGATTCGCACGGGACACGCTGCTGGTGGACATCCGCGGCGGCGAGGCCGGTCAGATGTTGTTCGCGGCCGGTGACGGGCTCGTCACGCTGTCGGACGCGCACGGGCTGGCGGCCGAGCCTTCGGTGAAGGCCCTGCGCGCCATGGCGGCCGCACATGCGAGCGGCGCGCCGTGCATCTTCGGCGGGCCCGCGCCGTCGGCCGCCACCCCGCCGCTCGTTGCATGCATGCGGGCCGCTTCGCCGATCGTGGTCGTCGACGGCGCGGCCCCCGATGCCGACGCGACGATCGTGGTGTGCGGTTCCGACGTCGGATCGGTGCGCGCAGCCGCAGCGCTGGACGCAACGCACGTGGTTTTGAACATGGCGGCGCGTGGACGGGTGCGTCCGCGCCAAGCGCGCCGCGCGCTGGGCCTAGGCGAGATCTTCGTCGTGCCGGCCGATAGGCGCATCGCCCGTGCGGCGGACCTCGGGCGGCTCGCGCGGCGCGGGCCGGGTCGCCGCGCGCTCATGCGACTCGCCGCACGGATCGGGGATGCGCCGTGATCGACGCGGACCTTCGCGGCCGCGTCCAGGCGCGGCTCGCCGAACGCGGAGATCTGCTGTCGCTGGAGTCGCGGTTCGAGCGGCGCATCCGCGTGCGCGAGGCGGTGGCGCGGATGCTCGCCGACGAGGGTCTTGCGCTTCCGCCGCGCGAGATCGCGGCCCTGGTGCACGACATCGCGGACTCGGTCGTGGGGCTCGGGCCGCTCGAGCAGCTGATGCGCGACCCGGCCGTCACCGAGATCATGGTCATCCCGTCCGGCCGCGTCTACGTCGAGCGCGACGGCCTCATCGACGACGCCGGTTTGGCGATGAGCGACCCGCGGGCGGTCATGCATGCGATCGAACGGATCGTGGCGCCGCTCGGGCTGCGCATCGACGAGTCGATGCCGTGGGTCGATGCCCGCCTGCCGGACGGCAGCCGCGTCCACGCGATCATCCCGCCGCTGGCGGTCGGCGGGCCGGCGCTGACGATTCGCCGCTTCGCCGCCCGCGCGATCACGCCCGACGACATGATCGTCTCCGGGACATGGACGGCCGAGGTGTGTGAGATGCTCGCTGCCTGCGTCCGGGCCCGCGCCAACATCGTCGTGTCGGGCGGCACCGGCGCCGGAAAGACCACGCTGCTCAACACCCTGTCGTCGTTCATCCCTCCGGGCGAGCGGATCGTCACGATCGAAGACGCCGCGGAGCTTCGCCTGCAGCAGCCGCACGTGGTCGCCCTGCAGACGCGGCCGCCCAACGTGGAGGGCCGCGGCATGGTCACGATCCGCGACCTGGTCCGCAACGCGCTGCGCATGCGGCCCGACCGGATCGTCGTCGGCGAGGTTCGCGGCGGCGAGGCGCTCGACATGCTGCAGGCAATGAACAGCGGACACGAAGGATCGATGAGCACCGTGCACGCCAACTCGTGCAGCGATCTGCTCGCGCGCATCGAGGCGCTGGTGCTGATGAGCGGCGCTCCGCTGACCGTGCAGGCCGCGCGCCGGCAGATCGGCGCCGGCATCGACCTGATCCTGCACCTGGAGCGCGGCGCCGGCACGCGCCGCGTCACCGAGGTCGCCCAGGTGCGTCTGAACGAAGACGACGTCGTCGCCGAGCCGGTCGCAATCCTTGATGGGTCGGGGCTGGTGAGGACGGGCATTGAGCCGGCCGTCATGAAAGGCCGCGGTTCGCGATGGCGGTAGGCCGCCGAGCCAGACGTCTTCGGCCGGTCGCGCGGCGAAGCCTGTCCGCCCGGATCGACCGCTCGCGCGCCGGGCGCCGGATCGCCGCGCGCCTGGCCGAGTCCGGCAGCGACGAGCCTTCGTCGCGGTTCCTGGTCCGCACGCTCGGATGGACGGGCGCGGCCGCGGCCGCGGGCTGGCTCTGGATGGGCGTTGCGGCCGCCGCGGTCGCGGCCGGCGCGGCGATCGCCGTCTCCGCAGGCGCCGTGCGACGGCGCATCCGAACGCGCGCCGTCCGCGTCGACGAAGCCTTGCCCGCGATGCTCGACGGCCTCTCGGCGGCGATGCGCGCCGGCGCCTCGCTCGGAAACGCGATCGACGATCTGGAGCCGCCCGCCGTGCTGGCCGACGCGGTCGGGGCGATGCGGAACGCGACGCGGTTCGGCGCGACCCGCCGCGAGGCGCTCGAGACGTTCGCGCGGCACGCGGGAACCGAGCGGGCCGGAATCGTGGCCGCTGCGATCACGCTCGGCGCCGAAAGCGGCGGCGATCTCCCGCGGATGCTCGACGTGCTCGCGCAGGCCTCGCGCGACCGGGCCCGGATCGCGCGAGAGGCGCGCGTCGCCAGCACCCAGGCGCGCATGTCCGTCTGGGTCGTCGCGGCGCTGCCGGTCGTGTTCCTTTTCTTGACCGGAGCCGCATCGCGCGAGCAGATGCATCTGCTTCTGCGAACCCCGATCGGTTGGGGGCTGCTCGCCGCCGGCGGGGCGCTCGAGATCGCCGGCCTGCTCTGGATGAGAAAGCTGTCGCCATGAGACGCCGCGCTCGCCTGGCCGTCGCGCGTGCGCCGCGCGATGCCCGCGAGCCGCGTGAGCCCCGCGAGCCGCGTGGGGCGCGAAATGCGCGTGGGGCGCGTGAGGCGCGCGCGAGGCCCGCGCGTTACGAGCGGATCGGCGCTCGGCTGCCGGGCGTGCTCCGGGCCGGAGCGTCGGATCGCCTGGCCGGACGGCGCCTGGTCTTCGCATCGGCCGGGTGCCTCACGGGACTGGCGCTCGCGCCCATGCCATCGGCGATCGTGGCGTCGGTGCTGCTCGCCGGCTGCGGATGGCGGCTCGCCGGCGCTGCCGACGCGCGCGCCGAACGCGCGCGCGTCGAGGCCGTGACCGAGGCCTTGCCCGACGCCCTGGACCTGCTGGCCGTATGCGTGATCGGCGGCATGGGCCTGGATCCCGCGCTGCGGCGCGTATCCGCCGCCACCGCAGGACCGCTCGGGGAAAGCATGCGCCGCGCGGTCAACGCGCTCGACGCGGGACTGCCTTGGGGCGACGCGCTCAAGGTCTGGAGCGAGCGCGCGGCGTCCCCCGCCGTCGCCGCGGTCGTCGCGGCAATGCGCCGCGCCGCGCGCTACGGATCGCCGCTGGCCGACACGCTTGCCGCGTCGGCCGCTGAGGCGCGCGCCGCGGCATGCGACCGGGCGCGCGAGCAGGCACTCGCCGCGCCCGTCCGCATGCTTTTCCCGTTAACGCTGTGCTTCCTGCCCGCCTTCGCGCTGCTCGCGATCGCCCCGTCGCTGATCGTGGCGATCCGCTCGCTCGGCGGCGGGCCCTAGGACGCGATCAGGCGTCGTACTTGAACGAGATTCCCACGCGCGCCCGGTAGGCGGTGACCTGGCCGTTCTCTATGGTCACGTCCAGCTTCGAGATCTCGCCGACACGGAGATCGCGCAGCGTCTTGGCCGCCGTCTCCACCGCGTTCTTGGCGGCGTCCTCCCACGAGGTTGGACTCGTTCCGATCACTTCGGTGACGCGATAAATGCTCTCGGACATCCCGGTCTCCCTTCAGGTTGCGGCTGATGCGTTTCCTGCCGTCGATCCTACGCGGCGCCGGGCCCCCCGCGAAAGGGACCGGCCGGTCCCAACTTTCGGGACCGGCCGATGAGAACGGGCGACCGTGTTACGCGGCGAGACGGCGGCGGCGCGTGCGCATCACCGCGGCCGGCATGATCGCAGCCGAAGCGGCCGTCGCGGTCGCGTTGGCCTTCACCGCGTCGCGGTAGCCGGGCACGACCGTCCATGCGGCCATGTTGAGCGTCCAGTAGCCCCAGCGCATCGCGCTCTTGGCCGCGGTGACGGCGTCGAGGTAGCGGCCTTCCTTCAGCGCCTTGACCGAGGCGTTCATGTACGACTCGGCCGTGCGAGCCCGCCAGTCCACCGCGGCGGTCAGCTTCGTGCGTCGACGAACGTCGAAAGCCGCGTACGAGTCCGCGATCGCTTCTTGCGCCTCCTTCAGCCACTCCAGCGTGTGCCCGATCCAGATGTTGTCCTTGTCGAGCACCTCGAACTTGTTGTATTGCCAGCCGTAGCCCATCGGGCTCGCGGTGGTCGTGTACATCCAGTCGATCGTGTCGTAGTAGCCGGTCGGGCTCGACGCGTCGCTATCGATGGCGGGGTCGTAGGCGACCGCGTCGTGCGTGTGCGAAAGGCCGAAGAAGTGCCCGGCCTCGTGGAACGCCGTCGATGTGAAGCCGAACCGTGCGACGTTGTCCACGCCGCCCGGAACCGTGTTCAGCAGCGACTCGCGCACATCGGGGCCCAGCGGCGCGCGCTCGGTTCCCGACGAGTCCTTGACCGTGGTAGTGGCGGTCGGCGTCTTGGTGCGGTCGTTGACGTTCTGGATCTGACCCCAGGGCTCGCCGTCTTCGCCGGCGGCGATGCCGCCCACGATCGCCGGAAGCGAGAACGTGTGCAGGCTCTGGAACACCACGTTCAGAACCGGGACCGTGAACGCCCCGACCTCGAGCGGCGCGTACGTGTCGCGGTTCCGGTTGATCAGGCTCATCACCGGATCGGTGCTGACCGCGAACGGAACCGGCGCCCCGTTGATGGAGCGGCGCTTTCCGTCATCGATCGCGTCCTGCTCCGGATCGCCTTTCGACAGATACTTGAAGTTCGAGAAACCCTTCCACTCCGCGTAGGGAATCAGCTCGGCGTAGTTCTTGAGGATCAGCTGATCCTTGTAGAGGTCCTCGAGCTTCGAGGGCCACGGCACGTACGCGTCGGCGTCGTGCCAGGTGTTGCCGGCGAGGATGAACTTCTCGTAGGCCTTCGGACGGTACAGATAACCGCGTGTGAAGCGCATCCACAGCGCGAACTGCACGTCCTCGCCGACCTTGTCGTAGAAGTCGCCGATGGTGGCCGTGTTGTAGTGCCACACGGGCGGATCGGTAATCGACGAATCACCGTTGCCGCTGACGCGGAAGATCTTCGTGGTCGGGTAGTGCGCGGCCTCCCAGGCGTTCGGGGCCGCGCCGGTGTCGAGCATCAAGAACCGGTAGCGGCCGCCCCACACGCGGCCCCAGTCGAAGCCGTTCTGCGTGCCCGAGTCCGGATCCAGCGTGGTCTCGTTCATCACGCGGAAGTTGTGGTAGCGGCTCAGGTTGAAGAACTCGCCCGCGTACGCGGGCCGATACGAGTCCACAACGAAGTAGGTGTAGCCGCTGGCGGGCTTCGACAGGTCGAAGCTGATGTCGGCGGCCGGCGGGTTCTTGGCGACCCAGTCCTCGAGCGAGATGCCGTCGACGAAGTCGATCGGGGAGTTGGGCGAGACCTGGTTGATGCCGCGCAGCGCCGCCGCGCGCGCGTTATAGCGCTCGATGAACTCCCGGTCGTAGGGGAGCTGGTAGTCGCCTTCCTGGGTCGCGGCCTTCGCGGCCGCGAAGAACTTCTTGCTGTAGTCCTCGCTCGCCGTGACGATGCGCGGCTTGTAGCGATACTCGATCGGCTCGATCTCGATCTGGCTTCCGCTCAGGCCGCTGAGCCGGCGGGCCTGCGGGCCGCCTTCGCGTTGCACGAGCCCGTCGCCGCCGGTGCGCGAGCCGCCGATGCGGATCACAGGCCGGAACGCCTCGGGCATCTGGTCGAGCACGCGCTGTTTGTTGGCCTGCACCTCGGCGTCGTCGAATCCGACGAACACCACGTTGATCGGAATGTCGACCGTTGCGAAGATGTCCTTGGTCGGATACTTCAGCTTGCCCGGGCCGTTGTAGTTCTGGCCTTCGAGGCGGCGGATGAAAGTGTAGGCGGTGTACTGCGTGTTCGCGTTGACGCTGCCGACCACACGCACCTCGTAGCGCTTGTGATTGAGCACGGTGTAGGACAGGATCGCCGAGCCGTTGCCGCTGCGGGAGCGAACGACGTTGCCCTGGTCGTCCAGGATCCACACCGCGAGCGAGTCCGACCCCGGCCACTGGACCCAGGTCGTCACTCGTGCGCGCCGCGCGCTGCCCAGCGAGGCGACGTAGGTCTGCGAGTCCGTCCCGCTCGGGACGGCGCCGCTGGTGCAGTCCAGCGGCGTGCCCGCTACCGTCGCGCACTCGCTGCGCGAGGTCGCCGGACGCGTCACCGTTCCGTCCCAGGAGATGGGGTTGTCGGCCAGATGCTGCCGTCCGAGCGTGAGGGTCGTCGACGCCGACGTCGAGAACCCCGAGACGAGCACGGACGTAACCACGGCTAACAGCAGCAGATGCCGGCGCAGCATTCGGATCCTCCTAAAGGGTTTCGGTGGGTTCCTTCATATATACGAGGTCCGGGGCCTCGATGCCTTCTGCGACCGGTTCCCCGGTTCGGGACGCCCCGGTCTGGGCGATCGAAGCCGATGGGCGAGATTTGCCTGTTTCGCCGGGAATGGAGGCCTGGGGCAAGGCGCAGTAGCGTCGCGGCTCCCGATGAAAGGAGACCCGATGCGCCTCATCCGCAGCGAACGCGGCTCCGCAACCGCCGAGTACACGCTCGTCACGCTGGTGGCCGCCACGATTGCTCTGCTGCTTCTGAACTGGGCCAAGGGCGGCGCGATCACGTCCTTCTTCCAGAGCATCTTCGATCGCGTCGTTTCGATGTTCTCGTCGTGAGGCGAGCAAAGCGAAGGGGGCGCGGCAGGATCGCCGCGCCCCCGGAAAAGGCCACGCTACAGAGTGCAGCCCGGGATCGCGGTTGCCGGGCCGGCGTTGTTGCCCATGACGACGAAGCACGTCTCGTGCGTGCCGTAGCGCAGGCCACCCTCGGTCTGCGTCACCCACCCCTGCGTGATGACGACATAGACGCCTTGCACGAGCGACGTCCGCTTCGCCTGTCCCTGGATCCGCCAGCAGTCCTCGCAACCCAGGCGGCCGCTCGCGGCCACGGGAACCCGCTTGAGCGTGGCTCCGGTCAGCGAGACATCGACCCCTTGCACGTGCGCCAACGTCAGCTCGTACGCCAGAATCGGGTGGTTCACCGACGCGGTGCCGTCGTGGCAGGTGAGGTTCGAGTCGGCGGTCCAGGTCCCGCTCACGGCGTTGTAGGCGAGCGAGGCGTCCCCGACCGTGCAGATGCTGCCCGGCACGTTCCGCTTCACCTCGCCGAGAGCATGGCCGGACCCGGGCATCAGCGCAACGGCCGCGACGGCCGCAGCGGCGACGATACGACGCAAACGCATACGCTCCTCCCCCTTCGGATGGTTTTGGGCAAGACTTCAACCAATGAGGCGGAATGCCTGCATCGTGGGCGTTCGTGTTGACCCGTTCGCCGCAAATCCGCGGATCAAGGTGTCGGGCCTTTGAGGAAAAGCGGCAGATCCTTCATCGCGGGTCGGCGTCCGTCGAATTCTCCGTCGTGGCGCCGCTGGTAGCGATCGCCATGCTCGTGGTGGTGCAGGTCTCGCTGCTGGCGTGGGATCAGATGCGCGTTGCGCACGCCGCACGCGAAGGCGCTCGCGCGCTCGCGCTGGCCAACGACGCCTCCGCCGCCGAAGAGGCCGCGCTCGAAGCCGGGCGGCTCGAACGCGAGCGGGCCGGCATCGAGATCGCCCCTGAGGCTCGGCCCGCCGGGACGGCTGCGCGCGTCACGGTCGTTTACCGTCCGCGAATGCTGGTGCCGTTCGTGGGCCGCTACGCACCCGAGGTCACCCTGAACGCGACGGTGTGGATGCGCGTGGAGCGGGACCCGCCGTGATCGATGCCCGAACGACGCCACCGGCCCCCGGCGAGGACCGGGGCACGGTCACGATTCTGTTGTGCGCCGGGGCATTCATGATGATGCTCGGCGGCCTTGCCGTCGCCGACGCCGGCACGATGCTGATGCTCCGCGCGCGCGCACAGGCCGCCGCGGACGCGGCCGTGCTCGCGGCCGTGGCCGAGCAGATTCCCGCGCTTTCCTCGGGCCAAGACCCGCGGGCCGCCGCTGAGCGGCACGCCGCCGGCAACGGAGCAACCGTGGTCTCGTGCGAATGCGAGCCGGGCACGGCGACGGCCGTCGTCGCCGTCGAGATCGAAGCCCGGGCGGTGTTTCTAACCGGCTGGGCCGGGCGCCGGATTCGTGCCGCCGCGGCCGCCGCGGCCGATCCCGGCCTCCTCACCTACCGTCGCTGAACCGCGCGGCTGCGGCGGCGCGCGGTAGGCTTCGGCCATGCCCGTCCCACGCGAAAAGCTTCGCCTCACGCTGGCCGAGATCGATGAGGTCCTCGCTGCCGAACGCACCGCGCGGGTCGCCACCGTCTCTCCCGACGGATGGCCGCACGTGATCCCGATGTGGTTCGTCTGGCGCGACGGCACGATCTACATCAACTCGCTGATCCGCTCGCGGCGCACCCGCGACGTCGAGCACGGCTCGCCGTCTTCGGTGTGCGTCGATGCGGGCGTGAACTACGGCGAGCTCCGCGGGGTCGTGCTGTACGGACGCTTCGAGAACGCCGACGACGATGCCGAGATCGACGCGATCCGCGCGGAGTTCGGCCGCAAGTACTGGCAGGGTATCGATGTGCCTGCCGTGCGCAGCCACCGCTGGCTGAAGATGCGCCCGGAACGCACCGTCTCGTGGGATTTCCGCAAGATCCCGGCGGGCGGGGACAAGCGTCTGGACGCGCTCGAGGACGGATGAGCGGCGGGCAAACCCGCCGAAACCGGAAGCGAGCGAGTTCCTTCTCAGGGCGTTCTCAGCGGAGCGGAGTTTACAGATACACAACGGGCACACCCGGCCGCACCGGGCGCGTCCTGCGCAGACGCCGCTCGTTGAAGAACGGAGGGCCGGCACCCGCCGCCGGCCCTGCATCACCAGGTCGACGAAGACGGAGAGGAAACGATGACCCAGCGAGAGAGCTGGCCCGCCGAAGGGTCGGGCTACGCGCCCAAGACGACGGCGCCGCGCAAGGAGAACCCGGTCAAGCGCTTCGGCGCCACGATCGGCTTCCTCGCCGACGCATCACGTCGCCGGCCGGGAGGCCGCCGGGTGCTTTGGGTGCTCGTGTCGCTGCTCGCCGTCACCGGCGTCGGAATGATGACCTACCCGTTCGCAACGCAGATCTGGGCCAACCAGATCCAGAAGGACAAGGCGAAGCAGTTCGCCAGCAGCGAGCTCCTCAACGCCTACAAGACCGATACCGTCGGCGCGGCTGTCGGTGAGGGCGAGGCGCTGACTCGCTTGCAGATCCCCAAGCTGAAGGTCGACGTGATCGTGGTCGAAGGCGTCTCCGGCAACGCGCTGCGCGCGGGTGCCGGGCATTACCCGGAATCCGCGCTTCCCGGCGACGTCGGCAACGTCGCCATCGCCGGGCATCGAACCGGCTTCGGCCAGCCGTTCCGCGACCTGGACCGGCTCAAGGCCGGGGACACGATCATCCTGACCACGCCGCTCGGCAATTACACGTATCGAGTGATGCCCCCGTTCGACGGGCATCCCAACCCGTGGATCACGCATCCGCTCGATTGGACCGTGATCGCTCCCACCCCCACCCCTGTCCTGACGCTGACCACGTGCGATCCACCGCACACGTCCAAGAACCGCTTGATCGTGCGGGCGGAGCTGGTGGATACCCAGGAAAGCTGAGGAACAGTCCCCCCGCAAGAAAACGACGAGGCCCGCGACACCGATCGCGGGCCTCTTCGTGTCTTCGGTGTGATCAGGCTCCGAGGTACGCCTCCATGACGCGGCGGTCTTCGAGCAGGGTGATTCCGCTCCCCTCCATGGTGATCTCGCCCGTCTCGAGCACGTAGCCGCGGTCCGCGATCGCCAGCGCCTGAAAGGCCATCTGCTCCACCAGCAGGATCGTGATTCCTTCACGCTTAAGCTCCTGGATGATCTCGAAGATCTGCTTGACGATCAGGGGAGCGAGGCCCATCGACGGCTCGTCGAAGAGCAGCACCCGAGGACGCGCCATCAGCGCGCGCGCCATCGCGAGCATCTGCTGCTCGCCGCCCGACATCAGCCCCGCCGGCTGGGAACGCCGCTCACCGAGGATCGGGAAGCGCTCCTCCATGCGGCGGATGTCGCGTTCGACGTCGGCATCGCGGCGGCCGAACGCGCCAAGCATCAGGTTGTCGCGCACGGTCTGGTTCGGAAAGACCTTGCGGCCTTCGGGCGAGTGAGCGACGCCGAGTCGCGCGATCTTGTGCGCCGGCCACGTCTCCACGCGCCGGCCCATGATCGTGATGTGCCCTCGTACGGTCTTGTGAAGCTCGCTGACCCCGGAGACGGTCTTGAGCGTCGTGGTCTTGCCCGCTCCGTTCGAGCCGATGATGGCGACGGTCTCGCCCTCGTGGACCCGGAACGACACGCCGCGCAGCGCCTGGACCGCGCCGTAGAAGACGTGCAGGTTCTCCACTTCGATCACGACGCCGCCGCGGTCGCGCGCGGGTGCCGGCCCGGCGGGGGCGACGCGAACGCCGGAGATCGGCTCCGGCTCGTTGATCGTGAGCGTGTCATGCGTTTCGTGCGCCATGCGTTCCTCGACGACCGCGCCCGGGACCGAGGCCGCCGCGAGACGGGTCAGGGCAGCCTCGGGCTCCTCGGTTCCGATCGCCTCTCGTCGCTCCTTCGCGGCGTCCCTGCGGACCTCGCGGGACGCGAGCTGGCGCTCGGTCGTGCGTTGCGCGGCCGCGAGCACCGCGTCGGGAATCGCTCCTTCGTGCTCGATCGCGAGCTCGGGCGGCAGGTCGTCGTCGCGCCGGACTCGCGGCCGCGCGGCGGCGGGCTTCTTCGCAGGGTTCTTCCGCGCAGCCTGCTTCTTCTTCGGTGCGGGCGTCTTCGCGGATGCCGCAGTCCGCGGGGTCTTTTTCCCCGGGGCCTTTTTCGGGAGGGCCTTCTTCGCGGCCGCTGCTTTCTTCTTCGCGGGCATCGTCGCTCCTAGACGTGGGCCTCGGCGCCGAGGTACGCCTCGACGACGCGCTGGTCCGCTTGGATCTCGGCGGGAGTCCCGTCGGCGATCTTGCTGCCGTAGTCGAGCACGCTGATTCGGTCGCTCACGCCCATTACCAGATCCATATGGTGCTCGATCAGGAACACGGTGATGCCGGTGCGCTGGATTCGCCGGATCAGGTCCATCAGATCGTGAACTTCGGCCGGGTTCAAGCCTGCGGCCGGCTCGTCCAGGATCAGCAGCACCGGATCGAGCGCGAGCGCGCGCGCGATCTCGAGGTATCGCTGCTTGCCGTACGGCAGCGTTCCGGCGAGCTGGTCGGCCACGTCCTCCAGCCCCACGAACTGGAGCAGGCCCATCGCGCGGGCCTTGATGCGAGCCTCCTCGCGCCGCGACCGGCCGGTGCGAACCATGTTGCCGATGAACCCGGAGCCCACGCGCACGTGCATGCCGACCATGACGTTCTCAAGGACGGTCATGCGGCGCCACAGCTGGAGGTTCTGGAACGTGCGGCCCATGCCGCGCTCGACGGTGATGAAGGCCGGTTGTCCGTCGATGCGTTCGCCCGCGAAATACACCGATCCTTCCTCGGGTGCGTACACGCCCGTGACGACGTTGATGAATGTGGTCTTGCCCGAGCCGTTCGGGCCGATGAGCGAATGGACGGTGCCGCGCTCGACGCGGATCGATACCGAATCGTTGGCGCGCAAGCCGCCGAAGATCTTCGACATTTCGCGTGTCTCGAGCACCACGTCCCCGGTGGCGGCGTCCTCGCGCGGCGTGGGGCGCACCAGCGAGGCCGGCAGCGCCGGCGGCCGCGGCGGCGGGTTGCGATAGCGGTGGCGCGTGCGGCGCCGGTGAATGCGGTCGTTGATGATCCCGACGGTTCCGCCCGGAGCGGCGACGACGCTCACCAGCGCGAGGATCGCCAGCAGGGTGGTCGTCCAGCGCTTGAGGTCGAAGTCCAGGATCTCGCCGACCTTCGGGATCAGCAACCGGATCAGCGACACCAGCGCCGCGCCGACCAGCGGCCCGGCCAGCGTGCCGGTGCCGCCGATGATCATCATCACGACGTAGACGAACGAGTCGCGGATGTGGACCGCCGCGGCCGACTCGGGCGAGATCTGCGCGGTCGAGAATGAGGTGAGGAGGGCGCCGGCGAGCGAGGCATAAGCCGCCGAGACCATGAACGCGGCCACCTTGACCTTGTAGACGCGCACGCCCGAGGACTTCGCGGCGATCTCGGATTCGCGCACGGCGGTCATGGCCCGGCCCCACCGGCTCTTGACGATGTTGCGTGCCAGGAAGAACAGGAGCCCGAAGATCAGCACCAGGACCAGGTAGTAGTCGACGTCGGTCATCGCCGTGCCGGTGAACGGGATGTTGATGGTTCGGTTCGGTGGCCGGGCAATGTTGCCGATCGGGGTGGCGATGTCGCCGATGCCTTGCGCGCCGCCGAAGACCGGCTTGAGAAGCTCGCTGTTGAACAGCGTGTAGAAGATCGGCACGAACGCCAGTGTCACGATGGACAGGTACGCGCCCTTGACCCGCAGGGCCGGCAAGCCGAGCATCGCACCCGCCGCCGCTCCGAGCGCGATCGCCACGACGAGCGAGATCCAGTGATTGCCGAGCAGGCTCGAGTCGAATCGCGTCGTCAACACGCCCACCGTGTAGCCGCCGATGAGCACGAAGATCTTCTGGCCCAGCGAAAGCTGGCCGGTGAACCCGGCGATGAGGTTGAGGCCGATGACCACGATTGTCGCCGCCAGGATCTTTTGAACCTCCAGGAACGTCGAGGGATCGAAGCCGGGGAGCGCGAACGGCCAGGCAAGCAGCGCGATCAGCAGCAGCGTGAACGCGATCCCGCCCGGGGTCGCGAAGACGCTCAGTCGCGGCTCCGGGCGCAGCGCCATCTCGGCCGCCGCCTCGGGCAAGACCGACGGCGGCCGCGCGGCGGCGGGAGCGCCGGCGGCCCGCGCGCGCGTCCAGGCTTTCAGCGCGCGCCGGCGGTCCCGTTCCGCGACCGCCGTGCGGTTCGCCTCTTTGAGCCGGTCGAGCATCGTCACGCGCCTACACCTTCTCGATCAGGGCTTCGCCCAGTATGCCGGTCGGCTTCACGACCAGGATCACGATCAAGGTCAAGAACACCAGCGCCGAGGTCCACTCGCCCGCGCCGGCCTGCTTGGCGAGCGACTCGACGACGCCGATCGTGAGCCCGCCTACCAGCGCGCCGCGCGTCGAGCCGATCCCGCCGACGACGGCGGCGACGAACGCGGTGAGGCCCACGAGCGTGCCCATGTCGGCCGAGACGAAGATGATCGGCCCGAGGAGCCATCCGCCGACGCCGGCGAGCAGCCCGGCGAGCGCGAACGAGTAACGAACCATGAAGCCGGTGTTGATCCCCATCAGACTCGCGGTCGCCTTGTCGTGCGCGGTAGCGCGAAGGGCCCGGCCGAGCTGCGTCTTGGAGTGCACGACCTCGAGCACGACCGCGAGCGCCAGGCCCACCACGAGCACTAGATACTGCTTCGGCTCGATGCTGAACACGGTGGACTTTCCGCCGATCGAGCTGATCACCGGCTCGACGCGCTTGGCCTGCTCGCCGGCCAGGTTCCGCACGACCTCGACGAAGATCAGCGACACCGACAAGGTCGTCAGGATCCACCCGATGTTGGTGTTCGGATCGAACTTGCCCAGCGGCGCGATCGAGATCAGATGCACGACCAGCCCGACGATCGTCGCGCCGAACAACGCGATCACCAGCGCGAGCGGCCACGGCAACCCGAGCGCGTTGCCGCCGCTGGAGACCGCAAAGAAGTACAGGTAGGCACCGATCATCAGCACCTCGCCCTGCGCGAAGTTGATCACGCGGGTCGTCATGTAGATGATCGAGAACGCCAGTGCGATCAGCGCGTACACGCCCCCGGTCGTCAGACCGAGCACGATCGCCTGCAGAAACTCCAACGCCCCCCCTTAGTGGATGTCGCACTCGTTCGTCAGACGGAAACCCCAGTCGCTGCCGGGATCCGGCCGCTTCGTGCATTGGGTCCCGAAGCCTTGCTTGAGCATCACGTCCACGAACAGTTTCCGGTGCTTTCGTCGCAGGCCGTCCTGGTTGAAGCGCATGAACATCGTCGGTCCGATGTAACCGGGCGGGTTGAACGGCTTGATGCCGAGGTCGTCGTTGCCGGTGAACTCGGTGCCGAGCGTGTAGGGCGGATCGGCCGGGGCCGCCCGCCCGCGCTCGAGCGTGATGCCCACCATGTCGTCCTTCTCGAGCGAGATGTGCCGGTCTTTCGAGAACGTGTGCGGCGCGATCGAGGAGAAGTTGATGCCCTTCTCCATGCTCTCGAGCGCCGCGATGACCTTGTCGCCGTCGGTGGACTGCGCGTCCTGGAACGCCTTCGCGAACAGGAACACCGCGTCGGCCGGGTTGTTCTCGCCGCCCGTGGGCGAGTCGCCGAACTCTTCCTTGAACAGATCCACGGCCGGCTGGAACTCGGGGATGTAGCCGATCCCGCCCATGTACCAGTACGACATCGTGCCCACGCGCGCGGCGTCGCCGGCCAAGACCGCGAACGTGCGCTCGGCCGCGCCGCCCTCGAAGCCGATGATCTGCGGATGCCATCCCGGGCCGCGCAGCGCGGTCGTCCGGTTGAGATAGACGGCGTCGAGTCGCTTCAGGCTTTCGAGCGCGTGCGCCGTGTCACCCGCGATGCCCCAGATCATCAGCACATGCGGGTTCGTCGAGCGGATGCGCTGCAGCTGCGCGGTCATGTCCACGTCGCCGACGTTGTACTGCTCGGCCGCGAGCAGCCGGTTTCCGCTCTTGGCGAGGGTCTCGCCGATCAGGCGCTTGCCTTGCGCGCCGATCGCGGTGTTGTCCCCCAGATAGGCGAAGCGGCGGTAGCCGCGGTCGGCGATCGAGTACTCCTCGAGCGCGATCTCGATGCCCCACTTGTCGGGCGGAAACATCTGGAACAGCTGCCGGTAATCGGTCTGCGGATAGAGCTGCCCGACGCTGGCGATGTCGCCGTAGGCCGCGATGGCGGGCAAGTTGTACTGCTGCAGCAGCCGCTTGGCGGCGTAGATGTCGTCGTAGAGGCCGGCGAAGATCAGCCCCTTGATGTTGAACGAGGTGATCATCTCTTGGATCGCGGAGACCGCGACCTGTGCCGAAAGGTTGTCGTCGCGCGTGATCAGCCGCAGCTTCACGGTGCGGTCCCCGATCTTGATGCCGCCGAGGTCCTGCTTGCGGTAGGCCTCGAAGTCGGGAAACCCGTTGCGCGAGGACATGATCGCCGGGTCCGGCAGCCCGTGGCGGTTGATCTGCTTCGTCGCCAGCCCGGCGCCGCGGTCGAGCAGCTTGCCCACGAACGCACCGACGCCCGAGTAGATCGAGATCGCCCCGATGTTGATCGTGTCGCCGTCCGCGCCGCCGCCCACGTCGAACTTCGCGCCGCGCGAGGGCGACAGCGACGAGGCGGTGCGGCCGCAGGCGGCCAGGAAGGCGGGGAACGCGGCCGAGGCGGCCGCCGCCCCGAGGCCGAGGCGCTTGGACAGGTCCAGGAACGCGCGGCGGTTGATCGGCGTGTCCCAGCCGAGCTTCGAGCGCTCTTCCATCTCGCGTTCCCATCGCGCCGCCTCGCGCCGGTTGCGCGGCGTGCGCGCCGGCTGCTCGTAGGACGGGACCGGCTCGCCCGGCCGGGGCGGCGCCGGCTCGGCGGGCCGCGCGTCCCACTCGTCGGCGTGGCGAGGCTCGCGCCGGGTCACGGCGATCCCTCCGGCGGCGGGGCGGGAGCCGGCGCCCCGGGCATCAGGTCTCGCGGCGGTGCGAGGCGCTCGATCTGCGGAACCAAGATCGGCAAGCCCGCCAGATCCGGCAGCTCGCCGGCCCGGTAAGGGCCGGTGCCGCGGCCCATCAGCGTCACGACCGTCCACGCCAGCGCGGTCATCACCACGAGCATCAACGCCACGCGCGTGCGCACGAAGGCGTCGGCCATGCGATGCGTCATCGGGCGGCTCCCGCGGATTCGGCGCGCACCACGATGCGATCGCTGCTTCCCCACGCGCGCGCCGGCGCGGCGAGCAGCAGCACCGGCGTGACGGAGTCTTCGCGCGGATCGATCGCCGATGCGGGAAGCACTCGGACGCTGCGAACGGTGAACCGGCGCACGCCGGCGAGCGTCTCGACCACGATCGTGTCGCCGGGAATCAGACGGTCCAGATGCAGGAACATGTTGCCGTAGCCGAAACGGCCGGCCTCGATCACGCTCACGCCGGGCAGGCCCGGGTACGCGCTGCCGGCCGCGAGCGCCGGCCCTTGCCGCGCGCCGTTCCCGCCGGCCACCACGATCAGGTCGGCGCCGGTGGCGGCGATCCCGAGTCGCGCCACCGGCTCGCCGGGCGTGAACGCGCGGGCCGCGAGCGTCGCGGGCGCGACCGGGCCGGCCGCGACTGCCGGCTCCCACTGGGCGCGCAGCGACCGCTGCGCGCCCAGTGGGAGCCGGC